>ERZ773359.4833-NODE-4833-length-13488-cov-11.946624_pt1 | contig 13488 bp, 15 predicted proteins | sample MGYA00374955_ERZ773359 | MGnify/ENA primary metagenome ERZ773359 (study PRJEB29098, sample SAMN04486028) | biogas fermenter metagenome | study: EMG produced TPA metagenomics assembly of the Biogas fermentation microbial communities from Germany - Plant 4 DNA1...
CCAAACTCCATGTGGCGACAGGTTTTTGTTTTCATGCAGAAACCGCCCCGAAGGGCGGTTTCTTTTTTTAGCGAAGTTTGTCTGTGCTTTATGCATCGTGTTAGTTCCGGAAGAAAACATGGTTCCCGATGTGGGCGGTGATCGGATGCGACCGTACCCATCTGTTGGTTGTTTTCGCCGGGTTATAGAAGCCAGTAGCTCCATGGGAAGGATCCCATCCGTTCAGGGCGTCCTGGACCGCTTTTAAGCTGGTGGCGGTGGGTGGTAAATTGATCCGCCCATCCATCACCGGGCTGTATTGGTAATAGATGCCCTGGTCAACCTGGTAAATAATCTGGCTGATCGTATTGGGGTAACGGGGATCGTTAAGCCGGTTCAGGACGGATGCCGCGACGGCTACTTGTCCCTCGTAGGACTCCCCTTCCGCTTCCGCCCGGACTAAGCGGGCAAGAAGTTGGATCTCCGTTTGGGAAAGGTTGTATTTACTCCCGTAATTGCCACCGCTACTTCCGCTGTTCCCCGTATTGCCCTTGTTTCCGCTGGGGTTAGAAGAGCCTGCTCCGGCCGGGATCGTTAATACTTGTCCAGGATAAATAAAGTCGGAAGAGAGCTTATTTGCGGTTTTCAGGGCTTGAATGGTGGTGCCATAACGTTTGGCAATTAAATAAAGGCTGTCGTTGGTGCGTACTGTATAGACCTGACCACCGCCGGAAGACGACCCGGAGCCCGGATTGGTGTTTCCCTGGGCGGAAGGCACGTAGAGGGTTTGCCCGACTTCCAGATAGTTATGCCAGAGGTTATTGGTCGCCCGCAAACTGGATAAAGAGACCCCGTTGCGGGTGGCAATCAGGTAAAGGGAATCACCGGGACGAACCTTATAGGCCGTTGGAATCGTGAGGGTTTGTCCAGGATAGATCATATTGGAACCTAAGTTATTACTATTTTTGATCGTATCGGTGGGGACATTAAAACGGCGGGAAATAAGGTACAAGGAGTCCCCTGGCCTCACTTGGTAGGTTTGGGCGCTGGCGAGAACTGGTAAGAACATGACCAGTAAGGCCAGCAGAAATGATCCGTGACGGATGTAACGTTTTTTGCCTTTCATTTGTGAACACTCCTCTTTCATGTTGTCGTTATTGGTCGCCGACGGCAATTAGAGGTGTGATGAAAGTTGGATCTGAAGCGACATGGACGACCTGGCATAAAGCATATTTCTTGCTAGAAATGGATTTTCCTAGTGGGAATTAGAGGGAAACCCAGTTCTGGAAAAAACCCAAAGGTTTGGGATAACCAGTAAAGACGGTTAGAAAGCGGTATTCTTGGTTAGAATATCGTTATTAATAATCATGGGGCGAGGCGAATTGTAATGAAACTATTCAGCCTGGGCGTTTTGGCGACTATTACCGGGTTCACGGTAATCCTCTGCTTGCTGGTGGTGGCCAGCCGGGGGATCATCCATCTCATCTTCGCATTTTTGTATAAACGTATTACCACCGAACGATACTGGAGTAATCTCTTTGAAACTTATAATCTGGCAAAAATGATCGGGCTCGGCCGTTTGGTCGAGACGGAATTGCGGTCTGCCCATGGGCAACCGCCCGGGCGGCCCTTTGGGCGGCGCAATGCGGTTTCCCCGTGGAATGATCTGTATTTTAATCCGGTGTACCTCCACCGCCTGCCGTTGTTGGATTACACGCAAGTTGGGACCGAGGTGGTGATCGGCCCGGAGGCCAAGTATCCTCTGAAACTAAAGATTCCGGTCCTCATTGGGGGCATGGCCTACGGGACTGCTTTGAGCGCCAAGACCAAGCAAGCGCTGGCTTTAGGGGCAACCATGGCCGGAACAGCCAGCAACACCGGGAACGGGCCTTTTTTGCCGGTAGAACGGGCGGCGGCGGAAAAGCTGATCATTCAATACGCCCGCGGAAGTTGGGCGAAGGACCTGGAAGTTATACAGAAGGCGGATGCCGTCGAGATTCAATTGGGACAGGGCCTGTGGGGACCGGCTCCAGCCGAGCTTCCTCCCCGCCGTTTGGCCCGTAACCCCAAACTGCGTCGCCTTTTAGGAGTAAAGCCGGGGGAAAAAGCGGTAATCCCGCCCCGGCTGTTGGAGGCGGAAACGGATCACGAATTAAAGGAACTGGTTAAAGCCTTAAGGGCGCATGCGGAGGGGGTACCGGTCGGCTTTAAACTGGGTGCCACCCAATGGCTCGAGCGGGAACTGGAGATCCTTGTTCGGGCTAAACCTGATTTCATCGCCATCGATGGGATGGAAGGGGGAACCCACGGTGGTCTAGGTTCCAGTTTGGATGCTTTAGGGACGCCTACCCTGTACGCTTTAGTGCGGGCGCGACAGTTCTTGACCGAAAAAAAATTGACGGGCAAGATCTCCCTTTTGGTCGGTGGTGGGCTCTACACGGGCATGGATTTTCTAAAAGCCCTGGCTTTAGGGGCGGATGCGGTTTTTATCGGGACCATTGCCCTGATTGCGCTGGTCCATACCCAGGCGGTAAAAGTTCTACCGTGGGATCCGCCGACCAAGTTGATCTTTGAAGGTGGACGGCAGAAGGACAAGCTTAATATTGATCAGGGGGCGCAAAGTCTGGCGAATTTCTTAAAAGCCTCAGTGCAGGAGATGCAAGTGGCGGCCTTGTGTTTAGGCAAGGATCACTTGAGTGCGGTGGATAAAGGCGATCTTTCGACGGCCAACCGGGAATTGGCCGCCTATCTGGGGATCAGATGGTGCGGTGACCCAAGCGTGTAGATAGGCGCTTACGTCGATTACCGTCCGCGTCGCAAAGGGGTATGTTTCTTTGCCGGATTGTTGGCAGGAAAACCCTGAACAAAAGCGAAACTAAGAGATTAATGAACGCTTTTAAATTTAAGTTCGGGGAAAAGGATGGGCGCAATGCGGCAAGGAGAACAACGCAGCAGGCTTGGTTGGGTCCTTGTTTTCCTGTGGCTTCTTTTCTTTGTCCCTCCCCTGCCAGCTCAGGAGGAAGCCGAGCTGGAGCGGATCAACCGTTTAATTGAACAGACCAAAAAGCAGCTTTCGACTACAAAAAAGCAGGAGTCTTCGGTCTTAAGCGCTTTAATCACTGCCCAGCAAGAACTCGATCAGATTGAGTTGGAACTGGAAAGGTTAGACCAAAGACGGCGTCTGGTCCAACGGGAGATCGCTAAGTTGGAACGGGAACAGGCCCAGGTGGAACAGGAATTGGCGCGGTTGGATCGCCTCCAACAGGAGCGGGCGGACCAATATAACCGACGCTTGGTTGCCGTCTACAAATATGGCCCGATGAGTTATCTGGAGTTGCTGGTATCGGCGGAGAGTTTTGCTGATTTAATCAGTAAATTTGAGATGGTCGCCTATTTTCTGCGCTCCGATGCGCGTTTGATTGCGGAAGTAAGCGCGATTAAGGAAGAGATCGGTGTCCAACAAAGAACGCTCCAGGAGAAAAGACGGGCCTTGGATCAACAACGGGCGACGGTAATCACCTTGGAAAAAACCACAGCGGAGCAACAAAAACTCAAAACAGCGCTGATCAAAAAGACCGAAGATGAGCTAAATAAGGTTCAGCGGGACCGGAAAAGACTAGAAGCGGCCCTTGATGAGCTGGAGGCCACCTCGCGGGAGATCGAAGCCGAGATTAAACGGCGGCAGCAAAGGGAGGCTCTCGGCACCGGCAACATGATCTGGCCGCTGGCGAAAAAAGGGCGGATCAGTTCGCCTTTTGGCGAACGGATGCACCCGATTCTGAAGCAGAAACGGTTCCACTCCGGAATGGACATTGCCATCCCCACTGGAACCGATGTACTGGCTGCGGACCGGGGACGGGTGATGATCAGTGGTTGGAATGGCGGTTACGGCTACTTTATCGTGATTGATCACGGGAACGGCCTGGCGACGGCATATGCCCATAATTCGCGGCTTTTAGTTAAAGAAGGGGATCTGGTGACCCAAGGACAAGTAATTGCGAAATCCGGAAGCACGGGACTGAGTACCGGCCCCCACCTCCATTTTGAGGTCCGTAAAGACGGGGTTCCCGTTGATCCGGCCGGTTATTTACCAAAATAATGGGAAAAGGTATTCTTCGACCGACCTGTTGTATATGATATATAAATATAAGAACGAGAACGGAGAAGAATGGTGGTGGAAGCAGGATGGGGCTGAAAATGGCGCTTCTTTACGGCGGACAATCAAGTGAACATGAAGTTTCGGTGATGTCGGCTGCTTCCGTAGCTCAGGCGATCCGCGGAAAAATCGAAGTTTTACCGATTGGGATCAGTAAAGAAGGACAGTGGATTCCCGGACTCGCCCCGGAGACACTGGTAAAAAGCGGTTGCTGTGCGGTTAGTGGCGGTCAAAACCCGGAGATTGCCCGGCTTGTACAAAACGACACTGGTTTCTTATTGGGTTACCTGCGCGAGGAGGTTGATCTGGCTTTTCCCCTTCTCCACGGGCCTATGGGTGAAGACGGTACAGTGCAAGGGCTCTTGGAGTTGGCCGGGATCCCGTATATTGGCGGCGGTGTAATGGCCTCGGCGGTTGGCATGGATAAAGAAATTATGAAAGCCCTCTTTAAACACCATGGTCTGCCTGTCGGAGACTATCTGGTTTACCGCCGGCACGAATGGGAGAACGACCAGGAACAGATCTGTACGGCAATCGAAGACCGTCTGGGCTATCCTTGTTTTGTTAAGCCGGCGAATATGGGGTCCAGTGTGGGGATTAGTAAAGTCCATAACCGCATGGAGCTGGAGCAGGCTTTCCTTCTGGCGCTTTCTTTTGACCGTAAAGTGGTGGTTGAGGCCTTTTTAGACGCCTATGAGGTGGAATGCGCGGTTCTCGGTAATGAGGAACCCCGTGCTTCTGTTCCGGGGGAGATCGTTCCCGGCGCTGAATTTTACAGCTATGAAGATAAATACGTGAAAAACGACTCCGAGCTAATTATTCCCGCCCGTTTAACGCCGGAACAGACGGCGCAGGTACAGGACCTGGCGGTACGGGTGTTTAAAGCGATTGATTGTGCGGGGATGGGGCGTGTCGATTTCTTTGTGCTCAAGGAGGACGGACGGATCCTCGTTAATGAGATCAATACGATCCCCGGCTTTACCAAGATCAGCATGTATCCGAAGCTATGGGCCGCCAGTGGCATACCCTATCCGGAGCTCATTGAGCGCCTGGCCCAGTTGGCCTTGGAACGGTTTCGGGACCGGCCCCGCAGTCAAAAAGATTAAGCAGATGGACGGGCAGAGGTAGACCGGATGGTCTACCTTTTTTTTAGGCCAAAAGGATTTGCCGGTTAAATTTTCCGGACTGGAAAAGGGTTTCTACCAAGAAAGAGGAATAAACAGTATAAATAACCTAGAAAAGAGGTGCTGACTATGTTGGTAAAATGGACACCCGAATATGCGGTTGGTGTGGAGGAGATTGACCGCCAACACCAAGAGCTCTTCAGTAGGATCAATGATCTGTTAGAGGCCTGTCAACGCGGGGAAGGGAAGCAAGAGGTCGGTAAGGTGTTATCTTTTTTAGAAGAATATGTAAAGGTCCACTTTGGCACGGAAGAAAAGACCATGCTCGACAATGCTTATCCCGAGTATGCTCAGCACCGGGCACAACACCAAAAGTTTGTTGAGAATTTTAAGGAATTGAAAACGAAGTTTGAAGCCGAGGGCGCCGGAATCTGGCTGATTGCCCAGACCAACCGGGTGGTGGTTGATTGGTTGATTAAACATATTATGATGACCGATACTAAACTAGGGAAATTCTTAAAAGCCAAATAAGGCCGTTGAAAAAGAATCCTTTCCGTGTCGCCAAGGAAAAGAAAGGATCACGGTAGAGGAGTAAAGGGACATAAGGGGGATTGGTGATGCGGATCACCATTGCACAACTGAACCCGGTGGTGGGGGATTTAAGCGGGAATTTAGACCGCATTGAGCAATTATTGACCCAGGAAGGCGCGGGTAGCGATCTTCTGGTCCTGCCGGAACTTTATCTCACCGGTTATCCGCCCTATGGGTTGCTGGAAAAGGAATGGTTCCGGCACCAAATTACCGCGGCGCAGGAGCGTTTACGCGGTTTATCGGCCCGCTACCCGGAGACCGCAATTTTAGTAGGGGCCCCAATGCCAATGGCGACAGGGACTGGAAAGGGTTGGTACAACGCGGCTCTTTTGTACGCCGGAGGGGAGCTTTTGTGGACGCAAGCTAAAGCCACGCTTCCCGCTTATGATCTGTTCAATGAGGCGGCTTATTTTCAACCGGGAGAAGCGGGTCCGGTCGTTACTTTTAACGGGAAACGGATCGGGGTCATCATTGGGGAAGACCTTTGGACGCTGGCGTCTGCCACGGAAGCGGAGCTTGAGCCGTCGCCGTTCCTGTCGGATTTAGCGCCCCAAACCGGCCTCGTTGTTAACCTGGCGGCTTATCCCTATTATTACGGATGGGAGGACAAGCTGTACCGTTTTGGTGCCGCCTGCGCGCAGCGCTTCCGGACCCCTTTCCTCTTTGTCAATCAGGTCGGTGCCAACGAAGAGATGATCTTCAGCGGACAAAGCCTTTTGTTCAGCGGGGATGGGACAACGCGTTATGTGGCTCCTTCCTTTCAGGAAGCGGTAGCGGTGGTTGATCTGGAGGCGGAGGTTTCGTCCGGGGCGGCGTCGGAGGTCCCGTCTCGTCCTCCGGCGCGGCGGATGGTCTACGATGCTTTAGTGCTGGGGATCCGCGACTATGCCCGTAAGACCGGGTTTACGCAAGCCGTTATCGGCCTATCCGGCGGGATTGATTCTGCCCTCGTTTGCTGCCTGGCCGCCGAAGCCCTGGGCCCCGCGAATGTACTGGCGGTGGCGATGCCTTCCCCCTACTCTTCCGTCGGTAGTGTGGAAGACTCCCGGGTCTTGGCGCAAAACTTGGGGATCGACTTGCAGGTGATCCCCATTACTTCCTTTTTCCAGAGCTTTCTGACGGGATTGCGGCCGTACATTGGCCACCAAAATGGCGCGCATGACACCACGGAAGAGAATTTACAAGCCCGGATTCGGGCCAACATTTTACTGGCGTTATCCAATAAATACGGTTATCTGGTACTGAGTGCTGGTAACAAAAGCGAATTGATGGTGGGTTATTCCACGCTGAACGGGGTTGATATGAGCGGCGGACTTGCGGTCATCGCCGATGTGCCCAAAACCATGGTTTACGAATTGGCCAAGGAAGCCAACCGGGAGCGGGAAGTGATTCCGGCGGAGATCATCAGGAAACCACCTTCGGCCGAGTTGCGTCCGGACCAATTGGATGAGGATACCCTCCCCCCCTACCCCATCCTCGATCGAGTTTTAGCATTATATCTCGATGAGAACTGGACACCGGCGGAGATCAAGGCGGCCGGTTTTAGGGCCGAGATAGTCGATTGGGTGATCAAGGCGGTCCACCGTAGTGAATATAAACGGCGGCAGACGGCACCTGCTCTGCGGGTGACGACGAATCCGTTGGGACCCAAACCACGGCTGCCGGTTGCGGGAAAACTCGAAATCTAAAGGGCGACCTACCCCCTTGACAAAACGGAGAATGTCGTCTATTATATACCGTAGGGGGTATAGTAAGGAGGTGGAATGATGGCCCAGCATGGGGCTGAACATATTGGCCAGATTTCCGGAGATATTAAAGAAGACCTCTTAAAACGTCTGCGCCGGATTGAAGGCCAGGTGCGGGGGTTGCAACGGATGATTGAAGAAGACCGTCCCTGCCAGGAAGTGGTTTACCAGGCGGCTGCGGTGAAAGCAGCGGTGGTGCAAGTGGCAATGACGATCTTAAGCAATCAACTGGCAACCTGTCTCGCGCAGGAAGTGGCTGAAGGGGGTAATCCGGAGGCGGCGATGAAGCGTTTTACCGATATCTTTAAGAAATTTTATTAATTTGAGGAGGGACAATAAGATGGCTTTGACATTAAACCAGGACAATTTTAAAGCGGAAGTGCTCGACTATCAGGGCGTAGCGATGGTTGATTTTTGGGCACCTTGGTGCGGTCCGTGCCGGATGGTGGCACCGATCATCGATCAGTTGGCCGAAGAGTATGCGGGAAAAGTTAAGATCGGGAAAGTAAACACCGATGAAAACTTGGCCCTTTCCACCGAGTATCAGATCATGACGATCCCAACCATGCTTGTCTTTAAAGATGGTAAAGTGGTGGATACCATCAACGGCGCACTCCCAAAACAGCGGATTGCGGCCGTGCTTGATAAATGGATTTAAGAAAAAAAGGCTGGTGGCGAAGGGCCACCGCCTTTTTTTTTGAAGAAATGCGTTTGCGCCTCTTTAGCGGAGGATTTCGGTTACGGAGAAGCGTCTTTTAGAAGAGACCACGGATTTGTTGAAAGAGCCAGGAAAAGAAGGCGCGGATCTGTTGGAAGATGAGCCGGAAAAGGCCGGCTTTTTCCACCTCTGTAGTGGTCACAAGGGCGACACTCTCCCGCAAGGGCCCATCGGCGGTCAGAAATTCGTATTGCGCTGAACCCGTATAGGTGGCGACTAACCTTCCGACTTGGTGGTCTTTGGCCACCGGGGCCGTTAATTTTTCCGTCTCCAGTTGCACTTGGGGTTGGTAGAGATCGGCTTCGCCCCGTCGGATGAGGAGTGTTAGGGGTTTGGCGGTCGCGATGCCCACCCGGTTGGCTTTGCCCTTTTGGACCGGGAGATCGGGCTGTTCCGGATCCTGATAGCCCGCGGGAACAAGCTCCTTTCGCTCAAAGTTGTTAAACCCGTAATCCAGTAGTTTTTTTGTTTCCTGGAAACGGGCGGCGTAGGAGCGGCCTTTCATCACCACCGAGATGAGGCGGAGATTATTCCGCTGTGCGGTGGCGGTGAAGCAGTAGCCCGCGAGTGCCGTCGAGCCGGTTTTTAACCCGTCGACCCCTTCGTAACCGTAAACCAGTTCCGGTAACATCCAGTTCCAGTTGTCCATTCTAATCGCATCGACCGTGTCGGGACGGAAGGTTTTCCGGGGGATGCTGGCGATGGTCAGGACTTCCGGATAATCCTGGAGGATACGTAGGGCCATCAGTGCCGTATCTTTGGCGGATGCTAAATTTTCCGCATCGGCTGTTCCGGCCGGATGCATTCCGAATAAATCCTTGTTGTTTAATCCGGTGGAATTGACAAAGGTGTAATTCTCCATCCCCAGTTCCTTTGCTTTGGCGTTCATCAAACGCACAAACTCGGTTTCGCTACCCGCCAGTACTTCCGCCAGGGCGATGGTTGCACCGTTGGCCGAATAGATGGCCATTGCTTCGTAGAGTTCGCGGATGGTATAATGCTCGTCGCGGCGTAGCGGAACATTGGAAAGGGAGAGATTCTGGGAAACGCGGTGTGCATACTCGCTGATGCTGGTCGTATCTTCCCAGGAAATTTGCTGGTTGTTAATGGCTTCTAAAATTAAATATTCGGTCAGGATCTTGGACATGCTGGCCATCGCTAAAGGTTGGTCCGCGTTTTTTTGGTAGAGAACCTTTCCGGTATCAGCGTCGATCAAGACCGCGGCCTCAACCTGCAGCCGGAGCGGATCCGCACTCTGGGCAAAGGTCGATGAGGCCGAAAAAACAAGTAATGTTCCGACAAGCAAGAGCAAAGCCCACCGTTGATTTCGTGTGTTCCACACCTTTAATCACCCCCCTGTGATTAACGCCTATTATGCTCTTAATTTGGTTTAATTTACATTACAATCATTATAACATAACAAAGGACCGTTATTTCGAGATTATACAACTTCTTCTATACGGAGTGAATTCGACTGCACAAAGCAGCGCGTTGTCTTTGCAGTATTCTTTGATAGGCGCCCACGCTGGCTACCGCTTGCCTAACGAAGGGTGTAAACTTTGAGCCAGGTGGGCGACACTTTATTCGTTTTTGGCCTGTTCGCGTTCGCGAAACAGCAAGGTAAGGCAATAGAGCCCAGCCAGACCAACTAGGGAGTAGATGATCCGGCTTACCATGGAGTCTGTTCCGCCAAACACATTCGCAACCAGGTCAAACTGGAACAAACCAACCAGGAGCCAATTGAGGGCGCCGATGATCACTAAAATTAACGCCAACCGGTCCATGATTCAACCTCCTTTTCCCCATTTATTGATGGACAGATCGGAAAAACAGTTGTTTTTAATGGCGCTCTATTGTTCACCACCTTTAAGCCCTTCCGGCAGAATTTGTTTAGGATGGATGAAGAAAAAGGCCAGAATGGCGATGCCGACAACGCACCCGACATTACTCCAGAAGATGAGGGGCTGGCCGTATTTGGTGGCAAAGCTGAAGAGGGGCGGCCCGATGGCAACCCCAAAAAAACGGACTGTTCCGTATAGGCAGGTGACCAGTCCCCGTTCACTGGAGGGAGCAGAGGAAGTAATCAGGGTATTGAGGGCCGGTAAGGCCATCCCCGTACCAGTGCCAATCAGGGTCGCAAAGATTGTTTTGGTGACCATACCGTTGCCTAACGGGAAGAAAAACAAACCCAAGGCCACGAGGGAAAGGCCGCCGATGATGGCCCATTTCATGATCTTAACCATCTGTTGTTTGAGGACAATCCCAAAGACGTAGGAGGTGATTGCCATCGCCAGAACCGGTACGGCAATAACTAAACCCCGTTGAAAGATCTGGAGGTGAAATGATTTTTCAAGCAGATCGGAGAAGAAGCTTAACAGCCCGAATAAGGAAAAGAGAACGATGAGGCCACAGAGGAAGGCCACTCCGAGATTGACCCCTTTCTCCTTTAGAATCTGGAGAAGATTGGTGAAGTAGGAGGTAAGGGGTTGCGCTTTTTGGGCGGATTTTGCTTCTTGCGCAATAACGTAAATGGCGAGGGCAATAGGTAAGGCCAGGATACCATAGACGAAGAACGGCATGTACCAAGCGATTAGACCAATGGCCGCACCCGCCAGCGGACTAATGACCTTACCCAAACCATTGGCGGCTTCTAAAAGGCCCAAAACTTGAGCCCGTTCGTTGTCTTGGATCAGATCGCCCGCTAAGGCCATGGCCAGTTGGTAGGTGCCCCCGGCGCCAATGCCCTGGATGATCCGGGCTCCTAAAATAAAAGGGTAGGCATTTTCTTTAAAGAGTAAAGCGGCGGTGCCGGCGAGCAATCCGCCCGTACCGTAGATAATGAGGGCGGGGACCATGACGATCTTCCTTCCAACGTGGTCGGAGAGCATTCCGGCGAAGGGAATCGTCAGTCCGGCCGGGATCGAAAAGGTGGTGATGAGCAGACCGACTTGGAGGAGGGAAACGTCTAAAGCCTTTTGAATTGCGGGGAGCACCGGAATTAACATTGAATTACCCAAAACCATAATAAAAGGGACGGTCGCTAAAACCCAGATGGTTGGCTTAACCTGCGCATCCATCCTGCATCCTCCTTTTTCGGCGGCAGCGGCATAACAATCATAGTGTGCCAAGGAAAGGATTTTATTAAACCCACAACTTCAGTAAAGCACCGGGGCGAGGCGGCGGCAAAAGTGGAATAGTTTACCGTTGCCATGCATAATTTGAGGATAAGGATGGTGAGGGCAGTGTGGAAGTATCTCCTTCTTTTGCTTAGCGTCTGTCTATTCTGTACTCCGCTGTATGGCCAGGAAGGGCCTAGCACGGAGCGGCCGGTGGAAGTATATTTTGCCGCAGTTGATCCGGAGGGGGACGATTACGGGCCGGGAAGTTATGTCTACCCCCGGAATCTGGCGTTCCGACCTTATGAGGGCCTTTACGATCTGCTGTCGTTCCGCGTCTCCGGCGACGGGGAACAGTTGTTTTTTGATGTCCAGATTAAGCAGGTGACCAACCCCTGGAACGCGCCGGAGGGCTTTATCCATCCGGTGATCCATATTTATGTCGATACGAAGCCTGGGGGTAGAACCACCCCCTTAAGTGAAGCGTTGGGGGTAAAGATGGCACCCCAGTACGGTTGGGAGTTTTGTCTGGCGGGTGTGGGCTGGGAAAGTAGTCGGGTTGTATCTTTAACAACGGATCAATCGTTGGCCGCAAACGATCTGTCTGCCGCCTACCTCCCGGACCAAAACTTAATCCGCTTAACGGTACCCATGGCGGTGATGGGACGCCCGCAGAAAAGTTGGCGCTACTATGTGCTGGTTGGCGCGTATGATGGCTTTGGTCCCGGTTTTCTCCGGGAGATCCGCGCGGAGGCCGGCGACTGGCATTTTGGGGGGGCGGCATCGGCAGAGGCGCCCCGCATTCTCGATCTCTTGGCACCGGAAAGGGGAAAATACGCACAGGAAAGACAGTTACAACCGGAAAAAGACGGACCGCCGGTGATCTATCCGGTTAACATGAAAAAAGGCATCCCTTGGGGTTATTTGGGCGTGGCCGGTCTAGTACTTGTCCTTGGCGGGTTTTTTAAGCGACGAATGGTGATTACCGGTTTTTGGCTGAAAGGTACGGCTCCCGGCGTCGACGGTAAACCGCAAGAAGATGAGAAATAATCACAGGATAGGCTAAATTTGGTATAGTTTTTCCCTCTCCGCCGAATACTAAAGGGGACGGGGAGGGAACGTAATGTTTACCGAGAAGAAGGATTTAATCTACAGTCTATTGAACCAAATAATAAAGGCCGAAGGATACCAAAAAAAACAAGCAGAAGAAAGATATTGGCGGCTGGTCGAAGACGCCAAGAAAGACTGGCAGGAAGCGCGGGCTTACTTTAATACCGTCACCGATCCCGAATTAATTGATCACGCCATTTATGCCTTGGGCGCGGCCGAGAAACGCTATGTTTACTTGTTGAAAAAGGCCCGGGAGGAACGGTTTTTCCAGGAAAGGTTTTTGGTGGAAGGGAAAGGGTTCTCTTTAGGGGAGGAGGTTTAAGTGTCGTTCGAAGTCTTGCTGGTTTATTTTCTCCTTTTATTGCTTGTTGCTTTTGGGGGGAAGTACCTCTATTCACCGCTCCAGTTCGGTCTGGAGCTTCTGTTTAAAGGCGGAAGCGGTTTTCTTCTCCTTTTTGGCTTTAACCTTTTGACCCAATTTACCGGGTACTATTTACCTTTGAATCTTTATACCATATTATACTGCGGTTTCTTGGGCCTTCCCGGCTTAATCTCCTTATGTTTTTTGAAGACCTGGTTATAGCGGTCAAAGCACACATTAAAGATCCCGGGAATATTATAATCCCGGTGAGGTGTTGGGCATATGGACGATAAGGTTTCCTGCTCTTTTTGTGGTCAATTAACCTGTGGCGGACTCCGGATTCACGGGGAGGTGATCTGCCTGGCCTGCGAACAGCGGCTGGCCCGGTTAGAAGTGGCCGATGAAGATTATCCCCAGTGGCTTGATGGACTCCGTACCCTCTGGCATAAATGGCTGAAAGGAACGTAAGCGACCTGGTTTCGTACCAGGTTTTTTTATTCGCTTCTGCTTGAAAAAAGGAAGCGGGGCCTTTATGTCGAAAAAAATAGCGAAGGGCGGCCCGTGGATGGGATGATAAATAATCTTGTA
>ERZ773359.4840-NODE-4840-length-13479-cov-6.198451_pt1 | contig 13479 bp, 14 predicted proteins | sample MGYA00374955_ERZ773359 | MGnify/ENA primary metagenome ERZ773359 (study PRJEB29098, sample SAMN04486028) | biogas fermenter metagenome | study: EMG produced TPA metagenomics assembly of the Biogas fermentation microbial communities from Germany - Plant 4 DNA1...
AAGCCACTGGCTCTTGTAATAACTGAAGAAGTCGGTGTAATATTGCTCTCCGTACCAGTTTTTTATCTCTATTGGGGTAAGCTCCACCACTTTCATATATACGATAAGCGGCACCACGCTTATGATGAACGCTATGGGAAGCAAATAAAAAAGACTTGGATTCTCGTATTTTAACCCGGCATTATACTTTTTTTTCGGCATTTCATCCCTCGTATTTTGTCAAATTATAGTCAATTCACTTTTTTATTATACTAACATATCATAAAAAGAAAAATAAAATCCGGCAAATTTAATTTAGATGAAATAAACCCTGGAATATCTCCGGATTTCTCAGATAAATGGCAATAAACTCCAAATTCTTATTTGTCGCCGGACTTAAGCTCTTCCTTCAGAAGCCCCAGTTCCTGTATGAGGTTCTTGATCCTGGTTGCCTGGCGGGAAACCGCCACCGTAAGGGCGAACACTATCAACAGGAGCAGGAATATAACGCAGAGGAACAGGGCATTTACCGGAAGCTCTATATGAAGAATCCGGGCTAAGAAAAACAAGGTTTCCGGAAAAACAGCCATGATTACAAAGCTTAAACCTGTTAAAAGCCAGGTAAGGGCATATTTAAGTTTCAGTTTTTTGGTCCTTACCATATTTACTATAAACACAAAAAACAGAACTGAAGCAACTATCAGATATATTTTTAGCGGACTATTCACTATCTGTCACCACTTTCTTTGAAATGGCAGAAATTATTATGGCCAGTGTAACCTTGATCATATAATAAATGGCATTGGTGCTTGAAATAGATGAGACCCCTCCTGCCCTCGGTCTCATGATAACAGGCATTTCGCAGACTTTGAGCCTGTTTCTTAAAACTGTAACAACTGTCTCAGGCTCGGGATAATCTATAGGATAATCATTTGCAAAAAGTTCTATAACTTTACGGTTGCATGCTCTGAATCCGGAGGTAGGATCTGTTATACGTTTTCCTGTAAGCAATTTAATGAGCCAGGAAAAATATCTGATACCAATTCGCCTTGCCTTTGAAGACTGGAAGCCTTCGTTTTCAATGAACCTTGAGCCTATACAAAGGTCATAGCCCTCGTTTAATCTTTGTATAAGATACTTTATAAACTGCGGGTCGTGCTGACCGTCGCCGTCCACCTGTATGGCTATATCATAACCATGCCTTAATGCATACAGATACCCTGTCTGAACCGCCCCGCCAATTCCTAAATTTACAGGAAGGCTCACAACTTTTATATTATGCTCACGGCATACTTTTTCTGTATCATCTTTAGAACAGTCATTTATGACCAATATATCAAAATCCCCTTCGGCCTGTTTCAGATCTTTGAAAAGACCGGGGAGATTTTCAGCCTCGTTATAGGCGGGAATTATTACAAGTACTTTCATCAGCTTGCCTCAACCTTTCTGCTGTTTTTCCTGAAGAAAAAATCAAGAACAAACACAACCAAATGACTTGCTGCTGCCATTAAGAAAAATAGCATTATATAGGCAAATCTCGGATCCGGCACAAACATAAGCTGCAGAGCCAGAATACCAAGACCATATAAATAGAACCAGAATGCTCTGAGATTCTTTACTGAGTGCAGAATAACTCCAGGAACACCTAATATAAGGATAATACGGTGGATGATTAAATGCACTGTCTGGGTCGAGCCATGCATCTTAAGAAGGTAGGGTGTATCAAACATATACTTTGTCTTACCTATGGTAAACCATTTGAAATACAGCATTGGCTCAGTCCTGAATCCTTCAATTATCCTTTTAATGCCCCATTCCATCTGTTTGGCATTGTCCCCTCTTATGCTCTGGGGCACATCTTCAAAATAATTCATGAAATATGGGTATGTGCCGCCCAACAAGGGGTTTCCTGACGCCTCGGCAGTTATTATCAGTGAGCCCAGTGTGACAATATTCCGTATCCACCAGGGAAGCATAATCAGAATTAATCCTGCAAGCTGCAGCATAAAAAGCCTGCTCATGTTTCTTAAGCCAAGCCGGTTTTGGGATGAGCCTTTATTTATTTTATTTGTAATAAGGCCGAATATAAAAGGAAGTATGAATAAAGGAAGAAGTGCAGGCCTTATAAGAACATGGCACCCGAAAACTATTCCTGTCAAGATATTTAAACTTGTTTTTCCGGTCTCTATGGCATTTACCAGAAGGCACAGATACAGCATAAATGTGAAAAAGGCCAGTGTTTCGGTCAGAAGATTCATACAGACAAAAATATATGTGGGATATATGGCTATGAACAAAGCGGTAAGAAGAGCTACACTGTCTTTTTTAAACACTTTTCGTATAAAATAAAAAGCAAGTACAGTACACAGGCTGTTGGCCATAATCTGAATAAGCCTTACAGCAGTTATCTGAAGATATTTATCGCCGAGTATTTTATAGACCACAGCAAGGAAAACGGGATAGCCCGGCATTACCCTGGCATTTGGCTGACCTGGCTGGACGTTGCCTATTATGTTACCGTTATCGTCATAATAATAGTAGCCGTAGACACCGTCTTCTACTATCTGATGGGACATAATCCAGTAATTTCTGGCATCATACCTGATGTTCATGTTATCCTTGAACTCGGTAAATGCAAGGATTCTTAAAAACAAAGCCAGTAAAAATATTAATATAATAAGAACCAGAGAGGTCTTACCAATCTTTTTTGAAGCCATAGATTTTCCCACCAACTTTTTCTAAATATTAAAATGAGTATATCACTGAAGTATTTCAAGGACAAGATTATTGATTTCGTCCGACCGGACTCTTTCTATCAGCTCTTCATTATCTTTTCTGAAAAGCTCAGAATCTGTAATGAGTTTTTTTTCCGATATTGCATCAATCATAAATTTATTGGCTGTGTTGTTGTAGTGGGTAATATCAAGATAAATATCCAGGTTTTCAGTAAACTGATACTGGTTCTGGAAATTATATATTTCAACATTCGGAAGTTTACTTGCCTCATCCACTATATAGGTAAGCACCTCAAGCTTCTTTTCAAGTATGCCCATCTGGTCCAGAAGCTTAAACCATAGTATGGACTTTGGCGCAAAGAAAAGCACAAAATCAGTATCAGGATATTTCCTGATTGATTCTATGAGGTCTTTGTCTATTACTTCTTTAACAATCTCTACCGGCAGGTTGTTTATCTTGTCATAAACACTCTTTCTGCCCTCATAAAGATCCTTATAGTCTTTTGTTATAAGTTCGCGGCTGAAAGTTTTCCAGTTCCAGGTATTGAGTATTTCTCTGTCTGTTTTCATATAATCAAATGGATTTATCCCGGTTTTTCTCATTCTGAACTGCTTCAGTGCCCAGAAAAAGTTGTTGTGATCTATAATATATCTCCAGTCATTAATGGGATTTTCATCATACATATACTTGGGGAATACCACATTGTTCTTTGAATAAATATCCCCGTGGTTAATATCTACAGTGCGGTAATCCACAGCCCAGAGCACAGTTTTGATATCCCGGTATTTTTGGGCTATGTCCAGCACATATTTCTGTTCGGTTATATAGGATGCGTTGATTGGCAGCCTTATTACATTGGCGTTTAGTTTCTGACTTGCATACCTTTCTGAAAAATTCTCAATCATGGAAGTGCCCAGTATCACGGTATCATACTCTTCATGGCGGGCCATACCGGGAATCTGAAATCTTTCGTTGGGTATATAGATATAAGGTTTGGGCTGGGTTCCCAGAAACAGGTATGGATCAAATTTAACCACCATAAAAACGCCCGGCATCAGTGCCAGTATCAGAACGATTATGCCTTTTAAAATAAACAGTAAAACTTCCTTTGTCTTTGACATAATTACCCCTGTCTGCTTAAAAATTCAGTAAATTAACCATGTGGCCAAGAATATAATTAATAGGGACACCCCGCATTTGCATATAGATTTTTATGCGGAGTGCCCCCTCCCCCCTAAAAAGCGAAGTATATGAAAGTCTGGGACTCTGTCCATGCAAACCAAATAACTATTGAAAGGCACACAGCATAGGTTACAAGCCTTATTGCAACAGGCATGCGTGCAAGCACCCTTGAAGGGCTTGCGAAGCTCTGGAATATGTGTACCAGCTCTAAAAGTATAATGCTCCCTATTGCTGTGAAAAACTCCCAGTGGTCAAGACCCAGAATAATCCTTGTGCCTAAAAACTGTTTCAGGTTAAAAGTATCAAAGCCTTCAAGAAACCGGGGCAGCATATAAAGAGCCTGGTCTATGCTCTGTGCCCGGAAGAATACCCAGGTGCCGCAAATAAAAGCAAAGGTAAGCACCATGGGCACCAGGCCGGCAAGAGAACCGAATATCCTCAAAAGCAATGGTCTTTGCCGCTTTTTTCCAGTCTGGTATTCCATATATTCTTTTTTTCCCGATCGCTTTCCTATCCCTAAAACTCTTTCTATAACTATTGCAAGACCGTTCAGTGCACCCCAGACCACAAATGTCCAGCTTGCACCATGCCACAGACCGCTTACAACAAAAACAATGAAAAGATTTATAAGTGTCCTGAGATAACCTTTCCGGCTTCCGCCAAGAGGTATATAAAGGTAGTCCCTGAACCAGCTTGAGAGCGAAATATGCCAGCGCCTCCAGAATTCAGTGACACTTTTGGAGTAATAAGGTCTTTCAAAGTTGGTTGAAAGCTCGTATCCAAGTACCCTGGCAGTACCCCTTGCGATATCCGAATAGCCTGAAAAGTCGCAGAATATCTGATAAGCAAATGCTATTGTAGCAATTATATAGTAAATTCCATTATATGCCTTATGGTTATTATATACGGTATTTACAATAACGGCCAGCCTGTCTGCTATTACAACTTTCTTGAAAAATCCGAAAAGCATGAGACGAAGTCCTGATGCCGCCCTTTCAGCATCAAACTCATTGTACCTGTAAAATTGAGGCAAAAGATTTGTCGATCTTTCGATAGGGCCTGCCACCAATTGCGGAAAAAATGAGACAAACAGGGCAAAAGTAAAGAAATCCCGTTCAGCATTGATATCGCCCCTGTATACATCTATAGTATAGCTCAGGGACTGGAAAGTGTAAAATGATATCCCGACAGGAAGAAGGACATCAATGCTAAAAGACCTGTATGATACATTGAAAAGCGACAGCAGCCCTGCCATATTATTGTTGAAGAAGTTGAAATATTTGAAAAAGAACAGTACTCCAAGAGAGCCTAAAATGCTTATAAAAAACCAGAACCTTTTAATGCCTTTGCTTTCTGTCTTTTCAATGTTGAGCGCTGCAATGTAGCAGCAAAAGCTGGTCAAAAGCATTAAAAGAGCGTATTCTGGTTTATATTGCATATAAAAATAATAGCTGGCTATAAGCAGCATATAATTTCTGGTTTTAATTGATGGAAGCAAAAAATAGATTGCGGTCACCAGCGGAAAGAATACCAGATACTCCAAAGAATTAAAAAGCATATTTTACTCTCACTCGTACATTTCTTTTACTTTCTTTTCATTCACGTTTCTTATTATGGTCTCCATTTGATGCTTTATGTGCTGTTCAGCAAGTTCGGCAGCTCTTTTATCCTCATTGGAGCGCAGAGCGTCCAGCATCTCCCCGTGTTCCTGTCCGACATTTTCGGCAATAATGCTGTCCGACATATACATGACTCTGAATCTATAGATCTGTTCACGCAGAGAAGATGACACAGTTATTAAACGGGGATTGCCCGCAATGGAATAGATCACATCATGAAACTCAATGTCCTTGCGGATAGCTCCCTCAATATTATTCTTATCTACACAATTGAGAAACTGTTTATGAATATTCTCTATAGTCTTGATATGGTTAGGTTTTATATTTTTAGCTGCAAGACCGGTAGCCAGTCTGTCAAGTGCAGCCCTGACTTCCAATACATCCATTATATCTTTCACAGTGACCTCAGAAACATGAGTACCCTTTCTGGGTATCATTGTAACAAGACCTTCAGCCTCAAGCCTTCTGATAGCCTCTCTGACCGGGGTTCTTGATACTCCCATCTGCTCGGCCAGAGCGACTTCCATCAGCCTTTCGCCAGGCTTTATATCACCGTTGATAATGGCTTTTCTCAAGGTTTCAAATATAACATCTCTTAAAGGTTGATAAGTGTCCAGTTTAAGTTTTGGTATCTTTACCATAATGTTTTATCTCCTCTGCCTATAGTTTTGACATAGTATACATTTTTGTAATCTTTCAAAAACTTCTCTTTTGCAAAAAGAGCCTTTTCAGGGTTCTCAAAAACACCAAATATGGTGGGGCCGCTTCCGCTCATACGGGCCGCAAGTGCGCCGTAATCCATAAACCTTTCCATTATGGTTTTCAGTTCCGGATATTTTGAAACCGAAACTGTTTCAAGCACATTCCGCATTTTTTTGGCTACAGCCGGTATATCCATCCCGGTTATTGCATCTATAAGACCTGAAGTATCAGGTCTGTCTGTTAAATCTTCAAGTTTTAAATGCCTGTAAACGTAAGAAGTGGATATGGGAAACGAAGGTTTAACCAAAACAATATCAACATTTTCGAAATCAGGCAGCCTCGTCAGCTCATCCCCTATTCCCCTTGCAAGCTGTGTCCCGCCATCAATACAAAAGGATACATCCGCGCCAATGGTCCCTGCAATTTTAAGAAGCTGGCTTCGGGAAAGGATGTTTCCGTAAAGCTGATTGAGGCCCTTTAACACTCCTGCAGCATCAGTGCTCCCCCCGCCAAGACCGGCTGAAACAGGGATATTCTTTTTAATGCTTATATGAGCTCCTCCCCTTACAGGACTATGCGCAAAAAAAGCTTCCGCCGCTTTGTATGCGATATTTCTCCTGTCATTTGGTACATAGGGCTCTTCACAGTTTATGGTTATACCGCCGTACCTTTTTTCAATTGTCACTATATCGCATAGATTTATTGACTGCATGATCATTTCAACTGAATGATATCCATTGGGCAGTTTTTCCAATACATCTATGGATAAATTAATTTTGGCAGGGGACAGGAGTGTAATTCCCTTCATGTTCCACCTCTTGCTATTATTGAGTATATTATATACAAAGAACAAAAAAAGAGCAATAAAAAGTGCCTAAAACCTAAGTTTAAGACACTTCGAAATTTGATAAAAATACATTATTCAGCTTATGAAAGCTGGAATTTATTTTCACCCCATAATAAACATCCGTCTTCCTGCTTGTATCTTTTCATCTTCAGCTATATCGTTATCGGCACATAATTTTGAAATAGGAATTCTGTAGTTTTTGGCTATATCCCAGATACTGTCACCGGGCTGGGAGAAATATATGGTAATGGGAGCCCTTCCGGCACACTCCTCTTTTTCTGCTTTAAGATCATCTGCACATACAATTTCCCCTACCCTGCAGGCTCTCACATTTATTTTTATTCTGATCGACACGTCTATGCTGTCAGTGCCGGCAATATCAAACTGGATATCTTCTATACTGAACAGTGACTGTATTAATTGCCAGTTTCCTTGTTCAGGAAGGTTAATGATGTGATTGAAAGGTATATCCAGCATACGGCCCTGGTACTGCTTGCCCCGGGTCAGGAACAGCACATTAAGGCCAATGGTGCCCTGGACATTTAAATTGTCGCTTACCATTGCAGCTATATTTCTTTCATTGGGGCAGACCATAAGTACTTCATCCAGTGCATCTTCCGGGGTATCAAGACTGATACGCTGACTTATAATATGTTCTTCACAGAATTCTTTCTCATCGGTCACAAGTTTTACAGGAACCATGTTAAGATGCAGATTGTAGTCACAGGAATACGCATCTTCAATAACAAGCTGTTCCTCGCTTATCATGACCTGGGCATCTATTTCAATATCCAGTCCTACAGAAAGCCGTGTATAAAGCCCGTCATCATCCTCCGCCAATTTAATCTCCCAATTCTTAAGGACATTGGTTGCAAAAAGGGTTGAGTATTCCGGAACCTGGACGCCGACAGATGTTCTTACAGGAAACTCCAGTACCACCGACTCGATACTTTCGTCCATGCTGTCACTCCGATACAGCATAATTAAATTCCCCCTGGCTTCCAGGACGGGCTCATCATCCCTGTAATTGAGCTCTGCGCGGCCAAGGTTTATCCGGGAAAACAATATTTCCTTTATGGGCGGGCTTCCGGGCGGCAGTGACAGAATGTCAGTCACCCTTACATTTATATCACCATTGTCTTTCAGGATCATAACATTGACCGGTGATGTTTTGAGAAACACATTTTCGCCAAGGATTTCCCTTCCTATTTCATGGCTACTGACATCATAAAAACGGCAGACAAGGGATGTGACAGTGCGGCATACAAGTTTTCTCCCATTTATAATATTCACATCTGTATGCTGGCATCTGCACCTGGCGAAAGCACCAATATCTCCTTCAACTTTAGGCTTCTGAAGAGAAAAGGACCAGGGATATTTTGCCGTGATGCTGTCCACTTTCTGCTCGGGGGTATCTGTTATGTACAGGATTCTGTATTGAATCTCACCCGAAACCTCTACCATGCGCCCTGTCTTTTCTACACTGGTCACAAAACCTTCAGCATCAGCCAAGAGGATGCTTTTGATATCGGGTTTTACATCGGGTACTATGATGCTGTGCTCAAACATTTCTTCCGGTTCAACTATATCAATAGTCCTGTATGATCTAATCGGCCTTTTTATTAGTTCCATTGTTTAGGACCTCCTCATTTAAACCCTTATCCTTCAATTCTATTGATATGCCGCCCATGTTTAATGTATGACATGCAGTTTGATAAAAAAACAGACTAAATGAATATATGAACTGAAAAGGAAAATCTGTAATACTAAATAACCCAACCAAAATAAAAGGAACGGTTTTATCCTCCAAAACCGTTCCCTGTACTTTTGAACACAGTATGTAAACTCTTGAAAATCAGAGTGCAATATTTTGGCAATCAGATGATGGCATTACTTTGATTTCTACTGTTTTTGTCAAAACATCAGTATAGCTGAAGGAAACTCTTCTGCTGTTATTGAAATCATTCTCAAATTTTACAGTGAAAATACTGGGATATACGTTATCCACAATGCCTTCTTTAATAAAAATCTTTTTACGCCCTTTATTGGCTTTCAACTGTATTCTTTTTCCTACGTAACCTTCAAGCTCTTTACGAATCTGGGATATTTTGTTTTTATCCATTCTACCACCTCAAAACTAACTGGATAGAATTATATCACATTTTGTCACCCCATGTCAACATAAAATATTATATTATACATAGCCAAGTATATATTTGTCAAGCATAATATTTGAGCAGATTTCTGCGCTAATCGGCATAAAATGTCACATTACTCGTTGCAATTAAGAATTGCGTTTTATATACTAATAGTAATTGTATCCAAATACTCAAGAACTATAAGTTTTATTTGTTATTAAGACAAAAAGAAGGTGTAACGCATGATGACAGATATTGAAATAGCGCAGAAGGCAAAAATGCTTCCCATAGAAGATGTGGCCAAAAAACTGGGAATAGAGCGAAGCGACCTTGAACTGTACGGGGATTACAAAGCAAAGATAAAAGATGAGCTTTTTGAAAAACTCAAAGATAAACCCGATGGAAAGCTCATACTTGTAACTGCCATAAACCCGACCCCTGCCGGGGAAGGTAAGACTACCATTACTGTAGGACTGGGTCAGGCCATGGAGAAAATAGGCAAGAAGGCTGTAATTGCTCTTCGAGAGCCTTCCTTAGGTCCTGTTATGGGGATTAAAGGAGGAGCTGCCGGAGGAGGATACTCCCAGGTAGTTCCCATGGAGGATATAAATCTTCATTTTACAGGTGACATGCACGCTATAACAGCTGCCAACAACCTGCTTGCAGCGGCAATAGACAACCATATCCATCAGGGAAATACTTTGGATATTGATGCAAGGCGGATCACCTGGAAAAGATGCATGGACATGAACGACCGGGCACTGCGTCAGATAGTGGTGGGTCTGGGCGGATCAATAAACGGATTTCCCAGGGAAGACGGGTTTAATATTACTGTTGCATCAGAAATTATGGCAATACTGTGCCTGGCAAATGATCTGAATGATCTTAAAGAACGCCTCGGCAGGATAGTTGTGGCATACAGCAGCAAAGGCGAGCCTGTTACAGCGAGGGACCTTAAGGTTAACGGAGCCATGGCACTGCTGCTGAAAGATGCAATTAAGCCTAATCTGATACAGACACTGGAAAACACACCCTGTCTTATGCATGGAGGCCCCTTTGCCAATATAGCTCATGGTTGTAACAGTGTCAGGGCCACAAAGATTGCCCTCAAACTTGCTGATTATGTCATCACAGAAGCAGGCTTCGGTGCTGACCTTGGAGCAGAAAAGTTTTTCGATATAAAATGCAGGTATGGAAATCTCAAGCCTGATGCAGCCGTGATAGTTGCTACAGTAAGGGCACTCAAATATAATGGCGGGGTTAAAAAAGAGGATTTGTCACAGAAAAATATTGAGGCTCTGGAAAAAGGCATAGTAAACTTATGCAAGCATATAGAAAACATCAAGAAATTCGGTGTTCCCCTGATTGTAGCAATTAATCATTTTTATACCGACACTGATGAGGAAATAGCATTGATTACCGAAAAATGCGCAGAGCTGGGAGTGGAAGCTGCGGTTGCCCGCGTTTTCGAAAAAGGTGGAGAAGGCGGTACCGACCTTGCCTCCAAACTCTGTAATCTGACAGAAAGAGAACCTTCCAATTTTAAACCCCTTTACGATTTGGATCTGTCCATCAAGGAGAAAATCGAGATTATTAACCGGGAAATATATGGCGGAAAAGATGTGATTTTCACTGATAATGCACTGAAAGAAATTGCTGCTATAGAGGATATGGGTTATAAAAATCTGCCTGTTTGTATGGCCAAAACCCAGTATTCCCTTTCCGATAACCCGCTCCTTCTCGGAAGACCGGAAGGCTTTACACTTACAGTAAGGGAAGTCAGACTTTCTGCCGGTGCCGGTTTTGTAGTGGCAATCACGGGTAAAATAATGACCATGCCTGGTCTTCCCAAGGAACCTGCTGCAACAAGGATGGACATCAGCGAAGATGGTACAATTACAGGACTTTTTTAAAAGCTGTGAAGAAAGACTTATATTAGATAACTATATTAAAACATTAGATTAACAGTTGATTTAACGGTTTATCAGGCCGTTTTAAAAAAACATGATGTTCAGATTAATTAAGGCCTTCCCGGAAGCAGCAGAACTTCCCCAGTGTGGTCTGATATATCTGAACATCATTTTTTTAAATCTGTGCCTAAAACAGTTTATCGTACTCTTTCATAAATTTTATATGGTGAGTATATTCAGCGATAACACCCTCAAGCATATGGGTGAAATTCCGCTGTGCCCAGCTTCGTCTGGAATTGTAGTAGCGGTTGGCCACCCTCCAGAATTTTTGCGGGAACAAAAGCATTGCCTTCATTACCACTTTTTCGTCCCTGCTTAAAGGTTCGATTTTTGAATAGGCTTTTATTATCATTGCTGCTTTTTGAGGATCCCAATCGCACTTTCTCATTTTTCTCCGTATAAGATTTACAAGATCGTAAATACGGAGTTCCTCCATACAGGCATCAAAGCCTATTACATAGGTTGAATTTCCTTTCATGAGTATATTTTGATATGAATAATCATGATGGCATATAACCCCTTCCATCAAGGTTTTTTTGACCAGGCGGGGGTATTCAAGTCCTTCCAGAAGTGCTAAGCTTTCCTCTGCCATTTCAATAAATTTGTCTACACAATCCAGATATATGTAGTCGAAAGCATTCCGCTCACGTTCAGCTTTTCGTCTCATTCTTATGATTTCATCGTAGCGCCTGCTCAGATTATCAGGAAGTTTTCCAAGATCACTCGGAACCAGAACACCACTTTTAGGTTTGAAGCCCTTACTGGCCTTATGCATAGCCGAAAGAGCCACTGCAGCCCTAATTGTATCATTATCATCACTGAATTCGCATTCCCGGCCGTCAATATATGTAGTTATGGTATAAAGCCGGCCATCGATATCTATATAAGGTTTACCCCCCAGAGTTAACAGATATGCATCCAGTGTTGTAAAACCGTTGGCAATAAGATGTTCCTTTGCACATTGCACAAAATTAATCCTGCTTTCTGAATACTGGCAGGGACGAAGGTATTTCTTGCCCTTGTCTGTGTCAAGTATATATCCGGCCCTGTTGGGCTTTATAGATGAGATACGTATACCATATGCTGCCTCAATTAATTCCCTTGCTTCAAGCATTTTATTATCACTTCTCACTTTCTTTGAATACATAATGATGTCGGCGGTGTTATAATAAATACTTCAGTATAACGACCAATATGATTCCGGGAAGGCCTAATATACCAGCAATCAGAGCTGAAACAGGATTTAACGGAATAGTAAATCCAAACGGGCTTCCGATAATGTTTATGACAAGAATAGCTATTCCGCCTATTATTGCATTGATTACAAGCCTTACAACAACCTTAAGCGGAAGCAGCAAGGTTTTACCAAGAAGTAATATGATAAGAACCCCCACGATCCAGGCCAGCACTATAAGTATCCTGTCCATACCAAACTACATTCCTTTCTATAATAAAACAACAAACGGTTACCTCTTACCAGGGCTTTTCAGCCTTTCTGCATGGGATAGCCGTTTTTCAGAAACCCGTAAGGCATATGCCTTATTAATTTATATACAAATAGATAGTAAAAAATTCGAATAAATAGTGGATAACCAGAATTTGTCGCAAATTCATTGAAAGACTGCAAGACAGAAGAATTTCCGTGTCTTGCAAATACAGGAAAAAATAAAAGAAAAAAAAGACTGTATTTAAAATCACTGATTCATGGCTTCCTTTGCTTTTTTGAGTAAATAATCATACCTTATCTGGGAAGCTTTGATACGGTAGGTATAATAGTCTACCATTTCTTTTCCCTCGGCACTCTCAAAGTTGGACAAAGCATTCTGCCATTCCCGATATGCATCGAGGATACTTTCTTTGAGCTCCTCCAGCTCTTTATCTTTTTGAAGGACATCTGCCGATTTCTCGGGTTTTGTGGTTCCTATCCTTTTAATAAAATTCAATACGTCGAGTTTTTGTTTTTCCAATGCTTCATTGGTCATAACTATCACTCCATAATAAAGCTTAAGAGGCTCAGGGATCTGAACCAAATAATAGTCTTCATATGGAGAGTATAGTCAAATAAAGGATAATTATACCTTGTCCTTTGCAATAATTACACGATTTATTCCTGAAAAATCTGTAAGTATGTAAAACAGGGTAAGGTTCCCTATCTTATCTATTACTTATTCATATCAATATGATATTATCTCAACGCTTTTAAAGAAATAAACTTGCAGCAATAATCAATATTGACAAATAGTAACAATTGAAATATCCTGTTTATAACAATTAATATAAATCATTACATTCGTTGTTGCTTAACA
>ERZ773359.4845-NODE-4845-length-13472-cov-8.578371_pt1 | contig 13472 bp, 10 predicted proteins | sample MGYA00374955_ERZ773359 | MGnify/ENA primary metagenome ERZ773359 (study PRJEB29098, sample SAMN04486028) | biogas fermenter metagenome | study: EMG produced TPA metagenomics assembly of the Biogas fermentation microbial communities from Germany - Plant 4 DNA1...
TCTTCGGGCCGATTGCGGACGTGGTCAGCATCGAGCTTCTGCTGGTGGTGAGCAGCGCGCTGCTGGCCGTCCCGGGGGCGTGGATCTTCTTCAACCGCGAGCTTGAGCAGGCGCAGCCCGCCCTCGCCGCGGCGGAGCAGGATCTGTTCGACTGATCCGCCACGCCAGCCAACTGAGATCACACGAGAGCCGGGTGATGCGCCCGGCTCTCTTTGTGTTTGCAGCGATATTCCGGCTACACGAGCGGCCAGCCGCCGCCCGCCTCAATTGCCGCGTCGATCTCCTCCATGAGCCGCATCGTTTCGTTGAGCGCAACCACGATGCGCTGGTAGTGCTTCACGTCCTCCCACGCAAGCTCGCGGCCTTTGCGATCCTTCAGCCACTTGTCGAGCACCTGATACCCGCCTACATGGAACTCCCACACGTCCGGCTCGACGCCCTCGAAGTACTGCTTCTTGTTGATGTACACACGCCCGCCGTGCTCTTCATCCGGCTCGACATAGCGCGGGTGGCGGCTGGCGACCTCGTTGCTGCCCTTAACCGGGAACGACGTGATAAGCTGCCCCAGCTTCGGGTGCTTCATCAGGTGCAGGCTGACAAGCTCCGCGCCCTTGCCGGCCAACTGCGCGAACAGCGCCCGGTCGCCGGTGAGCGGCACACGGGGGAAGTCGATGCGCAGGAACTCCGCGTAGCGCTCGCGGTAGGCGGGGCTGTGAAACACGGCGTAGATGTAGTGGAAAACATCCTCCGGCCCGAACGTCTCCGCGAGGTCGCCCGTGCCCTCGGTGACGAACGCCAAGCCGAGCTTCGCCGCCATCTCGTGCACGAAGTCGGGGTTGAGGTTGGGGCGGCGACCATCCTTGCCGGGTGGCCAGTCGAAGTCTTCTAGGAGCTTGTTAGGGTCAGGGTAGAGGTAGAGGGGACAACAGGTAACACCGCCGCGTCTGAACACGTTTGCGTCAACAGGCAGCTGGGATACAGTCATCAGAGACCAGACGGGATCGTTAACCGCCTGTCCTTGCCGCCCAACACCCATAACAAGATTGCCTTTATGCACCACATGATCCATCAATTCGCGGCGGGGACGATCCATGACTATGTCGCTGAAGTAGCATGGTCTAGTATCAAACGGGCGGTATAGGCAACCAGTGACATCTTTTTCCCAGTGCTCGATCTGTCGAAGCTCCTTGCGCGCATCTTGCAACTTCCACTCCCGGCTATCTTTGATGTCGTATCTCTCCCTTAATTGTTGGTCGTTTATGTGGTCCTCTCGCATCTCGCCAATCCTAGCCCGAATCTCGTCTTCCTCGAAGGCAATAGCAAATGAATCGCGATGCGTTTGGAATCCCAAGACGTTAACCGGCATTACATCAACGATCTTTGTAAACTCGTGATACTCCGCTTTCAGGTTCACGTCCTGCGGAGTAAAAAGGTAGAACGGCTTTCCCGGTACTACTTCTGTTCTCAAGCTTCGGATGTCGCTCTCAAGCAGCCACCGATATTTCGATTCTCGGCGTCCCCATAAGTCACCGTGATAGATCTTAGTGGTCTGATCGCCGCCCTGTTTCTTTACAAACACTCCAATGCACACACCCTGCTGAATGTCAAAGACGTTATCATCAGGCGAACCATCCGGAGCCGTCTCTTGGCGTTTCGTGCTGCCATGCAAATCTAGGATGTAGATTTCATCGAAGGCTTGGATTAACTGCTGCCGCATTCCTCGGAAGGTTGGATTTTCCAGATAGCCGTTATTCGATACAAATGCTAGTATCCCCTCGCCGGTCTGCTCGATCCGCCACTGTCCGAAGCGGATGAACTTCACATAATCATCTTGCAGCCATTTCGGGTTGCGCTCGCCCAGCGGCTCGCCGTCCACAAAGTAGTAGTCGCGCAACAGCCTACCAATGAATGTTGGCTGGTTTACGCCTTTCAGCGGCTTCTTAGCGACACGTTGAATTGGTCGTGCTCTACCATCCTTACCCGCCTGCCAGCCAACAACATACGACATTCCCTTTGCGACATCCGTTGGCTCCTCACTCCTGTTCGCGGAGTGCCCGCTATAAGGTGGATTCCCCAGCACCACCATGATCGGCTTATCCCGCTTGACCTTCGCCGCCTCGCCGCTCTCTTCTGCAATGTACTGAAGGAAGGGGAGACCCTGGCTCGTCTTGATCGCCTCTTCCAGCGTGTTCGTCAGGTAGATGCCGAGCCGCTGGTTGCTGCCGAATTGGTAGCCCGTCTCCTGCAGCTGGATGCCGAGCTTCATGTGGGCCACCGAGTACGGGGCCATCAGCAGCTCAAACCCGAAGATGCGCGGCAGCAGGTGTCGCTGCACGTACTCGTCCCATGCGCCCGCCTGCCCCTGCTCCTCCACAAGCCGCTGGTGAATGAGCTGGATCACGAAGTAGAGGAATGTGCCCGTGCCTGCCGCCGGGTCAAGCACCATCGTCCTCTCGTCGGCCAGCCCGTCGGGCCGTCCGAACTTCTCCTTGAGCAGCCAGTCCACACTGCGCACAATGTAGCTGACCACCGGCTCCGGCGTGTAGTACACGCCCCGCCGCTCGCGCAGCGCCGGGTCGTAGGCCGCGAGGAAGTCCTCGTAGAAGTGCACGACCGGGTCGTCCTGCCGCGTCGCCTTGCCAAAGTCGCGCACGATCTCGCCGAGGTCCGCCCGTTTCAACAGGCCGACCAGTCCGTCGTCTACCAGCCAGCTTACCTGCTCGGGCAGATCGACACCCGCGATGGTGTGAAACAGCTTTTTCAGGAAGGGGTTGGTCGGCGGCAGCCACCGCTCGACCGTCCAACGGGTAAAGTCGCCCTGCCGCCCCTCCTCGTCCCAGCGCACCGCCGCCGCGAACAGCCCATAGGCCATCGTCTGCGCGTACATGTCAGAGAACTGCTCGTCGCTCAGGTCGGGGATGAGCGCCTTCTGGAAGGCTGCCTTCTGAGCGTGCAGCGGACCGTCCTCGCCCTCCTGCTCGTACGTCCGCAGGATCAGCCGGTCCACCTCGCGGGTGATGCGGGCCATCCAGCGGGCCAGCTCGCCCGCCGTGCCGACCGTCACCGCCTCCTGCATGGCGAACTGCATGAGCAGGTCCGCGACCGCCGCCTTGCCTTCGCGATCCGACCGGATGCGGCGTTTGTCCACACTGCCCAGCCGCGCGGTCAGCCGCTTCTCGCCGCCCACATACCACCGGAACTCGACATAATCGGTAACGATCAGATTGCCGAGCGAGTGATAGCGCTTAATCTGCTCGCTCTCCTCGACGTCGTCGAGGTCCTTGCCCACATCCTTGCACTCGACGTAGCCGATGGGCACATCGCCACGCAGCACGACAAAGTCGGGCGCGCCCGCGTCGATGTGTTTGGGGTCGTTCACCGCTTTGATCTGCTGGCCTATGGCCTCAAGCAGCTTCTTGAGGGCGGGGCGGTAAGCATGCTCCAGCGCGACGCCGGTGTTCAGTTCGCCGCGCACTTCTTCAAGATAAACGTTAATGTCGGCTGCAAGGCTGGCCTGGACTGGCATATTGTGCTCTCCTGCGGTGGTTCGGGGGCTTGTAGAACTGCGGTTAAGTGTAGTCGCGTTAAGCAGGTGCGGCAAGGCGGCCTTCGCACAATGTGCATTTCAGATTGCGGGTAGATGTTTACGGGCCTCCGCTGTGAGGCTGGCTCCACCGGCACGAACATTCGCAGCTATCGGCCCGTGCTCAGGCAGACTGGAGCCGCGAAGTTTATTCGCGGCGTGTTTTACCCACCAAAATGAAATGCACCCTTCCGCACATCCCCCGCCCGATGCCCATGCTTGTAGTCGTGCAGGGCAGTGAGTGGTAAACTTTCTTCAGCACTCTCACCACCGGCAGGCCACTGCCACGACCATTCGCGCGGCATGGAGTCACCAGCCGCGTCGATACTTCGATCAAAGCCTGGTCACTGGAAGGGGGTGAGTGGATCGGAACCATCAAGACGTCGTCCCACACTTCATGCATGACCTGCAAAACTCTTATGGAGAAAGATGAGACCCATGAAAAACAAGTCCTTCTACCTGCTGGCCCTGCTGACCCTCGTGCTGCTGGCCGGGGTCGCATGCACGCCCGGGGAGCCCGGCGCGGCTGATGCGCCCGCCGGCGAGGACGGCCAGCCGCAGCGCGTCGTCTACCTGATCAACGGGGCGCTGGGCGATAACGCCTTCTACGACTCCGGGCAAGCGGGCATCGACGCCATCGCCGCGCAGTACGGCGTCGAGACGCGCACCATTGAGACGAACTTCGACGCCGGGCAGTACGAGCCGGCGCTCCAGGCTGCGGTCGACTATGCCGACGTGATCTTCGTGATCTCCTACGGCTTCGAGGATCAGCTCAGGGAGTTCGCCGACGAGAACCCCGACAAGATCTTCGTGAACATCGACACGGTCGTCGAGAACGAGGCTGGCACCATCACCTCGGTTGACTTCATCGAGGAAGAGAGCGCGTACCTGGCGGGCGTCGTCGCCGCGATGCTGACGACGGACACCAGCGTGCCGAACATCAACGAGGAGAAGCGCATCGGTGCGGTCGGCGGCGATGTGGACCCGGTCGTCGACTCGTTCATGTTCGCCTATGAGAACGGCGCGCACTACATCGACCCCGAGATTATCGTCGAGCGCAAGTACCTGGGCGACTGGGAGGACTCCGCGAAGGGCAAGCAGGCGGCGCTCCAGCTTTACGATGCCGGCTCCGATGTGGTCTTCCAGATCGCGGCGGCGGCGGGTATCGGCGTCCTGCAGGCGGCGGGTGAGCGCGACCTGTACGCCATCGGCGTTGACACCAACCAGAACGACATCGTGCCCGGGCACGTGGTCGCCAGCGACATCAAGGACGTCGGCCTGGCGATCCAGCAGGTGTACGCCATGATCGTCGATGGCACGTACCAGCCCGGCCAGGTGCTGAAGTACGGCCTCGCATCCGGCGCGGTGGACGTGGTGTTCGACGCGCAGGAGCAGGTGCTGCCGCAGTACATCATCGACAGGGTGAACGAGCTGCGCGAGCAGATCATCAACGGCGAGCACGAGGTCGAGCTCTACGTGCCGTAGCGCGGCCAGCCGGGGAAGCTGACCTCACCCCTCCCGAGGCTCATAGGGCCGCGCCGGGGGGGTGAGGTTTACATCACGCCCCGGCCCGACCACAACAACCATGCAGATGTTGGGCTGCCCTCTCCCGCAGCCCAACATCACTACCATCAAGCACACCCCTGCGTGAACAACAACCCAGTCACCCTGTCGAAAGGATGTCGTGAATGGGTAACCTGATCGAGATGCGGAACATCGTCAAGGTCTTCCCGCCCAGCGTCGTCGCGCTGGACGACGTGACGGTTGACTTTGAGGAGGGCGAGATCCACGCGATTGTCGGGGAGAACGGCGCCGGCAAGTCCACACTGATGAAAATCCTGTACGGGCTGGAGTCGGCCACCTCCGGCGAGATTTACCACAAGGGGCGGCGGCTCAACATCCGCAGCACCAAAGAGGCCATCGCCAGCGGCATCGGCATGGTGCACCAGGAGATCATGCTCGTGCCGGAGTACACCGTCTGGCAGAACGTAGTCCTCGGCATGGAGCCGGTTAACTGGTTCGGGCGCATCGACGAGAAGCGCGCCCGCCAGCAGGTGCAGGAGCGCATCGACGAGTACCACTTCAACCTCGACCCGGACGCGCTGGTGAGCGACATCTCCGTCGCCGCGCGGCAGAAGGTCGAGATCCTCAAGCTGCTGTATCGCAACGTGCTGACGCTCATTCTGGACGAGCCGACCTCGGTGCTGACCCCCCAGGAGATCCCCCGGCTGTTCGACGAATTGCGCCGCCTGCGAGACAGCGGGCATACCATCCTGTTCATCTCGCACCACCTCGATGAGGTGCTGGAACTAAGCGACCGCATCACGGTGCTGCGCCGGGGCAAGAAGATCGGCACGGTGCAGGCAGATCAGACCTCCAAAGAGGAGCTGGCCCAGATGATGGTCGGGCGCGAGGTGCTCTTTACCTCGCTCAAGCAGCCCTGCAAGCCCGGCAGAACGGTCTTTGAACTCACCGACCTGTCCTACACCGACCCGGAGGGGCGCAAGCGGCTCGACGGGGTGAACATCCACGTGCGCGCGCACGAGACGGTGGGCATCGCGGGGGTGGAGGGCAACGGCCAGCTTGAGCTGGTCAACGCCATTATGGGCCTGCTGCCGATACAGGAGGGCCGCCTCGTCGTGGACGGGCAGGACCTGACCCACGCCGACATCCTGACCCGCCGGGGGAAGATCTCGTTCGTCTCGCAGGACCGGGGCCGGATGAGCGCGAGCCTCCCCGCCTCGATTAAAGAGAACGTCCTGATGACCCACCACCGGCAGGGGCGCTTCACGAAGCTGATGGGCCTGGTGCTGAACAACCGCGAGGCGGCGGCCTTCGCCGAGGAAGTGCGCGAGCAGTTCGCCGTGCACATGGACGGCGCAGATGCGCCCTTCTCGTCGCTGTCGGGCGGCAACCAGCAGAAGGTCATTCTGGGGCGCGAACTGCTGCTGAACACGCCCTTCGTCCTGCTCGACCAGCCGACGCGCGGGCTTGACGTCGGCTCGATTGAGTACGTGCACCGCCAGATCCTCGCCATGCGCGAGGCGGGCCGGGCCGTGTTGCTCATTTCCGCCGACCTCGGCGAGCTGTTCCGCATCACCGATCGCATCCTCGTGCTGAGCCGTGGCAGGATCGTCGCGGACCTCGTCACGGACGAGACAGACATCAACGAAGTCGGGTATCTGATGCTCGAAGGAAAACGTAATGAGACAGAAGCTGCTTAACGGGCTGGCGGGGATCGTCGTCGCCCTGCTGATCGGCGCGGTCGTGATGCTGGTGCAGGGCTACAACCCGGTCGAGACGTACCTGGCGCTGTTCAACTACTCGCTCGGGAGCGGGTACGCCTTTGCGACGATGCTGAAGAACTCCGTGCCGCTGATCCTCACCGGGCTGTCGGCGGCGGTGGCCTTCGGCTCCGGCGCGATCAACCTCGGCCAGCCGGGGCAGCTCCTGATGGGTGCGCTGGCGGCGACCGTGGCGGGCCTGTACCTCGACCTGCCGCCCGCCGTCATGATCCCGACGCTGCTGATTGCGGCGGCGCTCGGCGGCATGGCGTGGTCCGGGGTGGCGGCGCTGATGCGGCGCTGGTTCAACATGGACGAGTTCATCACGACGCTGATGCTCAACATGATTGCGGACTTCTTCACCTACTGGGCCATCTCCTACCCATTCTTCGACAAGGGCGCGAACTCCCCGATGACGCCTCCCATCAGCCGCGCGGGCTGGATGCCGGAGATCGGGCGGTTCAACACGTCGGTGCTGGTGATGCTGCTGGCGTTCATCGTGACGTGGTTCATCTCGACGCGTACCACCGCCGGTTACGAGTGGCGCATCTCCGGGCAGAACAGCCTGTTCGCCCGGCTGGGCGGGGTCAACACCTCGAAGAACTATATGCTGGTCATGCTGATGACGGGCGTGCTCGCCGGGCTGGCGGGCGGCCTGATTGTGATGGCCGGGCCGCACCGCTTCATCAAGGACATCGGCGCGAACTACGCCTGGGACGGCGTGATGGTCGCGATGGTCGCCAACAACGGCATTATCGCCACGCTGCTGTACGGCCTGTTCTTCGCCACGCTGCAAACCGGGGCGCTGGGCATGGAGCTGATCACCGCTGTGCCGCGCGAGTTGATTATGGTGCTGCAGGCTATTGTGCTGCTCGTCGTAATGGCCGGGCGCAGCTACTTCGATATCATCGCCAACAAGCTTGCCGAACGGCAAAAGACACGTGAGAGGGTGGCATGAGGGTAGCAATTGGTCTTATCAACGGCATGATCGCCGCCGCAACGCCGATCCTGCTGGCGGCGCTGGGCGGCACGCTCACCTTCTACGCGGGCATCTTCAACATCGCGATGGAAGGCATGATGCTGGGCGGGGCGTTCTTCGGCGTGCTCGGCTCGTACTACTTCGGCTCGTGGGTGATGGGCATCATCTCGGCGATTGTGGGCGCGCTGATCATGGCGCTGATCTTCATCCTGTTTGCCATCACCCTGAAGGTGGACGAGTTCGTGACCGGCATCGGCCTGAACCTGTTTGCGCTGGGCACGACGACCTACCTGCTGCGGCAGATCTTCAGCGTCAAGGGCGCGTTTGCCGGGCCGGGCATCGTACCCGTGCCCTCGGTGAGCATCCCGCTCATCCGGGACATCCCCGTGCTCGGCCAGATCCTGAGCGGGCATAACCTGATTGTGTACTTGACCGCGCTGATCACCTTGGCCGTGGCCTTCGCCGTGTTCAAGACACGGTTCGGGCTGCGCCTGCGGGCCGCCGGTTATAACGCGACCTCCCTCCAGATGAGCGGCGTCTCGACGGCGCGCGTGCGGGTCTGGTCGGTGCTGCTCTGCGGCGTGCTGTGCGGGCTGGCCGGTGCATACCTGTCGCTGGGCTACGTGACGCTGTTCTCGGAGAACATGTCGGCGGGCCGGGGCTGGATCTCGCTCGCGGCGGTGATCCTCGTCAACGGCCACCCCATCGGCATTGCGCTCATCTCACTGCTGTTCGGCTTTGCCGACGGGCTGGGGCTGTTCATGCAGCAGTCGCTGCCCTCACAGTTCACGTCGATGGTGCCCTACATCGCCACCCTGATCGCCCTGTTCGTCTACTCCATCCGCAAGAAGAAGGAGCGTGTAGCCGCATGACTCTGAAAGCATGGGAGCGCGAGCGGAAGATGCGCGACGCCGCCGTCCCGCTGGACCGGCGCGTCCACGACAGCAACTGGTTTACGGCAGATTTTGAGCCCCCGCATGGCGACGACCTGATCCAGATGTTCTGGCAGTCGCGCGTGCCCGGCTCCGGCGCACCGGAGATCGCCTACCAGGGGATGGTCCAGGCGAAGGGCAACCAGGGCTACGACGTCAGCAAGGCCGAAGCCCTGCTCGAAGAAGGGCTGGCTCTCTGTGAAGCCGGGAAGAAGGACGAGCTGCGCGCGCTGACGGCGGCGCTGCTGGCGGCGCTCGTCGAGGCCCCGGTTGACCCTTCCCACCCGTACCACAGCTACGAGCACCCGGAGGGCTGGGAGGCCGTCCGCGCGGCGATGGCGGCGGACATCGACGAGGGGACGCCCGACTGGCAGCCCGACTTCGAGGAGCGCATCTACCAGGGCTGGCTCGGCCAGCTTGCGGGCGGCGCGTTCGGCACGGCGATTGAGGGCTACACCGGCGAGCAGATCGAGAAGGTCTATGGCCGGGTGGATGGCTACATCACCAGGCCGGAGACGATGAACGACGACGTAGTGTACGAGCTGGTGCTGCTCGACGTGTTCGAGCGCATGGGGCGCGGCATCACGTCGGAGGCGCTGGGGCTGGAGTGGGTGCGCCAGATCCCGTTCGGCTGGTCGGCGGAGTGGGTCGCGTTGCGCAACCTGTCGATGGGCCTGATGCCCCCGGCCTCCGGCTCGTGGAACAACCCCTACTCGGACTGGATCGGCGTGCAGATGCGCGGGATGATCGGCGGGCTGCTGGCGCCTGCCGAGCCGCTTGAGGCGGCCCGCCTCGCCTATATCGACGGGGTAGTGTCGCACGCGGCGAACGGCGTCTACGGCGGGATGTACGCCGCCGTGCTGACGGCGCTCGCCTTCCGCGAGAACGACGTGCGGGCGCTGCTCGTCAAGGGCCTTGACTACCTGCCGCAGCGCAGCGAGTACGTCGCCATCGTGCGCGAGGTGCTCGACGTGCTCAGGGCGGAGACCGACCCGGCGGCGGCCTGGCCCCGGATCAGCAAGCGGCTGGAGATGTACAACTGGATCCATGCCTACCCGAATATCGCGGCGGTCTGCTTTGCGCTGTGGTACGGTGAGGGCGATTTCGGCGAGACGATGTCGCTGCTGGCCCGCGCCGGGAACGACGTGGACTGCAACGCGGGCCTCGCGGGGACGGTACTCGGCGTGATCGCGCCGGTGCCGGACGCCTGGGCCGCGCCCATCGGCGACCTGCTGGAGACATACATCAAGGGCAAGGAGCGCCTGTCGATCCGCGAGGTGGCGGCGCGCACCGCGCGGCTGGCCCGTCAGCACCGGGGCGGGTAGAGCCGCATTCCCGTTGTAGTGGCGCAACATGCGCCTTACAGACGCCCCCTCTGCCGGTGGTCGCTTCGCGACCTCCCCCTAAGAGGGAGCGCTCAGGTGATGCGACGAGACAAAGCGGAACTGCGAAGTTCATTCGCGGCGGAGCTTTCTGCTGCCCCCGGCCTCACCCCCGCGATCGGCGGCCTGCGCCGCCGCCGCTGCCGCCGAAGATGATCGTCAGCCCCAGCAGATAGCCGAAGTTGTACCAGCCGCCGTTGTTGTGAATCTCGTAAATGCCCACGTTGCTGTTGAACAGCGACACGATGAAGGCAAACGGCGCGATGATCCCGTGCCACAGGCCCAGCCAGAAACCGGCGACGTCGCCTTCTTCGTCCGGCGTGCCGCGCATCTCGTTGGCAGCCGCCGCGCACGCGGTGAGCGCGATCAGCACGACAGCCAGCAGTAGGACAACTCTCATCCGCTGCATGTTCCTCACTCCCTCGGGTTGGGTCTAACAAGGCTAAAAACTCACAGACAGCGTACGTGCAGGGCGTTCAGGTGGGGAGCGATGTGACGGGTAGGCAGGTGAAGAAGGGTGATTTCAGCAGTATTGTATGACGGACCGCTCACGCCGAACAACCCCCTCGGCGTGGGCAGCGGAGGAAGTAGACAGCCGGGTGCAACGGGATCGGACCGCACACGTATAAGAAGGTGCAGGTGGCCCGGACGCAGGCCACGAACGGAAGCAAGTGAGTAACGGTAGTGTTAGAGGGGGGATGGTTATGGTACGCGCAGCACGTTACGGATACCTGGGCATGGCAACGTTATTCCTGGTCGGCATTGTGGCACAGGTCTTTTTCATCGGGCTGAGCCTGCTGGGCCGCCGGCCAAGCTGGGGTGAGCACTCGGCGCTGGGGCACATGCTTTTGCTTCCCGTCCTGTTCATGGTGATCCTCGCCTATCTGGGTAGGATGAAGCGCCCGGTCAAGTCGCTGACATGGCTCACCTTCCTGAACTATCTGCTGCTGGTCACGGCGGTGTTCCTGCGCTGGTCGGTGCCGGTCGTGGCGGCGATGCACCCGGTGCTGGCCATCACCATGTTCGGGCTGACGGCGGCGCTGGTGCTCCAGGCGCTGCAAGCCGTGCGCTCGCCGGAGCAGGCCCGCGCACGCCAGATCGCGGAGCCGGGGAGCGTCTAACAAGCAGCGTTTCATACAGCGACGCTCCGAGGGGCAGCAGGGCAATACACAGTATTCTCCCGCATTGCCCAACTGCCCCTCTCATGCTTAAATGGGTGGATATGATAACCTGACTAGCACAGATGAGAACTCACCATGTCCGAACACACACTTCCTTCACCCACCCTTCAGGAGTTTCAGTCCTGGCCCTCTGAAAAGGTTGAGCCGATCGCCCGGGGCAAGACGGTTGTGCTCGCCTCAGGCGGAAGCTCGCGCTGGTACTTCCTGGAGCACGGCGACACACGAAAGGGCTACACAGCCACTGAGCAGTTCCGCGATTATGGCAGGCGCGGGCTGCAGCGCATCGTCGAGCAGGCCAGCATGATGCTCGACGATGGCATCAGCACGGTGTTCGCGCCGGGCTTCGCGGGGGGGCAGGGCGAGCGCAACCCGGAGTACGTTGAGAACCTCAAGTGGGCCTACCAAGTTTTGATCAACGAGGACGCGCAGGCGCTGTACGAGCAGCACCGGCTCGGCGTGCTGTTCCGCGGGAGCTGGCGGCAGCTCTTCGAGCGGCTTGACGCCCCCGACCTCTCCGAGCGTTACGAAGCGGTCGAGGCGCAGACGAAAGCTCGCAGCGAGCGCTGGCTCGTGTGGTTCGTCGCCGAGGACTTTATACCGGAGAGCCTGCTGCCCACCGTGACCCAGAGCCTCGTCGAAACGGGGAAGATGCCGGAGCGGGTCGCGCTGTCCGAGCAGTATTACGGGCGTCCGCTTGACATCGTGGACATCTTCATCAGCAACAACAAGTTCAACGTCGCGGGGATGGTCCCGCCCCTGCTACGGCTGAACGACCTGTACTTCACCGTCAGCCCATCCTTTTACATGGATCGCCCCCAGTGGCGGAATATCCTCTACGACCACATCTTCGCACGGCGCGGGCATTACCGGGACTACACCAAGCTCACCCCGGAGGCCGTTGAGGATATGCGCGAGTTCTACCGCATAAACCGGGGGGTAACGATGGGCGTCGGCTCATACCACGAGCCGAGCCAGACGTGGCGGCCCACACCGTTCCCTGTGCAGCGGGAGAACCACGCAGCGCACGAGTAGACACCCACCCTCAGAGGTGATCGGCGAGGGTGGCGGGAAAGCCCCGGATAAAATCACAAACGGGCAGGCTCGCTTTGAACCTGCCCGTTTTGCTGATTACCGGGTTAGCCTTGCCTGGAAGTAGCTCACGTCCACGCCGTCGGGGGCCTGCACGGGGATGTACAGGCCGGGCAGAGCCTCGTTGTCAATCGAAAACTCAAACCCGAGCGGGTCGGGCGGGCGCAGCAGCGTCGTCTGCAGCACCGGCGTGAAGCCGTGCTGACCCTGCGCCACCTCGATCAGCGCGCTGGTGGTGGTGATCGTGATGCGGACGGTGTGCCAGTCGGTGTCGTCCAGCCAGTCGGGCATCGGGCTGACTTCCATCAGGCCGGAGAACTCCGGGGCGAGCACCAGATCCTGCGCCACCACCGCTGAATAGACGCCGCCTGTCGAAAGGCTGCGCGACACACCGATGGTCGTGATGGGGAGCGACTCGCTGCCGTCGAACGGCGCATTCCAGAACACGAGGTTCTCAGTCAGGCCGGGCGTGGCGGGCTGGTCAAAGCGCACCTCGAACTCGGCGACGACCTTCTCTTTGGACGTCGGCTGCCAGCACATAACCCGCTCGCCCAGCGGGGCGGTCGTGTCGATCTCGGTGATGCGGCTTGCCGCGTACTCGGCGTCAAGGTCACCGGAAGGGATAAGATCAAGGGCAAGATAATGGTTGCCGCGCTCGCGAATGAACGTAAGCTCGGCTTCTTCTCCATACAGCTCTGGAATAAACCCGTGCGCGGTCATCTGGGCCAGGTTGTTCCATTGCTGAATCACCTTGTTCCTCACGCAGACGTTACCCGGGCGGCCGGCTTCGGCGACCTCGGGAGTCAGCAGCGAACCCGCTGCCACCACGACTGCAATGAGCACCCCTGCCAGTAGTTGATAGGCGGTCCTGCGTCTCATGGTAGACCTCTTTAGTTTTGTATGAGCTGCAGCCGCCATTCCACGCCGCACGGGTTCGAGCAGCTAGGCTACCCTCTCCTCGTGCAGTTGGACCTCGCACCGCAGTTGGCGCAGCGCGAGGATGGCAGCGTGCAGCGTTGCCCTGACAATAGCTTCAGGCCGG
>ERZ773359.4848-NODE-4848-length-13468-cov-8.554984_pt1 | contig 13468 bp, 15 predicted proteins | sample MGYA00374955_ERZ773359 | MGnify/ENA primary metagenome ERZ773359 (study PRJEB29098, sample SAMN04486028) | biogas fermenter metagenome | study: EMG produced TPA metagenomics assembly of the Biogas fermentation microbial communities from Germany - Plant 4 DNA1...
GATAACCTCCCGGGCAGGCGGCTGTCAAGAAAATGCCAGCAATAACATATTTCTTAATAAATTCTTGTTTCCGCCTTGAAGTTGTGATAGAATAGCTTGCATGGAATAGCCAAATTTATTGCAGGGAGGATTATCATGGCCAGGGTATGCTCGATTTGTGGCAAAAGCAAGGCAACGGGCTTTCAAATCAGCCACTCCCATATAAAAACGAAAAGAAAGTGGCTCCCCAATATTCATCGAATCAGAATCATCCACAAGGGCAGCCCCCGGAGGATGAACGTCTGCACGCGCTGCCTTAAAGCCAACAAGGTTAAGCGGGCCTTGTAATTTATTGCCGGCAATGAAATAATATTAATAAGCAGCGGGGGCCCCTTGCCCCCGCTGCCGTGTACCTAACCTCTTCCTTTTTTTCTTAGCGGCGGTCCAGCGGATAGCGCTTCACTTCGTAAACGGCATCGGCAATCTGCCGCTTGCGGCTGTAGCCGTTGATGGGCTGGTAATGAGAAGTGATCACTTTCAAGCCGGCATACATCTTGCCTGCCGCCTCCCCTTCGGCTATACCGGCGATTATCTCCTTGGCCCAGGCCTCCAGCTTCGGAACCATATCGTTAACGAAGGCCTCGGTCATGAGAATGGGTAGACGGGCCGCCTCCTCGCCCTTTTCCGCCAGGATCTTCTTCGCCCGCAGCAACCCGCTTTCCGCAGCGAAGATCTCCATGGCTATGTCGGCCAGGCGGCAGAGGATCTCCTGCTCCTCGGTCAACTTCTCATTGAATGTTTGCGCAGCGTTCCCGGCGGCCAGCAGGAAGAGCTTCTTCATGGCCTGGATCAGGAAATCCTCCCGGGCCAGGATGCCGCTGGGAATTTCCGCTTCCTTCAACTGGGTCAGGGCGTCTTTAAGGCCGAAAACGGCATCCATGAAGGGAACAGTGCCTTTCAAGGCTCTCCGCATCAGGGTTCCCGGAATGAGCATGCGGTTGACCTCGTTGGTCCCTTCAAAAATTCGGTTGATCCGGCTGTCCCGGTAAGCACGCTCCACGGGGTAGTCCTGGCAGTAGCCGTAGCCGCCGTAAATCTGCACCGCTTCATCGACGATGTAATCCAGGCCCTCGGAGCAGAAGACCTTGGCGATGGAGCACTCGATGGCGTACTCTTCAATGGCCGTCATCAGCTCGGCGCTGTCGCCGCCGGCTTCCTTAACCTCGTTGATCTTGGCGTCGATCATGCCGCCGATGCGGTAGACCAGGCTCTCCATCATGTAAGTGAGGATGGCCATGTTGGCGATTTTATTCTTGATGATGTTAAAGTTGGCAATGGGCTGCTTGAACTGGATCCGCTGCAGGGCATATTCGCTGGAGAGCTCGAGGGCTCTCTTGGCCCCGCCGACGCAGCCGGCCCCCAGCTTAAAGCGCCCGATATTCAAAATGTTAAAGGCAACCTGGTGGCCTTTCCCCTCTTTCCAGAGCAGGTTCTCCACGGGAACCTTGGCATTTTCCAGGATGACGCTGCGGGTAGAGGAGCCCTTGATCCCCATCTTCTTCTCTTCCGCATCCAGGGAGACACCTTCCGCATCGGCATCCACGATAAAAGCGGTGAATTTTTCGCCGTCAATCTTGGCGTAGATAATAAACACGTCGGCCCAGGCGGCGTTGGTGATAAACTGCTTGACGCCGTTTAAGATATAGTACTTGCCGTCTTCGGATAGGACAGCCTTGGTTTTGCAGTTCAAGGCGTCGGAACCGGCTTCCGGCTCGGTCAGGGCGTAAGCGGCAATCTTCTCGCCCGTGGCCAGGGCGGGCAGATAGCGCTTCTTCTGTTCTTCATTTCCGAAAAAGACGATGGGCAGAGTTCCGATGCCGGTATGGGCGCCGTGAGCGGTGGCGAAAGAACCGCACAAGGAGACGTTTTCCGTAATGATCATGGTGGTTATCTTGTCCGCTTCTTCCCCGCCGTATTCCTGGGGAATGTCGCTGGCCAGGAGGCCCAGCTCACCGGCTTCCCGAATCAGGGAGACGGTTACTCCCTCTTCCATGTTCTCTATCTCTTCCACCTTGGGGGCCACCTTGTTGTTCATAAAGTCCCAGGTCATGTTTTTGATCATCATGTGCATGTCGTCAAAATCTTCCGGGGTGAATACCGTGCTTTCATCTACCGGGCCCAGTAGGAAAGCGCCTCCTTTAATCAATTCACTCATGTTATAATTCACTCCCTTTTTTAATAGTTAAGGCAATAGATAATACTTTCACTTGTTAATATTTTCGATAGTTAAATTTCCTTCCCTGCTTTGTGAATTTTTTAACTTGCCCCCGCAAAATATGCCCGGGGGCTTTATGCCTCCGGGGTTGCAAGGTTCATGGACTATGCCTTCGTTAGGAATCCGAACAGCCCGCGGACAATCCCTCGAAACATCTTGGGCACGGTAATAATGTAAAAGCGCAAAGCGGCTCCCCCTTTCACCGTTAATCCCTTTACCAGTAGCATTGATCATATATATATAGTTGCCAACCCAGCCAGATGAAAAGGATCCCCAGGGCCAGCGGCCACAGGTACAAGGGAAGCACCCTTACGATTAACAAAAGTCCCCCTACCGCCAGTAAGACCCCGGCGCCTTTCCGGACCAGCCTGCTGAAACGCCTTGCACCCACAGTCTCCCCTCCATCTTAGTTGGCCTGCGCAGCCGCACTGCCATTATATGCGGGGGCAAAAAAAGTGTTAAATGACGCACAAAAAAAGCGGGCTGTCCCCAGGCTCGGGGACCGCCCCACGTATGGTAAGAGAGTGAGGGTGATAAGCAAGAAAGGTTGTCAAACGGGCCGAGGAAAGATAGCTTTACCGGCCACGGGCAAATAATCAATAAATGCCTTGATGGCTTCCCTTTCTTCCAGCCTTCTTTCCGCCATCCTCTCCAGCTCGCAGCGCGTCTCCCGCTGGATCTCTTCGGGAGAGCAGAGCCCGCTGCCGGAAAGATAGCGCGCTACCAGTTCCGCTACCGCGGCTTGCTTGGCGCCGGTAAAGGCCGGCCTGTCCGCCAGGATGAAGGCGCACAACTGCCCGATATCCCGGGCCGGAGCGCCGCGGGAACAATCCTCAAAATCAAGGCCGTAAAAAGAACCCTCGCGATAGATAAAATTGCGCAGGTTGTTGTCCGTTTTCAGGAAGACGTTGCCTTCCCGGTCCAGGGTAGCCCGGTGCAGCCGGCAATACCATTGCGCCAGGCTCTCCGTCCAGACGGCCTGGGGGACCAGGCTTCTCTCCACGATTTCCGTGAGCAGCAGGCCCTCCAGATGCTGCAGGTAAAGGCGGAAACCGTCCAGGGCCAGGGGCTGGGGAACGGAGATGCCGGCGGCGGCCAGTTCGCTTAAATGGCGGTATTCCGCGGCCGCCCCTTCGGCCGCCGGGTATATCTTCAGCACCACCTGGCCGGGGGCGCCCCCCTTTAGCTGAAAGCTCACCAGCAGAACCCGGTTCCTCCGGCTGTGGTAGCGCCCCACAACCCGGCAGCCGGAGCCGGGCGGGCAGTTACCGTTCTCCTTGATCATGCCCTTTGCTTCCCTCGATGGAAATTTCAATGGCCGCATAATCACGGTAGCCTTCCAGGGTGGAGACCAGCCCTACCACCGTTTTCCGGAGCACCTCCTGGACAAAGGGGACCATGGCGATCTCCCGCCCGCCAATCTTCAGCCGGACAGAGGCGCTCTCCAAGAGGCAATCGGAACGCCGGCGCTCTCCCCGCAATAGCGCCGCCAGGAACTCCCGGCAGCTCATCCCGCAACCGCTGCAGCATTCTGGCGGGAAATCCGGCAGCAGGCGGGGCACCTTCTCCTCAATAAGGTCTACCAGGGCCTCCGCATCCGTTAGCACGTTGAACACGGGCAGCCCGCGATACTCCTTTATACCCTCGTTGGCCAGCACCCCGGAGATGGCAAAAACCGAATCGTCCAGCCGTTCATCCACCTCTCCCGTATGGTGGGCGGCAACAATCTTGGGGACGTTGTAGTCGTCCACCCCTTCCAGGGCTACAAAATCATGCTGGTAAAAGGCAAGAATTTCGCCCACGGACAGCCGCCGGGGAAAGAGAACATCCGTCTCCTGCAAGCCCCGCGCCGTAACCAACTGGGAGCCGGCCATCTTATGCCGGTAGGTGTTGGTCCCCTCGGTATCGATGGCAAACTTCTCAAAATGGATGTCTTTTACCGAGCCCACGGTGTACCGCCGCCGGCGCAGCTCGCCGATCAGCTTCTCCACAACGGTGGTCTTGCCAGACTTGGTTATCCCAATTACGGAAAATACTTTCATTAGCGCTGCTACCTCCCCATAAAATAGGCGGCTCCAAGCCCGGCGCCGAACAAGAGCGCCGCCGCGATGGTGGCATAGTCGAAGCTTTTCAGGTTCAACTCCTCCAGGTAGGTCCGGTGGGGATAAGCGCGAAAAGCCCGCGCCTCCATGGAGATGGCCGTTTTTTTCGCTTTCATCAGCGCCGAAACCACCACCGGCATGAAAATATAGGTGTACACCTTGATTTTCTGGCCCAGGGGGATCTCCTTGATCTTGACCCCCCGCAACTGAATGGCTGTCAGCGCATCCTGCACCTCTTCCACGAGCACCGGCAGGAAGCGAATAGCCAAAAGAACCATGAAAGCGATTTCATAAGGGATCTTTAAACGTATCAGCCCCAGGACCAACTCCATGGGCTTGGCGGTGAGCAGGAGCAGGGCGCTGGAGATAATGATTAGCATGCGCACCACCACCGCCACCCCCTTGAGCAGCCCCCCCATGGTCACCAGTTGAATCCCGCCGATGGTAATTATGGGCTCTCCCGAAGGAGCGAAAATGCTTTGGACGATTAGCAGGACCAGGAAGAGATAAAGAAAGCGCCTGAACCTGGAGAAGATTGATGCCGGGCTGAAGCCGGCCATGAAAAGCAGGAGCAGGGAAAGCAGAAGCAGGCCCGCCAGCCAGAGAACATCGGTAATAATAATGGACAGGGTGGAGATAACCACCACCAAGACGATCTTGGTGCGCGGATCAAGCTTTTCCACAAACTTTATCGTCGCCATAAATCTTCCCCTCTTTTAGATGCAGGCGGCGTTCGCAGCAAGCGGAGCTAAACTCCCGGTCGTGGCTGATTAAAATATAGCCGGCACCCCGGGCCTTAATCTTCTGCAGCAGCGCGGCAAACCTCTCCTTGCGCCTCTGGTCCAGGCCGGTGGTGGGTTCATCGAAAACGACAAAGCTCGGCTCCAGGGCCAACACGGCGGCGATGGCCAGCCGCTGCTTCTCCCCCTGGCTTAAATTAAAAGGAAACTGGTGGGCGCAGTGTTTCAACTCAAAATAATCCAGCATCTCCTCCACCCGGCGCTCCACCAGGGCGGGATCAAAGCCCCGGAAATTAAGGCCGAAAGCAATCTCTTCCTTGACCGAGGGGGAAAAGATCTGCTTCTCCGGGTTCTGGAAAAGGTAGCCCACCCGGGCGCCAATATCGGCGAGGCTGTACTCCTGCAGGTCCTTCCCCTCCAACAAAATCTGGCCGGAGAGGGGCTTTAAAATGCCCACCAGCAGCTTCCCCAGGGTGGTTTTTCCGCTTCCGTTGGCTCCCGTCAGGGCCACAGTGTCTCCCCGGCCAATCCGGAAGGAAAGCCCCTGGAAAAGCGGCTCCCGCCGCGGGTAAGAGAAGCACAAATCCCTTACCTCCCAGAAATCCATCAGCGCACCTCCCCGGAAAAGCTGCCGAAACAGCGCTCCGGCGCATTGGGATCCTGGAAAAACAACTCCCCTGGCTCCAGCCTGCCGGTCCGGTCCCCGTTTAAGGTCAGGATCCAATCGGCCAGGCGCAAGCGGTTCAGGTTATGATCCACCATGACGATGGTCTTCCCTTCTTCCTTTAGCAGGCGGATTACCTCCAGGATGCGGGCGGAGCTCTCCTCGTCCAGCTGGGAGGCGACTTCATCGAGGATGAGCACCGCCGGATCGAGGCAGAGGACCGCCGCCAGGGCGGCCAGCTGGCGCTGCCCCCCGGAGATCTCGTTGGGGTTGTGAGGCAGCAGCCCTTCAATAGCCGTAAGGGAGGCCACCTTGCCGATGGTGGCGGCGATCTCTTCCCGGGGGCGGCAGAGATTTTCCGGCCCGAAAGCCAGTTCGTGCCTGATCTGGGGCAGAAAGAGCTGCGTTTCGGGATCCTGGAAGACGATGCCGGCCCGCGTGGCGATCTGGGGCAGGCTAAGGGAGCGGGTGTTCTCTCCCAGGAGGAAGACCTCCCCCTCCATCTGGGCCTGGACGCTGTGGGGAATAATCCCGCTCAAGGCCAGGCAGAGGGTGCTTTTCCCGCAGCCGCTGGGTCCGGCCACCCCCAGCATCTCCCCCTGCCGGAGGCTGAAATTAAGATGGCGGTACAGCCACTCTCCCCCGGGGTAGCCCAAAGAGAGATTTCTGGCCTCCAGGACAACGGTCACTGAACATCAACCTCGATGGCAAACTGGCACCATCGCTGTCCGAATTGGTCCTTCCGCGCCACCAAAAGCAGGGGCCCCATGCCGCCTTCAGCCTTGCTGCGCAGGGGTTGGCCGCCCTCCAGGTAGACCACGAAAATATGGTCATCCATGAGCACTTCTTCCATGGTATAGGCCACGGAGTAGCCGTCGATGGCCCGGACTACTACCTGGCTCCCCGCTTCCAGCAAGGAAGGCTCGGCTTCCTGCAATACCGCCTTTAAAGGCACTCCGGTCAAGACCAGGTCCCGGGGGGGCTTTCCGCTGGAGCGCAAAACAATCTCGAATTCCTCTTCCCCCAGCTTTTTCATCTCTTCCAGGCGGAGAGTGGCCACCTCCTCACCCCTTTTCATGACGAGAATGCCCGGGTTATCCACCAGTTCCTGCTTCCCGGCCAACTGCTCCCGGTTGATATAGGCCAGCACCCCCACCACCACCAGCAAAACAACGATGATCGCTATCAGCAGTCGGTTCTTCTTTATAGTGGTTCACCTCGCCGGATTAATTGTAGCTAACATAGGGGACATACATATCCTCGCACCTGAATTCGCCATGATTGCCACCGTCATCGGTATCATGCATCCCGTGATCGGAGAGGAGGATCCTCTTTCCTTCCCAGGCGGCAAAGAGCTTCCCCACGTAACCGTCGATAACGGTCAACTGCTTCTTGGTTTCCGCCGCCAGGGGGCCGTAGGTATGACCGCAGTCGTCTACCGAATGAAAGTGGACAAAGACCAGGTCGTAGTTACCTTTACGAAGGTGTTCCAGGGCGCTTTCCAGGATTTCATCATCCGTTTGGCCGTCCTGGTTCCGATCCGTATTAAGTTTGACCTCTCCTTCCATATTAATGACGATGGTATTCCCTTCGATGATCACGCCTTTTTTGCCCCGCTTCTCCAGCTCTTCCAGTATCCCCGGAACCTGCAGAACCCGGTCCTTTCTGCTTTGAACCCCTGTTTGATCCGGCGTCTTGCCGCTGAGCATGGCGGCACAGCAGCAAGGGGTGATGGAGGGGTAAACACTTAGAGCCCGGTCCACGGCAGCGCCTTTTAGTATATTGGGAGCCAGGTTCTCCCGGGCCGCCGCCTCGTAGAGGGGGTAGCTGAAACCGTCCACCAGGACCACCAGAACCTTTTCATCCTGCTCCACCAGGGACAGCACATCTTGGAAGAGATCGGTAATGCAGCGCTCCGGGGGATCCAGGACCAGCCCCACCAGGGGGAGGCGCGGCGTACTGTCGAACCGGTTCAGGTAGATCATATTGCCGTAAGCCTCCAGGTAGCTGTCTTTGCTGAGCAGATGCATGCTCCCGTCCTGCCCCACGGCCAGCACCTTCTGCACGGAACCGGGAACCAGGTCCCGCACCTGCCGGAGGGCATGCCGGGAAACCACCGTCCCCTGGTACTGCACCCCGTCTACTTCCCGGGCTGATTGCCCCTGGGGGTGGAAGTAAAGCCAGTGGCTTTGGCTGAGAATCTGCCCGGGGGTAACAGCCGGGTAGTTGCGTTGGGAATCAATTATGAACAGGCCTTGACGGCCGTCCCCCTGGACGATAATCTCCTTGATGTTCTTGATGGCCGTGTTAATGGGATAGCGCCCCGATACAAACTGCCATCCGTTCTCGCTGCTCCAGGCCAGGAAACTGTCCGCCAAGTCGCCCACCTCGATGGTTGCCGTGTGCTTGTCCGCCCCGACGAAAGTCACCCGGCTCAAGCCTTGCGGGCCCGCCTCTTCCAAGACTTTCTCCAGGGGAAGCGCCTTGTAGCTCTTGCCGTTGGCGGAGACGCTCTCCAGCGCCGCGGTATTGGAGAACTCAAAAACCTGATCCACATCCCCCACAATTAGCACCGGAGCGGCGCTCTCTTCAGGGGCACAACCCGATAATATCAACAGGAACAAAAAGATCACCAGAACAGCAATTCCTTTACTTTTCATTTATAAAAAGCCCTCCTAGTGAGCCGAAGACTGCAGTTTATATTTTTTCAACTGCTTATTCAAACTGTAGGCAATCAGTCCTCCCAGCCCCCCGGAAAGGGCCGCAGCCGACAGGCCCAGGACCAGGGGAAGCCAGGGGAGGCGGAAAAAAGCCAGGTTAACCATGAAAGTTCCGGTAACATTGGCGGCCACCCCGCCCAGGAAGGCTCCCAGGGGGGTATCGACGCCGCTGCGGAGAAGCAGGTAGAGCAGATCCACCGCCACTCCCGGAGCCAGGTAGGTAATAATGCTGGCGGCGCCGTGGGTGCCAAAAATGCCGAGAACGATAACCAGGAGGGCCTGGACCAGGCCGATGAGGGTGGCCGCCCCGGTTTTCCCTACCAGGCCGCGGCCCAAAACGATCCAAAGCATGTAGAAACCGCCGGCCACAACCCCCCCGGGGACATACAGAGGGCCGGTGATGATATGGGCCAGGGGGACCACTACCGGCTTGATGGCCACCCCCAACACCGCCATCATCGTTACGATTAGCAGGTCAAACATGGTGAACTTATCCAAAAAACGGCGCCCCACCTTAAGCCCCCCTTCTCAAAAGCGGCAAAACCTTGCCCCAACTCCAGCCCGGCCCGCCCGCGGCCGCTCCGGCCGTCAGGCGGTATCCGGGCGGCTACTGCAGGACAACCCCGCCGCCCTTAAGGACGAAAGTAATTCCGGCCAGATCCTCCGCCGCCAGCTCCCGCTGGTCATCCGCTCCCCCATGGAGAACCACTCCCTCTTCCGCCAGGAACCTTTCCAGCAGGTTCAGGAAAAGCTCTCCCGATACCTTGCCCTCTCCTGCGTCCAGAGCGCTGACCACGAGATAGGCGCTGTCGCCGTGAATCAGCACCGCTGTCTTTTTAACGTACATGGTTGTGGGGATGGCGGGGGAATAGAATTCCGGGGCATCCTCCCCTGTGCGGCTGATGAAATAATTTTTGCCGGCCTCCAGCGTCTCCTTTTTCACCAGCCCGTCGGCGGCAATGATGGTCACCCTGCCTTCTTCTTCAATCCCCAAGAGGGCTTTCAGGTCAATGTCGCTTTCCGCGCTCTCCGCACCGGCAACTGCGGGCGTATTTTCAAAAATATAGAGGGATTTCACCGCCGAGCCGCCGCCGGCGATTAATTGAACTTCGGCCAGCGCTTTGATCCAGTACAAGGACCTGACATCGGGAATAACCACTCGCAAGGGCCGGTCCTTTTCCCGAATCGGTCCACCGTGAAGCTCGTAAGCCAAATAGAAGGGCTTGGACCGCAAAATATCCTCGGGGACCTCTACGCTGTAGCCGTCTGCAGCCACCAGGCGCACGGAAGTATAATCGTCAAGAGAGCTGCCATGCTTCTCCAGGATGGTATTCAAGGCCACTCCTTTGAAAGGTACCGTCGACTCCTCCCCCGATGAACTAATGGAGACGGCTTCTCCGCTCTCCGCGGGCAGCGCCTTTATCTTATCAATGGTAATCTTGATTTCCCCATCGGGAAGCCCGCTGATGGTGATGCTCTCTCCCTCACCTGCAGCAGCGGGATCTTCCGTCTGTTCATCGGCACAGCCGCTAAAAGCAAAGAGCATGAACACTGCCAGCAGCAGCAGCAAGAATACTTTCTTTATTTTAATCATTTTACTCCCCCACGGATTTGCTGGATAATATACCTGGCAAGGCCCGCCACCGACGGAAAAACCGGCCTCCGAAGGTTGGTCTACTTCACTTCGATGGTGCTGATTTTACCAACCCATACGTTAGAGGTTTCCTCCGTGGTTACCAGCCGGATGGGCCCGTTTTTCTCGTCACCGCTCATATCTTCGCCATCCCGCTCGTAGGCCAGGATGGTATTTTCCGAGAAGGCAATCTCGCCGCTGATGGCGGCGCCGTAGCCGTCAGCCGCCGTTAGCGTCACCTCGTTGGCCTCGGTGATCCCCGCCTTCTCCAGAACCTTGCTTAACAGAACCCCTTTAAAGGTGGAAGGTCCCCTTTTGGATTCCGCCTCCAGTTCAACGGCCTCCATCTTCATAATCTCTTCCAGGGTGACAACCGCTTCTTTCCCATCGGGCCCGATTATCTTGATCTCCCAGGCCGATTCCTCTCCGTTCTCGTCTTCCTCGTTAGTGCCGCCGTTTTCTCCCGTTTGATCTCCGTTTTCGTCTGCCGGCTCACCTTCCTGGTCACAGCCGGGAACGATGAAAAGGGCGGCCGCCAGGATTAACGCCAATAACATTAGCCAACTTTTCTTCATTTTCTCTACCCCCTGTAAAATAGGCTTAATAAAATGCTAACCCCATGCGGCACAGAGGCTTGGCCCGTGATGGGAAACTCAGCGGGCCACCTTCTTCCCCCATGGGGAGGCACAACCGTTTCCGGTCATGCCCGGCGCCTGCAGTGCCCGGGAATTTTTTATACCAGAGACTGCAGGCCGAAAGCAAAGCTTTTCAACGGTTAATTCTTCGGCTCCATCCTCCCCCCGCATTATTGTTGCTGCCGGTGGCAGCAGGCCTTGCCGGTTAACCGCAACCGAAAGAGCCGGCCCATGGTGGACCGGCTCTCTATTGCCCGGGGGCTAAGATCTCCTTTCCACCTTGGGAGGCCAACCGGTTTCCCGGTTAACCCTATCGACCGATCTTCATACCGTCATGGCTTAGAATAATCGGTTCGGAGATTCTGAAAAGTTTGTTGACTTAGCTACATTCGACACAATTAACAGTAGATCCTTTTTTTAAGCATAATTCATCAATTTATTTTTGTATAAACCCCTCAATAACACTTTAAGGCATTTTCACAACCGCCTGCCTTATTTCAACCGTCCCTGTACCCGGTGCGAAAGGCAGAACAGTTCCCGGGCCTGCTCCTCTCGCGTCCCCCGGTAAGATTTCGTCTCGAGGAGCCGATCACCCTTCGGTAAGATTATAAACTAAGCGATGGCAGGATATTGCGAATCGCTTTTTTTTGTGATAATATATATGCGCCATGCCGAAGTGGCGGAACTGGCAGACGCACACGACTCAAAATCGTGCGGGCTTTGCCCATGTGGGTTCGACTCCCACCTTCGGCACCATAAGAGTAAACGCGAGGTTTCAAGTTCATTCTTGAAACCTCGTTTTATTGATGAGCCCGTTGGCGAATTTCTTCCTCCCTACCTATCGCTCTGTTCGTCATAGAGGGAGGCCATGATATCCCGGCGGGAGACAATCCCCACCAGCTTGCCGTTATCCACTACCGGCAGGCGGCTCACTTTTTTTTGCACCATCAGGGTGGAAGCGGTCTCCAGGGTGTCTTCCGGGGCTACAGCAATTACCTCCCTGGTCATCATTTCCTCCACCTTGACGGCCATGGCCCGCTGCAGTTCATGAACAAATTTTTTCGGGCTGCCCAGGTAGATAATCCCCCCCAGGATCTCCAGGTATCCCGGGGCCTTAATCCTGGAAGCCCGGCGAATTAAATCCCCTTCGGTAATGATTCCCACCACCTGACCGGAGCTGTCTACCACGGGCAGGCCGCTGATATTGTTATCCAGTAATAACTTGGCGCACTGCTCCACCGTATCCTCCGGAGTTACGGTAATCACCGGGTGTGACATAACTTCTTTAACCAGCATTCAGGGAGCCCTCCTTATTTTAATGACGTTAGCTTCTGTTTTCTCACCACAGATTTCCCCGGTCTATACTTAAATCCCTTCCGCAAGCCTCTCCTGCCGTTCCTCCCAGGGATAGCGGTAAGAGAAGGCTAGCATTGCCAGGCGTCTTCAAAGAAATGCAGGTGAATGGGAGTTAAAACCTTGAAGGCTTCGGCCATCTCGAAGCCCCGCCCCTGGGCCAGTTCCCGGGCCCGGGCGCTGAAATAAAAAGAGAGCAGCTGGAACACCGGCGGGGGAAACTGGCTGGCATGCTGCTGGAGAGCTTCCATTTTCCGGGGCCAGGTAGCCGTCACATCCACAAAGGTGTTTGGACGGGAGGTGCCGTAAAAAGCAACCATATCTACCTTGTGAAGGGAGGCTCCTTCTTCCAGGTGCTCCGGGCAGTAGTGGGGAAAGCAGCTATAGAGGCAGGCCTCGGCGGCAGCCAGGCCGGTAATAGTATGATCCGAGTGGGCTTCGTAAGGGAGCCAGGGGTCCATGACCATCAGGGCGTTGGGCTGCACCCGGCGGATGACCCGCACGATCTCCCGGCACACTGTTTGTTTTTGGAGGTTGCCTCCGTCGGGGAAATCCAACCATATACATTCGGCAGCTCCCAGGGACCGGGCCGCCGCTTCCCCCTCCCGCCGGCGAATCCGGGCCAGCTCTTCCCGGGAAATGGAAGGGTCTTCCGTACCGATGCTGCCATCGGTAACGGTAAGGTAGGTAATCCGGGCCCCCGCGTCGGAGAGCCGGGCCAGGGTCGCCCCCGCCCCCACATCGGCATCGTCGGGATGGGCCTGGACCACCAGGAGCGACTTGGCTTCCAGCAGATGAGGTATAGGCAACAGGTCTTTTGCTTTCAACTCATCGTTCATTTTTTCCCCTCCCGTGGTTAACTGGTACTGCCGGCAAACAGTCTATAAATCTAGCCGGGTTTCAGTTCAAGTACTATTATCTATTTACTTTTCGCGTTTTTCTTCCAAATACCCTGTTTCGGTACGCCCCATTTCAAACTAAAAGCCGCCTTCCTAAGAAACCAGGCGCTTGGTATGTATAAAGCAGCTAAATACGAAGATCCTGGGCCATGCCGGCCCTAACCATGCCGGCAGCCCGGCTTTACCTTTCGTTTCCCATGGCTACATATTTGGAAGGGAGGAACAGAAGAGAGGTTTATAAGCATGCCATGGCCCGCTTCACCCCCGGCACCTTCTGCCGGGAACAACCAGTTGCCTCCGGCATGGCCAGGGATTGGAACAACGGCCCAGGTTGTCCGCAAGGGGAGACTTTAGATTTTATCACCTAATGATGGCTAAAAGTTGACTTGAAGAAAAAGGGCGGCCGTTAGAACCGGCCGCCCTTCTGGCTTAATCCAAGCCCAGTATACAGATACTGCAGACGTTCTG
>ERZ773359.4855-NODE-4855-length-13453-cov-584.860949_pt1 | contig 13453 bp, 10 predicted proteins | sample MGYA00374955_ERZ773359 | MGnify/ENA primary metagenome ERZ773359 (study PRJEB29098, sample SAMN04486028) | biogas fermenter metagenome | study: EMG produced TPA metagenomics assembly of the Biogas fermentation microbial communities from Germany - Plant 4 DNA1...
CTAAGCATAAGCTTTTAATATTTACGATATACTTTGTTTGCATTCTTTTAATTCCTATAGCTATGATTAGACCAAGTATTAAAAATAAAGAGGTTCAGGGCTATAAAGGAAGGTTTGATTTGATAAATTGGGATTTTTATAAGCAGGGGATTGTTGAACTGAATGGTGAATGGGAGTTTTATTGGAAGCAGCTATTGCAGCCATCGGATTTTTCAGGGAACAATCTAAAACCTTCAACTTATATACAGCTTCCTCATCCTTGGAATAAGCTTAAAATAGGAGATGAAACTCTAGGGGCAGATGGATACGCTACTTATAGAGCGTTGATAGAAACCGATTACAAAGATGGCATAATGGGATTGGAAATTGAAAATATACCTAGTGCCTATGTTTTATGGGTAAATGGTGAGTTGATAGCAAAAGGCGGTCAAGTAGGTGTAGATAAGGAAAGTAATATACCAGAGTTTACACCAGATATATATTTTTTTCAACAAAAGGGATCTACTATAGAAATAGTGATGCAAATATCTAATTATTATTATAATAAAGGTGGTACTTGGGACTCTATAAAGCTTGGTACAGAAGGACAGTTAAAAATTATCAGAGAAGGCGCTATTACCAATGATATGATTACCTTTGGTGCCTTGCTTATAATAGGGATTTATTATTTATGCTACTATATAGTTAGAAGTAAAGATAAAAGTCTCGTATATTTTGGTTTAGGATGTACAATTTTGGCTATAAGAAATCTGGTAATAGGAGAAAATTATCTTACCCATTTCTATAGCGGTGTAAATTGGTTCATAGTTCGTAAGTTAGAGTATATAACACTATATGCTGCAGCTATGTATATGGGGAAGTTTTTTTATGAGTTATACCCAAAGGAAGTTCCGAAAAAAAAGCATAATCTTTACAGAAATAGCATCTTGGGCCTTTATTTTGCAGGTAATATTTTTACCGATAAAGGTTTATTCTACAACAGTAATGCTTTACCAAGTAATTTTGGTTGCTATGCTTTTCATATTAACCTTTAGTTTAGTTCTAGCAACCAAAAGGGGAAGACAGGGAGCTATGTATTCTCTCACTGGTGGTGGCATAATTTTTCTAGCAACTTTGAATGATGTACTGTATGCAGCCCAAATTATTAAAACACAAAATTTAACATCTATGGCTATGCTGATTTTTATATTTTTACAAGCTATATTGCTGGCAAAAAGATTATCAAGTGCCTACAATATGGTTGAAGAGCTTTCAGAAAAACTTATTAATTTAAATAACTTAAAGGATGAATTCCTAGCTAATACTTCCCATGAATTAAGAACGCCTCTTAATGGAATTATCGGTATTTCAGAGTCTATGATAGAGGGGGCTGGAGGGGAGTTAAATAATCAGCAGAAATACAATTTGTCCTTAGTAGTAGCTAGTGCAAAAAGGTTAGAAAATCTAGTTAAGGATATATTAGATTTTTCCCGACTAAAAAATAAGGATATTACTCTTAATAAAAGAGCTGTTGACATAAAATCTATGGCTGAGGTAGTTATAGAATTAATAAAAGCTACTAAGACCAATGACAATATTATTTTTGTTAATGAAATAAAAACTGAGGAAGCCTTGGTTTATGGGGATGAAAGTCGTATAGAGCAGGTACTTATAAATTTAATTGATAATGCTGTTAAATTTACAGAGAAAGGTAAAATCACCATTTCATCTAGAAAGGAAGGTGACTTTATTGAAATAGCCATATGTGACGAAGGAATAGGTATACCAGAGGAAAGCTTAAAGAATATATTTAAGTCATTTGAACAGGTAGATGGTAGTATACAAAGGAAATATGGAGGTACAGGACTGGGATTAAGCATTACGAAATTTTTAGTAGAGCTACATGGTGGTGAAATTTACGTAAAATCTACATTAGGTAAAGGCAGTGAGTTTTATTTTACCCTGCCAAGCTACAAAGAAAATCACAATCAAGAGGCTGTTAAGGTTAAAGCTGAAAAAAGAAGGTTTAAGAAGCAAGATATCTTTAAGATGCAACCTGAGGAGGAAAAGACTACAGCTTTAGAAAATAGTTTCAGAATATTAGTGGTTGATGACGAAGCAATTAATCTCCAAGTGTTAGATAATCAATTAACTATGAAAGGATATAGGGTAATTAAAGCTAACAATGGTGAAGAAGCATTAAAGATATTATTTAGTGAAAATCAGACTGTGGATTTAATGATTCTAGATATAATGATGCCTATATTATCTGGCTTTGATGTTTGTAAGAAGGTAAGAGAAAGGTATAATTCAATGGAGCTACCAATTCTTATGCTTACAGCTAAGGACGAGCAAAAGGATATAGATAGTGCTTTAAAATGTGGAGCTAATGATTTTATATCCAAACCCTTTGAAAGGAATGAGTTGTTAGTAAGGGTTGAGAATTTAATAAAACTTAAATCTTCTATGGAGTTTTCTAAAATTAATGCAAGCAGGTTGGAAGCTGAATGGATTACCAGAGTATTGGCAGAAAAGCTTAATGAGTTTACTAAGGACCTTACCAGTAGCTTGGATATTCAAGAGTTAGCGGATAAAGTGCTTTATAATCTTAATAATCTTATACCCTTTGAGAAGGCAATAATTGTGATTGAGAATAAGGATAGCTTGTATATAGCCTCCTTAAAGCTTAATGGTAAATTAAGTAGATATAAACGAAAGGCACTGAAGATAGATAAGCTAAGAATATACGAACAGGTTATTTTGCAGAAAAAACCTATGATTTTAGAAGCTACCGATGGTAAAGTGAAATTTGTTATACCAATTGTTTATAATAATAAGACTAAAGGAATAATAATTCTGAAAAATGGGGACATAAACCTTTATACTGATTACGTTGAAAAAATAGCTATAAACATAGCAGCTCAGACTGGAATTGCTTTTGAGAACGCTAGGTTATTCTCTGGTCTTAGAGAATTGGCAGATGTTGATGGTTTAACAGGGCTTTATAACAGAAGACATTTCTTTGAACTAGCTCAATATGAATTTGACAAGTGTAAAGCCAAAAAAGAAAGTCTAGCTTTAGTAATGATGGATTTAGATCATTTTAAATCTATTAATGATACTTATGGGCATAGCTTTGGAGATGAGGTTTTGAAGGAGCTAAGTGTACGTTGTAAAAGAATTATAAGAAACAAGGATATCATAGGAAGGTATGGAGGAGAGGAAATTATTTTAATAATGCCCCAAATTGATAAAGAGTCTTTAGTGTCTATTACAGAAGGCTTGAGACGGGCAGTAGAAGAGGAAGCCTTTACCCATGAAGGTATATCTGTGAAAGTAACCATGAGTCTTGGTGTAGCTTTAATGCATGATGGTATAAGTAATTTAGAGCAGTTAAACCAAATAGCGGACCAAGCATTATATGAGGCTAAGGGTAATGGGCGTAATCAAGTGGTTATAAAAAGTGCTTAGAAAGCTTTAAATTTGACAGTATAAAAAAGTCTGTGTAACCTCAAGCTGGAGATACTAAGCAGTAATCCAAGGTAGGTACGCAGACTTTTATCTTTTAGATGGAATTTATATTATCAAGCTGCTTTCTGAATTCTTTTATGTTTTCTTCAATGGTGTTGTTTTTAAATATGGCAGAACCTGAAACTAATATATCTGCACCATAGGAGGCTACTCTTGTGCAGTTTTCAGCAGTAACTCCACCATCAACGCTGATTTCATATGTATAACTTTTTTCTTCTCTAAGTTTTTTTAGTGTTGCTATCTTGTTTAATGTATATTCAATTAAGCTTTGTCCTCCGAAGCCTGGATTAACACTCATAACTAGTACTAGGTCCACTTTGGGTAGTATATGTTCTAAAGCTGAGATAGGAGTAGCAGGATTGATAGCTATACCTGCTTTAACCTTGTAGCTCTTTATTTGATCTATTAATCTATCAAGATGTATTTCACTTTCTTGATGAACGGTTATGTAGTCCGCTCCAGCTTTTACAAAGTCCTCAATATAGCGGGAAGGCTTCTCTATCATTAAATGTACATCCAAGGTTATGTTAGTATAAGCTTTTATAGATTTTATTACTGGCAAGCCTATTGAAATATTAGGGACAAAATTTCCGTCCATAACATCTATATGTAAGAAATCAACCTTAGACTGTTCCAGAACCTTTAATTGAGCTCCTAAGTTTGCAAAGTCTGCAGATAAAATGGATGGTGCAAGTTTAATCATTTTATATTCCTCCAACGATTAATTAATGTAAGTATTTCAATTTAGATTATAGTATATTATACTTTTATAATACAAGATTTTAATTTATAATTAAATGTATGGTTAATAATGGTATATAATAGAAGTATAAGGGCAAATAATAACCGATGGAGATAAAGAAAAGTCATTGTAAATGCTTAGTTTTATGGTTTTTATAAGGGTTAGCCTATTTACCTAAGAGCAATATATTTAAAAAGTAGGAGGGTGTGTTGAATTGTATTATGATGCAAATTATAAAAATAGGAAAAAATATAGAGGTAGCTTCTTTTCAGATTTTGTGATGCCGGTGGTTGTGGCACTTATTTTGGCCTACTTGATTAATCGATTTGTAATATATAAAATATATATACCCTCAGGTTCCATGTATCCAACTTTGCAAATAGGTGATCAATGCTTTGCTACAAAAATCTTTAACAAGGAAAAAATTCAAAGAGGAGATATTTTGGTTTTTTATTCCCAAGAGCTACAAGAAAGATTAATTAAACGTGTAATTGGTCTTCCTGGAGAGACGGTGGAGATAAGAAGTGATGGCCAAGTGTACATAGATGGAGCTAAGCTTGAAGAAGAATATGTTAAAAAGCCAGCAGGGCCTGCAAGAGCCTTTAAGGTACCAGAGGATCACTATCTTTTCTTAGGAGACAATAGAGCGGATTCAAAGGATGCTCGCTTCTGGCAAGAGCAATACATAAGTAGGGATGATATAGAAGGTAAGGCTCTAATAAGAATATTTCCTTTAGAAAGGTTTGGAACGATAAAATAATTGACCTAGCTAATTTTAACTTTGATTGGGGGTATTACCATGATGGAAAAGGACATTAATAAGGAAAAGGAAGAGGCAATTAATGAAAGTTTGAAGGAAGCTTATGAAAGAGCCTATGAAGAAGAAAGGTTGGAATATTCTAAGGAAATAATTAAGGATGAAATTCTTAATTATATATCAAAAAGAAAGGAATTTTCTCAGTACATATTAGACTATAGAAAAAATATGCTAGATGAATATAGGGACGATGAAGATAAGGTAGCAGAGTATTTTGACCACGAAAGATTTGTTAAGGAAGAGGCCTTTAAGGTAATAGATAGAAGATTAAAGGAGCTATTAATTTTAGAGAATTCTCCTTACTTTGGTAGAGTAGATTTTATTGAAGAGGATAGTGAGGACAAAGAAACCATATATGTAGGTAGGTTTGGAATGACACCGGAGGGAAGCTTCGAGCCTCTTGTGGTAGACTGGAGAGCTCCTGTGGCGGCTTTGTTTTATAGTGGAAAACTAGGAAAGACTATCTATAGGGCACCTATGGGAGAAATAGAGGCCGATGTTAAGCTTAAACGCCAATTTATCATAAAACGGGGCAAACTTACTGGTATGTTCGATAGTGCTGTGGAAGTAAAAGATGATATTTTAAAAATGGTCTTAAGTGAGAATTCCTCTAAAAAGCTTAAGGATATTATCATGACCATACAGGAGGAACAGGATAATATTATTAGGCAACCAAGGACAAAAACAGTAGTAGTTAATGGTGTAGCAGGTAGTGGTAAAACCACAATAGCCCTACATAGAGTAGCCTATTTATTATACAACTATAGGGATGTCCTACAGGATAAAGTTCTTATATTAGGCCCCAACAGCATATTCATGGAGTATATTTCTATGGTATTGCCCAGTCTAGGAGAAGTAGGAGTTAAGCAAAGAACCTTTAAGGATTATGCCCTGGAGATATTAAATTTAGATGATAATGACTTTATGTCTTTTAAAGATTATATGGAAAAAATAATGCAACAGGACGAGAACTTTATTAAGGAAATAGTATATAAGAGCTCACCAGAGTATATTAAGGAGCTTGATAATAAGCTTTATGAGTTAGATAAGGACTACTTTAAAATTCAGGATGTTTACCTTCTAGATAAGCTGGTTATAGATGCAAAGGAAATACAGGATCTATTTAAGGTTCATTATATAAATATGCCTCTTTTCAGAAGAAGTAGAAAGATAAGAAGAATTATTTTTAGCAAAATTAAAGACATTAGAGATGAAATGATAAGAGAGGTTCAAAGACATTATAAAAAGCTATTAGACTCTATGACACCAGAGCAACTAAATACTAACGGTAGCCAAATAGATTTTATGAGAAGAAATAAAATACGAGATATTGTAAGAGCTTCTTTAGATACAAAGGCTGCTTTAAGCTGGATAAACAATCCGTCTATAATAGAGATTTATAATGAAATTAACGGTGGAAAGAAGTTAATTTATGATGATTTAGCACCATTACTCTATATGAGCATAAAGCTAAAGGGAAATCTAATTAAAGAGGACATTAGACATGTGGTAATTGATGAAGCTCAGGACTATAGTTCACTTCAATTTATGGTTATTAAAGAGCTTACTAAGTGTTCCTCTATGACTATTGTTGGTGATGTTAATCAAAGATTGGTGCCTTATGAGGGCAAGCTTGCCATGACTGAATTGAAGGAAATTTATAAGGACCTTGATGTGGAGGATTTCTTTTTGGAAAAGAGTTATAGATCCACTAGAGAAATTATGGAGTTTGCCAATGGCTATTTGGAAGAAAAGAAGGTAGTTCCACTAGTTAGACAGGGTGATAAGGTAGAGGTGGTAGCTTTCTCTAACAATAGTGAATTGGAAGAGCTAGTAAAGAAAAAGCTTCAAGAATACAAAGAAAAGGATTATGAAAGCATAGCTTTAATTGCAAAGGATATGAAAACTATTGAAGCAATTGGTGGCCAACTTAGAAAGAACTTTAATATTAAAGTTATGGAAGATGAGTATCAAATATTTAGTGGTGGTACTGTTATGATGCCTTCTTATTATGCAAAGGGCTTGGAGTTTGATGCGGTTATTATACTAGAGGATAGCAGTGCTGATGCTAGTAATGATGATAATATAAAATATGTTATGAGTACTAGGGCGCTTCATAATTTGACAGTGCTTAGAAGGGTATAAAAAGAGAAACACGGTTTAAGGGGGGCTTAAACCGTGTTTTATTGTTGGGGATTAACTTTAGTTTTTAAGTGTAAGAAGTTCTCATAAAATGAATCATTACTTCTTTAATTAATATTTTACTATAATTAAAATTTAAATTCAACACCTTTTTTGAAAAAATTAGTTTATTACTATAAAAAGATGTAAATTAGTGTTGATTTTTTAATAATCTTTCTTTTGTAGTAAGGTTATATTATAATAAAAGGAGTTGTCAATCCATTATAGGATAATTGCTGAAAAATGAGTTGAAATAAGAGGTGTATAAGTATGTATCCTTTAAAATTTTATAGTATTTATTTCGAAAAAATTTGGGGAGGTAGAGAATTAGAAGCCTATAAAGATGACCTTCCACCTGGAAATATAGGTGAAAGCTGGGATGTTGCCTGCCATGAGGATGGAACTAGTGTGATTGCTAATGGAAACTATAAGGATGTACCTTTGGATAGACTTATACAAGAAAAGGGTAATGAAGTATTAGGAACAAAAATAGACAAGGAGAGGTTTCCACTGCTTCTAAAGCTTATAAATTCTAACGATAAGCTATCAATACAGGTTCATCCAGACGATGAATATGGATATAGGGTTGAAAAGGACTCTGGAAAAACGGAGGCCTGGTATGTAGTTGAGGCTAAGGAAGGGGCAGAGCTTATAGTAGGAGTAAAGAGCGGTTGTACAAAGGAGCAATTTAAAAGGGCTATTGAAGAGGGAACCTTAGAGCAATACATGAATAGAATTAAAATTAAAAAGGGAGAAACTTATTTTATAAAAAGCGGTTTAATGCATGCAATATGCGAGGGAGCTATCATTGCAGAAATTCAACAAAATTCAAATACTACCTACAGAGTATATGACTATAATAGAGGCCGTGAGCTTCATGTGGATAAGGCATTGGATGTGGTGGATTTAAATTTAAGGGGAAGGAAAAGCATAGGCTTAAAGTTAGAAAATGAAGGTTTTAGTAAAACATATCTATGTTTAGCAAAGGAATTTTCTCTTGAAAAGTATGAGGTAAGTACGGAGTTTACTGAAAACAGCGATCCAGAAAGATTTTATATATTTACTTGTGTGGAAGGACAGGGGATTATAAGCTATAGCAATGGCACTGAAACCATTAAAAAAGGGGAAAGTGTTTTAATTCCTGCAGCTTTAGGTGAATATACCTTTAAGGGAAATATGGTGCTATTAAAAAGCTATGTACCGGATGTAGAAAAGGTAGAAAAAGAAATAATTCAGGTTATTAAAGGGTAAAATATGCTTAATAGAGAGTACTTATTGAATAATTATTATAGTTATTCATTGAGTACTTTTTATATATAGGAAAATGTGTTAAAATAAACTTACATAATTTAGGTATAAATCCTAATACTAAACTTGGACGGAAATGAATAATAAATAGGAATGGGGGTTAAATATGGAATACAAGGTTCAAACCAGTAAGCCTTCGCAGGTAATTGACGTGACAAGCATAGTTAGGGAAGCGGTTACAAAGAGTGGCGTTATGGAAGGAATTGTTGTGGTTTTCGTTCCACATACTACAGCAGGTATAACTATAAACGAAAATACAGATCCAAATGTGGGCTTAGATTTTTTAGCAGATATAAATAAGGTTTTTCCTGAAAAAATGGAACATAAACATTTAGAAGGAAATTCTCATGCCCATATTAAGGCTTCAATAATCGGTTCTTCTGTTACCGTAATAATCGAACATGGCAAACTTAAGCTAGGACCTTGGCAAGGTATCTTCCTCTGCGAATTTGACGGCCCAAGAAACAGAAAAATTTATATTAAGACTATTAAATCCGAATAGACATTAAATGTAAAAAATTGAAAGCGGCCTTATAAAGCCGCTACTTTTTGTATAGGAAATTATAAAAAATTAATAAGTTTTGCATTCTGTAAAATTTTCCTTAATATCTGACTTCTGACCTCTGATATCTTAATCTTGACCTCTGACTAAGCTTTAAAACTCCGAAAAATCTCTATCCACTGTAATAATACAATTATATTGAGGATGGAGTTCCTGTACCTTTTTATTTATGTCCTCCTTTAACTTAACCTCGTCCTTATGGGTGAACTTACCATTGGTAGCTATCACCACATCAAATATTATATTTTTATGTTCCCCTTCTCCTACAATTCTCAAATCATGTAATGATTTTATATTAGGCAGGCTTTGGATAGCATCTTCAATTTGCTTTTTAGTATTTTTAACCTCTTCATCGTCAACATTTATTGGATCCATATGAATTACTAATACAATATTTAATTTTTCGGAAATCTCCCTTTCTGCTTCATCTATAATATCATGGATTTTTACTATATTTATATCGGAGGGGACTTCAGCATGTATTGAAGCTATGCATCTTCCTGGACCATAATTGTGAATAATTAAATCATGGACACCACTAATATAATCATAGGTCATAAGGCTTTCTTTTATAGCTGTAGCTAGCTCTGGATCAGGAGCTTCTCCAAGTAAGGGATTTAAGGTTTCCTTAACAAGCTTGTAGCCGTTGTATAGAATTAATAAGGCTACGATTATGCCAATATAACCATCAAGAGGAAAAGATGTCCTCAATGATAGCAAGAGAGATAAGGCTACCACACTTGAAGTAATCACATCTCCTAAGGCATCAAAGGAGGATGCTTTTAAGGCAGAGGAATTTATTTTATTTCCTATGGTTCGATTAAAGCTAGAAAGCCAGATTTTTATTAATATGGATATTAGCATTAAAGCAAAAGGAACAGTCTCGAATATTACTTCAGAGGGATTTATAATCCTATTAAAGGAGGATTTAACAAATTGGATACCTACAAACATTACCATAAAAGAAACCAGTAAGGCTGAAATATACTCCACTCTTCCATGGCCAAAGGGATGCTCCTCATCTGCTGGTGCTTTAGATAGCTTGAAGCCTATAATGGTAATGAGTGAGGAGGCACTATCTGTAAAATTATTAAAGGCATCAGCTGTAATAGCAATGCTTTTGGTAAAAATTCCTGCTGCTAGCTTTATAATAAAAAGGATTATGTTTGCCACAATACCAACTATTCCTGCTAGTAATCCCAAATCAGATCGAACTTTGTCCCTTTTTATATCATCACTATCTTTAATGAAGGTTTTTATCAACATTTTAGTTAACATTGTATCACGTCCTTTTATTATCCTATTGTTTAATTATATAATATTAGTATATCATAAATGCTATATTATATATTTTCAAAAAAATTGCGGAGGTGCCCCTATGAAATCAAATAGAGAATATGCTGAAAAGCTTTTGGATTTTATAAATGAAAGTCCTACGGCCTATCATGCAGTATTAACTGCAGAAGGTATGTTAAAAGATAATAATTTTATAGAATTAAAAGAAAGGGATAAATGGGATATTACTAAGGGTGGTAAGTATTATTTAAAGATAAATGATTCTGCTATTTTTGCCTTTGTTGTAGGTGAAGGGGAAATTGAGGAAACAGGCTTTAAAATAATAGGTGCTCATACAGATTCACCGGGCTTTAAAATAAAGCCAAGGGCTGAAATTATAACAGAAGGAAGGTACGTGAGCTTAAACACTGAGGTTTATGGAGGTCCCATTCTTAATACCTGGATGGATAGACCACTTTCCATAGCAGGTAGAGTTACAGCAAATAGCAATGGATTTTTACCAAAGAAGTACTTTATCAATATTAAAAAGCCCTTGTTAGTTATCCCTAATTTAGCTATACACTTTAATCGTAGAGTAAATGAAGGAATGGAAATAAATCCTCAAAGACATACTCTTCCTCTACTTACAGTAGGAAAAGAAAGGATGAAGGAAGGTTACTTAAGAAAATTATTAGCTAAGGAATTGAACATAAAAGAAGAGGAGATACTAGACTATGATTTGTTTTTATACGAATATGAGAAGGGATCTATACTTGGCGCAGAAGATGAATTAATATCTTCTAGTAGGTTAGATAACTTAGCTATGGTACATGCTGCCTTAGAAGCTTTAATACATAGTTCCAAGAGCGATGCTATTAAGGTGGCAGCCTTCTTCGATAATGAGGAAGTAGGCAGTGCTACAAGACAGGGAGCAGATTCAGAGGTATTAACCCACTTGCTGGAAAGAATAGTAATAGCCTTAGGAAAGGGAAGAGAGGAATTGTTTAGAGCCTATGCTAATTCCTTTATGATATCTGCAGATTTAGCTCATGCAGTTCATCCAATCTTAGCAGAAAAATACGACCCACTAAATAGGGCTGTAATTAATGGAGGACCAGTAATTAAGATTAGTGCAGCTCAAAGGTATACATCGGATAGTGTTACTACAGCAGTTTTTGAAATGATATGTAAAAGGGCTGGTGTACCTGTTCAAAAATTTGTAAACCGCTCTGATGAAAGAGGAGGCTCAACTATAGGTCCTATATCATCAACTCATTTACCAATAAAATCTGTGGATATTGGTACTCCAATTCTAGCTATGCACTCTATTAGAGAATTAGGTGGAGTAGAGGATCATGGATATGTAATAAAGGCCTTCTTAGAGTTTTACAAAAAATGAAAAAAACTATTGCGGAATATGTAGTTTTTATGTTAATATATTTGTATTAAAGTACAGCAAAGGCGCTTCTTTGCTGTATTTTTGTTAATGCAGGAAAATTTAGACAAATGGACACAACACTACTAAAATAAGGATAATATATAAGTGGTGCTTTTGTGAGCATTTAAAATTTTCTAAGGGGGCAGAAAATCTCTTGATTACAATTTTAAATGTTAAACTTATGGTTAAAAATAAGGATGGGGGAATGTAAAATGAAATTATTTGGCAGCATGAAAGTCGTTGACAATGAGCTAATCATTGGAGGTATAAAATGCTCTGATTTGGCAAAGGAATATGGCACTCCGCTTTATGTATATGATGAAGACCTTATCAGAGATATATGTAAAAGATATATGAAAGCCTTTTGTGGTGATAACAGAAGTAATAGAGTAGCCTATGCAGGAAAGGCTTTTCTTACTATGGCTATGTGTAAAATTGTGAATGAAGAAGGCTTGTGTCTAGATGTAGTTTCGGGAGGAGAGCTCTATACTGCATATAAGAGCGGATTCCCTATGGAAAAAATATATTATCACGGTAACAATAAGACCTTAGATGAAATTGATATGGGAGTAAAATTAGGAGTAGGTAGATTTGTAGTAGATGGTTTTTCTGAAATACATCATATAAACAAAGCAGCAGAAAAATATAACACAAAGCAAAAGGTATTACTAAGAATTACTCCTGGTATTGAAGCTCATACCCATGATTATATTAAGACAGGACAGATAGATTCAAAGTTTGGATTTACTCTATTAAATAATAATGTGATAGAAGTAGTTAAGGAAGTTCTTAAAGCAGAAAATATAGAATTAGCAGGCTTCCATTGCCATATAGGTTCTCAAATATTTGATACTCAGCCCTATAAGGATGCTGTAGATGTAATGCTATCATTAATGCAAAGCATTTATGATGAGACTGGCTATATGCTAAAGGAGTTAGATCTAGGTGGAGGTATTGGCATATATTACACTGAGGCAGATAAACCTCTTGAATTGGAAGACTTCTGTGGTGCAATCCTAGAAGCTTATGATAAAAAGAGCAAGGAACTTACAATAGAACCACCAATGCTTACAATAGAACCAGGAAGATCTATAGTAGCTAATGCAGGTATTACCTTGTATAAAGTTGGAGCAATAAAGGAAATACCTAATGTGAGAAAATATATATCTGTTGATGGAGGAATGACAGATAATATTAGACCTGCTCTATATGGTGCTAAATACGATTGCTTAATAGCTAATAGAGTTGAAGACAGCCAAACAGAAGTGGTAACAATTGCTGGTAAGTGCTGTGAGTCTGGAGATATCCTTATAAAGGATGCTACTTTACCAGTTGCTAAAGAAGGAGATTTGCTAGCAATATTAACTACTGGAGCCTATGGCTTCTCTATGGCAAGCAACTACAATAAAATTCCTAAGGCAGCAGTGGTAATGGTGGCTAAAGGAAAATCTAGATTGGTATATAAAAGAGAAAGCTATGATGATTTAATAAAGAATGAGTTAATTTAGGGATGTTTTATTTCCATAAAGGGATGGAATAAAACATCCCTTTATATTTTAATAATTTTCTATTTCTTGGGCAATAATAAACAAAGTGAGAAGGAAAATTATGACCAAGAAA
>ERZ773359.4856-NODE-4856-length-13450-cov-12.698619_pt1 | contig 13450 bp, 8 predicted proteins | sample MGYA00374955_ERZ773359 | MGnify/ENA primary metagenome ERZ773359 (study PRJEB29098, sample SAMN04486028) | biogas fermenter metagenome | study: EMG produced TPA metagenomics assembly of the Biogas fermentation microbial communities from Germany - Plant 4 DNA1...
AGCCGCCCGCTCCCTTTACGCCTCCTTAGGTTTCAAGGAAACGGGCGAGGTTGACGGAGATGAAGTGTGGGCCGTACTAGAACTGTAAACAGGCTGCAGAGAAGAGATCCACTAAGGAGGCGTCACTAATGTATGCTGTGGAAGCTTTCTTTAGCGCAGAACTCGAAGAAGCCGTGAAAAAGATATGGCACAGTCTATCTGATACAGGTCTAGACTCCAGTATGATCTCCATTCAGGGCTTAAGGCCGCATATCACACTGGCGACTTACAGCACTTTGCCGGTGGAAGATTTTCAGCCACTGTTTGAGAGCTTCATACAATCATTCGAACCAGTAAATGCGACATTTATTACCCTGGGGGCTTTTCCAACAACGGGGACATGTTTTCTCGCACCAATCGTAACCGAACAGCTAATCGGATTGCATAAGCACTACCATGAAGCGTTCTCCAAGTTTCAAGAGGCTGCTCATTTCTACTACCTGCCAGGGAACTGGAATCCCCACTGCACCTTGGCCATCGGGCTTGATAACAAGAGGCTCATCGATGTGTTCACACACTGCCTGAAGGAGTTCAGTGGCCTTAGCGGGACGATAGACGAAATCGGGTTAGTCGCACTGGATTACGAAAACAACCGGTGTGTTTCCAGCAGACGAGTGCTTTGATCGTCCTCATGTAAAAAGTAAAGCGCCAGCTTGATAAACATTCTGGCGCTTTGGTTCTCTCTAATCGAGTTCACCGAGTATAATCACTGAGTTATGCTCTGTTATAGCCAATCGATCGCCATCCGGTGACCAAGCGAGGGTCTGCAGGCCAACCGCCCTGCCTGGGTACATGAAGAGAACGTCGCCTGAATGAGGATCCCATATACGCACCGTACCATTGTGGCTGCCCCCTGCGAGATAACGCCCACAAGGCGACCACTCCAAGGCAGTAACTACGTATTCATCGGCAGGTAAGCTTCTCACGATCTCACCGGTCTCCAGATCCCAAATGAAGACCTTCCGGTCATAACCAGAACTCGCCAAGTACTTACCATCGGGAGAATAGGCAACAGCTTGAACCCAGTTGGTATGCCCCTCAAGCCTTTTGATTTCCTCGCCTGTCACACTGCTGTAAATGTGAACAACCTGATCGTAACCCCCAAAGGCAACCCGATCACCGTGTGGAGACCAAGCGACTGTACTAATCCATCCTTGGGGATTAGCTATACCCACTGACTGGGTACCTGCCGGTACTTCCCAAATTGCTACGGTTCTATCCCAGCTGGCACTGGCAAGCCGTTTGTTGTTAGGTGCCCAGCTTAACGAAAAAATGATATCTTCGTGGCTCACAGACTTCAGCCCGACGGCAAACTCGAACCCCTTGTCATGGACAAATGGTTTTTTGATCCGTTCGGTAAAAGCACCCACAAACTCGCCATCAGCCATGTTCCAGAGACGGATCAAGAAATCATGGGCACCACTAGCTAAGTAAGTGCCATCAGGTGACCAAGCGAGCGCTTCTATAGGCCCACTGTGGCCCGGAAGCAGCTGTTCCAGCTCTTTCCTCGCATCTAGATCCCAGATCCGAATAAGCCGGTCTTCTCCCCCTGAGGCCAGGTACGTTCCCTGCGGCGACCAGGCTAAAGCTTTAACTGCTCCGGTATGACCCGCAATGCGCAGCGTATTTTCCGCAGATAACGCCGACCAAAGGTCGATAATGCCCCTAGAACCTGCGCTGGCCAAGGAGTATGACTGCTTGCCCCATGCTAAGGCGAAAAAGTAGTTGTCTGTCGTGATAGTCTGCACTACCTCGTGGCTTTCCATATTCCAGACCTTGACGTTTCTATGGTTACCAGCGGCTAAGTAACGGCCATCAAAGGACCAGCCTAAGGCGGTCACTTCACCCTGGAACCGCTCAAGGACAACAACTTCGCCTGTCTCGAAATCGAGGGCCTTTAGCTCACCGTTCTTGAGTCCTATGGCAGCTAAGAAACCATGCGGTGCAGTAGACAGACACATGACGGGCGATCCCATCTGAAACTCTGCATAAAGCTCGCCCTTGTCTACCTGCCAGACCTTTAGGCTCAAGTCATCACCGCCGCTGAGCACAAATCTACCATCTGAAGACCAAGCGGCCACCCTGACCCAGCGCTCATGGGGCAGTGTTAGTAGTTCCTTTCCCCTCTCCACATCCCAAACTCTAACCTGGCGATCCCAACCAGAACTAGCAATTCTAGTTCCGTCAGGGGACCATGCTAAATATGTCAGTACGTCAGTGTGGCCAGATAGAGACTTGATTTCGACACCTGTCTGCCAATCCCAGATCTTAATCTCGCCATCTGTGGCACCGCTGGCTAAATAGCGTCCTTCAGGCGAAAAGGCAGCAACCTTAACCGCCGTTTTGTGGCCGGTCAACGCTCGAATTTGCTGTCCATCATTGGTTCTCCAAATGCGGACTGTGCGATCATTGCCGCCTGTGGCTAGGTATTGGTCGTCTACAGAAAAAGCTAGTGTTTCTACGCGGTCAAGGTGAGAGGCAAACAAAAACTGTGTTCCCCATTTGGAGAAATCAGGCTCCGGCCAAGGGTATGCCGTAAACTCCAGCTCCTGTGTACCCTCCACAACCAGCTTATCAGGGACAAACTTATAACCAGGCTTCCGGGGGATAATAATAGTTTCACTAAACGCCGTAGTCTCAAAGTACCCTTCCGCATCTGTCTCCACATATGAAACCGGTCCATCCAGAACCAAAAGGCTTACACCTGCCAAACCCGATGTCTCTCCGGACAAGACAACTCTCCCTGAGACACTACTTGCTGCAGGGCCTGCATTACGCCCAAGGCAGCCAGTCAAGGATAGGAGAAGTAAAACCAATCCACACATCAAGGAAAGGCACATCGACTTTCTGGTCATGTCTTCTATTTCCCCTTTGTTTTTGTCCTCGCAAACTACTACTGCGGAAATCAACAGAATCCTCTTAATCAAAACTTATGCACATATACAAAAATAACTTCACCAAAGTGGGGCTATGTACGGCAAGCTTGCCACGCATAGTTTTCCTTTCTTGAGGGACACTTAGAGAAGCGAAAACGGAAGGGGATGATCAACATGGCAAAGGTCGGTATTGTTGTCGGAAGCTTACGTGCGGGATCGTTTTCTAGAAAGATCGCCCACAATGTGACCAACTTATTTCCAGCTGATTGCACAACTGAAATGATCGAAGTTGGCAATCTCCCCTTGTATAGGGAAGAATACGATGACAATCCTCCTGCAGAGTACACCGCGTTTCGAGCTAAGATTAAGGCTTGTGACGCCATTTTATTCGTGACCCCAGAATACAATCGTTCCATACCGGGTGTCCTGAAAAACGCATTAGACGTTGCATCAAGACCCTACGGACAGAGCGTCTGGGCAGGCAAACCGGCCGGAATCATCAGCCAATCCATTGGGGGCTTGGGTGGCTTTGGCTCCAACCACCATTTGCGTCAGGTACTAACATTTCTAGATATGCCCACTCTGCAGCAGCCAGAGGTATACATCTCCAACTCATCGAGCTTGTTTGATGAAAAGGGGCAGATCACTAATCAGGATACAGTCAAGTATCTTCAATCTTTTGTAGAAGCTTTCGTGGCACATATCAAACGATATGAACTTGACACGGTGCCCGTATAATAACGATAAACTGCAAGCACCAACCGTTGTGCGGTTGGTGCATTTCTTTTTTTCCTTCAGAACGCCTTCATCCTCTTCTCGTTGGAAAGTAACGAGGCGAGGCTCCTGAGTCGGTAGGAGTAGAAAACTATTACAGCGAAATAAAGAGAGTAAGGAATATGATAGACTAAGCTATAGCGGGAGCTGAAGCAGATGAAAGTTGAATGGCATCGAGTAGGAAGGAAAAAAAGAAGAATCGGAAGGATACTCCTCTACGTAATTCTGGTGCTCATTGTCCTCTTTGCGGGGCTGGCCATGGGAGGAATGAAGCTTACTTACGATGAACAGTTCGGCCGGTTCGAGCGGCCAGATCCGGCTGTTACCACCGAAATGCGCTTCAGCGATCTCACTGGGCTCTATCCTCAAGAACTGGTAACCTTCTTTTCCGGGAAGAATCGTCTCCAAGGATACCTGTACCATAATCCCCTCAGCCCAGGGTTGATCGTTGTAGCACACGGGCTTGGGGGTGGTGCTGACAGCTACCTGCCCCAGATCACCTATTTCTTGGATCAAGGGTGGAGCGTCTTTGCCTACGATGCTACAGGCAGCTATGACAGCGAGGGAGAAGGAGTTGGCGGATTTCCCCAAGGCATACTAGACCTCGATGCCGCCCTAACTTACTTAGCCAGCCGCCCCGATCTCAGAGGCTTACCTCTGCTGCTCTTCGGGCACAGTTGGGGAGGTTATTCGGTAGTTAATGTGCTCCACTTCGGCCATGATGTAGCAGGAGTCGTCTCCATTGCAGCACCAAACTCATCCATGGAGATCATGATGGAACAGGGCAGCCAAATGCTTGGCTCGGTAATGCAGGTTCTACGCCCCTTCGTTTGGCTCTACGAACGTATTGTGTTCGGGAGGACTGCCTCACTCACTGCTGTAGACGCAATTAACAAATCGATGGTTCCTGTCATGATCATCCACGGTACAGGCGATCAAGTGGTCCGTATTGATGGAAGTGCGATTATCAACAAGCGTGGGCAGATCACTAATCCCCATGCGAAATTCGTTGTGTTAGATGAAGAAAACCGCAATGGCCACAACAACATTCTCCAATCCATAGAAGCACAAGCTTATGCTAACGAGCTCAATGCGGAGCTAAGACAGATATCGCAGCAGTACGATGGCGAGATTCCATATGATGTTCGAAAGAACTTCTTTGCCGAAGTTGACAGAGCTCGTGTTAATGAGCTGAATCTCGACCTGATGAACAAGATTAATGACTTCTTCCTCGAGTGTCTGTAATCAATAAAAGACCCCACTAACCCACATAATGTGAGTTAGTGGGGCCTTCTCATGCATCCACCAAGACTAAGCCCCTACCGAATACCATAGGCTTCATTAACTTCCTGCACGAAAATTATGCCGTTTCCTGGCTTATCTATTTCCAAGCTATCGCGGATGGACATCACTACATCACGTGTGATGTCTTCCGCAGCAATAATCAGTACAATCTCCTTCTCAGGCTCAATCTCCATATTCAAGAGCTTTGCGTGCTCATGAATCCCTGAACCACGGGCATGGATGATGGTGCCACCTCTTGCGCCTGCTTCTCTGGCTGCATCCATTACCTCTTCACCCCGGCCGTGATCTACTATGACAAACACCGCTCTATACATGCTCTCTACTGCACCTCCGCTTTGGGTGTCATCTACATACTCGTAACTGCCTCTGCCCAGGAAGGCCAGCACATTTGTGGTAAAGGCAATTCCATGATTTGGTTTGCGAAAATGAAAGACTTTGTCCAACTCATCTAAAACAGTTGGAGCAAGAGAACGGCTCGTTACCATCAGCACGATCTCCTTGCGCGTCTCACTGAGCTCCAATATTCTCAACAAGCGGTTTTCCACCGTTCCTTTTCCTAGAAGGATCGTACCCCCCAGTACACCGTTCTCCTTGGCAACGCTCAGTACTCGACTGCCCATACCGAAGTTAACTATGACGCAGATCAGCTCAAATTGGTCAAATGGAGAACTAGCTTGCACTTTCTTCAACTCCTTCTTTCTTAGAGCGAGCCTTAAACAGCAACCCAAGCGCTTGTAAGGTGATAATAGGAGCCATGGCTACTAGCGAAATCATGCCAAACCCATCTGATACCACATTCGCTCCTTCAAAAGCACTGGCCGCACCCTGCGTAAAAGCTAGTATGAACGTCGCTGTCATCGGGCCTGTGGCCACGCCACCAGCATCGAACGCAATACCAACAAATAGCTTGGGAACAAAAAACATCATGCTCAACGCTATAATATAACCAGGTAATAGATAATGCCAAAGTTTGATTCCGGGAACCAGAATTCTAATCAGCGATAGGGCAACCGCAAAGCCGACTCCCACTGAAAGTGCCGAAGACACAGCTTTCCGTTTAACATAGCCTGCTGTTACCTCCTCGATCTGATTCCTCAGAACAAAGACGGCCGGCTCTGCCACAATCGTGAAGAACCCCAGAGCAAACCCAGTAATGATGAGCCAGACCTTATTATCAAGCTGAGCTAGGCTGTGTCCTATTTGACTGCCGACCTCCATGAAGCCACCATTAACTCCAACAAGAAACAGGAAAAGGCCGACAAAAGCATAGGCAAAACCCTTCAGGATTCGCCTGAACGGCTTGCGGGCAAGTTTGAACAAGAATGCCTGTAGAAGTAGAAAACCCACCAATAGTGGCAGGAGACTAACAAAACTCTCCCATATGGCTCCGGGTACAAGGGCCAAGAACGGCCGCAGAATGGACGGGCTATCGATACGAACCGATTCGAGACTGGCGTCTGCAAATGTGCGAGTCCCCGAAAACAGGCTGAGGACCAAAACCGATAATATGGCGCCAACGGAAGCTATCGCTACCAAACCAAAGCTGTCTTTCTCAGATGCTTTACTGTCTTTACGAAGACCCGCCACACCTACTGACAGAGCCAAGATAAAGGGAACAGCGAGGATCCCCGTTGTCGCGCCCGAAGCATCAAACGCTATAGCAAGGAACTCCGGTGAAGAAAATATTGACAGTACAGCAATTATGATGTAACAACCGAAGAGCCATTTATACAGCGGAATGTTCTTGAAGATTCTGACGAAGCCTAGGGCCACGAGAAGTGCCAGACCGATCGATACAACGACAAGGAGTTCCATACTGCTGATACCCCCGACGGTTACAAAATCGACCTGGTTTGCCAGTACTAAGAGGCCTGGCTCAGCCAAAGAGATAAAGAAAGCCAAGACAAAACCTACACTGAGGACAATCCAGAGATTATTGGTCTTGACCAGTGAACTTCCTGTGAGCGTTCCCAATGGTGTAATACCGATGTCAACGCCAACCAAGAACAAGGATAGGCCAATAATCACCAAGACTGCACCAACGAGGAAACGAAGTACAGCCGATGTCGCAAGAGGAACCAGGGTGAATTTCAAGATCAGGACAATCACTGCGATGGGAACAACCGCCGCTGTATTCTCTTTAATCCGTTCCAATAGGATATTCAAGCAATCACCACACCCCTCAAAGCTCGCTTTTGGGCAAAAAAACCGAGCGGCCGATTCTGTGCCGCTCGAACAACACGAACCCGCTGTTATTGCTGTCCCTATTATGTTGACAGGCTGCGCAGGCTCTATAACCCAGCATCTAGAATAGGAATATTCCAGTTTTCCATATTAGGATCTGATTTCCTCTTTCACTTATGCAACTTTCTCTAAGAAAATCACCGCTAGCGCGTACTGTGACACACGCTAGCGGTGATTTCACTAGAACAGCTTACTCAACAGATCGAAGAGATTGTACTTGGAGAATACTGCGACTGCTATCAGAGAAATGGTGGACATGATCTTGATTAAGATGTCGAGCGACGGGCCAACGGTATCCTTGAGGGGATCACCTACTGTATCACCCACAACAGCAGCGGCATGGGTTTCGCCACCCTTGCTGTGACCGTTCAATCCACCAGATTCGATATACTTCTTACCATTATCCCACGCACCGCCTGCGTTTCCGGTGTAAAGCGCCAGCATAATGGCGGACATGATGGCACCGATTAACATACCACCAACGAAATTAGCTCCAAACAAGAATCCACCCACGATCGGGAAGGCAAGTGCGATATAAGATGGCAGCTTCATCTCCTGCAGAGCGCCTTCTGAAGCAATAGAGATGCAGGAGCTGACATCGGGTTCTTCTGTTCCATCCAGGATCCCTGGCTTCTCTCTAAACTGCCGGCGAACCTCATCAACCATCTTACGCGCGGCCTTGGTTACCGACTCGATCAGCATTCCCGAGAAGAGGTATGGCAAAGCCGTACCAAACATTGCACCGGCCAGGGTCAGTGGGTTGATGAAATCAAGGATAGGATCTACATCAGGTGGCGAATATGAGTAAATATAGGCGACCATGAGAGAGGTAGCGGCCAAAGCGGCAGAGCCAATAGCGAAGCCCTTACCAATGGCAGCAGTTGTGTTTCCAACCGAGTCGAGCTTGTCGGTGATACCCCGGACCTCGTGATCCAAGTTGCTCATTTCAGCGATACCGCCAGCATTGTCGGAAATCGGCCCATAGGTATCCACGGTAACGGTGGTGGATACGAAGGAAAGCATACCAACAGCGGCCATCGCAATGCCATACATTCCAGCAGCGCCATAGGCTGCGATTACTGTTGCACCTAGTACGAGCACCGGTGCCATTGTCGAACGCATACCTACAGACATACCCTGAGTGATTGTCAGAGCAGGGCCCTCGGTACTTGCTTCAGCAATGCTTTTGGTGGGTTTATAATCATAGCTGGTGTAATACTCGGCAATGAAACCGATGACGACTCCGGCTACAATTCCTAGAATAGAAGCGATCCAAGGCGACATCACGCCCAGTCTGAAATCAATACCAGTCAAGTCTTCACCGCGAAACATAAACCAAGATCCCAGTCCAGCAAGAAGGATGGTGAGACCGGCAGAGACCATGGTAGACATGTTTAACTCGCGGTGGGGATCCTCAGAGAGCTCCTTGAGGATAATGTAAGCTATACCTACAACACAAGCAAGAACTCCGACACCTGCCAGAACTACAGGGTACATAAACATCTTCTGCAGGAGAGAATACGTGATTCCACCGTTTTTCGCTTGACTAGAAAGATACAGGTGAAAAGCGAGAATAACACCTGACGATATTGCGCCCACGAAACTCTCCAACAGGTCAGAACCAAGTCCAGCAACGTCGCCGACGTTGTCGCCAACGTTGTCAGCAATGGTCGCTGGGTTGCGTGGATCATCTTCAGGAATTCCTGCTTCAACTTTTCCAACCAAGTCAGCACCCATGTCCGCTGCTTTGGTGTAAATGCCTCCGCCCACACGGAAGAACATTGCTACAATCGAACACCCAAGCGCATAGCCCGAAATCGTCATAGTAAATGGAGAGAACTCGATCCCGAGCCAGTTTCTCACCAGGTACACGTTCTCAATGGAGAGCTGCCCCAGAATAAGACCGAAGATCACATAGACGATTACCAAACCCAACAGCGCAAAACCGCCCACACAAAGCCCCATTACGGATCCGCCTTGGAACGCTACCTTCAAGGTGTTCCCTAGACGCCGAGTTGTTCTTGCTGTATTCGTTACACGCACATTAGCATAGGTCGCAATGCGCATACCTACTACCGCGGCAAGAGAACTCATCACAGCTCCAATTACGAACGCCACACCCACATACCAGCCAACCACAACGCCCATGAGTACCGCAACGACTAAAGCGATACTAGCAATAATACGAAACTCATAGTTCAGGAAAGTGGCTGCCCCTAAGCGGATACGGGCAGCGATTTCCTTCATCTGCTGAGTTCCTTCGTCAAGCTTCCGCACCGAAAAGAAGTTGAAGCCCGCGTATGCTAGCGCTAGCACACTTGCAAAAAACACCAGTACAAGCCAATTCATTTGAGATCACGTCCTTCCTAAAATGCTTCAGACTCTAGAGCTATATGGGGCCGGGTATGTAATAGGACTATGGGCGTCCAAAACATATTCTAACACTAAACACAATAAAACGAAATACCGAATAAACCAAATGACAACGTTTTTGCCCAGCTAGCCTACATGACTGGTGGTTTGTTTTTTAAATAATATTGTATAACAGAATAATTAACATTCTTGGCAGACATGGAGGAAGCTGCATCAAAAAAGAGGGTACTGTTTCGGGCGAAACAGCATCCCCTCTAAACTATCGGCTATCTCAGCCTACTGGGCAGGATCGTGGTAGAAATAGGTTATCCTTCCTCCAGACACATGGAGACAGTAACCCCAGCTTCAGCTGGGGTTAACTTGATGGCCGTTCCATTCGGCATGTTCAATCCGGTTGCGGCCGGCTTCTTTTGCTTTGTACAGCAGCTTATCTGCCATATCAATTATGTCCGTTGTGGAGATCTCCGGAGAGTACCGCACCGTAATCACACCAAAACTGGCTGTTACATATTGCGAGATTGGCGATGCTTTGTGTTCAACCTTCAAGTCTGCGATCCGCTGTTGGATCCTTTCCGCAACGGTAACAGCACCTTGGAGATTGGTATCAGGAAGTAGGCAGGCAAACTCTTCTCCTCCATAGCGTGCAGCTAGATCCACTGATCTGCTTACACTTTCCTCAAGCATAGCACCGAACTTACGCAGGCACTCATCTCCCGTAACATGGCCATAGTAGTCGTTGTACGCCTTGAAATGGTCTATGTCCAAGAGTATGACAGAAAGCTGCGAACCACTGCGCCGAATCCTAGCATATTCTTTCTCCAGCGCCTCATCAAAGCGCCTCCGATTGGCAATTCCCGTTAAACCGTCTCGGTTACTTAGGTCGATGAGCTGTCTATTATACGCCTGAAGCGCAAGCTCCATTTCTTTCCTATCATTAATATCGGTCAGCATGGCAAACGAGCCCTTGAAATTACCCGACTCGTCAAGCATCGCCTTGGCCGAGATCAAGAACCAGCGCTCAACCCCACCTTTTCCGAGAATACAGGATTCGTAGACACTGTCTTGTCCACTTTTTCTAAGAGACTTCTGCTCGTTGAACAGCTCCACATGAGCCTCAGGTACAAATTGATCAAAAGGTCTACCTACAAGTTCATCGACTGTATAGCCTAAGAACGACGCTATCTTCTCGTTAGCAAAAGTAATCACATAATCCTTATCGAAGGCAAGAATACCTTCAATGGCCGTTTCCACAATTAACTGAAACTGACTCTTGGTCCTTTCTAGACTCGCCTGCATCTCAGTGGCCCGTAGATCACTCCGCTCTTTGGCCAGCATCAGCATGATGTATCCACCTGTTAAGAAGATGAAGAAGCTCGCAAAAGGAACCACATTCAACAGTACTCTGCCACCGTCCAGCGAAGCAGCTAGAAAAACTGTACCGACGACAGCATAACTCCAGCCCAAGATCTGTTCGAGTACAGAATCCCTGTCTTGATACAGAAGAAAAGCGCTGGGTAAGAAGAAAAAGATGCTCTGCACAAAAAACACGATTTCCCTACCATGCGGCTGAGCAAAGCGCTGTATTCCTAAGCAAACCGCAGCAATTACAGGGATTGTCAACCGGGAGACCCACGGCCAGACTGTTTTCCCAGAAAGGATTCGCACAGCCCAAGCTTCGTAAGCGCAGCCAACGAGCAGTGCGATATTCCCTAATACAGTTAGGGCAGAAAATGTTCCCACACTGCTGTAAAGCATGAAAGATCCAGCAGCTTGAAAGAGTTTCGCCGCAATCCAGTAGGGGACTTCTTGGGGGTTGCCGTTCCTAAACTTCAGAACCAACAGAAGTAGCGCAAAGATAAAGGAACCAACGGCCAGCATGAGCATTATTGTGGCTAGCTCCATATGACCCTCTCACCTAATAGCCAAAGTGCTTACTCAATCTTAAATTCTTCAATCAGAGACTGCAGTTCCTGAGCCATTTCGCTCAGCGTCTGAGTAGAAGAAGATATCTCCTGAACCGTGGCCGACTGCTCTTCTGTTGCAGCCGCCATTTCCTGTGCACCGATATCAATTGCTTTTGCCGATTCACTGATCGATTGGATCCCAACCACAATCTCGTTTATTGCACCAATAATTGTGGAGAAGAGGGCCCCGCTATCTCCGACAACCCGAGCAGTCTCATCCACACCGGCTGCACTGTGATTCATCCCTTCCACGGCTAACTGCGTTTTCTGCTGCACCTTGTGTATCAGGTCTCGAATACTATCAGCAGCCCGGCTGCTCTGCTCTGAGAGCTTACGTACCTCCTCCGCTACCACAGCGAACCCGCGGCCATGCTCACCCGCCCTGGCCGCCTCGATGGCCGCATTGAGAGAAAGTAGATTCGTTTGGTCGGCTATCGCAGAAATGGCTTGGACGATCTTGTCGATCTCCGATGAGCTGGCTTCTAGGTCAGAAACGACTTCTGCTAGCTGCTTTATGCTGCTGCAAAGTTCCTCAATCTGCCGGGCGGTCCTTTCTAGAGATTCTTCCCCTTCGGATGCTAGCGAGTTTATACGGCTCGCAGAAGCCGATACTTCACCGACACTGCTGTTCATAAACGAGACTGTCTGAGAAAACGTATTAGCACTGGCGGCGATTTCTTCAATCGAAGCGCCGGTCTCTTCTGTCGATGCAGCCAGCTGGTTGGAGGTATCCAACACACGATAGGCGTTATCCTTCACGTTTTCAATAATGCTTTTTAGGTTATCAATCATCTGACCAAAAGACGCAGCCAATAATCCTATTTCATCCCTACGCCTAACGGTTATTTCCTCTGTCAAGTCACCCTCGCTCACTTTTTCGGCACTTGCAGTGAGCTCCAGGATTGGTTTTGCAAGGGAAACTGCTAGAGCATAGGTCAGAGAGAGACCGACGATCAGCGCACCCGCCATAATGAACTTCAAAGTTCTCTGCATGCGCGAGATATCACTCAAGATGTCTTTCTCATAGGCCTCGACAGCGATTGCCCACCCATTCTGGGCAATCGGAGCATAGGCCACAAGTCTGGCGCTGCCGCCCAAGTCGTAAGTCTCTGTGCCAGAGCCCCCTGCCAGCATCTTGTCCACAATCGGCCCAAGAGAAGGCTCCTGAGAAAACAAGTCTGCGTTGCCTAAATATTCTTCACTCGTATGCCCCACCACAAGCCCAGAATCACTGATCAACCAACCATGTCCATAGCCGGCTAAATTCATGCTTTCGGCCACTCTCTGCATGTAATCTAGGGTGACTGAGAAAGCTACAACACCGACTGGGTTACGGCCACTTTCATCCATGATAGGCCGAGCGAGCATTATAGTTGCGACATTGGTTCCCTGGGTGACCAACGGATCAGCATAAACAACCTTACCAGTTGCTAACGCCTCGACAAAATAATCCCTGGCAGCAATGTCAATTGTCATGCCCTCAACCGTAGTCGCTCTACCTGTTGTGTCTGCCAAAAGGATTCCACCATACTGAGGCCTCTCTTTGATCAGGTCATTCATTATTACCCGTGCTTTGTCCAGCTCGAAGTTACGAACCTCCGGGATAATTGAGAAGAGATACATCTCAGCTTCAATCGCCTTAAACCACTGCGATACAGCTTGAGCGTTAGTCTCAGCGATAAGCTGTGCTTCTCGGAGAACACCTGATTCGACAATGCTCTTGGCATTGTAATAATAGAAGACACCTATCCCGAGTACCAAAAAAGTAATCAACAAGCCGATCATCAGTATCAGTCTTGTCCTGATACCAAACCTTACCTGCCCCTGTGCCATAATAAATCCTCCCGCAGGATGAACCGCCTCGATTTTCACAAT
>ERZ773359.4860-NODE-4860-length-13431-cov-9.433837_pt1 | contig 13431 bp, 11 predicted proteins | sample MGYA00374955_ERZ773359 | MGnify/ENA primary metagenome ERZ773359 (study PRJEB29098, sample SAMN04486028) | biogas fermenter metagenome | study: EMG produced TPA metagenomics assembly of the Biogas fermentation microbial communities from Germany - Plant 4 DNA1...
CGCGTATGCGGGGAGCAGAGGTATACTCAGTCCGGGATAGCAGTAGCAAGAGGATCACCCCCGCGTATGCGGGGAGCAGCACCGCTATGATCCCTCCCGTTTTTTTATTATAGGATCACCCCCGCGTATGCGGGGAGCAGTTGATTAGGTAATACCTTTCATCCTCGAGGAATGGATCACCCCCGCGTATGCGGGGAGCAGACTAAACAAATATTGAAATCATGGGCTTTTATTTAGCGACCTTTCTGAATTTCAATGAGTTTCTCGTATACCATATGGGTGGAGATACAATCGGCCAGGCTTCGATGTTTAGTATCTGTTTCGATGTTAAAGTACTCTACCAGGGTCTGCAGTTTGAAATCTCTTACATCATCTAGCAGACGACGTGCAAGTGATAATGTATCTATACTTCGGTTAGATAGCAGTGGCAGGTTAAGGTTCTGGCATGCCAATCGTAAGAAACCATAGTCAAAGTTTACATTGTGCGAGACAATTGGCAGGTCTTCAACAAAGGTTAGGAATTCCGGGATAACTTCCGATAAAACCCTTCCTTCTACATCAAGCATTTCATTTGAAATCCCGGTTAAGGATTGTATGGATGCAGGGAGTTTTTTGTTAGGTTTAATTAGGGCACTATAACTTGCTTCAATCTGCTTATCTTTGACTAATATCGCACCTATCTCTATAATTTCGTCTTCAGTAAATGAAAGCCCTGTAGTTTCCAAATCGACTACTACATAAGAATCAAATGATGCACTGCTTTTTCTTTTTCTCCTTGATATTTGCTTTCCCTTTCGTGCCCTGGCTGCCTTACTGAATCCAAGTCTTTTCTCACTCAGTTTTTGAATACGGGCAGGGCTGGGCCTTAACATAAGCTTTAAGCCATCGAAATCAATTGGTTCCCAACTGGTATTATGGACCCGAAAATCCATTCCTTGTTCGTTGTTGGTGTTAAACACCATTGTAGCTCTACCTGATTTTACATTTCCCTGCACCCTTGCCCATAGCTCGTCACGTACCCTGGCACTTACCTGTCCGACATAAACACCTGTATTAACTTCCTGAAGCCACTTTGTTAAATCACCACGAAGAGCCGGAGGACAATTGTTAAGAATAATTACAATCATGGATTATCTCCCAAGATTGTACCATAGCCATCTTCAAGGACATTAACATCATAATCTTCATAGTCCTTTCCGTAGGATACTCCATGGGGAACTCTGCCCTCCCTATTATCCCAAAGGTAGAGGACATTTGTTTCTAATTCTTCTTCCATTTCGGAATCAGTAAGTAGTAATCGGCGAATATCCTTTACAGCTTGCTCCAAAATTCGTCCATTGGAGATGGCATCTCTGACCCTTCTTCTGGTTGCCGACCCGATATCATCCGGCTCTTCTGATGTTATTTGGAATGCAATAGGTATGGTGATTTGAGCTTTATAAAGGTCAGCAATATCGTAAACAAAGGACAGTTCGTGTCCTGAATGGATAAAACCCAGACCAGGTGAACACCCAAGGGCAATAATGACACTGTGCACTATGCCATACAGACAGGCATGGGCTGCAGAAAGGGCCATATTTACAGCATCACTGCTGCCAAAATCCTTTGGATCGTATACTCTGCCATTCCAAGGAACACCGGTTTCCCTAGATAAGTTTCGATAAACAGATCGTATTCTGGCTCCCTCTCTTCCACGAAGCTGCTGCATGGTCAAAGTTGAGACATCCTCATTAGGGAAGCGCAACTGGTACATTTTCCGTGCTACTTCAATCCGGGTACGCACATTGGAAACCAATTCAGCCTGTCTGGTCAAAAGACGCGATGAATGGGTTAGGGGATAGCCATGGGCATAGTAGCGTACTCCATGTTCACCAACCCAGATTGAGGTTATTCCGGAGCTTCCAATGAGTTCCATGGCCCGATGTGAAATATTGGTACCCGGGCCCATCATCAGAACAGCAAGAGAAGCGGCAGGAACATGAACCGTACCCCGGGCATCTGTGACGGTAACCGCACCATCCTGGCGGCTTATCAAACATCTCTCCACATATAGGAAGGACATCCTATCCTTGATCTGGGGAAGGGCTTGCAGCTCAGGTTTCTTCATTCCTGGAATTTTATCCACTGCCACCACCTCTCAGATGAGCAGGAGGTGCAATGGTCAATAGGCCGCACCCATATGCCTTTGCCCTTCCAATACCGAATTTTAAGGCATCAATAAATGGTTGGACATCAGAAATCGTCAATATACCTTCAAATGTAGCAGTGCGCAGTGTAACCCTATGGCTCCCACTTCCTTTTTTATTAAACCTCAACCACTGGGTATGCACCACGTCGAATAAATCTTCATCCAGTAAGAAGCCGTGGGATTTGGCCCTCGTCAAAAGCCACTGCTTTTGCTGATCTTGGGTTACATGGGCAAAGACCTTTCCTCGTTCTGTCCTTGAATCCTTATCTTGGAAACTGCTGCGTACAGGATTTGCGCATAGCCGGAATTGCCAAACCTGTCCCGGCTTTAGACGTTCTAATAGTATATCGTAATTTTTAATCTCCCAGTTATCTTTGGAATCAGGGAATCCAAATTTCTTTGTTATATGAGAAAAATCCGCGTTATCATTTGGACTTAAAATCAATAGATAGCAAGCATTATTTAACCAGTCAATCCTCCATAGATTGCGCTGTCTGCCTCCTTGGAAACTACTATCTACAGCGCTGTGCATCAGTTGTGGTGATGCCAGCGCCTCCATCGTTTCTCTTCGTCTTGGATTGAGTTTAATCCGAGATAAAAACATTGCTATTCCCCTCCCAATAACAGCATAGGATCATGGTCTGTGTTGTCTCTGGAAGCATAAAATCTGCTTTCACTATTTAGGATTGTAACGGAATGGGAAGCGGAAACATATCGAAAACCATATTGCCTATGGGCTTGATCAAAGGAGATCGGAGTATCCCTCTGTAAGAACCCACCAGGTGTGTCATAATCCGCATCCGTTATTATCTGCAAGTGAATGTTTGGATCCTCATTTCTTCTCTGCCATGTACTGACCAGCCATGGCTCTTCCTTTAATGCTTGCAGTAGATTCTTTCCGTGGCGAATCCCCAAAGAGAGTTGTCCTTCCGGAGGGCACGACCGTCTCCCAAGATACAATGGAAATCCGGGGTTTTCTAAGGCACATTCAATATCCTTTAGTAGGGAATCTTTACCTTCAAGACCTACCAGGAATACTGCATCTGCCAAGTAGTAACGTTCGGTAACATACGAATCTTTTTTACTTTTTGCAGTATGGAAATCTTTCAACAGCTTACCTTCCTTATCAATCCGGACACCAAACCGTAAGGCATTCAGATCTTCAATTTGATCATTGCGCCGTCTTCCCAGGGCAGCTGCTACCAAGCCTATAACTCCACTTTTTGTCGGGATACGCTCCGTTCCCCGTCTTTCAAATTTATCAATACCCCAGGATTGTATAGGTGCTGCTAAACGAAGCAGTAATGTGCTCATTTTTCATCCCCACCGATATCAAAGCGATTTTCTATCTCTTTTGTCAAAATATCCAATAGGTTTTCAAAGGGTTGTTTATCGCCCAGTTCAGAAAGCAAATCTCCCGTAACCAAAGCTAGATCCGGCTCCTTTAGCCAGTCCCCATATACCTTTTTTGTATGATCCACAAGTGCCTTGGCCGAAGCAGAAACAAAGCCATCTTCATTATTCCTGCCCGCATTGACAGGTTTTTCAAAGGCGCCGACAAGGTTGATGGGTTGATCGGTTCTGAGGGTAACTAAAAGGGCATCGGGTAAGGTACGGTTGGCAAAGGTATTTTGCTTTCCCGTGGGCATGGAGCATACAAATGCTCGTATAAATCCCTGAACCGCCTTAGCTGTATCCTCTTTTAGTTCTTTATATAATTGATGTACGGCAACGGTTGCATAGCGATATAGGGTGGAGGAGTTGAATTCAACAGTACCAATATGGCCGGCACCAGCGCTGTCCTCCGGGGAAAGATCGTCTACAGCGGTAAAGTAATCATATTCGTTGCTGACTCTGTGCGTTGATATACTATGAGCAACCTGGGCACAGGCATCTGTATTCAAAGACGGATCATCCGCCACCATACGACCAAACAGTGCTATATCCACCCCGGGAGATTGCCTCAATGCAGCCTGGATTTTATTTTTGGTGCTTCTATTAACTTTTTCCTTTATGGTATCGGGATCTTCCAGGGCCAGTTTGGCCAGAGCATTGGCCTGGGAGTAACTCATAAAGAAAAGTGCATCCGTACCCTTTTCAGCGGATTTAATATTAAGCCCTGCATTTTTTAGTATTTGAATAGCCATTTCTTCGGAGTTGGGGGGTCCGCCTTGCTGGGAAATAGCATCCGATACCATCTTTACAATGAGCTTGGTGCGGACGCCCAGATTTTGAGTGGGAAAGATATCCTTGAACATGTCTCGCATTGCTTTTTTCCAGCTTTGAGACGATACCCTTGCCCGGACTGCACCACCGTATATGGCAGTTTTAGGGCTTCCCGTATCATCCCGGTTGACGCAGCTGGGAGGAACCGTCTGCAGAACGTGTACATCCACATATACCCTGTCATTGGTTAACATAAATATTACCTTCCTTTCTTGTTATTTTCTCTAATTTCATTCATTCTTTTTTATGAAGCTATAGTATTCTCGGCCCCATTTGAGCCTTATGGTATCCCTTAGCTCAGGATTTTGAAATCTAAATAGATCCTCGGCCAGTCCAGGATAATCCAGTGGGATATCTTCAGCCTTCATAAGCTGTATTAATCCCCGCAGGTGATGGGAGATCTCCTCCATACTATCAGCTGTTGCCACCTTATCGAACCTTCTCTTAATACGGTTTTCATCATCATCGTCCCTGACCAGCTTTCGCAGAGCTGTTCCAAGGGGATATCCATCTCTGCTCATACACTGACTTTTAATGTCCTTACCCTGTTGATGAAGGGCAAACAATGTCAGTGCCGTATGTACAGCCCACTCAGCATCCGAAGGGTTGTCCCATCTACCAACCAACGCCTCCGGTATATCCCTCAAGGTGATATCCCAGATCTCCGGACGGCTACCTGGTTTACTTCCAACACCCCGGCGCAGCCTTGCCAAGGTCGATCTAACCATGGATAGATTTTGACTTTCCACCATCTGCATGATTTTATATCTCACAAAGATATTTACCTGTACTGCCAACGACCTGTCTGCATTAATCAATTCTATTCACCCCTTTCTAAAAGAGCTTCCCGACTTGATGTCCGATACAGAAAACGATTGTACGCTTCCGGCGCATTGTAGCGATATTCCCTATTGTTTCTTTCGTCCACTTTGATACGCCCAACAAAGGCTTGTGGGCTTGCTTGGTTTATCAACTCCCTTCCCAGACTTCTTATAACTTGCTTTTCCTGCTCCCACCACCTGGCGCAGGATTCATTAATGCTGTCCCGTTTAGGATCAATTCCCTCCAGCCACCGTCTAAAGGGCATATCCAATCTAAAGTAGCCTTGTTCCATTGCCATATTTTTTTGTGCATTTCCATCACTATCGCCGGATGCCCTGGCCAGGTTTTGAGCCAGCAGACCTACTTGAAATACCAACCTATCCGCAGTAGAGATTTCATCTACTATGCGCATAGTCCAATCCTCTCCCAGATCTGTTAGCAAATCCAGATTAAAGGAAAGGGAATCGCTGAACACATCGTCTATAAAGAAGTCCTTATCCCCATACTTAACGGAAGCAGTCTGAAAGTTTATGTGAGTGTGAGGTATTAAGCCTTCTGTTCTTAACCTGGCGATCCAGTTTACGATTCCAGGCCGTCTGATGGTTTCGCTTTGGCCTGCTAGTACGGAAAAATCTCTCCAAAGCTGACGGGATGGATTATGACGTCTTGGATGATATTCTGGGGTATCAGAGCTTCTCCGGGCTGCATTTCTCCATATAGTCATATGCTCTATAAAGGCATTTTCCCTATCGAAGAAATCCCCGCCTAACAATAAATAGCCTGTAACGTAGTTTTCATGGCGTTTGAGAAACAGGCGGCGTGATTGCAGTGTATAAAGCTGTGGAAGGTTATCAGGGACAGATATTTTAGTCCGCTCGTCCGATTTAACTTCTTCTACCTCCCATACCGGTAGGGGTTCTCCCCAAAGCTCATATTCCCCATCTTTTATTAGAACGAGATTGAGCAGAAGTGTTTCAAAGAGATTATTTCCAACTCCTGTAATAAGACCCAGCCTTCCCAACCATCCAACTCCCGGACTTGGTAAACCTTTACCTTTGGGTTTGGCAGAGGTATCATCAAAGGCATTAATATACAAAAGCCAACGGGCAGCTTCCGCAAAGCCTAGCATTTCCTTATTTTTCCCGGTGCGCTGGGGAAACAGGCGGATCTTGTTGCTACTTTCCGAGAGTTCACCATTTAGCTTTCCGGCGGTATATTCAGTGGCCTTATCCAGGCCTGCCACCTGGTAGAATGGGAACTGAGGATGAAAGAGGTAGAAGCGGTCCTCATAGTGGGTAAGATAATCCTCAATTATATCCATAGGGAAGGAGCCCCTATCCCATAGTTCCTTCCACCGCTTCAGTGCATCAGCCGGTTCAGCAAAGGGGGCCCACTCCCCTTCAAGGTCATATCTTTCGAAAACGCTGTGCAAAACGGCGAGAAGGAGCCTGAGCATAGCTATATCCTGGGTTGGTAGTTCCCCTGCAAGACGCAGTAGCTCCGGGGCATAACGAAAGACATCGAGAAGAGACACCTCTATGGTTTCCCCATCCATTTTCATTACTCTGATCCATGGCTCGTACAACAGGCAAAATTCTTTTTCCATTATTCATTAAGCCTCCTTTTCATATATTAATCCCAGGGTCCGATGGTAATGTAAACGGTAGTCACATAGACTTGCGGTATAGCTTTCATCAAGGACTAAAAACAATTCCCCTTTAAGCCATGTGGATTCCTGCCAGGATGAAAAGTATCTGCTGTTAAAATCTTCTAATTGGGCTATGGTCTTGTCGATCATCCATGGGGTACAGAGGACTCGGGGCAGGTTTATTCTTTGGCGTGCAAGAGCCTTTGCTAGTTGATTATTGGGGACTTCTCCCACTGGTATTTCCTGTCCACCCTCCTGCCAGGGCAAAAAGTACATTCTTCCATCACGCCTCCTTTGGATCAGGAGTACTTCTATAGACTCGTAGGTATCCCGTACAGCTGCTTCGCCCCGCTGATCCCTAATATCCGTATCCAGCCAGCCCAATAGGTTATAAGAAGGGCCTGACCAGGGTTTCGTAATTTGGAAGGTGTTTGCCCGTTCTTTCTTATCCTCAATTTCCATCTCATGCTTTGCTTTTGCTTCCGAATATCCCTGAGGTTCCGGAGCCAGCTTTAATCTATCATCGTACACATCCTGTACAAGCTGTGGGATATCGGTAGGTAGCTCTATGACCTTTGGCAACATGGCCTTTGTACGCATGAGAAGGTACTGTCCATAGATGGCTACCGCTCCATCGTCAAAATCATTATCCCTGATTCCCATAATCAGACATAAGGGAGATTCCAATTTTTCAGGTCTTGGCCGCCTATGCCTGTGGAGCCGGCCGATTCGCTGCAGTAAAAGGTCCATGGGACATATATCCGTAATTAGAAGGTCAAAGTCAATGTCTAAAGATTGTTCCAGAACCTGAGTACCGATAACAATGCGTTCATGGGGCCGTTTGGTGCCTTGTCTGGGTTTGCCAAGCTCTTTGCGCAATTGGTCTTCCTTTTTAGTGCGGTCCGTGGCAAGAAACTGGGAATGCAATAGCCTTACAGTATCGCTTCCAAAGCGATGGATTAATACCTGGGCCAACTCCTGTGCCCTCTTTACGGTGTTTACTATGATGCCGGCACAGCCACCATCGGAAAGCAGGTCTTCCAGTTTACTTAATAAATCTTCTTCTGGCAGAAATTCTATATTGGTCCTCCGCACTGAATCCAATTCAACAGGAGCGGTTTTCTGTATTATGCTGTTGCCATCCGTACAGGTGATAAGGGGATAATCACGGTTTTCTACCCAGCCTTCGATCTTGGGATTTGGGATGGATTTGGATCTGCCCAGGGGATCCCTGATTGTCTGTCTCTCACTATCCCTATTTAAATAGGCATCGATTACCATTTGCCGTGTTTGCGCCGGAAGTGTGGCTGAAAGTACGATTACCGGTACTTTGTAGGCACCCAACCAATTCAATGCCCTCTTTAGATATTGTCCCATATAAGCGTCGTAGGCATGGCATTCGTCTATTATCACAACTTTACCTGCAAGGCCCAGGTGGCGCAGCATTACGTGTTTCTGTTTCAAGGCTGCCAGCAGCAACTGATCGATGGTTCCAACAACAAAGTCCGCTAAGAGGGCTCTCTTTTGTCCTTCGAACCATTCGTGAACAAAGGCGGCTCCGATATCATCAGACTCAATATTTGTACTGCCTTCCAGATACTTTAACGATTGGAACTCGTCATTGAATTGGGCCTTGCCATGGGCTAATTCTATAGTGTGTTGATATTCGGTCTCCAACATGTCTATCCAATCGATTACACGGGGCAGGACCCCATCGGAGGTAGCCTGGGTAGGGAGGGCGAAAAACACACCTGACCGTCCGGTTTTATCTGCGAAGATTTCAGCACATGCAAGTGCCGCTTCCGTCTTTCCCGATCCCATAGGGGCCTCCAGAACCAAAATGCCCGGAGAGACAACATCCCTGGCTACTTCTTCGACTGCGGTTTGCATATTGTTTGGTGTATTAAAACCAAACCGTTGCTTATACAGTGGTGTAAACATCCATATGTTGCCGGGCTCCCAGGGGTAGGGTAGAGACAGCTCTTCCCAAGCATCTCCAATGCGGGACTTATAATCCAGGGCTTCCGGCTGATCCTCAAGGCGTATATAGGGAAAATATCTTTCATTGCTGGCTATCCAATCCGTCATAATCAAAAGACCTGTAAGCAAGACCTGGGATTTTAGGTCCAGATTGGGGATGTCCTTGATATCACTAATATCCGATAGTGCCAGAGCATAGTGTATAAGTTCTGATTGGACAGCAGTCCATGGCTGCTTCCCCATATCCTCCAGATGGTAGTTAAAGGGGTTTATGTTCATGCCATATTTATACAGAGACGGTAACTCAGGGGGCTTTCCATGGTGGGATCCTAGAATAGCCGGTGCATTTCCCGGACATCCGGCATCCATCAATAGGACCTGGGTTGCCAGGGCGTGGGGTGTCCTATTGGCATTTGTGAATTCATTGAGAGGGCGCATGGGCAGACCTGACATGACGATGTTTTCTTCTATTCTCTCATCCAGTTCACGACTGAGCGGAAAGGTCTTTTTTGCTTGGAATACCGGTGTGGCCTTTCCCAGATCGTGAACTGCGGCCAGAAATACAAAGAGCTGTAACGGATCAATTTTACCCTTACCCATAATCCCAGTGGAGATTGTATCCCGTACCCCATTGGGAAGCCAATGATTCCATAATCTACGAGCAACCATAGCTGAGTCAGCCATATGAGCTATCAATGGAAGCCATAAAAGATTCCCATTTTTACTGGACTTTTTTGCCCAAACGCTCTCCGCTGCTCGGGATAATTTTATCAAGCAGCACCACTCCCTTCATCTATAAAACATAAGAGCATTGGTTAAGAAACCTATTCAACGGCATATGGTGGAATAGACTATAAACAAGGAATAACTATAAATGTAATTTGTTATGCAGCGATTTTGAAAAATAGTATGAATTACCGCTTTTTCCCTATCTGAATCCATTAGCAGTAGATGTCTTGGTTAATACATTGATGTGTTAATAAAATGTTAATTAATGTCATTGTATATTAGGATATGGAAAGCAAACGGTATATAAAAAGAATATTCTACAAACTTTTCCAAATCCCTTCTATATTGTAGTAAATATTCCATAAGGATGGGAAGAGTATCTATCCCTTTTCTTGTCACACAACTATATATATGAGATAATGTCGACATATACATAGCACTGCATAAATGGCAGGGGGGATTGCATTATGTTTGAAATAGAAAAGATATCAGGGGAAGACAAAACAGAATTTTATAAGGAGTTAAACACCTATTTAGAAGGATTACTGGAAGGGGAGACGGATTGGTTGGCGGGTATGTCCAACGCTTCCTCCTTATTGTATCTGACCATGGATAATATAAATTGGGCAGGGTTTTATCTCTATAGGGATGGGGAACTGGTGCTTGGCCCCTTCCAGGGAAAGCCGGCATGCGTCCGTATACAAATGGGAAAAGGGGTATGTGGTACTGCCGCAAAGACCAGGGAGATACAGATAGTAGAAGATGTACATAAATTCCCGGGACATATTGCATGCGATACCGCCTCCCAATCGGAGATAGTCCTGCCTATAACAGCGGAGGACAAGCTCATAGGGGTTCTTGATATAGACAGTCCCATCAAGGGGCGGTTTGATGAGGACGATGCCAAGGGTCTACAGGATTTTATAGGGATTCTTAATGAGCGTTTGATATGGCCGGATAACAGCATGAGCATATCCGAATACCAGGTTAAGGCCATGCGGACAAAAAATCGGTTCACATCTGTAGAAGGTCAGATTTTAAATGCCAGCCTGGGACTGGCAGGCGAGGTAGGCGAATGTGTGGATCACATAAAAAAGGGAATTTTCCACGGTCATAAGCTTAATAAGGATTATGTAAAAAAGGAGCTGGGGGATATTGCCTGGTATATAGCCCTTATGTGTGATGCATTAGACCTTAGTATGGATGATGTGTACAGGGAGAATATCCTAAAATTAGAAAAAAGATACCCAAATGGTTTTGACAAGGGACAGAGCATAAACAGAGCAGAATAGACAGTCTGATATGGAGCATATTAGGGAGATTACAAAACTGGGTTTTCCGGTGGCACTCCAAAGCGGTCTATTTACCGTTTTTTCGATGATAATAGCCCGTATTGTAGCAAGATGGGGCCCTATACCCATCGCAGTTGATAAGGTGGGCTCACAAATAGAGGCAATATCCTGGATGACCAGCGGAGGCTTCCAAACCGCTATGAGTGCTTTTGTAGGGCAAAACTACGGGGCAAAAAAATGGAATAGGATCAATAGGGGATATACCGTTGGAATGATAATCATGTCCATAAACGGGCTAATAGCGACTGCCCTTTTAGTGTTTTTTGGCGGACCCTTATTCTCGATCTTTATAAAGGAAGAAAGTACAATAGTATCCGGGATAATCTATCTTAAGATAATAGGACTTTCTCAGCTGCCTAAGTGTATAGAAGCAACAACGGCGGGTGCATTTAATGGTCTTGGGAAAACCGTTCCCCCTTCGGTGGTGGGTATAACCCTAAATGCACTGAGGATACCCATGGCCTTGATTCTATCCTCTACAGCCTTGGGATTAAACGGTGCATGGTGGGCCATTAGCATCTCAAGCATATTAAAGGGTACAGTTTTAATGACCTGGTACCTTATCATGCAGAAAAGAAATCCCGAGGCCAAAGAATTGAAAGACGGACATTTAACGTTGAAACAAATTGAAGAGCCAATATAATAATTGTCGGTCTTACTACATTAACTCAACCGATTTGAGTAAAGTGGAGAAGTAAACATACAAAAGATAAATGGATGGGATAACTATGGTAAATGAACAAGTAAACAAGGAAAATCCTCTTGGCACGGAACCGGTGGGAGGCCTGCTAAGAAGATACGCGATACCCAGCATAGTAGCTATGCTTGTTGGTGCCCTATACAATATCGTGGACCAGTTCTTTATTGGCCAAAAGATTGGGGAACTGGGAAACGCCGCTACCAATGTGGCTTTTCCCTTGAGTACGGCATGTGTAGCCATTGCACTGCTGCTTGGAATTGGCGGTGCCGCTGCCTTCAATCTCACAATGGGTGAAGGGGATAAGGAAAAAGCGGTCTACTATGTGGGGAATGCAGCGGTGATGCTGTTTGTACTCGGACTTATACTTAGCGTTATAACGCAGATCTTTTTAACTCCTTTGTTAAGGTTTTTTGGCGCACCTGAAAATGTTCTGGATTACGCCAGGGTCTATACCCGGATCACCTCCTTGGGTTTTCCCTTTCTTATTGTTTCCAACGGGGGCGGACATTTGATACGGGCTGACGGCAGCCCCAGGTATGCCATGCTTTGCAACCTGTTGGGAGCCATAATCAACACCATTCTGGACCCAATTTTTATATTTGTATTTAATATGGATATGGCCGGCGCCGCCCTGGCTACGGTAATCGGCCAGCTGTTTTCATTTTTAATGGCCATCCGGTATTTTCGAAACTTTAAGACGGTAAGCCTTCGCAGACACCATTTTGCGCCGGTATGGTCATATATAAGGCGCATTGTCTCCTTAGGTACGGCACCTGCTTTTAATCAGGTGGCCATGATGGTGGTTCAAATAATTATGAACAAGTCCCTCACCCACTACGGTGCCTTATCCGTATATGGTGAATCTATTCCCCTGGCTGTTGCCGGTATTATCAACAAGGTGGCTATGATTTTCTTTTCCCTTATCATCGGCATATCTCAAGGTATGCAGCCCATAGCCAGTTTTAATTATGGAGCCAAAAAATATGATAGGGTGAAGGGTGTCTATAAAATAGCTATCCGTTCCGGCCTGGTTGTGTCAATCACTGCCTTTTTATCCTTCCAGATTTTCCCGAGGCAAATTATATCCATATTCGGTTCCGGTTCCAAGGAATACTTTGATTTTGCAACGTCCTATTTTCGTATATATATGTTATTTACTTTCTTAAACTGTGTACAACCTGTATCATCCAATTTATTCACATCCATAGGTAAGCCAAAGAAGGGTATCTTCCTGTCCCTGACCAGGCAGATCATCTTCCTGCTACCTTTGATAGTCCTTCTACCACTTTTTTGGGGGATTGATGGTATCATGTACGCAGGCCCTTTTGCCGATCTGGCAGCGGCGGTTGTATCGGGAACTATGGTTTTGGCTGAGTTTCGCATTATGGGAAAAAATCCACTGCCAGTGCAAGCTGATTAATTGGAGAAAAAGCCTATTCTATGGTATATTTTAGGCATATATACAATGATAATTTTTGTTGCCTTTTATCTATATCGTTGATATAATAGACCTCGTGGGTAAAAATATAGTCGATCTAGGAGGACGTTTTTCAATGGTATCAATTACGGTTTATCTTATGGGTTTGGGGGCTATTGTCTCTCTAATCTATGCCTTCTACAATTTCCAAAAGGGAACTAAAATGGAGCATGGAACACTTGTAATGCAGGACATTGCAGGGGCCATAAGGGAAGGTGCAGATGCCTTTTTAAAAAGAGAGTTTGCCATTAGTACCCCAGTCATCGTTGGAATAGCGGTATTATTTGGTGTCATATTTACGCCTTGGGC
>ERZ773359.4861-NODE-4861-length-13431-cov-5.324910_pt1 | contig 13431 bp, 12 predicted proteins | sample MGYA00374955_ERZ773359 | MGnify/ENA primary metagenome ERZ773359 (study PRJEB29098, sample SAMN04486028) | biogas fermenter metagenome | study: EMG produced TPA metagenomics assembly of the Biogas fermentation microbial communities from Germany - Plant 4 DNA1...
TCTGGGCGGGCGGTCCGGGACCGGAAGCGTGGCGCCTGACCCCGCCCCACGATATCACCGGCCGCGCCATCGCCCCTTACCTGCCGGCCGGCGAACAGGCTGCCGTCTTCCGGAGAATGATGGAAGAAAGCGCCGTTTTCTTACCCGCGCACCCGGTAAACCGGAAACGGGTGGCCGCCGGGCTGAATCCGGCCAACTCAATCTGGCTCTGGGGAGAAGGCACCGCACCGCAGCTACCCCGTTTCAGCGATAAATACGGCCTCTCGGGCTCCGTCATTTCTGCGGTCGATCTCGTCAGGGGCATTGCCGTTTACGCCGGCCTGCAGCCGGTTGTTGTGGAAGGGGCTACCGGCAACTGGCAGACCAACTATGCCGGAAAGGTTGCGGCGGCTTTAAAGGCGCTGCGCCAGGACGGCGATTTTGTCTATATCCATCTTGAAGGCCCCGATGAATGCTCCCACCGCCATGAAATTGAGAACAAGGTCAAGGCCATCGAGTTGATCGACGCCGAAGTGCTGCGGCCGCTGCAAGCAGCCCTTGAAGCGGAGGGGGAGGAATACAGCATTTTGGTGTTGCCGGATCATGCCACCCCCCTGGCTTTGCGCACCCATACAGGCGATCCCGTCCCCTTTGTCTTATTCCGCAGCGGCGGGCGGCGGGAACAGCTCCAGCGCAGCTTTGATGAAAAAAACGCCCACGAAACCGGTATTTTTATAGCTGAAGGGCACCGGCTAATGGATTATTTTCTAGGAGACCAGGACTGCATCTAATGCCGCGCTCCGGCTCTTAGCGGCAGGATGCAGAAAGTCTATTCTTTCGAAATTTATTTCAATTCTTATTGTCGAAAATCGTTGATCGATTGCTCCTTTTCTGTTAAACTAAAAATATTGAGGCAAAAGCTCTGTTTCTTCCGGCGCTTTTACAGCTAACAGCGGATAAAAGTAAATGGCTTGTTCCCGGGAAAATCCGGATTCTCGATGCAGCGGCGAACTGATGAAGGCTGAATGCGGAATAACCCCAATGGAGTGTGAGCAACTAAGAATTGACTGCCTTTGATCCTCTTGACCTTTATACAAGCCTCCTTCAACGGGCCTGGCAGCGCATGGTTGACCTGGTTGGCATCCACACGGTAATGGTTTTGACGCAGCGGGCTTTGTGGATGACTCGCCAGAAGTATGGCGAAGCCGAACTGATCCATTTCGATGAGGGCGGTTTTTCGTTTAAAGAACTGGAGATTCTCGATCGTGAGCGGTTAAAAGCGCTGGTGGAGGAATTTGTCAGTACCATGCTTGGCATCCTGGCCGGGCTGCTCGGCAAAGAGTTTACGGAGAAGCTGGCCCATGAGATCGATGAACTGCTCGAGCTTACGGAGGTGCAACTTGAACAGGATTGTTACCGGGATTGATGGACTCGATCAAATCTTAAACGGCGGCTTTCCTGAGTTTTCTACCATCCTGGTGACCGGCGCACCGGGCACCGGCAAAACCATTCTCACACAAAATCTGATGTTTAACGTGGCGCGCGGCGGAGCCAAGGTGCTCTATTGCAGCACCCTTGCGGAGCCCCAGATCAAGGTGATCCGTTACCAGCAGCAATTCGCCTTTTTTGACCCCAACGCCTTTATGAACTCGGTGATTTTCCAGGATATCGGTTCGATCCTCCGCAAGCAGGGGCCCCGGGACGCCTTGCATAAGATCGAGGCACTGGTACGGGAGCACCAGCCGGCTGTGGTTGCCGTTGACAGTCTGAAGGCCATCGCCGATATTATCCCGACCCGGCAGCAATTCCACGAATTCATATCCGATCTGAACCTGAATATTTCTCTCTGGGGCTGTGTGGTGCTCCTGGTGGCGGAATTCCGCGAAGAGGAGATTATCAAAAGGCCGGAAGCCGCCATCGTGGACGGAATTATCTGTCTCTACGGGACCGAGGAGAGAAAGCAGCAGAAGCGCTATTTGCGAGTATTAAAAATGAGAGGGACCGCTTACATCCCCGGTGAGCATGCCTTCTACATTTCGGAGCGGGGGATCACAATCTACCCCCGCTTGAGCCCGGCGTAGCTGCCGCAAGCCGGTGGCTCCCGCGGCAAGCGGCAAAGCACCGGGATCCCCGGCCTTGATGCCATGCTGCGCGGCGGCATCCCTGAAGGGACGACTACTTTAGTCAGCGGGGCTACCGGAACGGGAAAAACTCTCCTCGCCTTAAGCTGGCTGATGCAGGGCTGCCGGGAAGGGCAGGCCGGCTTGCTGTTCAGCCTGGAAGAAAACGCCGGCCGGCTGCTGGAAAACGCACGGCATTTCGGCTGGGACCTGGAACCGTTCATGGAGTGGGGACTGCTGCAGCTTAATCATCAGTCTCCGGTAGAACTGGATCTGGACCGGCTGCTCCATACCATCCGCGCGAAAATGACGGAGCGCGTAAAGCGCGTGGTGATCGACAGCATTTCCACATTTGCACTGGCTATGGCCGGCAAAGAAAGCCATGTTGATTATCTCTGGAACCTTGTCCGCTTTTTTAAGGCGAGCGGCGCTTCCCTGCTGCTCACCGGCGAAGCCCGAGAGCCGTTCTCCTTCCCCCAGGACTCCTCATCCGTTCTCTTCAGCCTGGCCGACAACATCATTTGCCTGCAGCATCGGGTCGAAAATCTGATCAACAAATGTGCAATCGCTGTATTAAAAATGCGCGGCAGCGATCATGCGAAGGAGTGGCGCGAATTTGTAATCGGGGGAACCGGTCCGGCGGTGCCGGTTGCCGGAGACTAGGAGCCACTAGGAGCCGCCAGCTTTCAAAGCCGATCCCGCCAAAATCTCATCTGCTTTTTTCCCCTTTTTTATCTTTTCACCGGTTTTTTACCGTTGGGCGCTGATAGCCGCCGGCAGGCCTGCCCGGTCCGCCTTCGCGGGGCATACAGCTGCTTGCTGCTGGAAGTTTCGCTTCCTGCTGGCAGCGGCTTGATAGCTCAAGCCATGAGAAAATGACAGAATCCGACATAAAAAAACTGAATTTCGGGGATTAGAGTCAATTTAGGTCGATTGTTGCCTCTAATGCAAAATTATAATTAATTATGTATCAAAATCTCTTGTATGCTCGTGTAAACTCTGCTATACTTAGGAATGCATAGAAAAGGATGCAGAAATATACTACTATTTTCCAGTACCGTTTCCGCTACCAGCGGCCTGGATTCCAGCAGTAAAAAATGATCATCTGCAGCAAGGGAATGCCGGCGATGATGGAGGATCGGTGCACGGGAGGAGGAGTAAACTTGCAGCGGATGATCACCCCCAAATGGCAGGTTTTTCTGGAATCACTTGCCGGTATACTGAAAATGTCCTTTGTGGCCGTTTCCCCGGCAGGCGAGATTCAGGCCGTTTACAATCCCAAACCCCCTTTTTCCCTCCTGGCGGGCTATCCGCTCCTGGAGCGGGCTTACCGCGGTTTTTTTAAAGAGATTGCCGCCCATTATAAACCGGAACTGGAAGGCCGGTTGATCGCCGATCCGCTCGGTTTACCGGCCGTCGTGCTGTCGCTGCGGGAAGAGGCCTACCTGGTTCTGGGAGGCTGTTTCACCCAAAGGGACCACGCTTATCTCGCCGCTTTGCAAAGCCGGTTGCAAAGCCTGGGCGTTTCCCAGGATAATCGCATCTGGTTGCAGATGACCTTTCTTTCCGCAAGCGATCTCAGCAGCACCGCGGAGCATATCCGGGTCATTTACCGGCACCTGTGCCGGACTCTGGATGAAACGACAGAGCTGGGCCAGCAGATGCTGCTGCTGGCTGCCGTGGAAGAGATTAACAAGCTGATGGTTGAGTCGCTCAATCCAGCGAAATTTAATTTGGAACGCATTCTTGACCTGGTGGTCAGTTCACTGGTGATCCTGTCCGATGTCGCGGGGGCCTGGGCTTTTGTTTGCCAGGATCCCGGCAAGACCCTGGGGTGTTACCGGGGTCAATGTACCGATTTGCTGGGGCACCTGCAGGAGGCCTGGGAGGCCGTCGCCGCCGGGTGTGCCGATCCCGTGCGCCCCTTTTTATCCTTCTGCAAAACGAAAATACCTACTGGCCTCTCCGTGGAAATGGAAACCTTGCAACTGAAGGAGGCTTCAGCATGCCTGGGGGTGATCGCCGGCGGCAGCCTGAGCGCCGGCTCCGCCCTCACCGCTTTTGCCCGGCAACTGGCGATCGCCCTGGAAGTGGCTTCCCTTTACGAATTTGCCCAGCAGCGTTTCGGAATGCTCTATAATTCGATTGCCCACGGCCTGATTGTCACCAACATGCGCGGTGAGATCCTGCTGATTAACGATCAGGCGATTTCGATCCTCGCCGTTCAGGGCATATCCCTGTCAATCGGATCCTCCCTGCGCAATTCCGGTTTTTACCGGCCCATAGAAAGGGCGATCGACAATGTCCTCGAGTCGGGTTGCTCCTATATTCACCAGCGCGCCATCCTCGGCCGAAATGATCGCGTGCAGCATATCAGGTGGGATGTTCTGCCTTTCATTTCGGACCAGGGAGCGATCAGCGGGGCGATGCTCCTGATGGAGGATATCACCGAGCAGATTGCCTTTTTCCAGGCAGTTCGCGATTGGGAGAGACTGGCTGCCGCCGGCGAGGTGGCCGCAGGGTTGGCCCACGAAATCCGCAATCCCCTCGCCACTGCCAAGGCGGCAATTCAGCTTTACGATATCGTTGGTGATCAGAGCAAGCAAGCCGAATTGCTGCATAGGCTTGATACGGAGCTGGAGCGGATGAACGAGATCCTCACTTCTTTTTTGGAGACTACCATGTCAACGGGCAATGAGAGGATGGAGCCGCTCTACCCGGGGAATTTATTGTGCGACCTGGAAGCGCTGCTGCGCGAGGAGGCCAATATCAATGAGATTGAACTGGTTTTCGATTTGCCGGAGGACCCGCTCCCCCCGGTGCTGGGCGATCCCGCCGCCCTGAAGCAGGTTTTTTTGAATATCGCCCGGAATGCCTTTGAAGCCATGGCTGAAGGGGGCCGGTTAATCATCAGCCTGGCACGCTCCGGTAACCGGCTGCAGATCATGTTTTGCGATAATGGACCGGGCATCCCGGAAGAGATCATGCTCAATATCACCCGCCCGTTTTTTACCACGAAGCTGGGAGGGACAGGCCTGGGCCTGTCGTTCTCCTCATCAATTCTGAACACGATGGGCGGGGAGCTGCAGATTGAAAGCCTCCCCCGTGAAGGAACCACGGTTAAAATAATGCTGCCATGCTATGAGCGGGAAGCGTGAGGATGTTATAATAAGGGGTGATCTGGTGGACAAGGTGGATGTTGTGGTGATCGATGACGATGCGGGAGTGCGGTGGGTGTTGCAGGAACTGTTTTCGATGGCCGATATTTCCTGCATGCATGCCGAAAGCGGACACGAAGGGATCCAGTTGGTTTCCAAATACAGGCCGCCACTGGCCATTGTGGATATCAAGCTGGGCGCCATGAACGGCCTCGAAGTAGCCCGCTGCATCTACCGGGAATGCAAGCAGATCAAAATCCTTTTTATTACCGGCTATAGTGAAACCATCGAAGGGAAAGTGGATGAGGATTTGCCGGTGATCGGCATTCTGGAGAAGCCGTTTAACATTGGCGAGGTGCTGCAGCAGGTAAAAAGCGTGCTCAATCAGGCAAAGGGGAGCGCGGAGAGACCGGTGGCCTTTGGTTAGGCCGGCGGTATGGGCGCGAGAACCAGTTGCGGTATAATATAATCATAGAAGACCAGGTTACATTATTTCAATGGAGGAGGTTTTCCATGGCTGTAATTACCTACTGGGGACACGCTTGCTTCCGGCTGGATGAACCTGGAAAAGAGAAGCTGGTTTTTGATCCGTATCTAACCGGCAACCCGCAGGCCCCCCTAAAGGCGGAAGCAGTGGAGGCCGATTATATTCTCGTGTCACACGGCCACGGCGATCATCTCGGAGATGCCTATGCCATCGCCAAAAAGTGCGAGGCTACGATTATCGCCACCGCTGAAATTGCCGGCGAGGCGCAGGGAAAGGGGTTAAAAGCGCATGCCCAGCATATAGGCGGCAAGCACGGCTACCCCTTTGGTTTTGTCAAGCTGACCCCGGCCCTGCACGGCGCCGGGATTCCCGGCGGCCATGCCTGCGGTTTCGTGGTGCGCTATTACGGCCGGACGATCTACTTCGCCGGCGATACCGGCCTTTTTGGAGACATGAAGCTGATCGGCGAACTGGAGAAACCGGATCTGGCGCTGCTGCCCATCGGTGACAACTTTACCATGGGGATCGATGATGCCGTGGTGGCCGCTTCATTTTTAAAGGCGCCGCTGGTGATTCCCTATCACTACAATACCTGGCCCCTGATCGAAGCGGACCCGCAAGAATTTAAAGACAAGGTGGAAGAAAAGGGCGGCATGCGGTGCGTTGTGCTCGCACCCGGTGAGAGTTTCCAGCTATAAAGCGAGAGGTTAGAAGTCCGAAGTCCGAAGTCGAAGGTCAGAAGTGACAGACCTGCTTCAATTGGGGGACAGAGCTTGCGCTTTGCAGCTCTGTCCCCTTATGGCATTTCCATCTTTCCACAGCGGTTCGAGCTTATGCCTCTGATGATGCCCCCCTCACCCTAGCCCTCTCCCTCCAGAGGGGGGAGAGGGGATTAGGAAGGATGCTATTTTCATCCTCCTGCCGGTGTCCCCGCTAGCAAGGTATGGGGGTCAATCCTGTCATTTTGGGTGCCCTGTCATTCTGAGAATTGTTGACGCTAGGGTTCCACTCATTTTAATCCATACCCACTCGTGCACAGTTGCTCCCGCTCTTCAGCGACAAGGGGCAAAAAGCTTTTCATGCCCCTGACGTATTAGTTATATCTTGACAGAAAGGAGAATGGTGGTAAGATATGATTGAACGATTGAATAAATATTCAAATGACAGACGGTGAGATTGATGCGAAAGAACCGGATTGATGTTTGTGATTATCAGGCCATAAATCCCGAAGCGGTCCGGCGGGCCAGGGAGGCCTTGCTTGACCCGCTCCTGGCGGAGCGCCTGGCCGATACTTTCAAGGTGTTGGGGGACCGCACCAGGGTGAACCTGCTCTCCGTCCTGGCGGACCGCGAGCTGTGCGTCTGTGACCTGGCGGCGGCGCTAGGGATGAGCAGTTCCGCCGTTTCACACCAGCTCCGGGTGCTGCGCGATGCCCGCCTGGTCAAATCCCGCCGCGACGGCAAAATGGTTTACTACTCGCTCGATGATCAGCACGTGGTAGCGCTGTTCGAGCAGGGGCTGGAGCACGTGGGGCACACCGGCGAAGCAGAGGGAGTAGAGAAGGAGCAAAGATGAAAAAGCAGATTGGTTGTGCCTTAGGTTGTCAGTCCTGTGGTTCAGCCGCCGCCGTTATGCCGGGTGGCGGCGCGGCGGAAGGTGCAGTTGAAGAGGCGGCTCCCGGCGGCCGCTTTTCCGGGGCAGCGCTGCAGGCGGCCCTGCTCGGCGCTGCGCTGCTACTGTTTGCCGGGGGCATGATCTTTCGCTCCCGTCTGGAACAGCTCCCGGTCGGCGCATACCTCAGTAACGGCCTCTTTCTCCTGATTTATATTTCCACCGGGGCCAGGGTGATCTGGAACGCCGCCGGCAACCTCTTCCGGGGACGCCTCCTTGACGAGTCTTTTTTGATGACCATCGCTTCGGCCGGGGCGGTGGCCATCGGCGAGCTGCCCGAGGCCGCGGCGGTCATGTTGTTTTTCCGCTGGGGACAGTACTTTGAAGAGATGGCTGTGAACCGCTCCCGCCGCTCCATCGCCGCCCTGATGCAGGCCAGGCCCGATTACGCCAACCTGCTCGCCGCGGGAGGGGAACGGAAAGTGCACCCCGAGGCAGTCCAACCCGGCCAGGAAATCCTGGTCCGGCCGGGGGAGAAGATCCCCCTGGACGGGGTGGTGCTGCAAGGGGAATCCTTCGTGGACAGCGCCGCCTTGACGGGCGAGGCGGTGCCGCACCGGGTTGAACCTGGGGAGAACGTGGCTGCCGGCGCCGTTAACGGCAGCGGACTGCTCCGGGTGCGGGTGACGCGGCCTTTTGGAGAATCGTCTCTGGCGGCCATTTTCAGGCTCGTGGAGGAGGCGGCGGGACGCAAGGCCCGGACGGAGCGGCTGATCACCGCCTTTGCCCGCTACTATACCCCGGCTGTGCTGCTGGCCGCCCTGGGCCTTGCCCTGGGGCCGCCCCTGCTGGCAGGCGCTTCCTTTAGCACCTGGCTTTACCGCGCCCTGGTCCTGCTGGCCATCTCCTGCCCCTGCGCCCTGGTGATCTCGGTGCCGCTCAGCTATTACGGCGGGATCGGCAGGGCTTCCCGGGAAGGGATCCTGGTTAAGGGGGCCCAGTACCTCGAGGCGCTGCTGCAGGTGAAGGCCGTTGTCTTTGACAAGACCGGCACCCTCACCAGGGGTGTTTTCAAAGTGGCTGCGGCCATTCCAGCGGAGGGCTTTACCGAGGATTCGCTGCTCTACTGGGCCGCCCACGCCGAGGCCCATTCGAACCACCCCCTGGCCCGCTCGATCCGGGAGTCCTACCGGGGCGGCATCGTGCCGCAACTGGTCGAGCACTACTCCGAAATGAAAGGTTTAGGGGTGCGCGCCACTGTGGCGGGGCGAGCAGTGCTGGTCGGCAGTGGGGCGCTTCTAGAGCGTGCGGGGGTCAACTACAGCCCTTACGGCGGCGCCGGCAGCGTGGTCCACGTGGCGGTGGATGGCCGCTACGCCGGCTGCCTGGTGGTTAAGGATGAAATTAAGGAAGATGCCCGCATGGCGGTGCAGCGGTTGAAGGAGCTGGGCGTGCATACCCTCATGCTCACGGGAGACGGCGAGGCTGCGGCTTCGGAAGTTGCCGCCGCCGCAGCAGTAGACCGTTTCGTGGCCGGGCTTTTGCCCGAACAGAAAGTGGAGCAGGTAGCAGAGCTGCTGGAGGCACCCAGGCCAAATAAGAGGGGCAAAGTCGCCTTTGTGGGCGACGGCATCAATGATGCCCCCGCCCTGGCCCGGGCTGACGTGGGGATCGCCATGGGAGGGCTCGGCTCGGACGCAGCCGTTGAAACGGCAGATGTGGTGATCATGGATGACCGCCCCTCCAGGGTGGCCCGGGCCATGGAGATCGCCGCCTTTACGCGGCAGGTAGTGGTGCAGAATATCATCCTGGCCCTGGGGGTGAAAGCCCTGTTTTTAGCGGCGGGAGCACTCGGCGCCGCCTCAATCTGGGGAGCCGTTTTTGCCGACGTGGGGGTCTCTTTCCTGGCGATCATCAACGCCACCCGGGTGCTGCGCTTCAAAGGCAGAGAGACACCTTGACTGAAAGGACAGGATAGGATGTGGAGAATGGAAATAGATCGCTCGAAGGCAGGTGCGCTCCTGACCAGATACGATAAAGAACGCTGCTAAGAGAGGAAAGAAGCAAATAATGGAGAACGTTAAAACAAGGATAGGAAATTAATTTGCGGGATAAGCAACCAAGGCTTGAAGTAACTTAGAGGACAATTACCAAAACGGACACTGTTAGGGCTCGATGCATGGTTCAAAAGTTAGGGCTTAGCCCGCTCTTTTTTTTAGCAGCACCGCTTGATCCGTAGATGTTTGAAAAATTATATGCTCTAGCTATAGGGGACAGTATAAATGAAAACGCACAAACCCACTTTATTTAATTTAAATTTTGCTTTAATCTGGCTATCGACTTTTTCCTTAATGCTTGTCTTTCACAGTTTCAATGCCACCTTGCCAATCTACATCGAAAGGTTCAGCGGTTCTGTTAAATATGCCGGCCTTGCTATCTCTGCCTTAACGGTCGCGTCGATTACAGCGAGGCTGGCAGGGGGATTTTTACTGGATCGATATGGCCGCAAATTAATATTTTTAGGCGGAATTGTATTGTTTCTTATTCCCACAGTCACATTTATTTGGATGCTTCCCGTGACGGTATTGATAATTTTGCGCTTTTTTCAGGGGCTGGGCTGGGGGATTACGCATACGGCGTCTAATACGGTCGCCATGGATATCGTACCGCGGGAAAGAGTGGGGGAGGGAATGGGCTTCTATACATTGTCCTTTACTGCTTCCTCCGCACTGGCCCCGGCCATTGCTTTGTGGTATATCAACCACTATTCATTTAAGTATCTCTTTATCATCGCTTCATGTTCAATCTTATTATCAATGATCATTGCTTTATGCATAAAGTATCCATCCATTGAACTGAAACCAACCAGCTTGAATTTCAAGGAGTTCATCGAGATTTCTGCTTTACGCCCCGCTGTTACGGGCTTTATTGTCATGTTTACGAATAGTGTAGTGATGACATATTTACCGCTTTTCGTAACGGAAATCGGCTTGGAATCAGGGGGGTTATTTTTTACCACCATGGCCATAGCTAATTTTTTTGCCCGTCCTATTGCCGGGATTACTATAGATAGACTTGGGTTAAAAGGTTGCTATGTTAGCATCCTTCTTGCCGGTTCCGCGCTGATTACTTCCTTTATCATCATATCCCAGGCTTCAATCTTGCCCTATCTGCTGATCGGAGGCCTGATCTATGGTGTCGGGGGAGGTCTCATTCAATCTTCATTAATGGTCATCGTGGTTGAAAGTGTCCCTGCATCGCAAAAAGGCAGGGCACTGGCTACTTATTGGGCTTCAGTTGATTTAGGAGTATCGGTCGGCTCGTTTTTTTGGGGATTTATCGCTTACACATATGGCTACCGGCTAATGTATAATTTTGCCGTTATTCCCATCATGATTGCCCTACTCGTTTTCTTTACCTGGCGCAGCAAAAAAGCAGAACCAACCCCTAGCAGCCCTAGCGTTGCCAAAGGCTTATAATGGTTGTGTGAAATTTTGGCGTGCGGCTCCTTATAAGGTGCCTGTCAGCCGCGGCGCGGCCTTTCGAGGGAGGCCGTTTGCTTTTTCCAGTAGCATTTAAAATAGGGCCACCCCTTGATCTTGCCCTGTGTCCGGGCGCCTGCCAGGGTCTTTGCCAGCAGCTCCTCTTCCGCCGCCAGGGCCCATGCCATGATCTCCAGCAGCTTTTCCCGGGGAGGCGCGCCGTTTTGCAGCGAAGCCACCCGCGCATCGATACTCTCTTCCAGGCGATCCCGCTCGGCCAGGTAAGCTTCGAGGTCCGGCAGCCGGTTTTCAAGGACCGCCCGGTGCAGCCGTTCGCGCCGGCGCCAGAACCCGGCCGCCTCATCTTCGCGCTCCGGGCCGAAGGAAAACTTTTCGCCGTCGATCATCCAGTAGGGTTTAAAGAGGGCGAGGCAGGGGGTGGAGCCGCCGGTGATCCAGAAGCTGTTCATCCCTTTGCCGATCTGCGCGATATAGCTGCCGGTGGTATGATCGCCGTAGAAAAAGCCCCCGTGCATGCACACGCTCTTCAGCGAATGCCTGGTGAATTGCCGCCCTTCCAGGCCGGGTTCATGGGCGCGCAGGATTTTTTTCATGGTTTGCGGCGTGATCCGCCCTTTTTCCTGCTCGAGGATGTTGCTGCTTAAAGCCAGCCTTGCGCGCGCTCCGCTGAAGCGGGTGATCAGCGGGTCGCCGTAGCAGCGGGCAAAATTAAAATCGGCCTCGCCTTTGCACCAGCCCCTCTCTACGGCATGCCTGATCAGATCGGGATGGCAGCGATCGAAGTGAGAGCCGATGGTCAGGCAGTTGGAGATGCTGCGCACATCTTTCACCTTTTCCGCGGCCCAGTACTTTCCCGCCGTTTCCAGGACCCACGCCGTTGAGGAATCGGTAATCAAAAAAGAGTTATGATAGGTGAATTTTCTCTCGTAGCCGCAGTTGCCGCCCTGGCCGTAGCGTTCGAGCAGTTCGGTGAGCAGATCCAGCGCCTCTTCGCTGTTCCGGCAGCGCTCGAGGGCAATGCGCAGCATATCCATGCCCAGGAGCGCCTCCGGCCCGTATTTTTCACGGGTAAACACGGCTTCATTGCCGATGTTCAGGCCGAATTCATTGCAGCCCATCTCCGCGCCCCAGATCCAGGAGGGTTTGAAGAGCAGCACCTCGTAGGTTTCCGCAGCCTGCTCCACTTCGATGTAGGTGCATTTTAACTTTTCCCCCGGCTTGTATTTTTGGCGGGGGATCCTGATCGTGATCAGGGGTTCATTGGGCTGGCGATCGCTGTTCTTGGCGAACAGGACCGAACCGTCTGCAGTGGCATTGCCGAGCGCCACCATGGTATCGCACATGTCATTTCCCTCCTCGACCTTTCGGCAATCGTGGAAAGCCGGTTTTCAAAAAAATTCTACTTTCTAAGCGAAATCCCTTTTGGGAGCGCCAGCATAAATGGCTTCCCATGTTGTCATAATCTGGAGGTATTTTTTGGTCCAGCCCCGTCTAAGTATATACCAGCAAATGCTGCAGCAGATCATAATCACGGCGGGCGGGATTGCATGTTGAGTGATGATCGGGGCATGGTGGAAGCGGTTCTGGCCGGTGAGAATGAGCTTTACCGGGGCTTGATGGAAAAATATCAGGGTTTGGTGGTCGCGACGATTGCCAGGATGGTGGGGAGGCGTCCCGAGGTGGAAGATCTTTCCCAGGAAACTTTCTGGCAGGCATACCGCTCCCTGGGGCGGTATCGGGGCGAATCCCGCTTTTCGACCTGGCTGCTGCGCATCGCGGTCAACAAGTCCATCGATTTTTTGCGCCGCAGCCGGGAAGAAAAACGCTGCCTCACCGGCCTCGACCAGGAGGTGAACCGGGCGCAGGCGGTTGAAGAGCCTCCCGAGGGGATCGTGCTGGCCAAGGAGAGGCGCGAAAGGCTGGATAACTACCTGCAGCGGCTGGCACCCCACTATCGCCGGGTTTTAAGGCGCCATTACCTGGACGGTTATAGTTATCGCGAGATCGCTCGCGAAGAGGGGGTCCCGGTGAAGACGATCGAATCAAGGCTCTACCGGGCGCGAAAGCTGCTGCGCTCGCTGTGGCATGAGGGGGAAGAGCGCTCTCTCTACAGTGAACGCTGTGCTCAAAAGGGCTAATCGATCTTGTCCATAAAAAAAGCCGGGGTTTCCGGCTTTTATGCTCAAACGTAGTCAGTATGTGGATTCAGGTTCCCCTGAATCTATAATTTAATTACGTTTGCCGCTTGGGGGCCGCGGTTTCCTTCGACAATATCGAATTCAACTTCCTGGCCTTCCTCGAGGGTCTTGAAACCCTCTTCCCTAATTTCGGAGTAATGCACAAACACGTCTTTGCCATTCTCCACTTCGATGAACCCGTACCCTTTTTCAGGGTTAAACCATTTGACCCTACCTTGCATGTAAAAAAATAACCTCCTAAATGCCCCCTGCCGAGCAGGGTGATGTTTCCTCTCAACCTTAACACAATCAGATCAGAAATGCAAGAACAATTTCGTAAATATTTTGCGAGCAGGCGGCTATGCCCTCAGCAGGCGGTGGCCATCAGTAAGGATG
>ERZ773359.4863-NODE-4863-length-13425-cov-4.505310_pt1 | contig 13425 bp, 11 predicted proteins | sample MGYA00374955_ERZ773359 | MGnify/ENA primary metagenome ERZ773359 (study PRJEB29098, sample SAMN04486028) | biogas fermenter metagenome | study: EMG produced TPA metagenomics assembly of the Biogas fermentation microbial communities from Germany - Plant 4 DNA1...
CGGTAAACAACGTTCATGGGCGGATTGAAAATGCCCTTGCTGCCCGGTTTGGTGCCGAACTGCGGGGCAAATAGACTTTCCCGGGCAGCGGCAGGATTTATGTCTTGCCGGGAAGAATTATAGTGAAAACTGCCGGGGGGGAGGGCGAAAGCATGGCCCAGGAAGGTAAAAACCGTGTGAATGTAAAGATTTATCACGAAGAATACACTATGTGCAGCCAGGCTTCACCGGAGTACATGAAGCGGATTGCCCAGTATGTGGATGAAAAAATGCGCGAACTTGGCGAAAAAAATGCCCGTCTGGGCAAAAGTAAAATAGCGGTGCTGGCCGCTGTTAATCTGGCCGATGAACTGTTCCGCCTGCGCAGGGAAATGCGCGAGCTGGAAGCCAGGTTAAACAGGAAGAATGCCAAATGATGCTGAACTGGTTTGATATCCTGCTTATTGCTCTGGTGGTTTTCAATGCCGTGGCGGGCAGGCGGAAAGGCCTGGTGCTGCAGCTCTTTTCCCTGGCCGGGACGGTTGTTTCCTACCTGGTGGCAGTTCGTTACAGCACTGAATTTCTTGCCTGGCTGAACAGGATTATACCGGTGGCGGACTGGTTCTCCAAGCTGTTTTCTTCACCCGGACTCCCCGGTTTCAGCCTGGGGGACATTATCCTGCGCCTGCTGACTTTTTTACTGCTTTTTGCCCTTGTCAACGGCCTTTTTGCTGCTGCCGGCAAGACAGTTGACGCCATTTTCAATCTGCCAGTCCTGGGTACGTTGAACAGCCTGGGCGGATTGCTTGCCGGTGTGGTAAAAGGGTTTGTGCTGGCACTGCTTTGTGTGGGACTTGCCGGCATGATCGGCATGCCCTTTTTTGACAAAGCACTTGAAGAATCCCTGCTGGCCGCTCCCCTGCTGGATACTTTCGCCCTGCTGTATGAACGCATGCTGGCCTTGCTTTTGGCCGAGTTTGCCTGAGATGGATAAACCGTCAGCCACAAAGTGGCGGGCGGTTTTTTCTGCCGCAAAAACTGCAAGCTTTGCTGCAGACGGAGACAAACTATAATTGTTTTTGTGATCATAACAGACGGGTGATACCGGTGAAAAACAGTGAAGTGGCAGAGATGCTGGCACGGACTGCCGCAATTCTTGCCCTGCGCGGAGAGGACCGTTATCGTGTCCGTGCCTACAGGAGAGCGGCCAGGGCTGTTGCCTCCCTTAAGGAGGAGGTTGCGACCCTGGCGAAGCAAAATCGCCTGGAGAGCATTGACGGAGTGGGTGCGGGCATAGGTGCGAAGATCAAAGAAATACTTCGCACAGGCTCACTGGCGCTGCTGGAGCGGTTGGAGACGGAACCGCCGCCCGCGGAAGGCGGCGAGCGCCGCTTCCTTTTGGCTTACGCCCTGACTTTTCACAGGCAATTCCTGCCGCGCCTGCAAAATATGCCCGGTGTCGCCTGCGCCGCGGTCACGGGAGACGTAAGGAGGTGCAGGGAGACGGTTGCCTGCCTGGAGTATGTCCTGGGAACCACCGACGCCGGGGCGGCCAAAAAAGCGGTGGCGGAACTGCCGCAGCTGCACCGTCTGCAGTGGCAGGGGGAAAGCTGCCAGGCTGTCCACAGCTACGGCATCCGCCTGTGTTTCCATTTTACCGCCGCAACTGATTTTTGGCGCCTGCTTTGGCTGACCACCGGCACTGATGCCCATGTCAGGCAGGTTGCGGCACGCATCAAAGCCAACTCCGGCAGCGACCCGTTTAAACACCTAGACGGAGCGTGTATTGCTGGGGAGGAAGAACTGTATGCCCTGGCCGGGCTGCCTTACATTGTGCCCGAGCTGCGTGAAGACAGGGGGGAAATCGCCGCCGCTGCGGCAGGGATGCTGCCCCGCCTGGTGGAAGCTTCCGCTTATAAGGGCGATCTGCATGTTCATACAAACTGGAGCGACGGTACGGCCAATGTGGAGGAGATGGCGGCCGCCGCTTATGAGTTGGGGTATGAATATTTGGCCATTACGGACCATTCACGTTCCCTGAAAGTTGCCAAAGGCTTGTCCCTGGAACACCTTGCCGCGCAAAAAGCACATATTGAAAGCCTGCAGGACAAATACGGGATTCGCATCCTGACAGGAATCGAGGCTGATATCCTGGACGACGGCACTGTTGACGCCCCGGACGAAATCCTGGCCGGCCTGGATGTGGTGATTGCCTCAGTGCACACAGGGCTGAAGCAGGACAGGGAAAAAATAACTTCCCGCATCATCCGGGCCATGCAAAATCCGTATGTCCAGATCATCGGGCATGCCACCGGCCGCCTGCTCGGCAAAAGAGAAGGATGTGACGTGGACATTGACGCCCTCCTGCGGGAAGCGGCGAGAACGGGCACCATCCTGGAGATCAATGCTTCCCCGGACCGCCTGGACATTGGCGATACCGTTGCACTGCAGGCCAAGCGTGCCGGCATTAAAGTGGCTGTCAATACCGATGCCCACAGCCGGATGGAACTGGCCAACATGCTCCTGGGGCTTGCCGTGGCCCGCCGCGGCTGGCTGGAGGACAGCGATGTCATAAATACGCTGGATGCCGGTGCCGTAACGGAAGTATTGCGGCAAAAAAGAGCCGGCTTTTAGTTGCCGGTCCTTTTCTCCAGGAAACGTTGCAGTTCCAGGTGTGCCTTTTGGGCGTGCAGTGCAATCAGCTGTTCCACATTCTGCCGGGTTGCGGCTTGCAGGTTTTGCGGTGTCAGGGGCTGCGCCTCCGGTTTTTTAATGATGCTGAAACTGCCGTCGCTTTCCAGGGTGCCTTCCGCCACCTCGTTGATATCGGCCACTCCCTGGGCGCGCAGTTCCTGTTTTACATCATCAAGGTTCATGCGCACGTGGGCAAGGTTCTGCAGCAGGATCCTGCCGTTGCGGATCAGCACGGTTGGCTTGTCTTTCAGGAACAGGCGAATTTTTTGGCTTTTCAGCGCCAGCTTTGCCGCCGCGATCTCCAGCAGCCCCAAAACAACAATAGGGGCAAGCGTGGGCAGGAGTGAAAGCTCTAGGTCCACCATGGGGGCGGCGGCTACGGAGCCGATAATGACGCCTACGACAAAATCCATGGGGGAAAGCTGCCCTATTTCCCTTTTACCCATCAGTTTGACCATAATAATAGTGACAAGATAAATGGCGGCAGTCCGGCCGCCCAGCTTCAGCGCTTCCAAAAGCATGGCTGTCAGGCCTAGTGGACTGCCTGCCCATCCGCGCTTGCGCGGGTCGAAAGCAGTTGTTCACATTGCTTGACCAGCTCCACCATGGCCGAATAAGCTTGGCTTTCAAACATGGCGGCCTGTGCCTGGGTTAAGCCGGAGATTGTTTGCTGCAATGATTCGGCAATTTGCCGGTCGGCTTGGCGCAGCTGTTCGTGAACGGTCTGGCTGACTTGTTGCAAAACTTGCCGGTAATACTGTATATTGTTGGCGGGACCTTGCAGGATTGCAACCTGCTTGAGCAGTTGTTCTATCCGGGCAGCCGTGGAGAGGGCAATGCTGGCCTGTTGCAGCATCTGCTGGATGTTCTGTTCTGTTTTTAACTGCTGCTGTTTGACGGCGGACTGCAGCTTCTGTGCCAGCTGTGACCACGCCGGGGCAGACTGTTGTGTTGCCATGTCGGCTGCGGTTTCGTTTGCGGCAATGTCTTTGTTTTTTTGCTCCAGTTCGACAAAAGTCTGCCTGTCTTTTTCCTGGTTGCTCACAAGTTACTCCTCCCTGTTGCTTCTAACAAGTAGTGTTCCTGTTTTTTGTATTAATTATTATCCTGCGGGATGTGTCTCTGATGCAGCGTACATATGAAGCAAACCTGCCTGCAAACTTTTACGATCGGCCGACAGTGGAAGTGGCCCGCCTGCTTTTGGGAAAGATTCTGGTGCACCATTCTCCCGAAGGGCTGGCAGCAGGCAGGATCGTGGAAACTGAAGCTTATCTTGCAAAGGAGGACCCGGCCTGCCATGCCGCCCGTGGCATGACGCGGCGGAATGCTCCCATGTTCGGTCCGGCCGGCACGGCTTATGTTTACCTGATTTATGGTGTACACTACTGTTTCAATGTAGTCACAGGGCAGGAAGGAGAAGGGGAGGCGGTCCTGATCCGTGCCCTGGAACCGCTTTGCGGCCTGGATTTGATGCTGGCCAGGCGCAGGGTCAAGGAGCGGTCAAAGCTGTGCAACGGGCCGGGCAATTTATGCCGGGCGCTGAATATTACCCCGCTTTTAAATGGGCATCCTCTGTCGCGTCCGCCGCTGTACCTTGCGAGTGACGGATTTGCTGGCTTTGAGACAGTAACGACGACCAGGGTCGGCATTACCCAGGCGGCGGATTTGCCGCTGCGTTTTTATATTGCCGGCAACCCTTGTGTTTCAAGGAAGTGAAGCGATTGGAACGGGAAATGCGTGTCCTTGAATTTGATAAAATTCGCCTGTCGCTGGCGGAAAAATGTATTACACCGCTGGGCAGGCAGATGGCTGAGACACTGGCTCCTGCCTGGGATGGTGATGTGTGCCGCCGGCTCCAGGCGGAAACCAGCGAGGCTGTCTCTTTGCTGTCCCGCCACTACCTGGGAATGGAGGCGGTGCCCGACCTCAACCGTATCTTCTCCCTGGCAGCCCGGGGAGGAATTCTGGGCGAGGAGCAGCTGTGGCAAATTTTAAAGCTGCTATTGGCCGTGACAAAGATCAAGCTCTTTTTTCAGGAAAAGGAAGGCTTCCCGCTGCTTGGTGCTTTGGCCGGCGGAATGAACGCCCTGCCGGCGCTGCGGGAAGAACTGAAGCGGGCTATAGACGAGGAAGGGCGCCTGCGGGAAGACGCCAGCCCGGAGTATGCCCGCCTGAACCGGGCTATTGCCGCCGGGGAAAGGGCTCTGCGGGAGCGCTTTGACCGCTTTGTGAAAAACCCGGCGAACCAGAAGCTATTGCAGGAAAACCTGGTGACTGTGCGCGGAGACCGCATGGTCGTACCGGTGCGGGTGGAATACCGCTCCCAGGTGCAGGGTGTAGTCCATGACCAGTCAGCCAGCGGGGCAACCCTTTTCATTGAACCGCTCTGGGCCGTGGAAGCCCACAATCAACTGTCAGTCCTGCGCCGTGATGCCGAGCGGGAAAAAAACAGGATTCTGGCCGCCCTGTCAAAAGCAGTCGGCGCGGCGGCAGAAAGCCTTGCCAGCACCCTCCGGCTTTATGCCGAGCTTGACCTGATCTTGGCCAGGGGACGCCAGAGCCTGGAGCACAAAGGCGTGGAGCCTTTACTGGATGACAAGGGACACTTGCGCCTGGTGGCCGCCAGACATCCTCTCCTTACCGGGGAAGTGGTCCCCATTTCCCTGGAAATGGGGGGAAAGCTGCGCACCATGGTGATCACAGGGCCCAACACCGGAGGGAAAACCGTCACATTGAAAACTGTAGGGCTTTTTGCCCTGATGGCGCAAAGCGGCCTGCATGTGCCGGCGGAAGAAGGAACCGCCCTGCCGGTTTTCCCCCGGATCTTTGCCGATATTGGCGACGAGCAGGATATCAGCCAGTCTTTGTCCACTTTTTCCGGCCACATGAAAAATATTGTGGAAATCATTCACGGATTGGTGCCTGATGCGCTGGTCCTGCTGGATGAAGTGGGTGCCGGCACAGACCCGACGGAGGGTGCGGGGTTGGCCATGGCCATTCTGGAATATTTGCACCGGCACGGGGCCATGACGGTGGCCACCACGCACTACAGCGAACTGAAAACGTTTGCCTGGCACACGGAAGGGATGGAGAATGCTTCGGTGGAATTTGACGTGGCCACCTTGCGCCCCACCTACCGGCTGCTGGTGGGGGTGCCCGGTGTAAGCAACGCCTTTGCCATCGCCAAGCGCTTGGGATTGCCGGAAGAAGTGATTGCCCGCGCCGCCGACTTTCTCTCCCGGGAAGAGTTGCGCCTGGAAAAGGTGGTGGCCGACCTGGTGGCCGACCGCAAACGCATGGAATATATGGCCCGGCAGGCCGAGGAGGAGAGAAGGCAGGCGCAGAGCCTGCTCAGGCAAGTGCAGCAGGAGAAGGAAAAATTGGAACAGCGGAAAGCGGAACTGTTGGCCAAGGCACGGGAGGAAGCACTGGAAATTGTGGCCAGGGCAAAGCGGGAAGCGCGGCAGATTGTCAGGGAATTGCGCAAAATGGCGGCCCAGCCTGTCGGCAGGGAGGAAAGCGAGCAGGCGGAAAAGCTGGAGGAAAAACTGCACTCCCTTGCCGGGGAAGTCGAGGCTATTCGTAAACCTGCCGCAAGCGAGAAGCGTTACCGGCCGGGGGAACTGTCCGCGGGCATGGTAGTACGGGTGCCGAGCCTGGGGCAGGCCGGCACAGTAGTGCAGGTTGAGGGAGAACAAGCCCAGGTACAAATTGGACCTATGCGGGTTACCGTTAATGTAACCGAACTAGCGCCTGCACCTGCAGCGGAAGGGGAGGAAAAACAAACTGTCCTCCCTCTGCCACTTGCTGTCCGCAACGATGTGCCGCGGGAAATTGATCTGCGCGGGCTGACTCTGGACGAGGCGACCATGAAAGTGGACACATACCTGGCGGAAGCCGTCCTGGCAGATTTGAAAGAGGTGCGCCTGATACACGGCAAAGGCACCGGCCGCTTGCGTGCCGGGCTGAAAGCACATCTGCAAGGCCATCCCCGCGTAGCAGAAATGCGTATGGGGCACCCTGCCGAAGGCGGCACCGGGGTAACGGTTGTACGGTTGAAATAAAGGCTGCTTCATCCGGGAAGATAGAAAAACCGGGGCAAGTCTTGCCGTGGGGAAAAGGTATTAAGAACGTGAAAAAGCGCTGCCGCATGACGCTGGACAGCGCTTTTCAATCAACCTGCCTGTTTTGGCATTAATCATTATTGTTGCTATTGCCTCTGCCGTTGCCGCGGCGCCTTCCCGGGGGCTGTCCCGGATTTTCCGGCTCTGCCGGCTCTGCCGGCTCGCCCGGCTCTTCCGGTCCCCCCGGTTCCTCCGGTTCGCCCGGCTCAAACGGTATGCCCGGCAGTGTTTCAATATTAATGCTTGTTGTCAGGGGGGCTGATTTTACACCCTCTTCATTGACTGCCACAACCTGGTAGGTATAAACTCCCGGCAGCTGGACGGTATCCGTAAAGGTCAGTACAGCCAGCGGGCTTTGCGTCAGCAGGACGTAATTCTCATCACCGGCGTCGGGGCCTTTGCGTGAAACCAGATACCCGACAGCCCCCTCCACTTCGTTCCAGGTCAGAGTGATGTCGCCAGTGAACGGGTTCTGCCAGGCTTTCAGGATAGTAATACCGTCCGGCCGTGAAGTGTGCAGATCACATGTTTCCGTTGGCGGCAGATTGACCGCATCTTCCGGACCGCGTCCGACCTTGCCGGCCCAGCGCTTATCCGTAGTGATGAATTCAGGCCGGTTGAAGAAGATTTGCTTTTCCCTGTGCTCCGGAGGGCAGAATTCGGAAGCCAGTTTTCCGGACACTGTGCAGATCTCCAGCTCGGTATGCAGGTTGCAGGTTTCCGTAGGTACGGCATTGCGCGGGAACCAATCGGTAGTAAGATGTTCCGGAGGGCAGAATTCGCCCGGCAGCAGTCCGCTTTTATTGCAAATGGTTACCTGGCGCAGGCTTTCCGGCCGCTTGAAAGAGCTTTCGGGCAGATCTTCATGAACGGTTTTTAAAATCGGATTCATGAAGTTGCCAATGACATAGTAAGATTCATAAATGCCGAACTCATCCTTGTCCGGCCATTTGTCCTCACCGATCCAGAAAACTGTTACATAATCCGGTGTATAGGCGGCCATCCAGGCATCACGTTTTTTGTCCGAAGTTCCTGTTTTGGCTGCTACTGTCCGGCCGATTTTCAGATATGTGGCAGTACCGCTGCGGACGGCGTCAATCAGACAGCTGGTTGTCAGCCACGCAGCCTCGGGAGAGAGGATTTCTTCCTGATTCGGTTCGTGTTCGTAAATAACCTTTCCGTTGCTGTCCACAATCTTGGTTATGGTGGTCAGGTCGGTGCGGATGCCTTCATTGGCCAGGACGGAATAGGCCTGGGCTACCTGCAGCGGGTTGACCCCGCCTGTCAGACCGCCCACAACCATGGCCAGTCCGGTATCAGCCTCTTCAAACTGAATGCCCATACGCGTGGCATATTCTTTTCCTTTTTCTATCCCCAGTTCATTCAGCAGGCGGGCTGCCGGGACGTTCCGGGAGGCGGCAAGGGCTTGCCGTGCCGTCATCAGCCCCTGGAAGCGCATGTCAAAGTTGTTGGGGTAATAAGGTGGTGTCCCGGGAAATTCAGTCGGCGCGTCATCCAGGATGGTTCCGGGAGTGGCGATGCCTTCATTGAAAGCGGGGGCATAGGCAAGGATAGGCTTTAAAACAGAACCTGCCTGCCATTTGCCGTCTGTGGCGCGGTTAAAAATGCCGCTGTTTTTCGCATCGTAATTGCGTCCACCCACAATGGCCGAGATGTGGCCGCTTTTCGGCTCAACTACAATTACGGCCGCCTGGGTTTCATCACGCAGTTTTTTGTAATTGTCAGGATTGTCTATAATCTCGGTGACAGCCTGCTGTATGCGCTGATCAAGAGTTGTATAAATGTGAAGACCGCTGGTGTAAATTTTGGCTTGAATCTGCTCAAGGCTAAAATCCTTGTAGTCCGGCAGTGTCTGCAAAAGCCTGGGCAGCTCATCCATGATAACATAGTCGACAAACCAGGGGTGCGGGTAAGAGCGGGACGGAATGCCGGCCAATTTTAGTTCTTCGGCGTAAGCTGCATCCGCTTCTTCCCTGGTAATCATCCCAACCTCAACCATGCGTTCCAGGATAACCTTCTGTCTTTTTTTTGCCTCTTCGAAATTGCGGTAGGGAGAGTATTTGCCGGGCAGGTTGGGGATTCCAGCCAGCATGGCTGCTTCGGCCAGTGTTACGTCTTTGGCGCTTTTGCCAAAATAGGTCTGTGCCGCCGCTTCTACACCGTAAGCATTGTAGTCAAAGAAGATGCGGTTCAGGTAGAATTCCAGGATTTCATCCTTGCTGAATACCTGTTCCAGCTTGTATGCCAGGTAAACTTCCTGGATTTTACGCTTGATGGTGCGCTCCGGTGTCAGGAAGGCGTTTTTTACCAGCTGCTGCGTTATGGTGCTGCCTCCCTGCATTGAGCCGGATTTATCGGTAAGGTTGAACCATAACGCCCTCAGGATGCCCCGCAGGTCGAAGCCGGGGTGCTCGTAAAAACGGTAATCCTCTATGGCCAAAAAGGCATTAATCAGGTACGGGGACATTTCATCAAGGGAAACAATAATACGGTTTTCAACTCCCATTAAAGGTGTGACCAGCTCGCCGTCCTTGTCGTAAAGGAAAGAGGTCTTGTCCGGTTCCAGCGCGCTTAAATCAAATGCGGGCAGATCCTTCATAAAGTGCTGTATGGCCGCATACGCCGTGATGGCGCCGGCGCAGGTAAAAAAAATAAAAAGTACCGCCACGACGGTCAACAGGCGTTTAAGTCTGTTTTTCTTCACCTTCCGCGGGCGTACATTTTTCCCCTCTTTTTTTCTTTGCATGATATGTTCTCCTTTCCCAAGAGAGAAGCTTTGCAATGATTATATCATACCCCCGGGATTACGGTAAACGAACAAATTGCCGGTAGAAACGGGCATATTTGGCATATACTTTGCAAAGAACGGTTCTCTGTGATAAAATTACATGAGAATTGCCGCGCAGGGGCAAGACTGGCGAAAACGGGGTGATACATATGGACGCAGAACAACAATTCCGGATCATAAAAAATAATACAGTAGAAATTATCAATGAGGATGAGCTGTTAAAAAAACTTCAGCGCTCTTTGCAGACAGGCAAGCCTCTCCGGGTAAAGCTGGGGCTGGACCCTTCCGCACCGGACCTCCACCTGGGACATGCCGTTGTCCTGCATAAATTGCGCGAATTTCAGCAGCTTGGCCACCAGGTCATTATTATTTTGGGCGATTTCACCGGCAAGGTGGGCGATCCTACAGGGCGCTCCGAGACACGCCGCCAGCTTACTGACGAGGAAGTCCTGCGGAATGCCGCTACTTATAAAGAACAGGTCTTTAAAATCCTCGATCCCGAGAAAACTCAAATTGTCTTTAACAGCGAGTGGCTGGCCAAGCTGAATTTTGCCCAGGTTATTGAACTGGCCTCAAAGCTTACCGTTGCGCGGATGATGGAACGGGAGGATTTTGCCAAGCGCTACCGGGAACAGCAGCCCATCAGCATTCATGAATTCTTTTATCCCCTGATGCAGGGTTATGATTCCGTTGCCCTGGAGGCGGATGTGGAGTTCGGAGCCACGGAACAAAAATTCAACTTGCTCATGGGACGCCACCTGCAGCGTGAGTTCGGGCAGGAACCGCAGGTTTGCATCATGATGCCCATCCTGGTCGGGCTTGACGGCGTCAACAAGATGAGCAAATCCCTCGGCAATTATATAGGCATTACCGAAGAGCCGGCGCAAATGTACGGCAAAGTCATGTCCATGGCGGATGAACTGATGCTTGAATACTACCGCCTGGCCACAGATTATACCATGGAAGAAGTGGCGGCTGTGGAGCAGGGCCTGAAAGACGGGTCATTGCATCCACGGGATGCCAAAATGCGCCTGGCCAATCGGATAGTGCGCATTTACCATGGCCAGGAAGCGGCAGACCGGGCGGAAGAAGAATTTAAGCGGGTTTTCCAGCAAGGCGACCTGCCGGAAGATATTCCCGAGGTGGAAGTCGGTGCAATTGCTGAGGACGGCAGGGTAAAACTGCTGCAGCTGCTTACCTTTGCCAAGCTTGTTCCCAGCAACAGTGAAGCGCGGCGCAATATCCAGCAGGGCGGCGTGCGGGTAAACGGTGAGAAAATAGACGATATCAACGCCGTAATACCGGCCGTGCCGGGCACAGTTGTGCAGGTGGGCAAGCGTAGATTTATCAGATTAAAATAAACATAATAATATTATAACCACGGCTGCGGCCGTGGTTTTTATTATGCTGTCACCTTTTGCTGATGCTTTTCATATAATGTACGGGGAGGGATGTGCCTTGTTCCGTCGCCGTTTTGGCATCAGCAGGGAAGCAGCAGTCTTTTTCTTTTTGGCCCTTTTTCTTTTTACCGTCATCCGCATCTTTATCCTGCTGGATCGCAGTATCCGGCCGTCTGCACAGGCCATTGCCAATATGAAGGCCAATGCGCTGGCAACCGAGGCCATCCAGGAGTCCATTTTAAAAAACGTCGGTGAATTAAGCTACGAAGATTTTATTTTTTTGACCAGGGACAACAACGGCAGGATTGTCCTGGCTCAGGTCAACAACAGGAAAATTAACACTTTTGTAGCTGAAACAACACTGGCGGTGAAGAATTCCCTGCTGGCATTGAACGAGACAAAAATCGGCATCCCGCTGGGGGAAATTCTGGGCAGCTATACCTTTGCCGCGCTGGGGCCGAAGATTCCTGTTACCATTACCCAAATAGGCTTTGTGGAAACGGCTGTTGCGGACCGGTTTGAAGAGGCGGGAATAAACCAGGTCCGCCACAAAATCTACCTGGAAGTGACAACCAAGGTGCAGGTGGCGATACCCTTTACGTCCGATGTTATGGAGGTAACAGCAACAGTGCCTCTCGTGGATGCCATCTACCCGGGTGAAATTCCCGATACTGTCATCAACCTGGAGTTTCCCCGCACAGAAAGCCGTCCCTAAAAGCGTAATACGGCTTTCCACAGCCCGAATAGGACAGACGCAACGGGAACAAACAGAACAATGACACCCGCAGTCCAGAAACCTAAACCAAACAGAAAACCTCTTTTATAATATTGCAAACCTTACCCTCCTCGAAATTTACTCCTTACATTTTTATGGCCGGGTTGCCCGTAGCATGCATTAGGCGGCAGTGCACAATTGACCAAAACGGAAACGGACGGTATGATAAAGGAGGCTGTTGACATAAACGTACGGGTAAAGCGGGTGAAGTTTGCGCAAAATGAATGAGCTACTGTTCGTGGTGCAGCAGCACCAGGCCATGCATCTGCACTGGGATTTCCGCCTGGAGATGGACGGAGTCCTGGTTTCCTGGGCACTCCCGGACGGGCCGAGCATAAACCCAAAAGAAAAAAGACTTGCTTTTCGGGTAGAGGATCATGATTTCAGGTATAAGGACTTTGAAGGCATCATCCCCGGCAATGACTATGCTTCCGGCAAAGTCCTCATCTGGGACAGGGGGAGGTATGAACCGCAAAATGCCGGGTCATTCTGCAAGCTGCATGAAAACTGGCTTTCCGCAGGGCGGCTTGAATTTGTCCTTTACGGCACAAAACTGCAGGGTGCATGGATAATCTTCCGCACAGAGGCAAAACTTTATGGTGAAGATACCTGGTACTTGTGCAAGAAAGACGATGCCTTTTCCGGTACGGTGGAAATTGTGAAAGCGGCTCCCCGCTCCGTCGTTTCCGGAAAAACTATCGACGAAATTACTGCGGCAGACGGCATTTTTGACCTCAACAACTACCGTTGAGCGGCAATAACAAGCCTTATGGCATATTATGAAAATGCATTTTGGCTATCCCCAGGCTCGCGTAGAGTTGAACAGTTGATTGAGTAGCCTTTCTCTGTCAGACTCTTTTAAATGAGCCTGGTTTTTCTTTTGCCGGATGCACCATGCATGATTTGGTTCAGCTTCGTACAGCAGATTCGATACCGTCAAGAACAGCAGGTGTCGCACCGGCCGGAAGGGACATGCCAAAGAGCATAAAAGTTATAAAAACCGGGCTGCGCAGAAAGAGCACAGCCCGGAGCGACAATCACCAGTTGGTACAGGCAGTATCACTTTTAACTTTAGAAAACCCCATGTTTGCGCGATAAAACAACGGCTCCCCGCCAGGCAATCAGCAGGACAAGAAAAGCGGCAAGGCAGATGTAGGGAATAAAACTGTACTTATAATAATTGTTGTTTTTGAATTGCCATTCCACACACAGACGATCACCGTGGTGGCTGTATACTGCCTCAGACGGATTATTTTCGCCATAAACAAACACAAGATCGTCAAAGATTAAGGTGAGATTGTTTCTGACCAAAACCAGCCGGAGCGGCGATACATCTTCCATCTCCTCACACCACGCGTCTTCCACCTGTTTTGACAACCTGTACACGGCCAGGTAGTTAAGATGGTCAAATAGCCCTGGTTTGGTTTGCGGCAACGCCTGTAACTCCTTAATGTCTTCCTCGGTGAGTACCTCTTTCTGGTCATAAGTATCCACAAGCTGCTCTGTGAGTTTGCCAATTTCGTAATGGGCCTGGTCACGCAGATAAAAACCGACACCGAGTGCCAGACCGGCTAACAAAAATGCCAGAGAGGTGAAAAGCAGGCCTTTTGCCACGCGGTGAGCCTGAAACCAGTTATGCTGCAT
>ERZ773359.4865-NODE-4865-length-13422-cov-5.044438_pt1 | contig 13422 bp, 11 predicted proteins | sample MGYA00374955_ERZ773359 | MGnify/ENA primary metagenome ERZ773359 (study PRJEB29098, sample SAMN04486028) | biogas fermenter metagenome | study: EMG produced TPA metagenomics assembly of the Biogas fermentation microbial communities from Germany - Plant 4 DNA1...
TCCTGTATACTCCATAATAGATATAAAAGAAAGTTTTTTTAAAAATTTAAATTATACAGCCAGAATGCGGTGGTATATGCTGTTGGTGGCTGTGGGTATAATTGTGCAATTGGTGCTGGTAAAAGCTTTTCCCGGAGTTGTTTTTTTACTTTGTGCCGCAGCCCTTAACCTGGCGGCAGGCTTTGACAGTCGTGTGCGGCTGGAAGCTTATGTGCCCGACAGGAACTGGACAAGTGTTGATATGGAGCGCATTCATGATATTAAAAAGCTCGGTGACAGGATTGACAGTTGGAATCTGGATGCTTTAGACATTACAAACGGCCTGGGCTTTATTGTCTTTCTCCTGGCGGCGGGAGCAGCAGGCATAACAGCTTTTATTTTGACTTCATTTTACGACAGTACTGACGTAGCACTGATATTTTTACTTGACGTGGTCATCCTGGTTTTGCCCTTATGGTTTAACGGAACGAGAAAAGTACTTAAACAAGGTGAATTACAGCGAAAAATCGCCATCATCCGGGAGTTGGAACAATATTTTCAGCTGTTAAAAAAAGAAAATGAGACTTTTGTGCCGGCATTGTTGCTTGCCCGTGATCAAACCGGTAAAAGTGTGCCGGTGGATGCCCGCTTCATGATTGCTTTTGGGGACCAGCCGGAAGGCTTCTACGGGGTGCAGGCACAAATTCAGATGAATGAAGTGCAAGGTGTAAAGTACCCCTACTTTTATTGTGTCATTGCGGCAAAGAGCGGTTTTGGCCTGCAAAAATACAAGGGGAAAATTCCGGCAAACAGGGGTCTTACCGTAGAAATGCAAAACGATTTAAGTACGGAAGTAATCATAATCCGCCTGACCACAACGAAAAATTCGGGTTACCATACCAGAACCAAACACTGCAAAGCAATACTGGAAACTGCCCTGAATACGGCCAGGCTGATCTTGAAAGATTACTAAAAGTTTTTTTGCAGCACAGCCGGTTAAACTATAGTTAATACAGCTAAGGTGTGCATGGCGGAGAGTTTTTGTCAAGAAGGAAATAATTATTCCTTTCACGAATAAAAGTATGAATTCTGCCGGAGGTGAGACTGTGGCCAACCCGAAATTAAAGGATGACAGTCTGGACTTATTGTTTGACGGTATTTTACGTTTGCAAAACATAGAGGAATGTTACAAGTTTTTTGAAGACGTTTGCACTATTAATGAGTTAAAAGCAATGGCTCAGCGGTTTCAGGTAGCCAAAATGCTGCATGAAGGAAATACCTACCAGCAAATAGAAAAGGACACCGGAGCAAGTACAGCCACAATCAGCCGTGTGAAACGCTATTTGCATTATGGCGCCGGCGGCTATGGTCTGGTTTTGGAGCGTTTAAATCAAGAAACGAAAAAGTAAAGCAGCTCCAAAAGCTCTTGACAGGCAAGAGTAAGAGCAGTTTTAAGCAGTTTTTACTGCTTTTTTTATCGTTTTTGTGGCAAAAAAGCGTCTTTCTTATCTGAGGGGAAATAATATCAACCGTGATTTGCTTTCTCTATCAGATGAGGTTTTTATAGCGTCTTGCTTGTGTTTTGGGGAGGAAAAATGAGTTTAATAAACAGCCAGTTAAATGATGAGCAGAGACAAGCAGTGAAATGTGTAGAGGGCCCTTTATTAATTTTGGCAGGAGCCGGCAGCGGCAAGACACGTGTGATTACTTACCGCATAGCTTATTTAATTGAGCAAAAATTGGCTAAGCCTTGGGAAATTCTTGCTTTAACTTTTACCAATAAAGCGGCTGAAGAAATGCGCACACGTATTGCCGAATTGGTGGGAAGTGTGCCCGGGATGTGGGTATCTACTTTTCATGCGGCAGCGGTACGTATTTTGCGTGAAAATGCAGAACTTCTGGGCTTAACGCCGTCCTTTGTCATTTATGACAGTGCGGATCAACAAACTTTAATGAAAAATGTAATGAAAGAATTGATGATTGAGGACACACGCTTTAAACCGCGCGGTTTACTGGCTACCATCAGCCGTGCCAAAAACGAGATGATTGATGAACATCGATACACAGATGAGGCCGATAATTTTTATACGCGGACAGTGTCCCGTGTTTACCGGCGCTATCAGGAGCGTTTGCGGCTGCAGAATGCGCTGGATTTTGATGATTTATTACTTTATGTGGTTAAGCTCTTCCGGGAACATCCTGCTGTTTTGGCAAAATATCAAAATAAATTCCGTTATATTTTAGTGGATGAATACCAGGATACAAACCGTGTGCAGTACGAAATTGTGTACTTGTTGGCGGGGAATCATCGCAATTTATGCGTGGTGGGCGACGATGATCAGTCTATTTATCAGTTCAGAGGCGCCGATATACGCAATATCCTAGACTTTGAGCGGGACTGGCCAGATGCCACCGTCATTAAGCTGGAAGAAAACTATCGTTCTACCGGCAATATTTTAGAAGCCGCTAATCATGTGGTAAAACATAATCGGGGACGTAAAGAAAAGAATCTGCGCACCAATAAAGGAAAAGGTGAACCGGTTGTGGTTTTTGCCGCCGATGACGAACATCAGGAAGCGCGTTTTATTGCCGGTGAAATACGGGAGCTTTCCCGTCAGTATGGACAGTTTGCCGTGCTTTACCGCACGAATGCACAGTCCCGGGCCATTGAAGATGCACTTATACGTGCCAATATTTCTTATCAGATTGTTGGAGGAGTCCGTTTCTGGGAGCGTAAAGAAGTTAAGGATATTCTTGCTTACTTGCGTGTTTTAGATAATCCGGCTGACGATATTAGCCTCCTGCGCATTATTAATGTCCCGCGCCGCGGTATTGGTGCCACCACCATCGGGCGCCTGCAGGATTATGCGGCAAAGAATAATTGTTCTTTAATGGAAGTGTTACCCAGGGCAGAAGAAGCAGGACTTGGCAGCGGACCACTGAAAAAGGTGCGTGAATTTTCCACGTTGGTGGAGAATTTACGTAAAATGAAAGATTATCTAGGTGTAGATGAACTGGTGGAACAAGTTCTGGTTAAAACAGGTTATCTTCAGGAACTGCAGGCTGAAGGGACGGAACAGGCGCAAAGCCGGGAAGAAAACTTACGTGAATTCCTAACGGTCGCCCAGGAATTTATGCGCAACAGTGAAGAGCAAACTTTAACGGCCTTTTTAACACAACTTGCTCTGATCACTGATCTTGATACTTTAAGCGATGATGACGGTCCGGCGGTGGTGTTAATGACCATGCATGCCGCTAAAGGCCTTGAATTTCCCGTGGTTTTTATGGCCGGCATGGAAGAAGGCTTGTTCCCGCATCAGCGTTCCTTTGATGAGCCGGATGGTATTGAGGAAGAAAGGCGTCTTTGCTATGTTGGTATTACCCGGGCTCAGGAACGTCTTTATCTGACGTATGCCCACAGCCGCAATATTTTTGGTATGGTGATGCAAAATTTGCCTTCACGCTTTTTAGCGGAAATACCTGAATCAGTACTGGCGGAAACTGAAGAGACAGGGGAGCAGCCTTTTGTTGTACCGCCCCAACCGGGTGAAGCCGGCGAGCTCCTTGTGGGTGATCAAGTTGAGCATGCAAAATGGGGTATAGGTGAGGTAAAAGGCGTAGATACTTTGAGTGACGGAGACTGTGTCTTAACTATTTTATTTCCTGCACTGGGAATGAAGAAAGTGATTGCCCGTTATGCGCCCTTGCGCAAAGTAAAGTGAGGTGCAGTTAATGAAAAAGGAAGATGCTCAAAAATTGGCCTTTGAGTTAAGACAAAAAATAGAAGAGCATAATTACCGCTATTATGTGCTGGATGATCCGGAAATAAGTGATGCCGAATACGACGTCCTGATGCGTCAACTGCAGGAGATTGAAAGAAAATTTCCGGATTTAATTACCCCTGATTCACCGACACAGCGGGTGGGAGGACAAGTACAGGCCGGTTTTGCCCAAGTTGTTCACCCCCTGCCCATGTTGTCTCTGGATAATGCCCTAAATCTTAATGAACTGCGGGAGTTTGCCCGCCGGGCAAAAAATTTAGCACCGGAAGCCCACTTGGAATTTGTGGTGGAGCTGAAAGTGGACGGTTTAGCAGTTTCCCTGCAATATGAAAACGGCCTTTTTATTCGCGGGGCAACCCGGGGCAACGGTGAAATCGGGGAAGATATCACTCATAATTTGCGGACGGTAAAAAGTATTCCTTTGCGCCTGCGGGAGCCGGTGACCGTGGAGGTACGGGGAGAAGTTTATATGCCCCGGGCTTCCTTTTTACAGCTAAATGCAGAAAGGGAAAAGGAGGGGCTGCCGCCCTTTGCCAACCCGCGCAATGCCGCCGCCGGTAGCTTGCGCCAGTTGGATCCTAAGATTGCCGCCTCCCGCAATTTGAATATGGTAACGTATGCACTTGGTGCTTCGCCGGATTTCAGACCGGCTACACATTATGAAGCACTTATGACCTTAAAAGATCTGGGTTTGCGCATTACTCCCCAAATAGAAGTTTTTCAGACTGTGGAAGAAGTGATGCAGTATTGTGAAAGCTGGCGTGAGCGGCGCTTCAACTTGCCTTTTGACATTGACGGCATGGTGATCAAAATAAATGATTTGGCGGTTCAGGAAAAACTGGGAGCCACCGCCAAAAGCCCCCGCTGGGCCATCGCCTATAAATTCCCGGCGGAACAGGCTGAAACACGTGTTAAAGAGATCACGGTGCAGGTGGGACGCATTGGGACTTTGACTCCCATTGCGGAATTGGAGCCGGTGCTGTTGGCAGGGACGGTGGTGAAACGAGCCAGTTTGCATAATGAAGATATCTTGCGCCAAAAAGATGTCCATATCGGAGACCATGTGATCGTGCAAAAAGCCGGGGATATTATTCCGGAAATTGTATCCGTGGTTAAAGAAAAACGCATAGGCAATGAAAAACCTTTTACCATGCCTGAAAACTGTCCTGCTTGTGGTTCTGCCGTAAGCCGTCTTCCCGGAGAAGTTGCGCTGCGCTGTTTTAATGCCAACTGTCCGGCACAAGTTTTAGAGAGAATTGTGCATTTTGCTTCGCGCAATGCCATGGATATTGAAGGTTTGGGGGTGGCCGGGGCACAGCAGCTTTTGGAAGCAGGCCTGATTGCCGATGTGGCAGATATTTACCAGTTGCCCCACAAAAGGGACGAGCTACTCCGCCTGGAACGAAAAGCGGAAAAATCGGTGGAAAACCTGATTGCCGCCATCGAAGCAAGTAAAGAGCAGCCTCTTTGGCGCCTGCTTTACGGGCTGGGTATCCGTTTTGTAGGGGAAAGAACAGCTAAACTTTTGGCAGATCATTACGGTAGTTTGGACCGGATTTTGGCGGCCACACCTGAGGAGCTGGAGGCGGTGCCTGAAATTGGTCCTAAAATTGCCCAAAGCATCTACGAGTTTTCCTCTTTAAAGGAAAGCAGGGAACTAATAGAGCGTTTGCGTAAAGCCGGGTTGAATTTTGTACAGGAAAAAGCCGGTGACGGTTCCCGGACTTTGCAGGGTAAGTTGTTTGTACTAACAGGAACTTTGCCCACCTATAGCCGGAGTGAAGCAACTAAATTAATAGAACAAGCCGGCGGTAAAGTCACAGGCAGTGTCAGCAGAAACACAGATTATGTCGTGGCCGGTGAGAAGCCAGGCAGTAAACTGACCAAAGCGCAACAATTAGGGATTACCGTTATAGATGAAGCGGGGCTAAAAGAATTACTTGCTGCCAAGGAAGAATAAAATATTATCTTTTCTGGTAAAAAACAAGCCGTTTCCGGTTTGTTTTTTACTTTCTGGACAAAATAATAAAAAATCCTTTGGAGGACAGCATGAAAAGAGGGACATTTATCATTCTGGCGCTGGTTTTAGTTGTTTTAGTAGGGTTATACGTTAAGGCAGGGATGGATCGGGCAAAACCGGATACACAGCAAACTGCAGGTCCGCCCACGCCCCATGACACTACAGGAGCATACAGTGACTGTTTAAACTGCCATGGCAATATCATCTCTTCCCATGATGAGCACTTTGGAGAAGGCAATTATGATGATTGTTTAAGCTGCCACCGCCCCACGCAATAATACTCTTGACCTTTAGCTGCAAAAGCGGTAAGCTTAGAGTAGCTGAAACGGGGGGTGGCAGGATGCAAAAAATTATTAATATTAAATCTGCTGAGCCCGGCATCGGGATGAAATGGCTGCTCGTAAATAAAGCTGAAGTGAAAGCTGTACGTGTACAGCTTGAACCACATCAAGTTTCTGAAGATTGTGTGGTGGATGCTCCCGTATTATTGTTTGTCTTTGCCGGCAAAGGCAGGCTAATTGTTGAGGACGAAGTGTTTTCCCTGCAAGAGGGAGATGTAACTGTTGTTCCCCCGGGTAAAACAAGACATTTAGAAGCTGGAGAGGCAAACTTTCAGCTTTTGGCGGTACAAAGCCACCAGGCTGATAAAAGCTGCGGACTTTGTGCCCTGCTGGAAAGCTGTGTCAGTTTAAAAGACTAAAACATATTGCTTTAACCGTTAAGGCAGCCGCTGTATAATTTGCAGCGGCTTTTGACTGTCGTCAATAAAAGTTGCCTGCAACTTAACGGTTATGGTATAATTTGCCCATGATCTTTGACTGTGTAGCTTGCGTAAAACTGCTTTTACAGGGTTTTTATTTGATCAAGGACAGGAGATGATAAGATGATCACACATGACGAAGTGGTTCAGTTAGCCCGCCTTTGTATGTTGTCAATTTCTGAAGACGAAATTGAAAATTTTACCAACCAGTTGAATAATATTCTTCAATATGTGGATAAACTGAAACAACTTGAGACTACTGATGTAGAGCCCATGATTAACGTATTGCCGTTACAAAATGTTTTGCGGGAAGACAAAGTACAAGCTTGTTTGCCCCATGAGAAAGCCGTAGCCAATACAACGGCCATTGAAGACGGCATGTTCCGAGTGCCAAGTGTTCTGGAGTAGGGGGTGGAATCATGTTTGCAAAATTAACTATAACTGCAGCTGCAGACAAACTGGCGAAAAACGAAATCAGTGCTTATGAACTGACTGAAGCGGCATTAAAGCGGATTGAAGAAACTGATGAGCAAGTTAAAGCTTTCATCACGGTGACAAAGGAGGAAGCATTAAAAACTGCCGCAGAAATTGATAAAAAACGCCGGCAGGGAGAAAAATTAGGTGTCCTGGCCGGCATACCTGTAGCTTATAAAGATAATATGTGCACGGATGGAGTCTTAACAACATGTGCTTCCAAAATGTTACATAATTTTATTCCGCCTTATAGCGCCACTGTGGTTGAGCTTTTGCAGCAAGCCGGATCTGTCATGCTGGGCAAGACAAATCTTGATGAGTTTGCCATCGGTTCATCTACTGAAAACTCGGCTTTCTTTACCACCCACAACCCCTGGGATTTACAGAGAGTGGCAGGCGGTTCCAGCGGCGGTTCTGCGGCGGCCGTGGCTGCCGGACAAGTGCTTTTTGCCCTGGGTACTGATACAGGCGGTTCTATCCGTCAACCGTCGGCTTTCTGTGGTGTTGTCGGCCTGAAGCCCACTTACGGTCTTGTTTCACGCTACGGCGTTGTTGCTTTTTCTTCATCGTTGGATCAGGTGGGTCCCATCACAAAAAGTGTTGAAGATTGTGCTTTGGTTATGAATGTATTGGCGCAGCATGATCCGCGCGATTCCACTTCTGTAAAGCTGGATACTGCAGATTACACTGCCAGCTTGACCGGTGAAGTAAAAGGATTGAAAATTGGCGTACCCAAGGAATATTTTGGCGAAGGCATAGATCCCCGGGTAAAAGCGGCAGTGCACAAAGCCCTGGATGTGCTCATCTCCTTAGGTGCTGAAGCCGGGGAAATTTCACTTCCTTTAACAGAATACACCATTCCGGTCTATTATCTAATTGCACCGGCAGAACTGTCCAGTAATTTGGCCCGTTTTGACGGTGTTCGCTATGGTTACCGGTCTGAAGCAGATGATTTGGAAGCAATGTATATTAAAACACGCAGTGAAGGTTTAGGTACGGAAGTAAAGCGGCGGATTATGCTGGGTACATATGCCTTAAGTGCGGACCGGTATGATGATTTTTATCTTAAAGCCTTAAAAGCGAGGACGCTTATCAGGCAGGATTTTGACCGTGCCTTTGCCCAGTACGATTTGCTTTTGACGCCTACCACCCCCAATGTGTCCTACATTAAAGGTGAAGTCAAAGATTTGCTGACGGAATACATGAATGATTATTGTACTGCCGGTGCCAGTTTGGCGGGACTTCCGGCCATATCCGTTCCCTGCGGTTATGTCGATGGGTTACCGGTGGGTATGCAGTTAATCGGCAAGCCTTTTGCGGAAGCAACTATCTTGCGTGCAGCACATGCATATGAGCAAAATTGCGGTCTGGAGCGCAAATTACCTACTTTAAATGAGATGGGAGGCAGCCCCAGTGAGCAAGTATGAAACAATAATTGGTCTTGAGGTTCATGTGGAATTAGCCACGGAAACTAAAATCTTTTGTTCCTGTCCCACCAGCTTCGGCAGTGCACCCAATACAAATGTCTGCCCGATCTGCCTGGGATTTCCCGGAGCGCTGCCTGTGCTCAACAAAAAAGCTGTTGAGTATGCCGTGATGGCGGGACTGGCACTGAACTGTGAAATACCTGCCTTTTCGAAATTTGACCGTAAAAACTATTTCTATCCGGATCTGCCGAAAGCATACCAGATTTCGCAATATGACCAGCCGGTAGCACTCAACGGCTACCTGGAAATTGATGTGGACGGCAAGGAAAAACGGATCGGCATTACGCGCATCCATCTGGAAGAAGATGCAGGCAAGCTGATTCATGCAGAGTATGGCGGCTATTCTCTGGCTGATTATAACCGGGGCGGTGTTCCGCTCATTGAAATTGTCAGTGAACCGGAGATAAATTCACCTGAAGAAGCTAAAGCCTACCTGGAAAAATTAAGAAGTATTATCCTCTATACCGGTATTTCCGATGTAAAAATGGAAGAAGGCAGCTTGCGCTGTGATGCCAATATCAGTATCAGGCCTGTGGGCAGTAAGGAATTTGGCACACGGGTAGAAATTAAAAATATGAACTCTTTTAGAGCCGTACAAAGGGCACTGGAATATGAGGTCCAAAGACATCAGGAAGTTTTGGCAAGCGGCGGCACACTGGTTCAGGAAACACGCCGCTGGGATGAAAATAACGGTGTTACCATTTCCATGCGTTCCAAGGAGGAAGCTGATGATTACCGCTATTTTCCTGATCCTGATCTGGTTCCTGTGGTGGTTCCCGCCCAGTGGGTGGAAGAAATTCGCCAAAAACTGCCGGAGCTGCCTGATGCCAGAAGAAAACGTTATCAACAGCAGTATAAACTTTCTGCATATGACGCCGAAGTGATTACCGCTTCCAAACAAATGGCTGATTTTTTTGAAGCCACCCTTAAGGAATATGATGATCCTAAGGCTGTTGCCAACTGGTTAATGGGGGACATTGCCAAACATTTAAATACTGAAGGTATTGAGATTAACGAGACAAAGCTGACACCGTCTCACTTGGCTGAACTGCTGGCATTACTCGATAAAGGCACCATCAGCGGAAAAATTGCCAAAACTGTCTTTGAAGAAATGTTTGCCAGCGGGAAAAAACCGGCGCAGATTGTAGAAGAAAAGGGCTTGGTACAAATCAGTGATGAGGGTGCCATTGCCGCCGTTGTTGATCAGGTTATTGCCGAAAATCCCAAGGCAGTGGAGGATTATCGCAGCGGCCAGCAAAAAGCCATGGGCTTTTTAGTGGGCCAGGTCATGAAACTGACGAGAGGAAAGGCCAATCCCCAGCTGGTAAATAAGCTTCTGCGGGAAAAACTGTAGCAGAAAAGGCTGTGATGAACTTTTCCAAGTGTCATTACAGCCTTTTTGTTGGTTTAGGAAATGATATCAACCTTGATTGGCCTTCTTTCCCAACCGATAGGGGTTGTTTAAACTCACTTGCCGGCAGCGGTTAGGTCACAATCAGGAAAGTTTATACTCTGTTGCATTGACAACATCCATCTTTTTTATTATGTTAAAGAAAGGTATAGTAAGAAAGTGCAGTGGCAACAAAATATGTAGCAAAGTGAAAAATTTCTCCAAAGTAAGAATTTTAGCGGTTTATCTTCGTAAAATTTATAAAATACATAATAAGAAAGGCGGTTATGTTCATGGTTGAAGGAGGACCCTTGAACCCGAACCTAGCAACAACGGAAGTTTTTCACGCGGATGCAGAAAGGAAAAATATTTCTCGTATTGGTCTGTCATTGGCGATATATCTTCTGATTGTTTTAGTAGCCCAGATCCTGCTAGGTTCTATTTTTGGTGACTTGATTACAGATAACTTTTCTGCCTTGGTTGATAGCGGTTGGTTTTTCTGGCTGCTGGTTTATTTGCCGCAATTCATTATTTGTGTGCCTATTGCTTATTTAATGTTGCGCACAAATGAGCCGCAGGAACCGGTAGCCGGCAAGCTGGGTACGGGAAACTATCTTTTGCTGATGATTATGTGTGTTGCCGTTTTGTATATCGGCAATATTATCGGATCATTTTTAACCGGTCTCTTTGGAGCCGGAAATGCACTCCAGACCTTGGCCGTGAATTCTAATCTTTGGGCAACATTAATCTTTGCCGTTATTTTAGTACCCATTACAGAGGAATTAATCTTCCGGAAGCTGGTCATGGACAGGTTGTTAAAATATGGTGATAAAATAGCAATTTTGCTCTCGGCACTGCTCTTTGCTTTAATGCACGTGAACCTGGCACAGCTATTCTATGCTTTCGGGCTCGGTATTCTTTTTGGCTATGTTTATGCCAGAACAGGTAAGCTGCGTTACAGTATTGGCTTGCATGCTTTTGTTAATTTTTTAGGCATGTTTATAGGAACAATAATTTTACGTACTATGGAGAAGGTGGATCTGGAGGCTGTTGCCAATCTGGAAGCTGCCGGCGGTGATGCTGTGCTGGAACAGGCCGGCCAGCTTTTTATCGTTGGTATATATGGGATTGTTATGATTGCTTTAACCATAGCAGGACTGGTACTGATAATTACCAGATGGAAAAAAGTACAACTGAAAGAGGCAGTTGTAGTTATACCTAAAGGCCGGCAGGCAAAAATTGTTTTCGGTAATCCCGGTATTATTTTATATTTGGTTCTCAGTGTGATAGGGATACTTGCTCCCCTCTTTTTAGCAGCGGCATGACTTTCCTAAAAGCTAATATTTAATCAAAAACAGCGTGGCGAAATTGTCACGCTGTTTTTACGATATCCTACTGGCCGGTTGGGAAATTATTAGAGCCTTGATTTGCCTTCTTTCCCGAACCATGGATTTTTTCGGGGGAGCCCCCTTAAGTTAGCGGGGTGGTCAGGACCGAACCCGCCTGTGGGGTGCTACTTGCTTCAGCAACAACTGAAAAACCAGAGAGAGAAGGGGAACTGCAATAGTTAAAGCAATGGCAAGTTTCAGGCCATATTGTTCAGCTGCGACACCTGCCGGGGCCAGGGCGGCAAAACGATCTGAAAACCAACCGACTGCCTGCCCAATGGCTGCCGTACCTAAATCGCCTCCGCCTGCCAGCAGGGCAAAAATCATGGCTCCTGTATTAGGAAGGCTATCTGATGCCACAATGAGCGTACCCGTCCACAGCATTGAGGAGAAGAAACCAATCAGACCAAAGGCTGCCAGGACCAGCCAGGCGGCAGGAGCAGCCGCGACGACGGCATAACAGACCAGGCAAGCCAAAGAACCATAAATCATTAAATTGTTTAAGTTAAGCCCGGCTCCCTTTTTGGCATATAAAAATCTGGCCAAGCCCAGCATGGCGGCAAAAAGACACATGCCTCCCACATCTCCCACCGTTTTACTAAGACCCAGGCCTTTTTCCAGGTAAGTTGAACCCCATTGGACGATTAACAGTTCAGTGGCTGCTCCGAAAAAGATGGCAAAAAAGCTAAGAATAAAGATTTTGTTTTGGAGCAGTTCGCCAATTTTCATCCGCTGATTTTCCGGTGTGATTTCCGGTAAAGGAGCACCAAGGAAAAGAAAAGCATTGGTAAGGGGCAGCAGTGCCCAGATAAAGACCACAAGCTGCCACATTTTTATGCCCAAAATATGCAATAAAAGCGTTGTAAACAAAGCTGCGGCAAAGATGCCGGCGGCAAAGGAAGTATGCATGAGCATAAAGTTGACTTCACTGTTTTCGGCGGGAATAGTTTTTGTGATGGGTGATAAGATTACTTCCAGCAAACCGGTTGCTGCCGAAAAAATAACAGTGGCGATGACTAGCACTATAAAGATGTTGCCGGGAAAAATCCATGGTGCAGAGGCAAAAAGAATCAATCCCAGGGCAATGGCTAATTGGGAGCTAACACAAAAAGGCCTGTAACCGTATTTATTTACCGGCTGCCCGAAATAGATATCTGCGGCAAATTGTGCTACAAAATTTATCAGGATTAAAAACCCGATCTGGGTATATGTAATACCGTAAAGCCGGCTTAAAGGGATGAAAAGATATGGTGACAAATTCATGGTTGCACTTTGGATAAAACCGGCAAGATTGCAGGCAAAAAGAGTGCGCTGATAATTTGGCATCTGACATACCTCCGTTTCCCTGTTGTTTTTTAAAGTGCAAGCACTTAAGCTAAGGCTAGCAGATTGGCCTCAATAAAGCAAGGGAGGGACTGACTGTTCAGGATCAGTTTTCAAAGCAGGGGAGAGAAAACATGGTTATTGAGGTTGCTTAGATAGCTTTCATATAATAAAATTAAAGCATAAAAGTAGTAAGGAGTCTGCCATGGCGATCTTTAAGAATTTCAAAAATAATATGGAAGCAATGGGCGATTTAGCCGAAGGTTTTGGTGAATTGGCCGACAAATTAAACGAAAAACTGGAGCAGCGCTTTGAGCTTACATATGTGGACGGTCATCCGGAACTGCCGGGAAATATTCATGTTTTAGTGGTAATGGAAAGGGATCCGCTTTTAATTGTGCATGGAGCCCAAGTTTTAACTAAGGTACGGAAAAACAATATCTTGGGATTAAGAATGGAAAGGATAGATGGTTCCGGCCAAAACGAAGGTGGCTTGGGTGGTATGCTTAAATCTTTATTTACCCGTAAAAGGGAAGTCATTATTTTAACTGTGCAACGCGGGAAAAAAACACTGGAGCTTCGTTTTACCGGTAAAAAACTAAAAGAAAAGCTGCTAAAAATGAAAAAATTTGCCGGGGTTTAAATATGCCGGGCAAAGAGTTGAGCCCGGAGGCGAGCTTCCCTGTCACAGTTTGCTACCCTTGAAACAGGGGGTGTAGATGTGTCTGCGCAAAAGCCAGGCTATAATGAGTTGGTTACCGTTTTTCGCCCTGCCAATAATCAGGAATTAATCTTAGCTAAATCTTTACTGCAAAGCGC
>ERZ773359.4866-NODE-4866-length-13421-cov-4.555963_pt1 | contig 13421 bp, 8 predicted proteins | sample MGYA00374955_ERZ773359 | MGnify/ENA primary metagenome ERZ773359 (study PRJEB29098, sample SAMN04486028) | biogas fermenter metagenome | study: EMG produced TPA metagenomics assembly of the Biogas fermentation microbial communities from Germany - Plant 4 DNA1...
GTAAAAGACTGTGCCACTTGCACATATACATTGCTTTTTGCCTTACGCCAAATTTCCCATTGCCTTTTCCAGCATCAGCCGTATCCGGTTAATCTGGTTGACTTCGCTTGCACCCGGATCATAGTCAACTGCCACAATATTTGCCTGGGGATAAATATCCTTGAGCTTTTTCAACATTCCTTTTCCTGTAATATGATTGGGAAGGCAGGCAAAGGGCTGCATGCAGATGATATTGTGAGCGCCGTCCTCTATTAACTCCACCATTTCAGCGGTCAAAAGCCACCCTTCTCCAGAATGATTGCACAGTGAAACAATGTTTTTGACACTTTCAGAAAGCTGGTGAATGGTAAGTGGCGTTTTAAATCTTTTGCTGTCCTTAAGAGCCATGCGCATATCATCCCTGTAGCTTTCAACCCAGTTTATGAACATGTTTCCCAGCAACCGCTGAGTTTTTGTTCCGGAAAGATAGCGGTAGTTGAATTCCCTTCCGTATGCGCAGTAAAGGAAGAAATCGGTCAAACCCGGGACAACCATTTCTGCGCCAGCCTTTTCAATAAAATCTACCATATTGTTGTTGGCTGTCGGATGATACTTGACCAGTATTTCTCCGACCAATCCCACTTTTGGCTTCCATTCGTTTCGCATTTTTATATTTTCAAAGCTCAATACTATCTCTTTCAGGTTCTCCCGGAAAGTTTCACGGTCGCCGTCCCGCAAATTGCTTTTGATTCTTTCCATCCACATTCTGAACACGAGGTCTGACTGCCCTTTTATCTTTTCATAGGGCCGTACCCGCAAGAGAAGTTTCATCAGCAAGTCTCCGTAAATCATTCCCATTATGGCTTTTTTGACCAGTCGGGGAGTCAATTTAAAGCCGGGGCTTTTTTCCAGACCGGACACATTCAAAGATATTACAGGTATATCCTGAAATCCGGCAGAATGAAGGGCTTTTCTTAATAGCGCAAGGTAATTGCTGGCTCTGCATGGCCCACCGGTCTGGCTGATAATTACAGCGGTCTTTTCTCTTTCATATTTTCCTGATTTCAAAGCCTTCAGTATCTGCCCAATAACTATAATGGCAGGATAGCATGAGTCGTTATTTACATATTTCAGACCTTCATCAATATCGTCCTTCTCAAACGAGGAAAGAATCTCAAAATTGTATCCTTCAGACCTTGCAGCTTCCTGTATAAGTTCAAAATGTATGGGAGCCATTTGAGGGGCGAGGATGGTGTACCCTTTCTTTCGCATTTCTTTTGTAAATACAGGTTTTTTCTGCTTTTCGGAATCCTTTATAATTTGCTTAATTTCCGCTCTTTTCTCCATGGCCGCTTTAAGTGACCTTAACCTGATTCTCACAGCCCCAAGATTGTTTACTTCATCAATTTTAAGCATGGTATAGATCTTTCCGGCTGAATCAAGTATTTCCTTTGCCTGCTCTGCCGCAACCGAATCAGGGCCGCAACCGAATGAGTTGAGTTGTACAAGTTCCAGATTATGCTGCCTTGAAACAAAATCTGAGGCTTCGTACAACCGTGAATGATACATCCATTGGTCCAGAACGCGCAACGGCCTTTTCACCCTACCCAGATGGGCTACCGAATCCTCGGTAAAAACAGCAAGCCCAAGGGATGTCAGAAGTTCAGGTATGCCATGGTTTACTTCCGGATCAAGGTGATAGGGCCTTCCTGAAAGCACAATTCCCTTCAACCCCTTTTTATTGATATAATCCAAAGTTTCTTCGCCCTTTTTCCTAATATCTTCCTTGAATCTTTGATCTTCCTGCCATGCCTTTTCAACAGCCCGTTCTATTTCCGTTAAAGTAATCCCCATGTCCTGGAATTCTTCAAAGAGCCTCTGGGTAAGTCTTTTTTTATTGTCATAGGGAAGAAAGGGATTGCGGAACTTTACGCCGTTTTCATAGAGTGTATCCATATTTGCTTTTATAACCTCGGGATAGCCCGTTACCATGGGGCAATTATATGAATTGTCGGCATTTTTGTATTCCCTTCTTTCCATGGGGATGCACGGGTAAAATATATGCCTGATTCCCTGGTTGATGAGGGAGGCAATATGTCCGTGGACAAGCTTGGCAGGATAGCAGGCTGTATCTGAAGATATGGTATCCATACCAATTTCATAAATTTTTCTTGTAGAAGCGGGAGACAGTATTACCCTGAAACCAAGCTCTGTAAAGAAAGTGAACCAGAAAGGGTAGTTCTCGTACATGTTAAGCGCTCGGGGAATTCCGATAACCCCGCGGCAGGCTTTATCCTCGGGCAACGGTTTATATCCGAACAACCTTTTCAGCTTATAATCATACAAGTTCGGAATGTTTCGTGATATATCGTTACCTGCACCTTTTTCGCACCGGTTGCCAGTTATGAATTTCCTGCCGTCACCAAATATATTTATTGTAAGAAGACAGTTGTTGGTGCATTTGCCGCATCTTGAAGCCCTGGTCTCCCAGGAAAAACTCTTTAAGGATTCAGGGCCAATCAAAGATGATTTCTGCTCATTTTTGCACTTTTTTCTTGCCAGAAGGGCAGCCCCGAAAGCACCCATAAGTCCGGCAATATCAGGCCTTACCACTTCTTTTCCGGTAGTAAGCTCAAAACACCTTAGAATTGCATCATTCAAAAATGTACCGCCCTGAACTATTATTTTATCGCCCAAATCAGAAGGATCTTTTATTTTGATGACTTTATGGAGGGCATTTTTAATGACCGAATAACACAGACCGGCAGAGATATCGTCCACCGATACGCCTTCCTTTTGGGCTTGCTTCACCTTGGAATTCATAAATACGGTGCATCTTGAACCAAGATCGGCAGGTGTTTTGGCATTGATGCCCCTTTTTACGAAATCCTCAATATCCATATCCAGAGTTTTTGCAAAAGTTTCTATGAAAGAGCCGCAGCCCGATGAACAGGCTTCATTGAGCATGACATTGTCAATAATCCCATCCCTGACCTTCATGCATTTCATGTCCTGACCGCCGATATCCAGAATGAGCTCTACTCCGGGCAGGAAATGTTCTGCAGCAGTATAATGGGCGACTGTTTCAACTTCTCCCATGTCACAGGATAAAGCAGCCTTAACAAGCTGCTCTCCATAGCCTGTAACTGCTGACCAGGCAATTTCCGCTCCATCAGGAAGAACTGAATAGATTTCATTTAAAATCTCGACAGCAGAGGAAAGAGGGCTACCTTCATTGTTCATATAACGGCAGTACAAAAGATTTGCATTTTCATCAATCAAGACGGCTTTGGTGGTTGTTGAGCCTATATCAAGACCAAGGAAGCATTTTCCCTTATATTTGCCCAGTTCGTTCCTTGAAACTTTGTTTTTTCTGTGCCTGTCAATAAACTGCCGGTATTCGCTCTCATCCTTGAACAGGGGCTCAAGTTGTCCCACTTCGAAGTCAAAATTGTTTTTTTTCGCGCATAATCTTCTATAGAGTGATTCAAAAGTAAACTTTACGTTACTTTCTCCTGCGGTAGAAGAATTCTGGGTTGTGCCAGGATTTTTTCCCGATTTTGACTCAAGCGCCGCTCCAATGGCCATGTATACCTGGGCTTTGTCAGGTACAATAACTTCCTCGTCTTTAAGACCTAAAGTCTCTTTAAATCTCAGCCTGAGCTGGGGAAGAAAATAAAGAGGACCTCCCAGAAAACCAACCTTTCCCTTTATTTTTCTCCCGCAGGCAAGTCCTCCGATGGTTTGATTGACAACCGCCTGGAATATGGAGGCTGCGATATCCTCTTTCTTTGCCCCTTCATTGAGGAGGGGTTGTATGTCGGTCTTTGCGAAAACTCCACATCTTGCAGCAATAGGATAGATTTCTTTGAAATTTTCAGCAAGGCTGTCAAGCCCTTTGGCGTCTGTTTTCAGCAGAGCAGCCATCTGGTCTATGAATGCGCCGGTACCACCGGCACAGATGCCGTTCATTCTTTGATCCACCTGCTTGCTGAAAAAAGTGATCTTAGCGTCCTCTCCGCCTAATTCTATGATGACGTCAACCTCAGGTAAAAATCTTTTAACTGCCTTGCTTCCTGCGATAACCTCCTGAACAAATGGAAGGCCGAAGTGTTCGGCCACTGCAAGGCCACCCGATCCTGTAACCGCAACTGTGGTTCTGGCGTCCTGAAATTTATCCTTAAGTTCCAGGCAGATTTCTTTCAGGGTTCTGAATAAATCCGAATAGTGCCTGCGATAGCTGTCAAATACCAGATTGTCGTTTTCATCCAATACTGCAATTTTAACTGTTGTAGAGCCAACATCTATACCAAGATGATATTCGCGTCTGCAATCTTTCTCTTTCATATCAGAAAAAGTGCTTTCCTCCTTAACAAAATATGTTGAAAAGGACCAAACTTTAAGTAGTATAACCATGTTGTTGAGGATAAAACCTATAAGACCGGCAAGCGGGAAATTGAGCCATATATTATTAACAACTCCAAAACCATTAAAACGACAAAGAAGTTCATCGTGGAAAGAGATAGTGAACCGTGCTATAATAGCTTAATAGGGGGATAAGAGGGATGAATTATGAACAGGATTGACAGACATCAAAAATTCAGGAAGTACCCGATTTACATATTGATATTTGTTTTGATTTTTTCAGTATTTTCTCCTGTTCTCAGCCGTGGGCAGGCAGAGTCCTCCACGTCCTTTGAAGAGACTTTGGAGCAAATCTCTGAAGATGAAAAGGCCATTGTAGAAGACCTCTTTATCTTATCCCAGGAAATTGAAGGTATGAAAGCGGAAGAAGAAAAAGCAGGCAGGGAGATTGAATTGCTCAGTAAAGAAATATCTGAGCTTGACAAGTCCATTAATGCCCGCCAGAAACAATTCGACGAACAGTTAAGTATACTTGAACAGGTTCTTGTCGCTTATCAGAGGCGGGGCCCCGCTACCTTTATTGAGACCCTCCTTAATTCCAAAAACCTTTCCGATTTTATTAAAAATATCAATGTCATCAGGGAATTGGCCCACAATACCGATAAGCTTCTTTCCGACCTTCAGGAAGAGAAGAATCTCCTTACAGCAGAAAAGAACAAGCTGAATGAAAATATGAATATGCTTGCTGAAAAACGAAAAGAGCTTAAAGCAGCAATTGAAAGCAAAACAAGGCTCAAAGAGGAACAGGAAGCATACTTAAACTCGCTGAAAGAGAAACGGGAATACTTTGAACAACACCTCCACAGTATGGAGAAGATGTGGGAAGATATAAAAATCCTGTTTTCCAAGGTTGTCGAAGAATATACCATGATAATTTCCAACGGGTATTTTCCGCTGGAAGACTTTAATATAAGATACGGGCTCACTTCCATCAAAGGTGCAATATATGACCACAGAATAAATGCCGTATTGGAAGTGTATTCAAAACTGCCGAAGCTGAAGTTTGATTTTTCACCCGGGGAAGTGTTGGTGGAAATCCCCGAAAAGAAACTAAGCCTGAAAGGCACCTTTGAAATAGCAAATGAAAGTTCCCTGAATTTTGTACCCAGCCAGGGAACCTTCCATGGGATGGAACTTAAGGATTCATCATTAAAGGAATTGTTCCGGGACGGTTACCTTGCGATTGATTTCTCAGGTTTGGTTGGATCAGTAAAAATTAAGTCTATCGAAATAAAAGACGGGTATATAGAATTTGAGACTTCTTCATTCTTCTGATGCATCATAAATGGAGGAAGAAACATGATTTTGGCGAAAGACGTATCTCTAACTTACATAGACGGGACAAAGGCTCTGAATAATATCAGCCTGAGTATTGGAATGGGGGAACTTGTATATATTACAGGCCCCAGTGGTTCAGGAAAGACAAGCCTTCTAAAATTATTGATGGGCGTTGAATACCCGACTTCGGGTTTAATTTCCGTTCTGGGGCAGGAGATAAGGAGGGAACAGAGCCGGAATATCAGAAAAATGAGGAAGGCTGTTGGCCCGGTTTTTCAGGATTTCAGGCTTATTAAAGGCAGAACGGCTTTGGATAATGTAATGATGGGACTCAGGTTTTTGGGCTTTTCTCACAAAGAAATGAAGGAAGAAGCCGTAAAAGCTCTTACCGAAGTAGGGCTTGAACACAAAATAACTTCCCCCGTTGAAAACCTGTCATGGGGCGAGGCTCAGAGGGTTGCCATAGCGAGGGCGGTTGCCAGAAAACCCGCTTTAATTCTGGCTGATGAGCCTACAGGAAACCTTGATTCATCAAATGCAATCAATATTCTGAATCTGCTGACATCCCTTAAGAAAGAGAACACCACAGTTATCATAACCACCCATGCCACGCATCTTATAGAAAGCCAGAAGAACGCTGTGTTTATAAAACTGAAGGATGGCGACATTCTTGACGTGATACGGGGGTAATATTCAATGAGGTTGATTTTATCCAATACAGGCTACTTTTTTAAGGAAATTAAAAACATAATCAAGACAAACCTTCTGTCCAATATATTCTCTTTTGTGGGCACTTTTCTTATACTTTTTATTCTTGCCATGGTTGTGGCAGGCTGGAATATCAGTAACAGCCTGGTTCAGATGCTGAAAGACGAGGCTGAAATCAGTGCTTATTTTGATGAAAGTATCAGCCTCAGCGACTATGATAAACTTTCAGCCCAGTTAAGAGAGCTTGAAGGAGTTCTTAATGTACGAGTAGTTGATGAATCTGAAGCATACGAAAAAATGAAAAATGTATTGGGCAATGAAGCAGAAATTCTTGGCCTTTTTGAGGACAATCCCTTTGAAGCATATTTGGAAGTAAGAATTGAGCTTGATGAGGCAGGCAGACTAACTGAGGAGATACAGGGCATAAGGGGCATCCGGTATGTCAGGGATAACAGGGAAGTCCTGAAACAAATAGAAGGTATAGTAAGCACTTTGAACTCAATTGGTTTTCTGATTATTGCCGCAGTTGGGATAACAACGCTTGTTATCATATCCCATCTGATAAGACAGGGAATATACAACAATATGCATCAAATCCAGACTCTGAAGCTCTTAGGAGCATCGGATACTTTTATCGGATTTCCCTTTTTTATGGTCGGGCTTTTAATAACCCTCGGAGGGGGGTTACTTGCAAGCATTATTATGGTACTGCTTATCAATACCGGGTTTGCCCAAATGTCGGGCTCCATTCGCTTTATTCCGCTTCCGCCTGAGGCAGAGCTTGTTCAGACTGTGGTTGCTGTAATTTTGTCAGTAAGCGCAGTTCTTGGAGTTTTAGGCAGTCTTTTTGGCCTTACTTCCATAAAGGAGGATACAAGTTCGGCAAAGAATTAGTTTTATTTGTAAGAATCTGAAATATTCTTTTACCATTATCAATAGGTTTCCATAGTTAAATTTCCTGTTTGAATTTCGAAATCACTGCTTGAGGCAGTGATTTTTTTGCATTTTAGTGGAACTATAAGTTAAAAATAATTCTGTTTAAGAGGTATCATCAGGTGATTTTTCATAAAGGTATATTCGACAGTCTAAGCTTTATAGACAAACTGAGCCATGAGGAAAAGCAGGAGCTAAATGAAGCAATTAAAAGAGGGTTTGAAGCTCTACTTCCCAACCAAAATTATTTCACATTAAAGCTTATGGAATTGTGCGAGAGGTACGGGGAGGAAGATTCGTCCTTTGCGATAATGCTTATAGACATAAATGACCTGAAATATATAAATGACACACTTGGTTTTGAGACAGGAAACCAACTGATGATTGAAATTAGCCGGAGAATTAATGATTTTTTCGGGAAGGAAGCATTTATTTGCCGCTATTCATGGGATCAGTTCGGAGTTGCGCTTAAATCAGGTTCCATGAAGGAATGGGAGGGCCAGGCAGAAGGTTTAATTAACCTTTTTAAAAATGATTTTAGGATTGGAAAATACAATTTAATCGTTGGAATCAATGTAGGGATGAGCATTTATACCCAAGACGCAGATAATGCGGAATCCCTGCTGAAATGCTCCAACATCGCACTCTTAAGGTCCAAACGTGAAGGGAAGAACAGGTATGTCTTTTATTCATCGAACATAGGAGTCATTGACTACAAGCATTTTGCCCTGAGAAATGACCTTCATAAATCAGTAGAAAACATTGAGCTGAGAGTATATTACCAGCCGTTGGTAAATCTGAGCAACAACGATATTCTCGGAGCAGAGGCATTAATAAGGTGGCAGCATCCGAACTGGGGTATGATACCACCTGCAGAGTTTATTCCCATAGCGGAAGAAACCGGATTTATCATTAATATGGGGAAATGGCTTTTAAGGGAAGTATGTAGAGATTACAGCCATTGGATGGCCAGGCGATTAAAGCCCATAAAAGTGGCTGTCAACTATTCACCGGTCCAGTTTTTTGAAGAAAATTTTGTGGATAATATACTTGAAATTACGGAAGAGTTTGGCCTTAATCCGCGCTTTCTGATAGTCGAGCTCACAGAAAATGTGCTTTTGAAATACCCCGAAAAGACAATAGCCGATATTAATAAACTCCATGAATCGGGAATACAAGTGGCGCTTGATGATTTCGGGACCGGTTATTCATCCCTCTCTTATCTGGGGTCACTCAATATTGACATTGTCAAGATTGACAGATCCTTTATTAAAAACGCCATTTCACACCCAACATCAGAAATCATAACCAGGAATGTCATAAGACTTGTGCGGGAGCTCAAACTTAAAATTTGCGCGGAAGGAATCGAGAATTATGAACAATTGGTTTATTTGCGCAGTCTCAACTGCTATACCGGCCAGGGTTATTTATTCAGCAAGCCGGTACCTTCGGAAAAATTCGATATGATTCTTGAAGAAGGAAAATGTACCCCCGCAGAATTGTCAAATCGCTAATTCAACGGAGAGGAAGCTGAATGAACAGAAATACGGCTCATAACAAGGAGAATATTAATTATAACGAACTGTTCCGGATTTTTATCGATGCGGTGGACGACTTTGTTTTTTTGAAGGACGAGAACTTACGGTATGTTTTTGTCAATGAAAAACTTGAGAAACTCTTCGGCAAACCACAAAACGAGATTATAGGGAAAAGTGATGATGAACTTGAAGAAAATGAGTTAATTAAAGCAATCCGGAGTACTGACGTTACAGTTCAGCAAGAGGGGATTTCAGTTTCCGAGGCAATAAAATTTGGGGATAAAATCTATCAGTCAAAGAAGTTCCCGGTCAGGTTCCTTAACGGAAAATTTGGAGTAGGAGGTTTTATTGAGGATATAACCAAAAAATACCGAAACGAACGAAAGAGCAGGAAGGCCCTCGAAAGGAACATGATTCTTGTTGATATAATGAGCAGAAAATATGATTCCATTGAGGAACACTTTGACTACGCATTAAACAAGCTTATAAGGCTTACTGACAGCAAGTATGGATATATTTTTCTTTACAGCGAGGAAGATAAGGAGTTTACCTTGCAATCCTGGTCTGAAGGAGTAATGGCCGAGTGTGCGTTAATAGAAAAACTATCCAGGTACCAGCTTTCCAAAATGGGACTTTGGGGGGAAGTGGTACGTCAGAGAAGGCCAATTGTCATAAACGATTTCCAGAGCCCCAACCCTCTGAAAAGGGGTTATCCTGAAGGACATGTGCCATTAACCAAATTCATGTCGGTACCAATTTTCATAGATAACAGGATAGTTGCCACTGTAGGCCTTGCCAACAAGGAAGAAGACTATGACGATGATGATATTTACCATGTCACTGCCCTGATGCACGGGGTGTGGAACCACAAGGAAAGACAGGAAGCCTTCATGCAAATGAAAAAATACAATGACGAGGTTATACACCTGAGTTATCATGATGCCCTCACAGGCCTGTATAACAGAAGGTTCTTTGAGGAGGAGGTAAAGAGGCTGGACACTCAAAGGAATCTTCCTTTATCGATAGTTATGGGGGATGTAAATGGCCTTAAAATGGCCAATGACATATTCGGCCATGAAGCCGGAGATATGTTGTTGAAAACTGCTGCCCAAATTATGAAAAAATGCTGCAGGGCAGATGATATTATTGCAAGATGGGGTGGCGATGAATACATCATCTTGCTGCCTAAAACAACCACAGAAGAAGCCGAAAAAATTGCCCGAAGAATTAAAACCTCACTTGCAGAAACTAAAATTTATGCCATTTATGGCAGCATCTCAATCGGCTGCGGGACAAAACATTTTGCTCATGAAGATATTCAGAGGGTGATAGAGGCTGCCGAAGAAAAAATGTATCTGGAAAAAACGCTGGGTAGTAAAAAATTCAATAAACAGATTATAAAAGAAATAATGGACACCCTCATTACAATCCTGCCCGGAGCCGAAGACCATTTCAGACGGGTGAGCATATTGTCCGGAAAAATTGGTGAGAGATTGGGTCTTCCCGAACACGAGCTCAATAAACTCAAAAGCGCAGCACTGTTACATGATATAGGATTAATAGCCATAGACAGAAAAATTCTTGGAAAGAAAGGAAACTTTACTGAAAATGATATGGAAAAGTTCAGACAATGCCCTGTAATTGGCTTTAGAATCCTGAACTCCTCTCCTGATGCTTTAGAGCTTGCGGAGTATGTATTGAGCCATCAGGAAAGGTGGGATGGAACAGGTTACCCCAAGGGTTTAAAGGGTGAAGAAATTCCTTTCCTGTCACGAATAATTGCTCTGGCGAAAAAATATGACCAGAGCCGGCACGGTTTTATGTGCAATGAAAAAATGAGTGTGAATGAAGCCGTAAAATATATCCGGGACAATTCAGGAATCCTGTTTGACCCTAAGGTAGTAAGCGCATTTATAGATGTTATTTCGAACTTATCTTTCGACGATTCCGGTCTTTAAGACCTGGATGTGATTAATTTATTAACAGTAATTAAGATTAATCAGTTATTCAGCTCAATTACAAATAATTTTTTCAAAATGCGGCATAAGCCGCATAAAAGATATATAATAAAGTTGGGACAGAGAAAAGAGTCTGAACCTGTTGTCATATTAAGGTGTCTAATTTGACAGAAAGAATATTTGCAGAATTGGAGGCATCGATATGAAAAAAAGTATCAGCATAATTTTATTGGTTTTTGTTTTGATTTTGACCGCAGCATGCGGAAGGCTTGATACCCCTAAGAATAATGAAACAGCTACACCCGACGGGCAAATCAACAATGGTGAGGCAACTTCCGGGCCTGATGAAAATATGGAAGAAACACCTGCCGTATCTGAAGAAGACAGAGTGCGTATTGTGAAGGAAAGGGCGGATAAAGCGCTTGAACTTATCAAGGCTTATGATATGGACGGACTTTCTGAGATGGTCCATCCTGAAAAGGGTGTCCGTTTTACTCCTTACGGGTATGTTGATTTGAAAAATGACCTTGTGTTTACCAAAGAAGAGGTTGCAAAACTTGGAACAGATACAAAGAAATATGTCTGGGGCAGCTATGATGGCACAGGCGACCCTATTGGACTTACTTTTGCGGATTATTACAAGCAGTTCATATATGACGTGGATTTTGTAAATGCCGAGAAGACAAGCGTCAACGAAAGGCTGGGAAAGGGTAATTCAATTGATAACAGCGCTGAAGTATACAAGGATGCTTATGTAGTGGAATATCATTTTTCAGGCTTTGACACGAAATACGAAGGTATGGACTGGAAAAGCTTAAGGCTGGTATTGTCAGAATATGATGGTACGTGGTATATTGTTGGAATAATCCATGACCAGTGGACAATTTAGTACTGGGTGCGATTTACGCACTCCATAAAAGATATAGAGAGGATTATTATGTCAATCGATCGGAACGAAACAAGAAATCTTATTATGCTCACAGACTTCTATGAGTTTACAATGGCGAATGGCTATTATCTCAATGGTTTTGCAGATAAAGTAGCCTGTTTTGACTTGTTTTTCAGGAAGATTCCTGATGGCGGGGGATTTGCTATTTTTGCGGGTCTGGAACAGGCCATTGAGTTTTTGGACAATTTAAAATTCAGTGATGAAGATATTCAGTATTTAAGAAGCAGGAACCTCTTCACGGAAGATTTTCTGTCCTATCTTAAGGATTTCAAATTTTCCTGCGACGTATGGGCGGTTCCTGAGGGAACACCTGTATTTCCGGGCGAACCTTTAGTGACTGTAAAGGGTCCAATTATCCAGGCACAGCTCATTGAGACAATGCTTCTTCTTACAATAAACCACCAGAGCCTTATTGCTACCAAGGCCAACAGAATAGTAAGGGCGGCAGACGGAAGGCCGGTAATGGAATTTGGAGCCAGACGTGCCCACAGCTATGACAGTGCCATTTATGGAAGCAGGGCTGCTTATATAGGTGGCTGCGTAGGAACTTCCTGTACAATTTCAGATATAGATATGAACATTCCAGCCGGTGGTACAATGGCCCATAGCTGGATTCAGGTATTCGATGATGAGCTTGAAGCTTTCAGGGCTTATGCCAGGGCTTACCCTGATGAATGTATTTTGCTTGTTGACACTTATAATGTTCTGAAATCCGGGATTCCCAATGCAATAAAGGTTTTCAATGAAGAAGTCCTCCCGAGAGGATTTAGGCCAAAAGGCGTCAGGATAGACAGCGGGGATTTGACCTACCTGTCCATAGAGGCAAGGAAGATGCTTGATGAGGCGGGATTCCCCGATTGCAAGATTATTGCTTCCAACGCCCTCGACGAATATCTGATCAGGGAATTACTCATTCAGGGCGCAAAGATTGATGTCTTTGGGGTTGGTGAAAGGTTAATCACCTCCATGAGCGATCCTGTATTTGGCGGTGTCTATAAATTGGCGGGAATTGAGAAGGACGGCGTTTTAATTCCCAAGATAAAAATAAGTGAAAATGTGGATAAAATAACGAACCCATCCCTTAAGCAGGTGTTCAGGCTTTATGACAAGAAAAACGGCAAGGCTATCGCCGATGTGGTTGCTCTCTTTGATGAAGAAATTGATGAAACAAAGCCATATAAAATATTTGATCCCATCCATACATGGAAGAAGAAAATTCTTACTGATTATTCTGTCCGCAAGTTGATGGTAAAGGTGTTTGACCAAGGTAAATGTGTCTATAAGAGCCCTTCACTGGATGAAATTCAAAAGTACTGCAAGGAACAGATAAACACCCTGTGGGAGGATATTTCGAGGATTGAGAACCCACGTAGGTATTTTGTCGATCTGTCCTATAATTTATGGACTCTTAAAAACGAACTTTTGAATGAATTCAGTTGAGATTTTTGTTTCAGGGTATTGAATTTCTCCTGAAGTATTGATTTAATATAATAGGCTTTAATACATTTCTGATATTCACTTGAGATTTTTGCTCAAATGAGCTCAGTGAAGTATGTCGGCATTACAATCTTGTTTGTGATTAATATGCTTTTGCAAAATGAAGCCCGATATATACATTTCAACTGGGAGAGTAGTCATGAATAAAATTGGATT
>ERZ773359.4870-NODE-4870-length-13389-cov-11.740363_pt1 | contig 13389 bp, 12 predicted proteins | sample MGYA00374955_ERZ773359 | MGnify/ENA primary metagenome ERZ773359 (study PRJEB29098, sample SAMN04486028) | biogas fermenter metagenome | study: EMG produced TPA metagenomics assembly of the Biogas fermentation microbial communities from Germany - Plant 4 DNA1...
TCGGTATATGCACTGCAAGTGAATGCGGCGTCGTTCGCCGCGGTTGTTTGGTTGCTCGTTACTTCACCGGCAGACTCAGATCTAGACTCTCTATGTTCCAAGGGACAGATCTACGTCATCGCACGGTCAGTGACAGAAGTGTCGAGAAGCGGCGGGGCATTCCTGTTGCTGCCAACCTAATTGTGACGATCGGGACAAGCCGCCGCTAGCCATCAGCGGCGGCGTTTAATATCTCTGGAGCTTATTGGTTGTTAGTGCTCCAAGGGATATGGCGTGCGGTGACTGGATTTGGACTACGCAATGAGGGGAGGGAGAAACCGGGATCGTAGAGTAGGTTGTTGATGCGCGAACCTGGGTTTGGATACGCGATCGGCGAAATACTTTAGAAAACAGAGGAGGTCATCTGTGATGAAGTTCCGTGCAGGTGTAGTTATCCTTCTCATTGCGCTGTTGGCGACGGCTTTCCCAGTTGGCGCTACGGAGCTTCCAGAGCAGCCCGGATGGTGGACGGGCTACAATGAAGCAATCGACTACTACTATGTCAGACCCGGGTATCCCAAATACTCCACACATGCCCGCTACATTGGCGAACTCAGCGGCACCTGGTACGAGATGGGGCTGCAGTATGGCCAGCGAGCGGGCGATCTTGTGCGCCTCGTTTTCGAAGGTTACTACGATGACATCTACAACACAATAAGAAATGAAGACAAGATAGTTACGGATGCTAGAAGATTCGGCCAGTACCTGTCGCAGATACTGCCGGAGGCCGTGGAATTCATGAGGGGAATCGCCGATGGTTCGTCCTCAGAATTCGCCAAGTCGACGTACGCCCACATCGGAACCGATATGGATAAGGTTCTGATTATCAACCACTACTTCGCTCTGCGGAGAGTCACTGGCACACAGCATACCTGGCCGGGCACCGTGGCCATAGCCGAACCCTCGCTGGCCTACGTTCCCGCTGAGGAGACCCTCCCCGCTTGTACTGGCGTCGTAGTGATCGGTGGACTTGACGGTCCGACCAAGGACAGGACCACCATCCACGGCGGCACCAAGGACCAGCAGTTCTTCCCGCAGCTCTACCAGGTTACCTACACCACCAATCCTTCCGATCCAAATGCCAACAGGATATGGACCATCTCGTCCGCTGGCGAGATCGGAGGACAGATGGCCGGTAACGACAAGGGCGTGATCGTCAGCGGTTATGCAGGCGGCAACGCCAAGGGCCTGTGGTCGTACGGTCTGGAGTGGAACATCGGTGACTGGTACGCAGCATGCTTCGCTGACACCGCTGAGGAGGCCGCCAACATCCTCACCCTCGGCCGTCCTGGCTACATTGAGGCCACTGGCTCCAAGATGATCCAGCCCGCCTGGGGAATCAACTGGCTGATCTCGGACCTCAGGGATGCAAGGTGCGTTGAGATCGTGCCTGGTAGGTTCGCCGTGAGGAAGCCGGGCGACATGGGCGAGGACAGGTTCCTCATCTGCACGAACCACTGTGTGGCCACCTGGAGCATAGATGAGAACCTGGAGCGCACCGATGTGCCTATGACGGAATTCGGCGACGAGTCCGGTACGTTCAGCGGACTGTCGGTGAGCGGCACCCGATACTGGACTCAGTGGTGGAACGTGAAGTACAACTACGGGAACATCGACCGCAACATGGTGATGCAGTGGTACGCCAACCACTACTACATCGACAAGAATGGCGTGCGGGTGGATTACGTCTGGGACGACACTTACGGTTGGGTTAGCTCCAACCAGAAGACCACCGTTCCTTGTCGCCATCGCGCCATTCCCAACGATCACCTTGGCAACACCACCGACGCCAAGGTCGGTGTGGCGCAGGATCTGGCGTTCTACTTCACGGTCGGCCGTCCGTGCGAGTGGGTCGGCCCGTGGGACGTGCAGAGCCTGAAGTACACAAAGTAGGGTGTACAACTGGGCGCCCTTCAACGGGCGCCCTTCCCTACACAAAACCACAGGAGGTATCCGACTGATGAGACGATATGCTGTGTCAATTGCGTTGGTGACCGTGCTGATGGTGGCCATGTTCATTGGCGGGACCACGGTTGCGCAGTCAATTCCGAAGTTCGAGTCCCCAATCCTGGTCACTTGTACCGGACAGACTCCAGGGTCGTTGACGTTCCAAAGCTTCATGGATGCTGTGGGCATCAAGTCAACCCATGATAACATGGCGCTTCCGTCCAAGATGGGTGGCTACAAGACCATGGTGGTTGTGATGGGAGCGAGCCTAAAAGGTCTGGGTGCCGCTGGAATCGATCAGGACGAGGAGATGGAGCGCTGCGAGATGATCTTCAAGAAGGCCAAAGACTCTGGTATGAAGATCATAGCTGCTCACATAGAGGGAGTTGCCAGACGGAACGAGATCGCGGACAGGTTCATCACCCCGTTTGTCCCCCAGGCAGACTTCTTGCTTGTGATGGAAGAGGGTAACCAGGACGGACTGTTCAACAAGCTGTCACAGCAGCACAACATCCCGATGGTGGTGTTCAGTGACTTCACGGAGCTGCCCGCAATTCTGATGGCGATGTTCCAGTAACGAAGCTTCCCGAAGGGGAGGGTTACATTGACAACTCCGGTCATAATCGCAGCCGTAGTGCTGGTGGCGGTGTCTGCCGCGGGGTTGATCTTCTTCAAGCGCGCCCCCCTGGGGCTGGTCTTGACGATAGCCTCCGCGGCAGCCGCCCTTGCCTCCGGGTTCGGTCTTCCGTTGAGGCACTTGGTAGAGGGCATGTTCACGTACCTCAACATAGTGCTGATATGCGCGACAGGGGTAGTGTTTCTGAAAAGCATGGAGATGTCTGGAGCAGCCGCTTCAATGACTAGAAGCCTCGTTAGGTCGCTTCATCGAGTTCCATGGCTCTTCATCACTGTCATCATGCTGCTGCTCCTGGTGCCGGGCGCCCTCACTGGTGTTGCCGTCAACTCGGTGCTGAGCATTGGAGTGTTGGTGGCACCAATCCTGATCGGAATGGGCGTACCCCGGGTCACCACTGCCGTGATCATCGGGTTGGGCGCCATACTCAGCATGAGTGTTCCTCCGACGACCTTGTTGGCGATGAATATTGCGATGGGAATTAACGCCCCGTTTGAGGGGTTCACCGTGCCAACGCTAGTGTTGTCCGTTCCCCTCGCAGTGATAACCGGACTAGTCCTTGCGATGCCCCATGTCAAGAAGACTAGTCTGGACGAGTTGCTGAGCTGTGTTCCCAGTGAGTACGAGGAGATGCCCCCCGCAAAGGCGTGGCTACCCCTTGGCACTGTTGTACTGATAATGGTGCTGATCAGGGCTTTTCCGCGTGTTGTGCCTGACATTGGCACGCCATTGACCTTCGTCATAGGGGCATTGGTGAGTTATGCCGTCTCAGGTCGAAAGCTGAATCTCTTCAATACCGCAGCAGAGGCGCTTTCCGGGCCGATGCTCGGAGTGCTGGAGCTACTAGTGGGCGTAGGGGTGTTCGTACAGATCACATCGCTGACAGGCGTCAGAGGCTTGCTGGTAGTATCGTCGCTCAGCCTCCCTAGTCTGCTGGCGTTCATCGCAGCTGCAGTGAGCCTTATCCTGTCGGGAGGCATACTCTCGCCATTTGGGGCGGCCTCCATTTTCGTCGTACCGTTCGCTCTCTTCTTCCTTGGCAAGAACCAGATCGTAACCATCAGCGCTCTGTCGCTTCTGGCAGCACTGTCGCAGTTCACACCTCCGACAGCCATCGCCGGACGATTCGCAGCGCAGATATGCGGAGTCGAAGACTACTCCAAGGTGCTAAAAGCCGCTGTGTTGCCGATCTGTCTGTTAGCGCTTGTCGCGATAGCCTTCATAGTATGGGCTGATCCGATTGCGCGAGTGCTGCTATAGGAGGGCAAGAAGATGACGTACACCATACTCAACTTGCTCTATCACGCCATTCTTCTGGCCTTGCTTGTGATACTGGGCTGGAACACTATGAGGTTGGGGGACCCCCGCAAGCAGGTGATGAGTGCGTTCATCATGCTGCCTCTGCTCTTGAGGTTCCTCAACATCAAGTAGGCGGTGATATCGTTGTCGAATCGCAATCCACGCACGCTAGGGTTGTTGTTGCTGCTGGCAGTTGCCGTGGTGGCTGCTTGGGTGACGCCTGCGTTCATGAGCATGCGCGAACCTGACCTGATCGTGCCTGGTGAAGGTGTCACCAAGATCGTCATGCTCTCGGACTACTTCCCGGCCCTCAAGAACACCCCGGGCGATACCGAGGTCTACGTGCTGGAAGGTGCTGAGCCCGGTGGGACTACGCTGGTGCTGGGAGGGGTTCACGGCAATGAACCCGGCGGCTATGTCGCTGCTACATTGCTTATCGAGAACGCTAAGGTGGAACGAGGGCGGCTCATGGTTATCCCCTTCACTAACAAGAGCTCGTTCACACACAGCGATCCAGGGGAAGGAGCACCGCAGCGGTTCACCATCTCGACCCCCGGCGGCGATAGGACGTTCAAGTATGGTTCACGTGCAGTGAATCCCGTGCATTCATGGCCTGACCCAGAGGTATATGTGCACTACTCATCTGGCTCGCGACTGTCCGGAGAGGAGACCCGCAATCTCAATAGGGTGTTTCCGGGTCGGCCAAACGGTAGCCTGGCAGAGCGCATCGCCTGCGGAATAACTGAACTGATCAAGCGCGAGAAAGTTGACCTCACGATTGACCTTCACGAGGCGATGCCAGAGTATCCGAACATCAACGTGATCGTCGCTCATCAGAGGGCTCTATCCCTTTCAGCTATGGCCCAGGTGCGTATGATGATGGGTGGAATGCAGATCGCTCTCAGCCCTTCGCCTGAACTGTTCAGAGGGCTCACCCACAGGGAACTGGGAGACCACACTGATACGTTCTCGGTCCTGATGGAGGCGCCCAACATAACAATAGGAAGGTTGCGGGCTCAGACGAATGAAGCTTCCATCTTGGAGGGCAAGGATCCGTTCTATGTGTGGGGCGGCAAGCTGAAGAGACTGTTCGTGCCGTTCACGGAGGATGGTTGGCCCCTCGAGATCAGGGTTGCAAGGCATGTCACCGGTATTCATCAGCTGTGTGAGGCTCTATCCCTGACGAAGCCGACCTCGGCGGTTAAGCTCGTCGTGCCATCCTACCGTGACATTGCCCAAAACGGAGTTGGGGCGTACTTGAATCCTCCGCGATAGTCCTGCACAGTAGCGAGTGGGTCGTGAGCCAACGTGTGCTTTCACAATACACAACCCCCGCCTTCAGGGGAGGCGGGGGTTCCGCTTGTCGTTGAAGCAGGCTGCCTTAACGAACCCTTCCTTGCCGCCCCAGCCGACGAAATCGCCGTTCTCTATGGACAGCGCACCTGTAGGCTGAAGCCGGCATCGGGCTAGGTCTTCACACTAGGCGGGTATCTGAGCTGTGTAATCGGCCAAGATGTAAGACTGAGCAAGCGTGGCGGGATTCAGGGTCAGCGGCACTGCGGCATGGCCTGTCTACCTGCAACCTGAGCCCGGGATTGGCTTACGACTTCGTGCTTGGTGGGTATCCGAGCTATGTAATAGGCGAAGATGTAAGCCTGAGGAAGCGTCGCGGTACTCAGGCTCAGCGTCAGGAGGGCCGCACACGCGGTCAGTCGGCGGATGCTGTTGATGTGGTCCACAACTTTCACATCGCGTATTTTCGGTGAAGCTCTGGGGTACTTTGGCTCAGCGTGATGCCGTGCGCGGTGGAGGGATTCCGAGAGGCTTCGGCGAAACCCATAGTGCTACGGGAAGGCCGGCCAAACGTTGGGGTGACCGTGCGGACCGTGCAACGACGCTTAGGGGGCGGATCAAAGGAGATGGATACCGACGATAAGAAGCGCGCGACGCGATTGGAGGCTGACTCCATCGGTCAGCGCGAAGTGCCTGCGGATGCTCTGTACGGGATTCAGGCCCTTCGGGGAAGTGAGAACTTCCCGATCGTTGGCCAGAAGATGCACCGTGGCCTGGTGATTGGCCTTGCGATGGTGAAGAAGGCCGCGGCCCTTGCCAACATGGAGTTGGGATACCTGCCGTCTGAGATCGGCCTCGCTATTGCAGCCGCAGCAGACGAGATCATTGCCGGCAAGCACCTGGACCAGTTTATCGTGGAAGCGGTCCAGGGAGGGGCCGGCACTTCTATGAATATGAACGCTAACGAGGTGATAGCCAACCGCGCCAGCGAGATCCTTGGTGGCAGCAAGGGGGCCGACAGCCTGGTGAGCCCGCTGAACCACGTGAACCTCGGGCAGTCGACGAACGATTCTCTTCCCACCGCCGCGAGGTTGGCGCTGCTCAACGAGATAGGGCCTACGGTTGAGGCCCTGCGGAGTCTGGCGGATGCCATGAGGAGCAAGGGCGAGGAGTTCAAGGACGTGATCAAGATGGGCCGGACGCACCTACAGGATGCCGTGCCCATCACGCTGGGTCAGGAGCTCTGCGCGTGGTCTCGGGCGATCGGACGTGACGCGGACAGGATTGAGAACGCCGCGGAGGCGCTCAAGGCGGTTAACCTGGGCGGCACCGCGGTGGGGACGGGGCTCAATGCGGATCTCGAGTACATCCGTCTTGCAGTTGAGAATTTGAGAAAGATTAGCGGTTACGACCTGGAGAGCCCCGACGATTTCGTCGACGCCACTCAGAACCTCGACTCCCTTGCCTTCCTGTCAGCCTGCCTGAAAGTATGCGCCATCAACCTTATCAAGATAGCCAATGACATTCGCTTGCTGGCTTCGGGCCCGATGAGTGGGCTGTTCGAGATACAGCTCCCGGCGGTGCAGCCTGGATCGTCCATCATGCCGGCGAAGGTGAACCCGGTGATCGCGGAGGTAGTGAACCAGGTGGGGTTCCAAGTTCTCGGCAACGACCTGGCGGTGACCATGGCGGCGCAGGCGGGTCAGCTGGAGCTGAACGTGTTCCAGCCGGTGCTGCTGCATAACCTGCTGCAGTCGATAGGGATCTTGGGCAACGCGGCAAGGATCTTCAGGGACAAGTGCATCTTGGGCATCAAGGCCAACCGCGATCGGTGCGCGGAGATGGTGGAGAAGAACGTGGGCCTGGTGACGGCGCTGGTGCCTTACATAGGCTATCAGCCGGCCTGCGACATCGCCGAGGAGGCGCGGACGACGGGCAGGAGCATCAGGTCGTTGGTGATGGAGAGAGGTCTGATGACGAAGGAGGAGCTTGACCAAGTGCTGTCGCCGGCGCGGGTGACAAGGCCGGGCAAGCCCGATGCGGAGCTGAACAAGCACAGGCTGGCTGTGGCCAGGGAGTGCGCCAGCGCAAAGGAATGAGGCACCGAAGCACTGAGGCGTTGGGCGCCGGCGTGTCGGCGCTGGGGCCTCGGAGCGCGGATTCGGTCTAGGACGGAGCATACAATGAGGAGGAATGCACATGTCAGTGAGGGAAGACGCCCTTAAGCTGCACAAGGAGAACGCCGGCAAGATCGAAGTGGTCAGCAAGGTGCCGGTTCGAGACAGGCAGGACCTGAGCCTGGCCTACACGCCTGGCGTCGCTGAGCCCTGCAAGGAGATCAACGCCGACTACGACAAGATCTACGATTACACGAACAAGGGCAACATGGTGGCCGTGGTCACCAACGGCACCGCGGTGCTGGGCCTGGGAGACATCGGCGCCGGGGCCGGGATGCCGGTGATGGAGGGGAAGGCGGTGCTGTTCAAGGCGTTCGCCGGCGTGGACGCGTTCCCCATCTGCATAGACAGCAAGGACGTGGACGAGATAGTCAACGTGGTCAAGTGTATCGAACCAACCTTCGGCGGGATCAACCTTGAGGACATCTCCGCGCCTGCGTGCTTCGAGGTGGAGGACAAGCTCAAGAAGATATCCGGCATACCGATCTTCCACGATGATCAGCACGGCACAGCCATCGTGACGTGCGCGGCCATGATCAGCGCCTTGAAGCTGGTGGGCAAGAAGGCGGAAGACGTGAAGGTGGTCGTGAACGGGGCGGGCGCGGCCGGGATCGCTGTGACCAAGCTCTTGATGACCATGGGCGTGAAGGACGTCATCCTGTGCGACTCCAAGGGTGCGGTCTACGAGAGCCGGCCTCACGGGATGAACCCGTACAAGGAGGAGATCGCCGCGGTGACCAACAGGCGGAAGGTGCAGGGCAGTCTGGCCGAGGCGCTGCGCGGCGCGGACGTTTTCATCGGCCTGTCGGTGGCGGGCTGCGTGACGCGGGAGATGGTGGCCAGCATGGCGAAGGATGCGGTGGTGTTCGCCATGGCGAACCCGGTTCCTGAGATCATGCCTGACGAGGCGAAGGCGGCTGGCGCCAGGGTTGTGGCCACCGGAAGGTCGGACTTCCCGAACCAGATCAACAACGTGCTGGCCTTCCCGGGCGTGTTCCGCGGGGCGCTGGATGCCAGGGCGACGGCGATCAATGAGGAGATGAAGCTGGCGGCGGTGTACGCCATCAGCGACATCGTCACCGATGAGGAGCTCAGCGAGGAGTACATCATTCCGGGCCCGTTTGACGCTAGGGTGGCTCCGGCAGTGGCCGCCGCGGTGGCCAGGGCGGCCATGGAGACGGGCGTCGCCAGGGTGAAGGTTGACCCTGAACAGGTGGCGGCTCGTACGGTGGAGCTGGTGGACGCTGTGAGGGCGGCCTGGAAGTAGGGTGAGCGATGGGCGGCCACGGTAGCCGCGGGGGGCGCGGGGAGGCAGGGGTCTGGTCTGCGCGTGGCTCGCTCTGGCCCGCTGCGGCTGGCGCTTGGCGGCAGGGTGCAGTCTTCAGGTGTGAGGAAAGGGGGCGAGGGAATGGGATGTGACGAGCTGAGGGTGATCCAGGCGAGGGAGATAGCCGACGCCATCGAGAGGCTGTGCATTGAGGCGAATTGCTGTCTGCCTGAGGAAAACCTCAAAATGATAGAGGCGTTCGCGGCGACTGAGGATTCGGAGGTCGGGCGCCAGGTGCTGGAGATGATCCTCGAGAACCACAGGCTGGCGGCCAGGGAGATGAGGCCTGCGTGCCAGGACACGGGGCTGGCTGTGGTGTTTCTGGAGATCGGGCAGGGCGTGCATGTTGCGGGGGGAGGCCTTGAGGAGGCTGTGAACGAGGGCGTCCGGCGGGGCTACGAGAGAGGCTACCTGAGGAAGTCGGTGGTGTCGGATCCTCTCTTTGAGCGAAAGAACACGGGCGACAACACGCCGGCCATCGTTCATACGACGATCGTGCCTGGGCGACAGGTGAGGATCACGCTGGCGCCGAAGGGCGGCGGGGCGGAGAACATGAGCGCGGTGGCGATGATGATCCCGGCTGCGGGCGTGGAGGGCGTGAAGAGCTTCGTCATAGAGCAGGTTAGGAAGGCAGGGCCTAACCCGTGCCCGCCCGTGGTGGTGGGCGTGGGGGTCGGCGGCAACTTCGAGACGGCTCCTCTGCTGGCGAAGCGGGCGCTGGTGCGGCCGCTGGGGAGCAGGAATCCGAACCCGGCGTATGCGGCCTTGGAAGAAGAGCTGCTGGAGGCGGTTAATGGGCTGGGGATCGGTCCGCAGGGGCTAGGTGGGCGCACGACGGCGCTGGCGGTGCACGTGGAGTGGGCACCTTGCCACATCGCGAGCCTTCCCGTGGCGGTGAACCTGAACTGCCATGTATCGCCTCACAAGAGCATCATTCTGTAGACGGGAGCGGAGGGAGCGCAATGGCGAAACGGATCACCACGCCGCTGGACGATGTGGTGGTTGCGGGCCTGAGGGCAGGAGACCAGGTGCTGCTTACGGGCGTCGTGTACACGGCGCGGGATGCGGCGCACAAGAGGCTGGTGGCTCTTATTGAGGAAGGAAAGCCGCTTCCGTTTGAGCTTGCGGGGCAGTTGATCTACTACGTGGGCCCGACGCCGGCTAAGCCTGGGGAGCCGATAGGGTCGGCCGGGCCGACGACGGCGGGGCGTATGGATCCATATGCGCCCGTGCTGATGGAGCACGGCCTGAAGGGCATGATCGGCAAGGGCGCGAGGTCGAAGGCGGTAAGGGACGCGATGGTCAGACACAGGGCGGTGTACTTCGCGGCGGTGGGCGGCGCAGGGGCGCTGGCTGCCAAGAGGATCAAGTCAGCGGAGATAGTCGCCTACGAGGACCTGGGGCCGGAGGCGGTGCGAAAGCTCTATGTGGAGGACTTCCCTCTGTTCGTCGTGAACGATGTGTACGGGGGCGACCTGTATGAGGAGGGAGTGGCTAGGTACAGGAAGGAGTAGGCCAGGAGGAAGCAGCTGAGCAAAGGAGGTGCGACGGAATGACACACTCTGAGCAGCAGGCGGCGGAGATGTGGCGAAGCATCATCCCTGTTAGCGGCACTGTGGAACACCGCATGATCGAATGTGTTAAGGCCCTGGAGGAGCGCGGCTACGACGTGTCGGAGGCCAGGAGGCTGATCCCCAAGGGGTGGGATGCCTACAACGTGCGCGACTTCCGGATGCTGCAGAAGGTCATCGCCATGATGTGGGAGGCGTTGCGAAGGGCGCCCAAGATGGTCAGCAACGATTACCTGCCCGACACCTTCGAGGAGCTGAAGGCCAGCTGGACGGCGGGTGCGGCGGGGCTGGGCGGTATGCCCAGGCTGACGGCGTACAGCGTGGATTCGCTGAACGGGGTCTTCCGCGACAAGGTATACGGCGCGTGGTACGGCAAGTGCATAGGTTGCGCTCTTGGCGATCCCTGTGCAGGCTGGCCCAGCGACAAGGTGCGCAAGGAACGCGGGAAGATCACCGATTACGTCCAGAAGCCTGACCCCAGGAACGACGACATCAACTATCAGCTTCTGGTGCTGCACGCTGTGGACGAGTACGGCCCCGACTTCACCAGCCGCGACCTGGCGTACGAATGGGTGGAACACCTCGATGTTGATGTCACCTACACGGCAGAGCGCCAGGCCCTGGAGAACCTTCACAGAGGCATCATTCCTCCTTATTCCGCCAGGGAGAACAACCCCTTCAGCCACTGGATCGGCGCTCAGATGCGCGGCGAGGTGCACGGGCTGATCGCGCCGGGGCGGCCGGAGCTTGCGGCTGAGCTGGCGCATAGAGATGCCGTGATTTCGCACGTCACCGAGGGCGTGTATGGCGAGGTGTTCAACGCCGTCATGGTGAGCCTGGCGTTCGTGATGGACGACGTCGAGGCTATCATCGGGCGAGCGCTGGGCTACGTGCCGGCACACAGCCAGTTTGCGTCGGTGGTGCGATCGACGGTGGCCAAGTGCAAGGAGACAGGCAGCTGGGAGAGGGTGCTGGACTGGATTAACGACACCTACGGCCACCTGCACTGGATACATACGTTCCCGAACGCGGCCATCGTGGTGATGAGCCTGATGCTGGGAGGCGGCGATTTCACCGAGAGCGTGTGCATGGCCGCCAGCTCTGGGTGGGACTGCGACTGCAGCACGGGCCAGGTGGGAGCCACTGTGGGGGCGCTGGTAGGAGAGCGCGCTATCCCCGACAGGTGGAAGGAGCCCATTGCGGACCGTCTTTACACCGACGTCGCCGGTTTCACCGTAATCGAGCTGAGCAAGCTTACGGACTGGACCTGCGATGCGGCGCGCAGGCTGGCCAGGGCGTATGACGAGAGGGGCTGAGGTCGGGTATCTGGGGAAGGCGCGGCGAGAGGATTCGGTGTCGCGCTTAGCTACGGTGCGGCCGGCGAGACGGGTGCTCAGGCGGGTGCTCAGGCGGCTGTTGAGGGGGGTTAAGGCCGCCGATAGGAGCATTATGTTGATTTCGTTATAAATGGGTGGCGTTTCGTAACGGATTCGGGGCGAGGGGTCGAGTTTTCGTAACGAAGCTTACATAATCGGGCGAGAGGCTCATTCAAGGTGCTGATGGAAGATTGTGGGGCATCGGGCACACTGCGTTGAGCTGGGCTTTTGCGATGGAGCTTCGGCTGGCGTGTCGAAGCGCGGCCGGTCGGCCGGGCGGCGAGCGGCTATTACGTTGATTATTCAACAATGTATGCCACCTTACCCCCAGTTTCATTACAATCAGGGTGTGCTTTCGCAACGGATCTTGCATAATGCCACGCTGGCGGCCAGCTTACAGCCAGCTGGTGGCCTGCCGGCACCGCGCCGATTCCCGGCTGGCGCCCACCGGCGCCTAACGCTCACCACGTGCCCACAAGGAAGGCCTCGGCCAACCGTCGAACCATCCTTTGATGCCGCCACGAAGGCTCAAGCGAAGGCTCATGGGAGGTGCCGCTATGGGTGAACGCGTAACGCTATGCACTATTGGTTTCGCAAAGAAGAGCCTGCGGAAGTTCATTGGCCTCCTGCAGGACGCCGGCGTCACCAAGGTCATCGACATCCGTCTTCACAACACCTCGCAGCTGGCCGGCTATGCCAAGAGAGACGACCTGGAGTTCATCTTGGAGACCTTCGGAATCGCGTACGAACACGTGCCCGAGCTGGCGCCCACAGAGGAGCTGATGAAGTCATACAAGAAGGGCTCCACGGACTGGGAGACCTACACAGTCGCTTTCAAGGAGCTGCTCAACCAGCGCGACGCGGCCCGTCTCTGGCTACCTCCATCGCGAGTGTTCGACGACGGCGTCAACTGCCTGCTCTGCGCGGAAGACTCGCCCAAGCGATGCCACAGGCGCCTGGTAGCAGAGCACTTCGCGGCGCTTTTCCCTGATATAGAGGTGCGTCACCTGGTCTGAGGGTGTTCCGAAGCCGAGCTGATCCAGCTGATCCGGGTGTGGTTGCCGGCGCTCAGTGGTGTCAGCAGTGTGCACAAGAGAGTGTTTCCAGACAGCTGTAACAAGGGAGGTTGGACGATGAGGTATCGAAAGCTGGGCAATACCGACCTTGAAGTGTCAGTTTTGGCGTTTGGCTGCTTCGCCATGGGCAAGTGGCTATGGGGGAACGACGTTGAGGATAGGGAAACCATCGACGCGCTGCGCTACGCTTTGGACAACGGAGTGAACTTCATCGACACCGCCGACGTTTACGGCTTCGGGCACGCGGAAAGCCTCCTGCCGAAGGCGCTGGAAGGTCGCCCGCGTGACTCGGTGATGATCGCGACCAAGGGCGGCCTCGTATGAGACGACGAGGGCAACGTGACCCGCGACAACAGTCGAAAGCACCTCACCGAGGCCCTGCACGCCAGCCTGCAGCGTCTGAAAACCGACTACATCGACCTCTACCAGGTGCATTGGCCAGATCCGAAGACCCCCGTCGAGGAAACCATGGAGGCGATGTACGACTTCTGGAAGGCAGGCAAGATCCGTTGGATAGGGGTGTCCAACTTCGACGTGCCGCTTCTGGAGGCTAGCCTTGCCGTGGCGCCTGTGCACTGCCTGCAGCCGCAGTACAACATGCTGCAGCGGCAGATTGAGGCTGACGTCCTGCCCTTCTGTCGGGAGAAGGG
>ERZ773359.4871-NODE-4871-length-13386-cov-4.954242_pt1 | contig 13386 bp, 19 predicted proteins | sample MGYA00374955_ERZ773359 | MGnify/ENA primary metagenome ERZ773359 (study PRJEB29098, sample SAMN04486028) | biogas fermenter metagenome | study: EMG produced TPA metagenomics assembly of the Biogas fermentation microbial communities from Germany - Plant 4 DNA1...
TAATAAATATTTATAGAAATATTCAAGGATATTTAGAAAAGAAAGAAGATGTAAAAGATAGTGAAGAAAGTGAACTAGAGTTATAATTTTTTAGTGTAATCAAAAAATCCCTATGCTATAATATATTCATGCAGAAAGATGATAAATAGGGGTGTTTGTATGCCTGATTATGAAAACAAATTTAATTTAACATTAGAGCAAAATATTTTTCTTGCGAAAAAGAGGATAGTTCAAAATATATATAATAGTGCAAAGCTAGAGGGATTAAATGTTACTTTTCCTGATACTCAAACCATATTAAATGGAATAATGGTACCAAATATTAAATTAGAGGATTTAGAGGTTATAATTAATTTAAGAGACGGATGGAAATTTGTACTAAATAATATAACTAAGCCTCTGGATTTAGAATTTATTTGTAAAGTTAACTTTTATATCTCCAGAAATGAAAGTCTTGACTGGGGAGTTTTAAGATATGGAAATGTAGGTATAGGTGGAACTGACTATAAGCCACCAATTCCAGTAAAAGAAGAAGTAGTAATAAAGCTTGAAGATATCAATAATATAAAAAATCCAACAAATAGAGCTTTAGAATATTTTGCATGGGCTGTGAAGGCTCAATTATTCTGGGATGGAAATAAAAGAACAAGCACCTTAGTTGCTAATAAAATTTTAATAGAAAATGGAGCAGGTATATTTACAGTTCCAGAAAACAAGATACATGAATTCAACATTGAATTAAACAAGTATTATAACAGCGATAATAATAAAGAAGTCTTTAAATCTTTTCTATACGAAAACTGCATAGAAGGAATGGAAATCCAAAACAGTTTAAATAAAACTGAAGGAGAAGAACAGGAGCCTGATCTTTAGGCTCTTTATTTTTTCTTTCAATAACTCTTTAAATATATTATAACTTATAAATTAGCAGGTAAAGAATGGAGCAAAGTTGGAGCTGTGTTTTATTGTTGGCAAGTTTCCTATTTGTATGACAAATAGACAAATTTGAAACTCTAAATACTCGGGAAGTATCCCGAACCCTCTAAAATATTGAAGAATTGGAAAATGAATCTAATATTTATTTAGATAGTTTGGAAGTACAGGAAGAGTGTGGATTAGAAATATAAGGTATTAATGAACTATTTATTGAATATGAGGTCCTGGATATAAGCGATAATACTAAGGAAAAGATAAAAGACCTTGAAATTATCATAGATACATGGAACAACTCTAAATACCAGATGTAAAGATATGCATCTGGTATTTTTATTTAAATGGGGTGTTAATATGGATAAAAGAACAGAAAGAATTAGCTTTAGAGTAACTCCTAATGAATTAGCAATTATTGAAAAGAAGATAAAAAAATCAAATTTAAGTAAATCGGAATATCTTAGAAGAGTTGCCCTTGGTAAGGAAATTATTGTAATTGAGGGGATGAATGATGTAATCAGGGAATTAAGACTTCTAAGAGGAATAAGCAACAATATAAACCGTTTAACAATCTTGGCACAACAAGGAAGGCTGAAGATATTAGATGTAAGCATATTAAAGGAGTTTGAAGAATTAAGAGAAAAGGTAGATTCAATATGGCCATTGTTAAATTCATTAATGGGAAAAATAAAGAAATAGCAGGATTGATGAGATTGATAGACTATGTACTTAATGAAAATAAAACAGAAGTTTTTGATATAGAGCATGAAGATAGCGAAAACATATTTATAGAGAAGCTGCTAGAAGAAAATAAAGGCCACAGTGCACTAAAATATATAACTAAAGATAATAAAACATCTGCACATCTTATTACAGGCATCAATTGCTCATCGGATCCAAATATTGCATTTAACGAAATGATGCTAACTAAGCGATTACACAATAAGACTGATGGAAGACAGTTTGTCCATTTTGTTCACTCTTATAGCAGCAAGGAGACTGACTTAACTCCTGAGATGGCCCATGAAATATCCTTAAAATTAATAGACATGGAAAGATTTAAAGGTTTTCAAGTTTTAGTAGCAACCCATGTAGATAAAGACCATATTCATACCCATTTTATTTTAAACACAGTAAATGAAGAAACAGGACGAAAATGGCAGCAAAGCAGAAAAGAGCTGGAAGACTTAAAGAGGCGTTCTAATCAATTATGTAAGGAATATGGTCTGAAATACTCGTTTGCTAAATTAAGAAATGAGAATGCAAAGATTAAAAAGATTAAATCATTGTCCACTGGTGAATATAGAGCAAGGAAAAAAGGCCAATCCTGGAAAACCGAAGCTTTCTATGCCATAAACGACTGCAGGAAAACAGCTGTATCAAAGAAAGATTTTATATCTAAACTGGAAAGTCTAGGATATAAGGTTAGATGGGAAGACAGTAGAAAAAATATTACCTTTATCCTTCCAAATGGAAGGAAATTAAATAACGATAAACTGTATCCACCTGAGAATTTTACTAAAGAGGCCCTTTTGAAAAAGTTTGAACTCAATAGGCAGTATCAACTCATGAACCAAAACATTTCTTTGCAGGAGCAATTCAATGCAAGACAGGAACTTGTACTTCAAACCATTAAAATGCTAGAGGAGAATCCTCATGAAGGCCACAAGGACTATCCAAGAACCTATATTGAAAGTAAACAAGCTAAAAAGGAATTGATGATAGAAAAGGCAAAAGGCGAAGGACTAGACTGGGAAAGATAAAACTACTTAAAAACTACAGCCAAAACTGGCTGTTTTTTTAATTTTACATTGCATTCTTAAGGAGGTGCATAAAGTTGAGGAGGTTTATTAATGGAAAAACTGATAAGAGTAGAGAAAATAGTAATTGATACAAAAATTGGGAACCAATATCAAGTTATATTAACAAATCCATCAGGGAAAAACAGCAGTCACTTAAAATACAGGCCTTTTGAAGGTGTACTGATTCAGGAAACTCTGGATCACTTAACCCTAAGAAGTAACAATGGTGGATATTGTGAATCTTTTTTAAAAAAAGACTTTGCAATTAAATATTACGTTATAAAAGAAAAGATCAATGGCAGGTGGTCACAACTTCAAGTGAAGTATTAGGAGGTAAATATGAGTGATGTTACAAAGAAAAGGATGATAATATCTTTTGTTATTCTTGTTATAGGTGTGATACTTAGCATATTCATATCTACCATATTTCATAATACCTTATTATCTAAGCAGTTTAGCTTATATGTCCCAAAGTTAAACGAATGTATTAAAAGTATAAAAGAAAGCAAACAGCATTTAAAGTTATTCTTAACATTTGTTGCTTTAGTGGGATTAGGGTCTGTGTCTTTATTTGTATCAAATAATAAAGGCTATAAATCTAATTTACAGAAGATAACACCTGATATTTATACTCCAATGAGAGCAGGTCAAAATCAACATGGTTCTGCTAGGTGGATGACAGAAAAAGAAAAGGATAAATATTTTAAATCTATGGTCTTGAACCCCAAAAATAGTAAGATTAAAGAACTAATAGAAACAGGATATGATGATTTGATATGATGATTTGAAGGGTGGTGATTATTATAGGTAATGTATTTCAAGCAGGCGGACTGGTTCTAGGAATGAAAAAAGTAGGTTCAAAGGAAAAAATATATATAGTGGATAAAGATTATCATAGTCTTGTTATTGGGGCAACTAGGTCCGGTAAGAGTAGACATTTAGTTATACCAACTATATGTACTTTAGGACTTGCTGGGGAGAGCATGATAGTAAGTGATCCTAAAGGAGAGCTTTACCAATATACTTATCCATTTCTTTTTAGACTAGGATATGATGTTTATGCAGTAGATTTTAGAAACCCGCTGAAATCTCATGAGTATAACTTTTTACAACCTGTTATAGATGCAGTAGACAATGATGATATTGCAGCAGCAGTTGAGGCTACTTGGGATATTACATCTATATTGGTCGGAGAACCTAAAGGTGAAAGAATATGGAGAGATGGAGAAGCTTCTACAATAGCAGCTTCCATTATGTCGGTTGTTTACGACAACAGGATAGGGGAGTTTAGAAAGTATCAGAATATGACTAATGTTTACTATTTTATTGCAAAGATGTGTAGGACAGAAAATAAATCAATGCCAATTGTTAGGTATATGAAAAGCTTAGATGATAATCATCCATCTAAAGGATTAATAGCCATATCAGAGATAGCTCCTGAGAAAACCAGAGGGAGCTTTTTTACTGCGGCTTTGACAACCTTAAGACTGTTTACATCTCCTACAATTTATGCTATGACAAGGCAAAGCAGCTACAGGCCAAAAGATTTAGGAAATGGTAAAGTAGCTGTATTTATTATTCTTCCTGATGAGAAGACTACTTATTATTCCCTGGCAAGTCTGTTCGTGTCCCAGCATTATGAACAGTTAGTAAAGGAAGCTGATGAAAGAGGAGGCAGGCTAAAAAATAGAGTAAACTTTATATTAGATGAATTTGGTAATTTCACTCAAATTTCTGACTTTTCTACTAAGCTAACAATTGCTGGTGGAAGGGGAATGAGATTTAATTTATTTTTACAAGGATTTTCGCAACTAGAGGAAAAGTATGGGAAAGAAGTTGCAAGAACCATAAGAGGTAACTGTGAATATTGGATATATCTTAGAGCCAATGACAATGAAACAGCTGAAGAAATTTCTAAAAAATTAGGCAATTATACTATCGTCAGTTATTCTCAAAGTTCCTCTTACGGAAAGTATTCATCACATAATAGTTCTCAAAGTATAAACCTTACTGGAAGGCCCTTACTTACTCCTGATGAAATAGGGCGTATAAAAAGGCCTTATTCTTTAGTACTGTCAAACTCATATCCTGCAATTATGTATGCTCCAGATCTAAGTGAGTATAGCTTCAACAAAATGTTAGGCCTAGGGGATGTTGAGCATAACATAAAAGTTAGGGATATAAGAGAGAGCAATCGCAAGGTAAAAAAGGTATGTATGGAAGAAATAGAGTTATGGGGCATTTGGAACAATTATGATAATTATGATTTTTATTATTAAATATAGAAAGGAGAAGTGAAGATGATATTAAATAAGAAAACAATATCTTTATTAACTGTAATTTTGCTTGTTTTATTAGTAAATTCAATAGGCCTTGCAAACTCAATTCAAGATAGCGTAATTTTTACAGGTACTCAAAAATTAATAAAAGATACAACAACAGCTTTAATGATAATAGCCCCCTTATTAGGGGGATTATTAATTGGGTTTTTCTTCATAAGGAAAAGTGCAGCAGATGAAGTGGATCAGAAGGTTTGGCAAAAAAGAATTAATACAACTATATATTCAGTTTTAGGAGTAGAACTAGCTTCAGTAATAATCAATCTGTTTGTATCTTATTTTAAATAGAAATAGGATGTTTAGCATCCTATTTCTATTTTGGGGGTGTTGTATTTTATGGAAATGATCCTCATATCCCTTCTTACTTCGCTAATTACTGGTGGGATGTTTGGTGGCTATGCTGCTTATACACAGCTCGAAGAGTTAGATAAGATATTCTTTGTAGAGAGAGAATTTTCAAATCTGTCCATTCTTGGAATAGACCTGTTATTTTCAGTATTCTTAGGATATGGTATAAGCTTAATAGTATTGAAGTTCTTAAAGAAAGGCTTTGATATTTATATTCTAGGTGTTGAAGGTGATGCAGAGTTGGACCCAATAGTACACTTAACAAATTTTTTTAGGGCTATGGGTGTGGCCATTGGATTCCCTGTCATATATGAATGGATGGTTGAAGTATTTAATCAGGTTATATCGTCTACTTTTCAAATTATTGGATTGCAGACTGGTTTGGATCCCAGTACTCTCATTTCAGATATAGGGACTTCTTTATTTAATGCAGTGTTATTCTTTATTTTCTTTATAATTTATATGATTCTGCAGTTTAGATTTCATATGATTGGCTTGGAACTGTTTATTTTAAGAGTAGGCCTTCCATTAGCTTCCTGTGGATTAATGGATGCTGACAAGGGAGTATTTAGGCCTTATATGCAAAAATTTATTCAATCTTTTTTTACAGTATTGATTCAAATTACACTGTCCAGGTTTGGATTAGCTCTTATGATAAACAAGCATGTTTTATGGGGAATTGCTACTTTATGGCTGGCCATAAAGACACCTAGGTTTTTACAGGAATTTTTGATTACATCAAGTGGCAGCGGAATAAGTGGGGTTTATCACTCTCTTAGGATGATTCAGATGGCAAGAGCATCTTTTAGACCAAGATAGGAGGTTATATATGGCAGGTATAACTGAAATGTCAAATGCAATTCTTTGGCTTATTAGAATAGGTGCAGTCTTTAGAGTTGCATTTTGCTTTTTTAAAATGATATATGATGAAGAGTCAAGTTCCTATAAAAAAATGATGAGAAATACGATTATGTTTTATATTATAGCAGAAAGCATTTTTCAGATTAAAAATATAGCAATCAATTATTTTAAATATGGTGGAAGATAAATATGGCTAGAAAGGTGGGCCATTTTAATGAATGAAGATAGAAATTTATATATTCCTCAAGGGCTTAAAAGCAGCAGTGAAATTTTTACTGGGTTTTCCAAGAAGGAATTAATCAGGGCAATATTTATTTTTCTGATTTTATTAGCTGTTAATCTTATTATCTTTTTAATTAAAAAGAATACTGTAATATTTATTGTTTTTCTACTATCGTCTCTTACTGCAAGTATTATGATCACACAAAAGGACATTTCAAATATTTCAGTGTATGACCAGATAAGATTTATGATAAGATTCCATAAATCTCAAAAATATTATAAGTATAAGTATTTGCCTGAATGGGGGGAAAAGATTGAGAAAAAGTAAAAACGATTTGAAAGTATTCTTATGTCTAGGCCAAATAGAACCTAATGTTGAAGAAACTATTAGGAAGGCTAATATAAATGTAGTCGACTATGAGGACAATATAAATCTAATAGAAGATGTCTTGGAAATTGTTGATATGGACTTGCTTATTATAAATAGAATGTTGGATGAAACAGATAATGGAGACATACTAGTTAGAATTGCTGCTAAGGCCAGGAGAAAGGGAGTAAAAATAATAGTTTTATTAGAGGAAATGGAAAGCAGCAAAGAGAGGAAATTAATTACAAGGCTTATCAATGAAGATGTAAATTGTTTTATTAAGTTCAGTGAAGTTACAAAGAAAAGAATAGAGAAGAATGTAAAAAGATATCCTAAGGAATTTGATTTTAAAGCCTTTTCAACAACTAGGATAGAGTATAGAGATGTTTTAAAAACAGTATTTAAAGAAGTTATAGCTGTATATTCTCCTCTTAGTCAAGGTGCTTCTACAATAGCCTCACACTTAGCCATGTCAATAGCTAGGACTCAAAACTGCAGAGTATGTTTAGTGGACTTTAACCCGTTAAAGCCTAGTTTTAAAAAGATTTTTGACAGAGAGTTTGAAAATACCTTAGTAAATGTTTTTAATGCTATTGAAAGAGATAGTCTAACTAACGAAAAATTAGAAGGTTTTTTAACTACATGTAAGGACCAGAAAAATCTAGATATTTTGCCTGGATTCTATTATATAAATGAGTATTATAATTTAGCAAATAACAGCTTGTTTCCCAGGTATATAGATCATGTAATTGAGAAGTTAAAATTTCTCTATGATTATGTAGTAATAGATACTCACTCATGGCACGATATTTATACTACGAATCAGGCTCTTGTTAGAGCTGATAAGGTTATAGTACCTTTATGCGGAAATAAACATGATATAGAAGAAGTAAACAGGTATATAGGTACTTTTGAGAAATATGGGGATTTTGACACTAGAAAGTTTATGTTTGTTATCAATAGATATTCTGAAGATGATATTACTTTTATAGAAATAGAATCTATGCTGAATGGAAAGGTCATTGGATATATATCCGAGGATAAGGCATATAGAAAGGGCAACGCTTTTGGTAATAAAAAGCTAATGAATGAGTATATAGGAATTTTAAGAGAATTAGGTTTAGGAGCCAATAGAAAATTAAAATTATATGAAATATTTCTAAATAGAAATAGGGTGGTAGAAGAATGATAGTAAATAGGATTGAAGAAAGATCCCTTCAAAGACAGATTAGAGATGAGCAAATATTTTTATCCATACACGATGTAATTTCAAGAATTTCAGATGAGGTAGTAAGAGAGTATAAGGACTTGATAGCTGATGTTACTCTTTCCAAGGCTCCGAAATCAGCATTAGAAAATGCGATATTAAGAATAATTAACAATAGAAATTACAAAGTGGCTAAAATTAACAGACAAGATTTAGTGAAAGAAGTTGTAGATCATATTTTAGGTTATGGCATTTTACAAAAATACATTGATTTACCTGACTTTAACAGTGCTTTTGTTAATGGGCCAAATAATGTTTGGATTAAGTGCGAAAGCAAGATGGAAAGGGTAGATGTCAATTTTGGAAACAATGAAAACTTGTTATCTTATATTCAGACTACCATTCAAGCCAGATTGAAAGGGGAAATTAATGAAAACAGGGCACTGGCTAAGTTTGAGGATAAAGAAAACAAGTTGAGAATTATATGTGGTATATCTCCCATAACTACCATAAGTCCAACCATAGTTATAAGAAAGCATAGAGATGATGCCTATTCACTAGATGATTTGGTAGAGATAGGTATGCTTAATAGAAAGCAGGCAAAGGATTTAGTAAGATATGCTCAGGCTGGGGCAAATATAATGATTGTTGGGAAAGGCGGAGCAGGAAAAACTACTCTTATGAGAGCGATTTTGGAAGAGTTAAGTGAAGAAACAAGGATACTTGTTATGGAAGAACATCCAGAGCTATTTTTGAAGCATCCTAATGCAATTCATACTTTAGTAAAAAGAAATGAATACGGTGAAGTCTATGGTATTAGAGAACTATCCGACATGGGCCTTTTAATGAGCATTGACGTTTATGTATATGGAGAAATCAGAGAAGGTGAGGCAATGGCTTTCTTTAATGGAGCCTTTGCTGGAAATCAAACTTTTAATACAGCTCATGCTGGTTCTGCCAGAAAGGCCTTGAGGAAGATGATGATAAATATGAAGATGTCAGGGACCAATCTTTCTGATGATGTACTCATGGACATCCTTTATGAAAGTGTCAATATAATCGTCTATTTAGATAGCTTTACTGTAGTTGAAATAGTTGAAATTGTATCGGAAGAAGAAGAGGAAGAAAATAAATATAACTATTTGTGGAAATATGATATTGAGAATAGGGAAGCTAACTTTATACAGGGCAAACCTATTAGAGCTGGCTATTTAAAATCAGAAAATATGATTACTAAATTAATACAAAGAAATCTTATAAAAGCAGGTGATATAGATCGTGATTTGGATAAGTATCGTATCTCTAATCTTCCTGGGACTGCTGTTGATAGCAATTAATATTGATATAAAAAACATTTCTAGGAACATTAAAAGATTTAGAAAAAGAAAGAGAACTAGCAGGATTTATATAAATAATATTTTAGGAAATAAACTGGAATATATTGAAAGGCTAATCCAAAAATCAAATATTAGAATCTATATGCCATATTCAGTATGGTCACATTTGTTTATTTGTCTTATTTTCTTAATATTAGGGACTATTTGGATGGAGCAGTATATGAATATTGTAGTATCTATAATATTCGGATTTTGTCTATCTACGGTACCTTTTTTAATACTAAGGATAGTAACTGATGTTGTTTCATATAGGGTAAAAAGAAAATCTGTAGATTTCTTGATTATTCTTAAAAACTTTTATATAGCAGGCAAAAATCAAGATATTTTTGAAAGCTTCAAAAAGGCTGCAGACTATATAGGAGAGCCTCTGAAAACCTATATTAAAACTATGATTTATGAATATGAGCACAAAATTAATCCGGTTAAATGTTTAGAAAACTTTAAGAAAAACTTAGAAGTGTTGGAGCTGAAAATTTTTGTAGAAAATCTTATTATATGCTATATCCATGGGGGTGATATTGTTGAGCTGATTGATGCCTTTATTGAGGAAATTTCAAAGCAAAGTGATGAAGATGACGAGGAAAGTGCAGAAGATACTATCTTAAACATGGGATTATATATGCTTCTTCTTATTAACTTTGTTGTTATGTATTTCTTGATTAATTCCAGCTACAGACAATCTATCCTGGAACCTCTTTGGGGTCAATTAGTATTTGTATTAGATATAGTAATTTCTATATATATAATCATTCAATCTATGATTAAGCTTCATGATGAGAGGAGATGATATGTATTCTTTATTCTAAATTTATAATTCTATTAATTATAACACTAATATGGCTAGGCCTTTTGTTAGTGTTTTTTTATTGCAAGACCAGGTCTAAAGACGAAAAAAATATAAGAAGGGGATATTATAAGAAAAGAAGATTTAAGCTTGGTTATAATACAGGCTGGTACAAGTCTTTAGATAATTACCTTAAAGAGTCTGGATATATTTTTACTCCTGAAGCTTTCATATTTGTTCATTTATTCGTGCTAGGCTTAATTTTTTATGGTATTGCAAAGTTGGGATTTCATGATGCATCTAGAAGTATTATACCTATATTATCTTTTGTGTTAATTCTAATAAACATGTTAATTGCAAAGAAGGTGAGAGATAGAAAGAATAAGATAAGATTAGAATTATGCAATATTCAGGATGTAATATATTTTCAAAGTAAAATAGGCACTGCTGATGATGTAATACTCACCTATGCTGCTAAGATTGCTGAGGATCCTTTAAAGAAGCCTTTAGAGTATCTCGCAACAGCTCCAAAGGTAAAGAAAAATATTGATGAAGCTTTAGAGTATTTGAGAAATGTTTCAAATGTAGTAGAATTACAATCTTTTAGTTTTATTCTCCAACAAAAACAAAAAACTGGTAAATCTATAGAAAACCATAAAGCTCAAGCTATGATGATGAAAAGAAATAAGAGACTTAGGAGAAAAATTGAAAGACAATATAAGAGAACAAAATTGATTATAGCATCCTTTATGTTATTCGGATGCTATGTTCTATTGCTGACAGTACCACTTATAGTGGAAATGATGAGAAGTTTAGATTTAATGTTTAGATAAAAAAGAAAAATGTAAGGGGGAAAAGATGTGAAAAAGATTAATCAAAATATGAAAAAAATAATTAATAAGAAAAGTGAGGGGAAAATAAGATCAAGAGAAATTATATTATATAGCAGTCCTTTAGCAGGTTTAGTTATTACTGCTATTGTTCTTATAGCTTTAGTGTTATTGAATACACCAATTAGAAATTTTATATCTGATATGTGGACTGCATTTTCAAATTTTGTTGATGGTAAATTAACTACATTATTTGGATCTTAATCTAAGGGTGAAGGGTAAATGAGTCCAGGAAACCTTTTTATATTAGCCTTAGTTATAGTTTTTTTATTCTTGTTTGCGGTAGGGAATACAGAGTATTCCCTGCCTTTCTTTCAAAGGCTAAAATTTGATAATATTTGCAACAAATATTTATCAATTATCCAGGCAAACGGCGGATTGAATCAAGCAGATAGAGATAATTTAATAAGGGAGTTGGAAGAGATTGGATTTTCAAATGTTTATATAGAAGCTCCTACTAAGGTAGCTTGGAATACAGAAGCTATTCTAAAAGTAGAAGCAGATTACATTTTTAAAATTACTAAAGGAAGTCTAATTAAGGAAAATAAGACTATAAGAGCTGTATATGAAAATAAAACTGTCGTAATGACATTAGAAAGGTAGATATTATGAGTAAGTCTCTGATTTATATAGGAATTGCAACTATTTTAGCACTCTTTATGATTTTACTTACTATTTTTTTAATTGAAATATCATTTATTATAACTCTTGGCAATAGAGTAGAAAATTCCTTAATTGGAGCTGGTTGGGCAGGTTTTTCAGAAATAGATTTAAGTAAGATGGCAGAAAGAATTAACGGAATTGATGATCTGGAAAACAGAGAAATTTATTTGAATAAAGAAAAGGCTGTTCATGTAGTAAAAAGGTATATAAGAGAAAATTTGAAGTTAGATATTAATTATATACCAACTAATTCAAGCTATATACCTAATAAAGAAAAACCTGTCCTTATAGATGAAATACGGATTTTCAATCCTGATGAGCTTCCTGCAATTGATAATGAAGTTAATATTACGAGGACTACCATAAAAATATCGGTTCAGATACCAATGGATATTAAAGGATTAGGATTTAGATATGCAAAGAAAACTGTATTTGTTGATATAGATTCATTTACAAGTTAAGGAGGGGAAAGTTTGAAAGTAAGAATAAACCGAAGATTATTGCAAATAGGCTTTGGATGTCTAATAGCTGCCTTACTTCTATCTTTTTATATTTTTAATCAAATGAAAAAGGCGGCACAGCCAGAACCTATGGAAAGCATAGCATATTTTTCAGAAAATTTGCCTAGAGGAGTTGTTTTAAGGGAATCAGATATTAAAATGAAGGATACTCCTAAGTCCATGGTTCCTTTAGATGCAATTAGAGATAAAAGCATACTAATTGGAAGGGAATTAATAGTTGATGTCAGCAAGGATGATTTTGCCCTATTAAATAAAACTACTATAAGAGGTGAAGTAAAAGAGGATGTAGAAAACATGTGGGAAATTGGTATTGAGGTTAAGGATATTTCTGATTTTCTTGGGTCTCAAATAAAGGTAGATGAATATTATGTCCTGTTGTTTGCTGATCCTGCTACGAATGAAAAATATCCAATAAATAAGGTTAAAATCACTGGATTGGTGGATAGTACAGGCAGGTTGATACATCCTAATAGTGAAGGACTGCCAAAGGTTGTCTTAATGGCTGTGGAGACAGAGGAAGAAATGAGAGAGATAGCAAGTTATAAGATGAAGGGCTTGTTTGAACTTGTAAGACCACCGAAGAATTGGGAGTATGTAGAGAAAATAATTGAATATGAAGATATGGAGAATATAGATGTTTTAGAATTACAAGAAGATGAAGGATAAGTTGTGGATAAGTATAATTGAAACATAGGTTTGTTTATGATAAAATTAGGACAAGGTAATCGAGATATGCAGGGTGTGGTTGCCACCTAACTTCAGAAGAAGGAAGGTGGTGTGATATGAGTACATTTGAAGCTTTATCGCTCATGATAATGTTTTCAGGATTTACAATATCACTAATCTCCTTGATTGTTAGACTTACAAAGGATAATAATAAAGAAAAAAAATAATCACCCTGCACTGCCATGCAAGGTGATTAAAACTTTTTAATCAACCGTGTGGCAACCGCACCTTTGCGGTATCGATTACCTTATTTATATTATACCACAATATAATACAAAGTAAACAAGTTTATTGTGGTAGTATATAATATTTAACGTCTGTTATATAAT
>ERZ773359.4872-NODE-4872-length-13385-cov-11.632258_pt1 | contig 13385 bp, 11 predicted proteins | sample MGYA00374955_ERZ773359 | MGnify/ENA primary metagenome ERZ773359 (study PRJEB29098, sample SAMN04486028) | biogas fermenter metagenome | study: EMG produced TPA metagenomics assembly of the Biogas fermentation microbial communities from Germany - Plant 4 DNA1...
TTTAAGAATTATGAACACCTTACCATCTTTACCAAGACGCTCTTGTTTGAAAAAGATGGGACCTTTGGATGTTAATTTAATTAAGACAGCTATAATAATCAAAATCGGTGAAATGATAATTAAAACTATCAAGCTGCCAAAAAAATCTATTAATCTTTTTATAAATAAGTTAATTTTTCTCATATACCTCGGAGTCCTTTAACGTTAAATAATCCTCTATCTCAAAAACATTATTCTATAAAATCTCCTACATAAACAATCCTGCTACAAGATAGCCCTATTAATTGCTAATCCCTGTCCCTTTTCATTTGCCCCACAACCCTTTAATAACTTTACACACTCTTGTCAAATCTTCGTCCGTCATCTTTGTATCACTTGGTAAACAAACACCATTTTCAAATAACTTCTCAGAAACTCCTTCACCAATGTAATCATACTCTTCAAACACTGGCTGCATATGCATCGGCTTCCAAATTGGCCTTGATTCTATATTTTCTTTTTCTAAAGCTTCTATAATATCAATAGGTCTAATCCGGTCACTTAAGGTAATGCAAGACAACCAATAATTTGGTTCATTCCACTTATTGGTAGGCATAAACTGCAATCCTTCAAGTTCTGCTAATTCCCTCTGATAAAACTCAAATATATACTTCTTCTTAGCCACCCTTTGGTCTAATACTTTAAGCTGTCCCCTGCCAATACCGGCAACAACATTACTCATTCTATAGTTGTAACCTATCTCTTCATGTTGGTAATGCCTTGCTCTTTCTCTAGCCTGAGTAGCCCAGAATCTTACTTTAGCAATTCTTTCTTCATTATTTGATACAAGCATTCCACCACCAGAAGTGGTAATAATTTTATTTCCATTAAAGGAGAAGATGCCGAAATCACCAATAGTTCCAGTATATTTGCCTTTATATGTAGTACCAAGTGACTCCGCTGCATCTTCAATTAAGGTCACATTATACTTCCTACATAACTCTACAATAGGATCCATATCTGCTGAAAGACCGTATAAATGCACAACTATTACTGCCTTCACATTGGGGTATTTTTCAAAAGCTGCTTCCAGCGCCTTTGGATCCATATTCCAAGTTTCAAAATTACTATCGATAAAAACAGGAGATGCATTTTGGTATATTATTGGATTGGCTGTAGCTGCGAATGTTAAATCCTGACAAAAGACAATATCCCCTTGCCCTACTCCTGCAGCCTTTAAAGCCATATGGATAGCAGCTGTTCCTGATGACAGTGCTGCCGCGTGTTTTGCTCCTACCTTTGCAGCTAATTCCTGCTCAAATTTATCTACATTTGGGCCTAATGGTGCTATCCAGTTCGTTTCAAATGCTTTATTAATGTATTGGAGCTCGTAGCCTTCATCGGACATATGGGGGGAAGAGAGGTATATTCTTTTTGACATTACAATGCCTCCTTGATTAGCTCGTCAGTGTGTGACCACTTGAAACGTGAATAGCCACAGATGCAAACCAATATCAGAGACTGAATATGCCCCCTCATATCATATTTACAACTTGTGGCCGGTATGCTTACATGAGTAATTCATATTTTACATGAGCAGCATACGTAATTCAGAAATACAAATAGGACGGCCGTCATTGATTAGTAATAATGCTGCCATAGCTTTGTTGGGCACTCTCCTGGGCTTGCATTCGGGTGGCGTTAACAGCTGGCAAATTATCCTGCAGCAACCTAACCATATCTCCATCTAAATGGTTCTTAACAGCCAGGTTCGTGAGAATCCGCAGAATATCATCTTCTGCCATACCGGCACGATAAGGGCGGTCTTCAGCGATGGCTGTAAAAACGTCGGCCACGGCCATGATACGGGAGCCAAGGGTTAACTTATCAGCTGATAATTTAAAGGGATAGCCGCTACCGTCAAGGTGTTCGTGATGCAAGGATGCCCATTTATTGATGGTCTCCAAACCAGGTATATTCTGCAGGAGACGGTAGGAAAAATAGGTGTGGCTTTTAATCAGGTTATATTCCTCCGGCGTCAGCTTACCTGGCTTCTCTAAAATCTCTCTTGGAATAGCCAGTTTGCCCAGGTCGTGCAGATGACCAGCTACACGCATTAGCTGTACCTCATGCTGCTTGAAGCCGGCCAGTTCTGCCAGTTTAGCCGCAGTGGCGGCGACACCGGCAGAATGGGTAGCAGTGAAGGAGCTACGGAAGTCAATTACTTTAGCAAAAAGATCAGTTAGCTTGGCTAGCTGTTCAAGATTAAGAGTAATATAATCAGACTGCAGAGTCTGAGCCAAATCTGTATCGTAAATTGTATCGAACCAGAAGCTTTCTTTCTCGGCCAGTGAGTGGAGCGCCTTAACCAGCTCCGGGTGAAACATTTTATCTTTTTGTGCTGAGATACGGGAAAGGATGGAGTCTTTTTGACTGAGGATATTGCCGTCCTTTTTCACTAAGACGGCGACACGGTCAGCCAGATGGATAATGTGACTGGTAAGGGGAGCAAACTCTCCCGCTCCGTGATCCCAGTGGGCATGATGATGGCGGATAATACGGGCAATTGTCTGCAAAGGCGGGAACTGCTGCAGAAGATCAGAAGCGATGCGCTCATGTTTGCTGCCTTCTTCAAACTCAAACTGCAGAGCAGTTATGCGCTCCTGTAAGGAAAGGGCACCGATATCATGCAGAGCGCCGGCTAAATAGAGATCGGCCTGCTCCTGGGGAGTAAGCTGCAGCTCCTGAGCAAGACTATAGGCGATAAAGGCCACCTGCTGATGGTGGTGAGCAAGGCTGGGGCTGACTAAATCAACTGCCTCAGCCAGGCAGGTCACAAGATCAAGTAAAGAGATAGAAAGATTTGTCATCATCGTTATAAGTCCTCATCAAAGTATAGTAGTATTTTAATTATTAATATTAAGTGTGTTGAAGCAATTGTATATGCAACTAATGAACTACACTATACCTCTGTACTGCCAGCTTATTGAAGTAATACTCGCGCAGGTCTGTACCCAAGATATTTTCCAGATGTTCAAGCTCCTCTAAGAATGAACTGGAGCTTTGATCAATGGGCCGGGCAATAAAAATACGTTCGTGGGCGGTGGTATGGGTATCTTCTTCAGCAGCGTGCAGTTCTTCGTAAAGCTTTTCGCCGGGACGGATACCGGTGTAGACGATCTGGATCTCTTTTTCCGGCTCAAAGCCGGAAAGGCGGATCAGATCGCGGGCAAGGTCACAGATCTTTACCGGTTCACCCATATCCAGTATAAAGATGTTGCCGTTGCTGCCCATGGCAGCAGCTTGAATGACCAACTGCACCGCCTCAGGAATGGTCATAAAGTAACGGGTCATCTCCGGGTGGGTCACGGTCACGGGACCGCCGGCAGCAATTTGTTTCTTAAAAAGAGGAATAACACTGCCGCGGGAACCTAAGACGTTACCAAAGCGCACGGCACAGAAGTTGGTTGCTGATTTTTCCGCCAGCATCTGGATAATAATTTCCGCGGCACGCTTAGTAGCCCCCATGACGCTGGTAGGATGGACTGCTTTATCAGTAGAGATAAGCAGAAAACTTTTGGCCAGGTGACGGTGGGCTGCTTCCGCCACATTTTTTGTGCCGCCGATATTGTTCTCCACAGCCTCTTGGCGGTTGACTTCCATTAAAGGTACATGCTTGTGGGCAGCGGCATGAAAAATGATGGTGGGCTTGTACTGGGTAAATACATCTTCAATCCTTTGATAGTTGCGCACATCGGCCACAATGGGCACGATGGCGCAGGCTAAGTCGAGCTGGCGTAGTTCCATTTCTATATCATAGACATTGTTTTCCGTATGATCTAATAATAAGAGCTGTTGGGGGTTAAACTGCACGATTTGGCGGCACAGTTCAGAACCGATAGAGCCGCCGGCACCGGTGACTAAAACGGTTTCGTTATGTAGATATTGGGCAATTTCCGCCAGATTTGTTTTAATTTCTTCCCGACCTAAAAGATCTTCAATCTGCACAGGGCGGATTCTGCTGTAGGAGACAGTGCCGTCAATTAACTCACTCACACCGGGGATAATTTTGACCTGCACGGGCAGCTGACTGCAGATACGGGTCAGCTTTTTTATTTCACTGCGGGGTGCAGAAGGAATGGCAATGATAATTTCAGTTATCTTATGCTTCTGCACCAACTGTGGGATATCCTCGCGGGTGCCTAAGACTTTGACCCCGGAAATGCCGCAGCGCTGTTTACCCTCGTCATCATCAATAAAACCAATTAAGAGCTTTTTAAGGCTGGCAAACTGCTGCTGTAACTCTTTGGCCACCATGATGCCGGCAGCACCGGCACCAATAATCAGCACCCGGCTTTCCGCGCTGTGGAAATAGTGAAAGCGGGCGGGAAAGATGCGCATTAAAATGCGGCTGCCGCCAATAAAACCTGTATCCAATACCCATTTAATGATAAAAAGGCTGGTGGGCAGCGTGGTACCGGTAAAAAAATTTATATATAAATAAATCAGTACGCTGCTGATGGTCACCGCTGTTACCACGAGCAGTAGTTCATAAATACTGGCATACCGCCAAAGCGGTCGATAGATACCGACAAAATAGAACACGGTTAGACATATTCCGACAATTGAGAATATTTGTTCTTTTAATTCTAAAAGATAAGGAGTAGCTATGCGAAAATTAAACTGTAAAAGTAAGGCAAAGTAAGCTGAAACAGCCACTAAACAGAGATCTAGTGCGATCAACAGCACTTGCCTCCTGTTGATACGTAGATCCATAGATTATCCCCCTAAGCGCTGTATGTACTTTTGAATCTACTAAACAGCTGATGCTGTCATGCTAGCGCGAGCCGTAATAATAGTGATAGTAATAACCTTCCTGCATTGGTGCTTTATTCAGAATAACCCCCAGAATATTGGCCTTAGCTTTTTGCAGCTGCTCTTTGGCGGCTAAGGTCTGCTCATGTGTTGCGTCACCGGTACCAACCACCAGGATTACACCATCCAGGTAATTAGCTAAGATCGACGCATCGGCTACCGCCAGCACCGGCGGCGAGTCTACCAGAACCACATCAAAGCTTTCACTCACAGCAGCAACAAAGCTGCGCATTTTATTTGAACCAATTAACTCAGCCGGGTTGGGCGGTATGGGACCGCTGGTCAGTAAATAAAGGTTTTCCTGACCGGGTGAAAGCATAACCTCCTCCCAGCCTAAATTGTCATCAAGCAGCAGATTGGTTAAGCCAACGTGGGAGGACTTATTAAAATACTTACCGAGGGCAGGATTGCGCAGATCGGCATCAATTAAAAGGACCCGTTTGCCGGCGGCGGCCATGGTTACACCTAAATTGGCGGCAATGGTGGACTTACCTTCAGAAGGTATCGTACTGGTCACCAATATATTTTTGATCTGTTTATCAATACTGGAAAATTCAATATTGGTACGAATAGTGCGAAAGGCTTCAGAGATCGGTGATTTAGGGTCACTGGAAGTAATTAGTTTAGCTTCGTAGTTGCGGCTGCGATTTTTGCGCTTCTTTCTCATCTTTCTCCCTCATAGTAGGGAACTACGCCTAACAGGGGCAGCTCCAGTATTTGCTCCACATCTTTTGGTGTTTTAATGGTATTGTCAAGATACTCTAAGAAAAAGGTCAAAAACACACCCGCCATTAACCCTAACAGGGAAGCAATAGCCGTATTGAGCAGAGGCCGCGGTGCTATGGGCACCATGGAAGTGGTGGCCGGGTCAATGACACTCACATTGCTGACCTGCATAATGGTGCCAATCTTAGCAATAAAAGCACTGGCAACGCCGTTGGCAATCAGGGCAGCGCGTCCCGGATAAGTATCTTTAACCGTCACCGAAATAATCTCTGTATCGGCCACTTGGCTAACAGTAATTTTTTTCTTCAGCTCGGCCGGTGTCAGCTGCAGATTTAGTTCTTTAATCACCTCATTGGCAACTAAATCACTTTTGGCAATTTGCTCATAGGTAGAGACCAGTTGGCGGTTCAGCTGTATATCCTGGATCACAACCTGAGAACCTTCAGCAGGTTTTCCTACCAGTAAAGTGGTGGAAGACTGATAGACAGGCTCCAGCACAAACAAAGTTATAACTACACCGGCAACAAAAGAGAGTAATAAACAAGCAAGAATGAGTTTCCAGCGTTTAGCGATAATGGCGAGAAGTTCACGCAATTCCAGTTCCTGTTCCAAGTCGATTCTCCTCTTTACAGACGCCAAGCGTCTCCTTGTTTGGTTACAATCTGAAAAGTTTTTTCAAGGCTGCCAATGGGGTTCTGTTTTGAGACATCCTTTTAACAGGCTCATTATTTAAGAGAGCTTTCGGGTTTTCCTGCAGCAGCAGCTGCAGCGGATACTGCTTTGCCAGTGACTGCAGGTTTGCTTTTTGCAGCTGTTTGACATGGTGGCTGTCGCTGGCTAAAAAATGTGCCATACCGTCATTAAGCAGCTGCTTGGCAGTACGCTGGACTCGTTTGCCGTACAGGCCGCTGAGACTGGTGAAATTAACCTGCACCAGGCAGCCAAGCTGCACTAAAGTTTGCAAGCTGGCCGGATCACTCTGCAGTGCCTGACAGCGTTCCGGGTGGGCGATTATCGGCTGACAGCCCTGCAGCTGCAGTTGAAAAAGCACCTGTTCGGTATAAGACGGCAGAGCTTGATATAATGGCAGCTCCAGCAGCAGGCTTTTGGTACCGGCAATGAACGGCAGCTCCTGAGGAGCTAAATCTAAGAGCACAGGCGTCAATAAAATTTCGCCCCCCAAAACGACATGTAAAGGAACTCCAGCTTCCTGCAGAGCTTCACAAAGCAGCTGATACTGCTGCTTAATCTGTGCCTGATAACGCTGAGAAAAATCCTCCAGATAGTGGGGGGTCGCTACAACGGTGCTGAAGCCCTGCTGCACTAAAGCTTGTGCCAAGGCCAAGGCATCTGCCATTGTAGCTGGGCCGTCATCAACATCCGGCAGGAGGTGACAGTGTAGGTCAAAATAATTTGTCATAAAACCCTCCCTTGTTATCATAAATTCGACAATAAATTGACAAGTCCTGCCGCCTGCGGCATTGATTTAATCTGTTAAAGAGATTTTTTAAGAGGGCAAATAAAATAATTCCTCCAGCAGTGCTGCCATCTCCTGCGCATCAGCACGCCAGTAACTAACCCCATTGCGGTGATAAAACCAGCCGGGCACTACTTCTGTGTGCACTGCTGCGATCTGTAAACCATTAAGGGTTACTACCAATTCTGCCCCTTCCTCTGGTGTCAGGTTAGTTTTAACATGCTTCCAGCCGGCATAGAAAACCGGTAAAAGCTCTTTGACAGACCGCTCCTTGACCTGTCGTGCCAGCGCCAGAAGAAAACGCTGCTGCCTTTTTACCCGGGCGATATCCCCCATAGGCTCGTAGCGAAAAGAAACCAGGGCAAAGGCTTGGTCACCGTCAAGATGCTGCAGACCCGGCTCCAGCGTCAGACCGCGCGCTTTAATGGTACGGTCCACCTCAAATTCCAGGCCTCCTAAAGCATCCACTACATCCCGAAAGAGGGTGTAGTTTACTTCCAGGTAGTAGTCGACGGGAATCCCGGTAAACTGCTCCACCGTGCCCAACAGCAGTTCAGAACCACCAAAAGCATAAGCATGATTAATTTTGTCTGTGCCGGCATAACCGGGGATTTCCACCAAGGTATCCCGGGGAATGGAAAGCATGGCCACGGTCCGTTCTTCCAGATCCAGCTGTAAAAGGACAATGGTATCTGCCCGTCCTTTACCAGGCCGATAGCTGCCCTTAACCCACTCACCGGCATCTACGCCGTAAAGCAGAAAATTATAATAGCGGTTCTGCAGCAGTTTTGTTTCTTCCGGGGCCGGGGAAACGGGCGCAGTAGCCGGCGGCGGAGTTTTGAGCGCCCGATACATTTGGTACAGGGGGCGGACATAGTAAACGACGCCCCAAAGCAGGGCGACAAACGTCAGCAGCAGGATTAAATAAAACCAATTTTTCTTTTTCATCCAACACTCACCTTACTTATGTATCTGCCGCTTGTTCAGAGTCAGGCTCTCCTTCATCAGGCGGTTCCTCCGGAGGCTCCTCCGTTTCCGGAGGCGGCTCATCAGGCGGCACTTCCGGTTCTTCTTCCTTTGGTGTTTTATAGGTAAAGGTTACTACCGCACTGGGCTGTTCTCCCTTTTTAATTGCTATGGTTTTTAAAGTCATTCCCCCGGCCGGCACTACCGGTGGCTTGCTGCTGTTATAGCGCGTACTGTTGGCAGATGGTTTACTGCCATCCAAGGTATAGTAGATAGCTGCATCAGCTGTAGAACAGCTTAAAATAATCTTGGTACCTACGGCTACCTCCCCGCTGCCAGGGTTAGCAGTGGGCTTGGCTGTCTGCAGCTGTTCCACAGTAACGGAAAACACTGTGGAAGCTTTAGCATATTCGGGATGATCAGCCCACAGCAGAATACGGGCAGTCCCGGGGGCTACTGCCACCAGGCGGATCGCATTCTCGGAGACGGCGGCAGTAACCACTCTACTGTTAGTAGAGCTGACATCAAGGATCACACCCTCATCCGGAATGGTGCGTACCGGCACAGTAACGGTTTCACCGGGAGTAAGTTTGGGGTTTTGAATATAGGAAATGATGACCGGTGTTCCCTCTTCAGTTTCCGGCTGATTTTCTTCATCTGTACCGGGCTGCAGCGGTGACGGTGCCGTTAACTTCTCCGGCTCCAGCGCTAAATGAACATCGGGAACATGGATTATAGCTTCCTGAATCTTCCCCTCACCTGTAACTTCAGCCTCGGCAAACAGCTCCAACAGTTCCACCACGGCAGCTTCGGCTACTGTAATCCGGCTACCGGTCAAACCCCGCTCCACCATGAGCTTATTGATGGTGCCGCTGGTTAAGGTCAGTTCCGTATCGTTGCCGCCAACGGTCACGGCAGTCGTCAGCTCCCGCAGCTCCAGGGCAGCATTATCCTCAAGCCTGAATTCAGCTATCCCGGCACCGTTTAAGTTTTCTGCCGTTACAACCGCCCGACCGCTAATCTTTGCCAGCGGCAAGGCGGTGGAACCCTGCGTAACAATCATTGCTTTGCCTTCTGAACGGCTGACGGCCAGCTTAGTAGCTGTCACATCCTGCAGCCGTACAGTGGTCTCCTGCAGAGCAATGATTACTAAATCACCCTCCACCTGGAGGTTCGAGAGCGTAATCTCGCCACCCTCCCTTTCCGGTGCCAGGTAGAGGTTGCCCGTTACTTTTAAATTCTGCAAATGGATACCGCCTGCCGCTACTTCGACATCGCCAAAATATTCTTCCTCACCACCAGCGGGACCGTAAGTCCCCGGCGTAGAGAAAACAAAAAAAGACGGTTCTGCTTCCGTTTTTAATAAACGTTCACGTATCAGCCAAACTGCAGCCAATATCAGCAGCAACAGCAGGATAATCAGTGGTTTCTTTTTCATGAATTTACACCTTTAGGCATTTTTTAGTATTATTCTAGCTCTACTGATATTTATCCTGCAAGAAAAAAGAAAATGACTGCAAAGAGCCATTTTCACCTCAATGTTAATTTATACCATTCAGCCGCGGTAGTTTTGCTCAAAGCGCCAGGCATCCCGGCACATCTCCACCAGGCCGCGTTTAGCCGTCCAGCCTAACTCTTTTTTAGCTTTGGTGGCATCAGCATAGCATACAGCAATATCGCCAGGGCGCCTGTCTACTATTTCATAAGGCACCTTAAGCTGATTGGCCTCTTCAAAAGCCTGAACTAGCTGCAGGACACTAGTGCCCTGCCCTGTACCCAAATTATAGATGTGAACTCCGGGTGTTAATTTTGCTAATGCTGCTACATGACCTTCGGCCAGATCCATGACATGAATATAATCCCGGACCCCCGTACCATCTGCAGTCGGATAGTCATTGCCGAAAACACGTAATTTAGGCAGCTTACCCTTAGCCACCTGCGTTATATAAGGCATCAGGTTATTGGGAATCCCGGTGGGAGCTTCACCTATTAAGCCGCTTTCATGGGCCCCAACAGGGTTAAAGTAGCGCAGCAGCGCTACCGACCAGTCAGGGTTAGCCTGTACAACATCTGTTAATATGCGTTCACTGATAGCCTTAGTTTCACCGTAAGGGTTAGTGGTGGGCAGAAGAGGCATCGTTTCTACAAAAGGCACTTCATTTTCACCGTACACTGTGGCTGATGAACTGAAAACAAAACGCTTTACGTTGTACTTTTGGCACAATTTTACCAGCACCATCGTACTGACGGTATTATTGTAATAATACTGCAGCGGTTTCTCTACCGATTCCCCAACCGCCTTGAGTCCGGCAAAATGAATGACGCCGTCAAAGTGATGTTTAGCAAAAACAGGTTCTACCGCCGCCTCCTCGGTGACATCAACTTTATAAAAAACAACCTTTTTGCCGGAGATTTGTTCTATTTTTTCTACGGTTTCGGCTTTACTATTGCAGAGATTATCAGCAATCACTACGTCATAGCCTGCCGCCAGTAATGCTACGCAGGTGTGAGAACCGATATAGCCGGTACCGCCGGTAACAAAAATGGTCATAGGTTGCCTCCTATACAGACAGTCTAAGCATGTTAACCCCTTTATTTAGGTTATTACTTAACCTGATAATACTGTACATACCAATCAGCAAACTTTTGTAGCCCCTCAGCGATAGTAGTCTTTGGCTTAAAGCCAACAGCAGCTTGTAGTTGTTCTGTAGAAGCATACGTGGCTGGTACATCACCAGGTTTGAGCGGTTCAAAAATTTTCTTAAACACCACTTCCCTACCGGTAGCTTTACTTAAACATCGTTCTAAGGTAGTTATAAAAGTCATTAACTTTTCTGGTTTGTTGTTCCCAATATTATAGACAATATGGGGGACAGATTCAGTGGGAACCTTATCAAGAAGGTGATAAATACCCTCGATAATATCATCAATATAAGTAAAGTCACGGTAGAGATCGTTATCGAAATCACCATTATTAAATATCCTGATCGGTTCACCGGCGAAATACTTATTTGCAAAACTGAAGTAAGCCATATCCGGCCGTCCCCAAGGACCGTACACTGTAAAAAAACGCAACCCTGTGGCCGGGATATTATAAAGATGGCTGTAGGTATAAGCCATCAGTTCATTTGATTTCTTTGTTGCTGCATACAGAGAGACAGGATGATCTACAAAATCGGCTTCAGCAAAGGGCACCTTTTTGTTGGCACCGTATACTGAACTGGAAGATGCATAGATTAAATGTTCTACAGGATAACTACGGCAAGCCTCAAGTATATTAAAGAAACCTACTATGTTGCTGACAATATAAGCGTCCGGGTTTTCTATGGAGTAGCGGACACCGGCTTGTGCCGCCAAATTAACTACTAATTCCGGTTGAAACTGAGCAAAGATCCCCATGACTTGCTTTTTATCAGCCAGGTCTCCTTTGATAAAAGTGAAGTGGTTATAAGATTCTAGTATTTTAAGGCGTGCATGCTTTAATTTAACATCATAATAATCGTTAAGATTATCAAACCCTATAACCTGGCTGCCCTCTGCCAGCAATTTTTTTGCCAGGAAGAAACCGATAAATCCAGCCGCACCGGTTATTAGGTATCTCTTAGCATCAGCACTACGCAATTATCCCGCCCCCTCGTTAACCTTATACTCTGCCAATTGAGTAATACTCGACTCCGGCTTCTTTCATAGCAGCAGTGTTGTATATATTTCTGCCGTCATAAACTAAAGGCGTTCTCATTAGTTTATGATAAGTATCAGGTGATACCGCCTTAATCTGCTCCCATTCAGTAAAAATAAAACAAACATTGGCTTCAGCTAATGCATCCTCCGGCTTGTCCACATAATGGATACTGCCCGCCCCATGGCTTCCTTCCGGGTATTTGCGTTTATAATTATCTATACCAACCGGATCATAAGCATATATCTCTGCACCTTGCGCTAAGAGCAGGGGTATATTATCAAGGGATGGAGCTTCACGCAAATCATCGGTACCAGGCTTAAAGGTCAAGCCCAGCACAGCAACTTTAAGACCGTTAAAAGTAATTAGTCTTCGGCAGGCTTTCCTGTAAAGAATGGTCTTTTGATCCGTATTGACATCAATGGCCGCTTTCACTGTACGCAGCTCATAACCGTGCTGCCTGGCCAAATAGTCTAAAGCCCTGGTATCTTTGGGAAAACATGAACCGCCAAAGCCAACACCGGCATTTAAGAACTTACTGCCAATGCGCTCATCGTAAGACATGCCGAGAGCTACATCTTGAATATCTGCACCCACCAATTCACACAAATTGGCGATATCATTCATATATGAAATCTTAAGAGCCAGGAAATCATTAGCAGCATACTTAATCATCTCTGCCGTTCTCCTGCTGACAGAAACAATGGGCAAATTGAAAGGCTTATATATTTCCAGCAGCCGTTCCTCAGCCCACTTACTTTCAGTACCAATAACAATCCTGGCCGCCTGCATGGTATCACGCACGGCCGTGCCCTGAGCCAAAAATTCAGGATTAGAAGCTACTTCTACTCGCACTTCATGAACCAAAAAATCCTTAATAAACTGTTCAACCTTGTCATTGGTGCCAACGGGAACTGTAGATTTTACCACAACTAGACAGTCTTTCTCGATAGATTCGGCAATCTGTCTGGCCACTGTAGCAACATAGGTAAGATCGGCAGAACCGTCAGGCAGTTCCGGAGTACCCACACCGATAAAAATGGCATCAGCATCTTTATAAGCAGATTTATAATCGGTTGTATAGTCGATACGACCAGCGGCATAGTTTTTCTGCATTAATTCTTCTAAATCTTGTTCATAAATTGGTGAGATTCCCTGTTTCATAATTTCGATCTTTTTCTCATCAATATCTACGCAAGTAACTTGATGCCCCATTTCGGCCATACAAACTCCGGAGACTAAACCAACATAACCCGTTCCTGCAACAGCTATTTTATACATGGGTCCCTCCTTAAAATAAACTTTTACATTATTTTTACCATACTAAATGTTTTCACTTGTTTATTATTCTGACGGCAGCCTTATCCAGGAACCAAGCAGCTTGTCGTCCTCGTAATCTGCAAATGGGGAAAAACCAGAAGCGGCATAATATGTTTTCTCGCCAAAATAAACTCTGCCGTTTACTTCATAAAGATCAATTCTTACATGTAAATCATTGCGGGACAACCGTCTGGCAATATCCAGCATCTCGGTGAGGCATAGCGGTTTTTGGATTTCTTTACCCGGAGCTTTATTCCTGCGTTTAATTGTACTTCTTTCCCAATTCGCATCATAAAAATCTAAAGTATAGTTGGGAGTATTTCTGTTTTGATGAACTTGAATTAGCTTAGGTTCACCATGAAA
>ERZ773359.4875-NODE-4875-length-13380-cov-23.166829_pt1 | contig 13380 bp, 10 predicted proteins | sample MGYA00374955_ERZ773359 | MGnify/ENA primary metagenome ERZ773359 (study PRJEB29098, sample SAMN04486028) | biogas fermenter metagenome | study: EMG produced TPA metagenomics assembly of the Biogas fermentation microbial communities from Germany - Plant 4 DNA1...
TCTATAGGAATTATCTATCTATTTATACATCAGCAATTATCTATCTATTTATATCTTTAATTATATAGTTTTATTGTAGATATTAAATTAAATAGCTTAATAGCTAGTATATCTTTCTAATTGCTAACCTACATCTTCTATATCACCTATTATAGGGAGCAATTTCCTAAAGGGACTTATGAAAATTATGGTTATAGATATTAGCCAAAATGGACATATTAAGATAATGGAAAATACTAAATGGAGGTTTAGAGATGAGCGAAAAGGTTAGAGAGAGATTAGAGGGTCGTGTTTCCTACCATGACTCTGTGGAAGAGATGCTTAAAAGGATTAGGGAAGACGGTCTATCAAGTGTATTTTCCCGCTGGGAAGACCAGGAAAAGATCCGCTGTAAGTTCTGTTTGGAAGGCCTATCCTGCCAGCTATGTACCCAGGGGCCTTGTAGGATCAGTGAAAAGGCAGGGGCAGTTAGGGGAGTCTGCGGAATAGACCGAGATGGAATGGCCATGAGGAATTTCCTAATGAGGAATATCATGGGTGCTGCTACATATGGCCACCATGCCTTTGAAGCCTTTAGGACCTTGAAGGCTACAGGGGAAGGAAAGACTCCTTTCAAGATTAAAGATGTGGATAAGTTAAAATGGATGTGTGAAAAGCTGGGTATAGATACAGACCAACCCATTAATAAGATGGCCATTGAGTTGGCTGAGCTGTTGGATAGGGAGATGAAGACTAATCCTGACCATGAAAGCAAGATGGTGGAGGTATTTGCCCCAACTAAGCGTAAGGAAGTATGGAAGAAGTTAAACATCTATCCTACCGGGGTAGAGCATGAGGTTCAAAATTGCATAGCCAGCTGTTTAACCAACGTAGACGGAGATTATGTATCCCTAGCTAAGAAGGCCCTTCGCTTAGGCCTATCAACTATCTATACGGCACAAATTGGGCTGGAGATGGTTCAGGACATCCTATTCGGAACCCCCATGCCTCATGAGGTAGATGTAGACTTAGGTATTATGGATCCTGACTATGTGAACATCGCCTTTAACGGCCATCAGCCTTGGGTAGGAGTGGCCACTTTACAGAAGGCTAAGGAAGAGAAGTATCAGGAGATGGCAAGGGCAGCAGGAGCTAAGGGTATTAGAATCGTTGGCTCCATAGAAACTGGTCAGGAGTTATTACAGAGGTTCCAAGTTGACGATGTCTTCGTAGGCCTAATGGGTAACTGGCTGGCAATAGAGCCCTTCTTAGCTACTGGTACGGTAGATGCTTTAGTTATGGAAGAGAATTGTTCACCTCCCCATATAGATCAATATGCTGAAAAATATCAGGTGGCTTTAATCAGCGTAAGTACCATAATAGGAGTTCCTGGGACTGAACACAATATGCCCTATTATCCAGAAAAAGTGGATGAGATGGCTGAAGAGTGTATAAGAATTGCCATTGAAAACTTCAAGAAGAGACATGGTAAGGTTAAGCCTATGGTACCAAAGCATAAGACTAAGGCCATAGCAGGCTTCTCAACAGAAGCAGTCCTAAAGGCTATAGGGAACGACCTAGATGCCCTAGTAGATGTAATAGCGAAGGGACAAATAAAGGGGATAGTAGCCCTGGCCAACTGTGCAACCTTAAGGAATGGTCCCCATGATTGGAATACGGTAAATATAACTAAGGAGTTAATCAAGAGGGATATCCTAGTAGTAGCAGGGGGCTGCGGTAACCATGGGTTGGAAGTGGCTGGACTATGTAATCTTGATGCTATCCAATATGCCGGTGAAGGCTTGCAGGCAGTATGTAAGGCCCTTCAAATACCGCCGGTCTTAAGCTTTGGGACTTGTACTGACACTGGTAGGGTTTCCATGTTAGTAACAGCCTTAGCTGAACACCTAAATGTTGATATACCAGATTTACCAATAGCTGTTACAGCCCCAGAGTGGATGGAGCAAAAAGCTACCATAGACGGTATCTTTGCTGTGGCCTATGGAGCCTATACCCACCTATCTCCAACACCATTTATTACTGGAGCACCTGAGTTGGTGAAGCTTTTGACAGAGGATGTAGAACAACTAACTGGTGGAAAGGTTGCCTTAGGGGACGATCCAGTTGAGGCAGCCAAGGATATAGAAGCCCATATTATCAAGAAGAGGAAGGCGATGGGGTTAAAATAATAAATAGGTGAAAAAACTTCCCTAGCTGATAAGCGGGGAAGTTTTTGTTTGTTTTAGGTGCAACTATAGTGAATTAAAGCTATAAGTGATATAATGAAATAAATGGAATTTTTATTCTTTAACGAGTTAATTTCAATCTTTAGCCGTTGAAATTAAAGGGGGTATTATGGTGAAATACATATGTAAAAGATGTGATGCAAGCTATGATGAATCCTTTGAAGGTTGGAGATGTGAATGTGGTGGTTCCCTCTGGTTAGATAGGGAGGTTAAATTTACTAAGGAGGACATTAGGAAGGATGATTTTAGCCTTTGGAGGTACGACAAGGCCTATCCAATAAAGAAGGAGGACTTAGTTACCAGCTTTGGGGAAGGATTAACTCCTTTAGTAGAAGAAGATTGGAAGGACCAAAAAATCTATATAAAAAACGAGGCCCTGATGCCCACGGGCTCCTTTAAGGATCGGGGGGTTGCTATGATGATCAACTACCTGGCTATTAAGGGGGTGAGGAAGATAACTGAGGACTCCTCTGGCAATGCTGGGGCTTCTGTGGCCGAATATGCAGTAAAGGCTGGTATGGACTGTAATATCTATGTTCCTGAAGGTACTTCAGAAGGTAAGGTGGCCCAGGTAATTGCATCTGGGGCCAGGATCCATCAGGTACCAGGACCCCGGGAGGCTACGGCTAGGGCTGCCCAAGAGGTAAGTGGTGGGGTATATGCCAGCCATAACTGGCATCCCTATTTTGTAGAGGGAGTTAAGTCCATGGCCTATGAGATTTGGGAACAATTGGGCTATTCTCAGCCGGATAATATCATCTGCCCAGTAGGTAATGGTAGCATAGCCCTAGGCCTATATCAGGGCTTTAGTGAGCTTTTAGCCAATGGGGAAGTAGAGAGGCTACCAAGGGTATTTGGAGTCCAGACCCATAACTCCAACCTCTTATATAGGAAGTTCCATGGCTTAGAGGAGGATTATGAACCTAAACCATCGGTGGCAGAAGGGATTACTATAAAGTCCTGTAAGGCTGAAGAAGTTGTAGAAGCAGTTAGGTCCTGTGATGGTGAAATTCTAGCTGTTGAGGAAGAGGAAATAATCGAGGCTTTAAAGGAGACCTGTAAGAAAGGCTACTTTATAGAACCTACATCAGCCACTGCCTTTGCAGGCCTAAATCAACTAATTAAGGATAAGAAGATAGGTCTCAATGAAAAGACGGTAGTAGTTGTATCTGGCAATGGCCTAAAGGCCAGTGAAAAAATCTTAAAATATATAAAATAAGCTCTCTTAAAGGGATTGGGTTATAGATTTACATTAAAAGATCAGGCTTAGCCTGGTCTTTTTTCTTTATAAGGATAGAATATTATTAAATGCTACTTAAACACAATATCCGTGTCTTTATCTATCCTTGGTTTATAGTCAATTATAGCTAATATAAAATTTTTTACCTAATTTAAATGAAACTTTTTAAGCTTATAATTCGTCTTATATATAGAAGTGCTTCTTTGGAGGTGGATTGAGATTAAAATCAGTAAAAGTGAATTCCAGGACTTATTTCTAAGATACAAAGCAGATATCTACAGAATAGCCTACAGCTATGTTCATAATGAGGCTGATGCCTTAGACATAGTTCAGGAGACAGCCTACCAGGCCTATCTTTCAAAGGATAAGCTGAGGGATAAGGGTAAGTTTAAATCTTGGATATTGAAGATTGCAGTTAACAAGGCTAAGGACCTTCTTAAGAAAAGGGGACCCATCTTAGTAGATGATATGAGCCTATTAGATAAAAGTTTGGGAGAAGATAGGGATAACCTATCCTTCTTCCTAGATGGTTTAATGGCCCTAACCCTAGATGAGAAGAATATCATAATCTTAAAGATTTACTTTGATTATACCTTTGAAATGATAGCTGGGGAGTTAAATCTATCCATAAGTACGGTTAAGAGTAGATATTATAGGGCTTTGGAGAAGTTGAGGTTAGAGGAGGGATTCTATGAGTAGACTTAAGGATAATTTTGACCAAATTCCCATTCCGGATGAATTAGATAAGGCTATAGAAATGGGCCTTAGGAAGGCAGAAGTTGAATTAAGGAGGAAGAGGAATAAAAGGCTGATTTCCCTAGCTGCATCCTTTGTCATCTTAATAGGAAGCATGGGCCTAATAGGCTTCGATAGGGTGGAAGCTGCCATCAGGAGGGCTTTACAATATATACCAGGCTACAATGTGGTAGTAGATACAGAGAAAGGTGAAGTTTTAGCCTTACAGGAGCCAGTTTTATACGAGGAAGATGAGGTTTATGTAGAGATTAAGGCTGCATCGAAGCTAGGGAAGGAACTTCTGATATCCATTGAGAGTAATTACAAAAATATAAAAAACACAGAAGTTTTAATTAAGGATATGGATGGAAATATAATATCTACAACCCGCTGGGATAGAGCCGGTGGAGGAGAATATTGGCAGGGTAACTACCACTTTGAAGTGACAGATGAAGGAAATAGCTATAGCTTAATATTAGGCCAGATGGAAATTCCCTTTAGCTTGGAGAAAACTTTAAAAGTTGATGACTTCCTACAATTGGGTGAGCACGCATCTGATAAGGGGGTTACCATAGTAGCCATTAAAAAGCCTTTGGAAGATGGACTAAAGATAAGCTTACTCCATCAAAGCCAAGATAAATTAGTTGAAGATTATCCCTTTGAACAGAATCTATGGATGGCTAGATTTTATGATATTGAAAAGAGCATGTATATTGAGGATAGGGAGGGTAATAAGTATTATCCCAACATACCATCATCCTTTGGGAATTTAATGTCCGATTTTTACTTTGACCTGGCTGATCAGGAAGGTTTAAAACTCATCCTACCCTATGTTAAAGTTAGGTATCCTGAGCTTAAGACGGATAAGATTAAGATAAGGACTCCCAAGGATGGGGAGCTAATGACCTTAGATAAGGAATTGCCTTTAGGCCCCTTTAGCATATATCTGGCAGATGCTAGGGCGGAAGGTGAAGAGATTATAGTTAAGTTTAAAATCAACTCCACCCAAGATGAGATAATAGATTCCCTATATATAAGGGGGATAGACGGCTATGGAATAGGGCCTAGTGAAGAAGAAGGCTTTATGGATCTCTTTATCTCTAAGAAAGATGTAGGAAGGACTTTTAAACTTTACTTCACATCACCAACTGCTATCCTAAAAGGTAATTGGATAATAGACTTAGATTAAAGATCAAGCTTAGCTTGGTCTTTTCCTCCTTTTATGGATATAATAAGATTAATACTAATAAGGACTAGGAGTTCTTGGGTATAAAAATATTAAGTATGCCTAGATTATAGATTAGAGATTTAAAAAAGGGAGGATAGGAGATGGATATTCTTACTAGGGCTTATGAATTGAAGGATGAAATAGTCTACTATAGAAGAAAGATCCACCAATTTGCAGAGCTGGGCTTTTGCCCTTAGGTAGCGCTGTATTTGTAGAATGCGCCATAAGGTGGTTGGAGGAAAATCAGGGATAGATATGGTAAGATGGTAAGAAGGCTTAATAATAAAAAATAATTGATGAACAAGAAGAGGAGGTTAAAGGGGGACATGGAAAGAATAAGACTAGCTATAGTTGGAAGTGGTGCCCTAGGAAGTATAATAGCAAGGGCCATAGTAAAGGACCTTAGGGAGGATTTTGAATTAGTAGGTATATTAAGTGGCAGGTATGAAAATGCCCTTAAACTAGCTGACGAAGTCAATACTAAAGCCTATAGGGATCTAGATGAGGTCCTAGAGGAAAGGCCTGACTACATAATTGAGGCAGCTGGTCCAGCTGTAGTAAAGGAGATGGGGGAAAAGATCTTGGCTAAGGGCATCAACCTAATAGTATTATCCGTCGGTGCCTTTGCCGATGAGAGCTTTTATAAAGCTATGGCAAGTTTAGCTAGGGAAAACAACTGCCGAGTACATTTAACCTCAGGGGCAGTAGGAGGATTTGATGTATTAAGCTCAGCCATGTTGATGGAAGAGGGCAGGGTCCAGATCCTTACTGAAAAGGCTCCCAAGTCCTTAGTTGGGGCCCCATATTTGGAGGGTAAGGAACTGTCAGAAGTAGAAGCAGTAGATGTATTTACTGGTACAGCAAAAGAAGCCATTGAAGCCTTCCCTAAGAATATCAATGTGGCAGTGGCAACTGCCTTAGCCAGTGCAGGAGTGGATAAGACTAAGGTTACAATAAGGAGTGTGCCAGAGTTGAAGAGCAATAGGCATACTATTAAATTTCAAGGAGATAGGGTAAGGGTAGCAGTTCAGATAGAGTCTAGGCCTTCAGCTGATAATCCAAAATCAAGCACCCTGGCAGCCTGGAGTGTAGTTTCACTTCTAAAGAGGCTAGTTTCACCTATAAGCTTTTAAAAGAAGGGACGGTTTCTATAGCCGTCCCTTCTTTTATCCCCCTATCTAATGCCTAAATGGTTACGCTATAATAGCCTTGATAACTTAGACTGTTAGCTGATGAATTAATTAGGGGATAGTTGACCTAAAAGGTGTAAATAATGTAATATACAGGGTAGTGACCGACTGGTCGGTCGATTAAAAAATAAGGTTAGGAGGACGTGTATGGTCTCAAAATTCAGCGTAAGAAAACCTTATGCAGCTTGACCTATATTAACAACAGGGAACAGTATTTTGATGTTAATACTCAAGTAGCTATGGATTCCACCTATAAGATGCTTATAAGGGCCTTAAATTAGGATAGTCTTTCCTTTTTATATAAGATATATCTTTAGCATCTAAGTAGGTGTTTTGCAAGAAAGTCTATATGTATTTCTAACCCCCTAAATCTTAAGATTTGGGGGGGGTAGTTTCCTTAAGGATTAATTTTATGCTATATTTAACTTTAATCTGTTCACCTTGTACCTAGGTTTACATAGCTTAAAAAATACCATATTAAGTTTCCCTAGTCAGGATTTCCATAAATTCTTCATCCTGCATCATACCCTCTAGGCTATGGATTCCGAAGTTTTCCAGTATCCTAAAGATATTCTTATTGTCAAAGGGAGTTAGGATGAAGGATTCTTCACCAAATTCGTTTACATGCTTAGTTCCCTTATCCACATCTATATTGGTCCTAGGGCCACCTACACAGCCCCCTATACACCCCATACCCTCGATAAAGTTGGCCTTGATATCCTTCCTCTCCCTTAGGTCATTTAATATTCCCTTACATTCATTGACCCCGTGAACCTTTTTAGCCTTCAGTTTTATAACCCTAGTAGGTTCTAGGCGGTTGACGGCAGTCTTAACGGAAAAGCTGACGCCACCAGTTCTAGCATATAGCCTGCCTCCTAAGGAAGCCTGGTCTATATCATCTGGCTGGAGGGATTGGAGATCTATCTGAAGGGCCTTGAAGATCTCCTTTAGCTCTTTAAAGTTGAGTACGAAATCTATGGCCCCTTCTAGGTGGGGCTCTTTGGCTTCGGATTTTTTGGCTATACAGGGTCCGATAAATACTACCCTAGCATTGGGATATAGCCTTTTTAATATCCTGCCTGATGCTATCATGGGGGATACAGATGGGGACATCTTCTCATAAAGGTCTGGATAGTTCTTCTTAACCATATTAAACCATACGGGACAGCAGCAGCTGGTTAAGAAGAAGTCCTCCTCATTCTTTACTAACTTGTTGAATTCAAAGGCCTCTTTTATAGTTAAGATGTCAGCAAAGAGGGCTACTTCTATAAGGTCCCTAAAACCCATTAGTTTTAGGGCAGTCCTTAAATGGCCCATGGTAATATTTTCACCGAATTGACCTGCTGCAGCCGGGGCAATGGTGGCATATACGGGCTTTTCCTTATCCTTCAACAGCTCTATTAGGGGGATGAATTCTATCTTATCGGCTATAGCCCCAAAATCACATTCGGAGACACAGTAACCACAGCTAAGACATTTGTCGTTGATGATTATAGGTTCCCTCCTCCTCCTGTATATTGGATCTTCATACTTACATTCAACTACGCATTGGTCATTATGTTCATTGCAAAATTCACAAGGACCGTCTATGTTAGTTACGATGGGGTGGGTTACTTTTTCAGATTTTAGTCTATGTAGTTCATCTTCAAACTCCACATCCCCTTTAGGGTCTAAACCCATGGCCACCCTCATATGGTCTCGGATAAAGGCTAGGTCCCTATTTTCAAAGCCATATTTATTTTTAATATTTATAGCCAATTCCTCTAAATCTGAATTATCCTTAACCAGATTATTCCAAAAGGCTTTAATCATCTCTTGGAATATGAACATCCTTTTCTCGTTAAAATCCCTATAGGCCTCTAACAAACTTCAACACCTCTTATATTATTTATGTTTATTTATCATGGCCATAAATCCTATAAAATATGTATTTAGCTTGTACAATATGAAATATTTAGGAAGAAGGTAATGCGAAATCGAGAACTGCTGTGTGCCCTGAAAGGGTATCCCCGATTTCGCATTATATAAACCTTAATAGGATTGGGACAGAAATTAAGGAGAGGAGGGTGGTTAAAGAAACTAGTAATGCAGCAAATTCCTTCTCCTTATTATATTTTTCAGCCAAGATCGAGGTCATGGTGGAGGCTGGCATGGCTGTCATGATAATTACAGAGTTGACAGCTTTTGAAGGTTTAAAAATAGAGAATATAAAACATATGGTCAAAGGAATCAAAATTAATTTTGTAAATATACCATAATAAAGGGTTTTGTCCCTCATATATTCCTTGAATTTTACCTTGGATAGTATAACTCCTATGATTATCATGGATAATGGACCAGTCATACTTCCGATGCTTTCTATACTGCTAAAAAAAGCTATTGGAAGTTTTATATCAAACATGAATATTATAATACCGATGATTACAGCAATAATGGAAGGATTTAATAGGATTTTTTTAAATTCATTAAATTGATTAAGCTTACCCTCATAAAGCATAATTCCATAGGTCCATACCAATATGACGAAGAACATATTAAAGATTGACCCATATATTACACCTTCAGGTCCATAGATAGCATTAAGTATTGGAAATCCAATATAGCCTGTATTCACAAATACGTTGGCGAAGTGAAGTACCGTCTTTTTATTTTCCTTTACAGGTATTAGGACTAAGTAGGAAAGGATTATGATTAAAATATATGCCAATAGGCTATAGTAAAAGGTCTTAATAATATTATCCTTAATAGTTTCATCATATGAAAAGATAAAGGATGATACTATCATAAAGGGAAGGGCAATTTGAATAAGAATATCTGTTAATCCTTTATTTAACTTGTCATTTATAATATTTCGCTTGGCCCCATATAGGCCTACTAAAATCATTATAAACAGAGATATAACACTATTGATTATAGCAGTCATCTTGATCCTCCAAAATATTTTAGTCTATAATCTAAGTTATGATTTAAGGCACTAAATGTGACATAAAAATACGTAATATAGAGGCTGCCGGTGGCCTTAAAGTGTATCCCCGATTTCGCATTTGACTGAAATAAAAATAATAGTTATAATAATATCAACAACAATTAAAGAAAGGGTAAGGTATTTATAGAATGTTCATATAATCCACTTAATCAAGAAAAATTAATGACCAACTTAAAGCCATATAGGTTTTTTTGTTGTGCAATTTTTCAACTAGGTGGATAGTATAAACATCTAAAATACTTGGCTAAATATTAAGGCAGAGGAAAGTTAATATATAACTTTCTATATAGTTTTGTCCTTGTCTGTAAGCTAATATACTTTAATAAGGACTATGCTATCCTCCTAGAAATAAGGGAGGTTTTTTTATGCTTATTTTAGAATCTAAAAGTATTAAAAAATATTACGGCCATAGGCTGATCTTAGATATAGATGATTTGAAGGTATATTCCAATGACCGTATAGGTTTAGTTGGTCGAAATGGGATAGGCAAGACTACCTTACTGGATATATTAAGCCAGAGGATTAAAGCAGATGAAGGCTGGATTAAAATCCATGGTAAGTATGAGTATGTATCACAATTAGGTCAGCCTAATAAAAAGTATTTAAGTGAAGAAATGGCTTCTAAATTTAGGACTAAGGCTCTTTGGGATGATACTATGAGTGGCGGTGAAAAGACTAGGTTCAAGCTGGCTCAAGCCTTAAGTGATGATAGTCTAATGCTCTTTGCCGATGAGCCTACTAGTAATTTAGATATAGAAGGTATAGAGCTATTGGAAGAAATATTATCTCAATATGATGGGGCCTTTATAATCATCTCCCACGATAGGGACTTCTTAGATAAATTGTGTAACAAGATAATAGAGTTGGAAGATGGGAAAATTAAGACCTACAACGGCAACTACTCTAAGTATAAAGAACAGAAGGAATTAGAAAAGGAAAGGGCATATTTTGAATACAAGCAATACGTAGATGAGAAGGGGAGGCTGGAACGGGCCATAATAGAAACTAGTCAAAAAAACGCCTCCATAAAGGGTCCACCTAAGAGGATGGGAATCTCTGAGGCTAGGCTTCATAAGATGGGTGGTCAAAAAGCCAAGGCTACCCTAGATAGGAAGGTTAAGAATATCAAAAAACGGATAGAGCAGCTGGAAAAGAAGGAAAAACCCTTCGAATATAAGGAGGTCAAATTCGATATATTAGAGTCTAGTAAGCTCCATAGTAAGATAGTCATAGAAGGAAAGCATATCAACAAAAGCTTTGGCCAAAAGACCATCTTTAAAGATGGGGACTTTACCATCTATAATGGGAAAAAGGTTGCCTTAATTGGCCCCAATGGTTGTGGTAAGTCTACCCTGTTAAAGATGATAGTAAATGGAGATAAGGCCATAAAAACAGCTAAGGCTGCAAAAATAGGATACTTCAGCCAAGACCTAAGTATTTTAAATGATAATTTAACCATCTTAGAAAATGTAATGGAGACTAGTGCTTATCCTGAGGAGTTCTGTAGGTTACTACTTGGAAGGCTCCTTTTTAGAGGTGATTCAGTCCATAAGAAGGTTGGAATATTAAGTGGTGGAGAGCGGGTTAAGGTATCCTTTGCAAAGATAATCCTTCAGGATATCAATCTTTTAATACTTGATGAACCTACTAATTATCTAGATATAGACTCTTTAGAAGCAGTAGAATCTACACTTAAGGATTACCATAATACCATTTTGCTAGTCTCCCATGACCGGAGGTTTATCAGCTCCATTGCAGATACTATTATGACTATAGACAATCATAAGATCCATATATTTAATGGAAACTACCAAGAATTTTTAAATAAGAATAAAAAGAAAGACCAGAAGCAAAATATAAGGGAAGAAATAATATTACTTGAAACTAAGCTATCAGGGATAATAGGCTGTCTATCTATGGAGACCGATGAAGAAATTAAGGAGAGGCTAGATAGGGAATATTTTGAAATACTCAGTAAGATAAAAGCTTATAAAGAAATGCTATAAAGAGCTAGTTATTAAATTTAAGGGTATTAATTTAAGGCAAGTTAATTTATAGGAGTGTATATATGGAAACTTTAAATGATTACCTAAGCACTATAGAGGACTTGGATAAGAGGCAAAGGCTGGAAGATATCTTTGACTGGATAATAGACACATTTCCACAACTTCAGTCTAGGATAGGCTGGAATCAGCCAATGTTTACCCATGAAGGTACCTTTATTATAGGTTTTAGTACTGCTAAAAATCATATATCTGTAGCACCTGAAAGTGTAACCATAGAAAAGTTTAGTGAAGAGATAAAAAAGGCAGGTTATGACTATACTAAGGAAATTTTCCGTATACCTTGGAATAAGGATGTTGACTTTAATTTATTAAAGGAAATTATCCAATTCAATATTCAAGATAAGGCTGGTTATACTAAGTTTTGGAGATAGGGCTAGGGTTTTACCCTGGCCTTTTGTTTTACTAAAAATGCGAAATGGAGAACCGTCCCCGATTTCGCAAAGATTGTAAAATATTAGCAAGATAATTAGTAAAGAAGGGTAGATAATAGATAATAAGGGAATTAATAAAAGTAATGAAATTAATTATTAAATAAAGGATGAAAATAATGGATAAAAATGTAGTTAATATAGGATGGAATTTTGATAATAGCTATATAAATTTACCAGATACCCTATATACTAAGGCCAAATTAAATCCGGTTTCTTCTCCTAAGCTAGTCATCTTAAATAAGGATTTAGCAAGTGACCTGGGACTAAATATAGATGGCCTATTAAGCCCTAAGGGTGTAAATATCCTAGCAGGTAATAGGGTTCCTATAGGAGGAGACCCTATTTCCCAAGCCTATGCAGGCCATCAATTTGGTCATTTTACCATGTTAGGGGATGGTAGGGCCATCTTGCTGGGAGAACATATAACTCCCGCTGGAAAGAGATACGATATACAGCTTAAAGGTTCAGGAAGGACCATCTATTCAAGGGGAGGAGATGGAAGGGCTGCCTTGGGTCCAATGCTTAGAGAATACATCATAAGTGAAGCTATGCATGGACTAGGAATCCCAAGCTCCAGGAGTTTAGCCGTAGTTGAAACTGGTGAAAAGGTCTATAGGGAAAGTCCCTTAGCAGGTGCTATCCTGACCAGGGTAGCCGAGAGCCATATTAGGGTTGGGACCTTTCAATATATATCTACCTTTGGGTCTTTTGAAGAACTAAAGGAGTTGGCTGATTATACGATAGAACGTCATTTTCTACATATTAAGGATGAAAAGACTAAATATATTCTATTCCTTAGGGAAGTGGTCAAAAGGCAGGCCAAGTTGATTTCAAAATGGCAGCTAGTAGGCTTTATCCATGGGGTTATGAATACGGACAATGTGGCCATAAGTGGTCAGACCATAGATTATGGTCCCTGTGCCTTTATGGATGTCTATAATCCTAAGACGGTCTTTAGCTCTATCGATAGGCAGGGTAGATATAGATATGAAAACCAACCTATTATAACCGTATGGAACCTATTTAGATTTGCTGAATCCATCTTACCCTTGTTGGATGAAGATCAGGAGGAGGCAATGGATATAGCTGAAAAGTGTGTGGAGGATTTTTCGCAAATCTACAATGAGCTTTGGAAGGTTGGAATGAGGAGAAAATTAGGCTTGTTTAAAGAAGAATATGAAGATGAGACTATAATAGTAGAACTATTAAGCCTTATGAAGAAGCATAAGGCAGACTTTACAAACACCTTTAGGTCTCTAACCTTAGGTGAATTTTGCGG
>ERZ773359.4877-NODE-4877-length-13375-cov-6.830781_pt1 | contig 13375 bp, 10 predicted proteins | sample MGYA00374955_ERZ773359 | MGnify/ENA primary metagenome ERZ773359 (study PRJEB29098, sample SAMN04486028) | biogas fermenter metagenome | study: EMG produced TPA metagenomics assembly of the Biogas fermentation microbial communities from Germany - Plant 4 DNA1...
GTACGAGCCACAAAAGAAAAAGTGGTACGCCAAGTAGGTGCGGAAGTTTTTGGCTTCCCCTACATCGGTATTGGCTATCCCATCTTTAGTAAAACAGGAGAACTTTTAGGTTCAATTTCTATCATTACTAGTTTGGAACGGCAAAATCTTCTTTTTTCCATGGCCAACCGTTTATCTGCCGCCATTGAAGAAATGAGTGCCACCACGGAAAATATGGCTTCCCAATCTGCCACTTTGGCCGGGATCGGTAAACAATTGAGCAAGTTAGATGAAAAACTGCAGTCTTGCGTGCGGGAAACAAACAGCCATTTACGCACAATCAAAAATATTACAACACAATCAAAACTTCTTGGTCTTAATGCTGCCATTGAGGCGGCGCGCGCCGGTGCTGCAGGCAAAGGCTTTAATGTCATCGCAGAAGAAGTCCGGCACCTTGCGGAAAACACGGCCCGGTTTTTAGCGCAAATTGAGGCCAATGTGGGTGCCTTAAACCGTGCCAAAGAAAATTTGGGCACGGAAATCGCCAGCATTGCCCATATTTCTTCCGTGCAGGCCCAAGCAGCCAAACAGCTAACCGCCGCCGCCCAGGAAATGTCGTCAATGGCGCACAAACTGCTGGAGTATGCAGAAAACTTGATGAAATCAGATTAAGCTAAAAGCCGTTCCAGTTCCGTTAACTTCTCGGCAAAAACTTTACAAGCTGCGGCAATAGGTTCTTTACTTGTCATATCTACCCCGGCCTTTTGCAGAACTTTAATGGGATAATCAGAACTTCCTGCCTGTAAAAATTGCAAGTATTTTTCCACCGCCGGCTTGCCGTCCGTTAAAATTTTCTGACTTAAAGCGGTGGCGGCACTATAACCGGTAGCATACTGATAGACATAATAATTGTAATAAAAATGGGGAATTCTTGCCCATTCCCAGCCTATTTCCTCGTCAATCTCCATCTCTTCCGTGCCGTAATACTTTTGATTTAAAGCATAATACTCATTCGTCAGTGTTTCTGCAGTTAAAGCTTCATTATTTTGTGCTTTTTGATGTATAAGATGTTCAAATTCTGCAAACATGGTTTGACGAAAAACTGTGCCCCGGAAGCCTTCCAGGAAATGATTCAAAAGATAGATACGTTTTTTCTCGTCATCAATGGTACGCAGTAAATAATCATTTAAGATGATTTCATTGCAAGTTGACGCCACTTCTGCGATAAAAATGGCATAACTGCCGTAACGATATGGCTGGGATTTCCTCGTAAAATAGCTGTGCACAGAATGACCAAATTCATGGGCTAAAGTAAATAAATCATTAATATTATCCTGCCAGTTCATGAGAATATAAGGATTGGTGCCGTAGGCTCCGCTTGAATAAGCACCACTCCGCTTTCCTTTATTTTCATAAACATCTATCCAGCGATTAGCAAAACCCTCCCGGATAACTTGTAAATAATCCTCTCCTAGCGGGGATAAGGCTTCTAATAAAATATTTTTGGCTTCCTCGTAAGAGATTTTCATGTCTACATCATTAATTAGCGGCGTATACAAATCATACATATGCAATTTTTTTACTCCCAGCACTTTATGGCGCAGTTTAAGATAACGATGTAAAAGGGGCAAATGTTCATTAATGGTACTAACCAGGTTTTCATAGACGCTTTCCGGAATATTGTTTTTTGCCAAGGCTGCTTCCCGGGCAGAGGAGTAGTTTCTCACACGGGCCAGAAAATTGTTTTTCTTAATGTTGCCGCTTAAAGTACTGGCAAATGTATTTCTAAATTTTTTATAAGTACTATAAACCGCTTTAAAGGCATCCCGGCGTACCCGCCGCTCCGGACTTTCTAAAAAGGTGATAAATCTGCCGTGTGTCACCTGGACACTTTCACCGTGCTCATTTTTAATTTGGGGAAATTCCAAATCGGCATCATTTAACATGCCAAAGGTAATTTCTGAGGCCGCCAGCACTTCGGATGCTTGTGCCAATAATGCTTCCTGCTCTCTAGGCAACACATGTGGTCTTTTACGATTGATTTCATCTAAAGCATGCGCATATAAGCGCAGCTTTTCATTTTCCTGTAAAAAAGCATTTATTTTTTCTTCAGGAATGCTTAAGATTTCCGGCACAAGAAAGGCCAATTGACTGGCAGCTTGCGCATATAAATTTCTAATCCTGTCCTCTTGCGCTTGGTAAAAGGAATTAGCGGTGTCCTGATCGGCACGCATATGGGCGTAGGCATACAGTTTCCCCAACCGTTCCGCCAGCTGATCTTCATACTCTAAAGCGGCAAGGAGAACAGCGGCGCTTTCCCCCAACTTCCCCTGAAATTCTTTGCCTTTTGACAGCAGTGCTTGTACTGACTTAAACTCTTCTTCCCAAGCTTCATCACTGGCAAAAATATCTTCCAATTTCCAGGTATATTCCTCTGGAATTTCCTCCCTTAACGGCACCTTCTTTACATTTTTTGCCATCATCATCCCCCGTTCTCTTTTAAGATAACTTTAGTATTACCCGTCTGCATAATCCGAAATCTTTCATTTGACAACATCTATGCCCCATGCCAAAACCAGGTACACTAACTCCGGGAAAACTTAAACTGCCAAGATACTTTCTAATAAGTACCTTTGCTTGTGGTGTCAGATTCAATAGCCTGTAAGCTGATTTATTGACAAGCAAGTTGTAAACAAAAGCACCGAAAAAAATGAGGATAGCTACACCAACATGGAAGTTATCTGCCATGGCAAGATAAAGCAAAATAACGGGTGCCGTCTGCCACAATGAGTTTTGCCCTTGATAATTAATTGATTTTAAGCCAACAACAAGAAAATCTATGACACAGTATAAAAGTAAGAGAAAAAAAATATACACAAGCTTGCACACCCGCTAAACTTTAGGTTTAATTAATCTGACCATATATTCTCTTTGCTTGTATTTTTCTCCTTCCCGAAAAGGATGAAGCAAAGTTTAGGAGGCAATTATATGCAACTAATTAAAGAAATAGTGGCCCTGTTTGAGGCCAACAGAAATTACGCAAATGCTGAACCCATGGCTAAATATATGAAAAATCAATTTCCGTTTCTCGGCATAAAAACTCCTGTCAGGAAAGCTTTAATGCAAAAGTTTTTTCGCACAAGCGGCATCTTACAAAGTCCTTTTCAAGAAGCATTAGTTGTAGCTTTATGGGAAAAGGAAGAACGGGAATACCAGTATGCAGCCCTGGATTATCTTAAAAGGTCGCTACCTAAACTAACAAAAAATGACTTGCCCCTCATGCAAAAACTAATCACCACTAAATCCTGGTGGGATACCGTTGACACCCTTGCCCAGCATCCTGTGGGTACAATTGCATTGAAATACCCGGAAGTTATTCCGGAAACTATTTTTGCTTGGGCGCAAAGCGAAAACATGTGGCTGCGCCGGACTGCCATTCTCTTTCAGTTAAAATATAAGGCAAAAACGGATGAAAAGCTTTTATATGAAATTATTAAACAAAATGCCCACAGCAAAGAGTTTTTTCTCCAAAAAGCAATCGGCTGGGCGCTGCGTGAATACTCGAAAACTAATCCTGACTCGGTGAAAAAATTTATCATGGAAAATGAACTGCCCAAGCTTAGCCTGCGGGAAGGAAGTAAATATCTCCCTTAAAGAATTAAACACCCTCCCCAAATTTCCGGAGAAGGTGTTTGACTATAGTAAAAATAATTTCAAGTTTCTTGGTCTACTAGAATCCCGGCTTCCCGTAAAGCAGAAATTATTTCTTGCATCACTTCAAGATTAGGAGCCTCGATGGTATGCAGGTGCACGCCGTCTGTAAGGATAGCAAGAGGTTGGGCCTGTGTATCTGCCAGTTGGGAAACAAAAAGATTTAAGTCTCGCCGGCTGGCGATCATAAGATTACCGCGTATTTCCCCATATAAGGGATGCTCCACAATGACATCTAACGCTTTTCCGCCTAAATCCACCACTATACCCAGTTCATCCATGATTTGGTCCCGGTTATGACAACAAGCGATTACTTTTCTCACATTATCGCTTTTTTCTCTTTGCGGTAACATATAGCCTTGTGGCGTGGCTATGATCTCGTTACCGGCTGCCCGTAGAAGCGCAATATCCTGCACAATTACCTGCCTGCTTACCCCAAAATGATTAGCAATTTCCGCCCCGGTAACAGGTTTAGTCCTTTGTTTTAACAGGTGTAAAATTCTTTCGCGACGCTCCACGGCTTCCATAGACTCACCTCGCTTCACTCCGCCTTCATGGTAGGGGTGCCTGTTTATCTGCCCAGGTTATTAGCCACCGCATATGCTGCTTGCGTAGCGGCAAGGATATTTTTTGGCGTTACACAATCGCCGATTTGATAAAATTCAGGTGCACATTGAGCCAGCGCCAACGCTTCTTCACGTAGCGGTTCTTGTCCCACAGCATAAATCACCGTTTCGGCGGGAAGTTCCCAGCTGCCGGAAGGACCTTTTACCCAAACGGCCGTCTCGGTAATTTCAGCGGCAGTGGTGGAAGTATAAATTTTTATGCCAAGTTTGGCAATTTGGTCCCTGAGTGCCAAGGTATGCATACTAAACTTATCAACAGACAGTTCAGGCAGCTTTTCCAGAATGGTTACAGCCCGCCCCTTTTGTGCCAAAAAGATCCCCAATTCAACACCCACCAGGCCGCCACCTAAAATAACGGCCGTCTTGCCGACTTTTTCCGGCTCTAAAAAGGCGTCTACCGCTCCAAAAACATTTGGCAAGTTAATACCTTTTACCTGCGGTACAAGAGGACGGGCACCGAGGGCGGCAATAATCACATCCGGAGCCAGCGTTTTGGCCATTTGCGGAGTGACTTCCGCCTGCAGCCGAATTTCTACCCCTGCCTTAACAAGCATGTGCGCTTGCAGATCCAAGTATGCTTTTACTTTTGCCTTAAAGGGTACTTTTTCCTCACAGCGTAAAACACCGCCAAGTTTTTCACTTTTCTCACACAAAATAACCTGATGACCGCGCTCCGCAGCCGTCAGTGCCGCCTGCATACCGGCTACCCCGCCGCCCACCACCAGGACACGCTTTATTTTTCTCACAAAAGGAAGATAGCCCGTTTCTTTTTCATAACCAATGATCGGATTAATGGCGCAATAGAATATGCGGTGCCTGCCCACACTGCCAAAGCAAGTGGAACAGCGCAAGCATTTTCTAATTTCATCATCCCGGCCACTGCGTGCTTTTAGCGGCAAATCGGGATCGGCCAAGGTCTGGCGGGCCATGGCAATGAAATCGGCTTGGCCGGAAGCAATGATTTCTTCCATCTGCGCCGGGTCGGTGTAGGCACCTACAGTTGCCACATAAGATTTAACGTGTTGCTTAATGGCGGCGGCATATTGCAAATTGACACCATCCGGAAGAAACATACTTGGATGAGTGATAATGGTCGCCTCCGGTGCTTCATGGTGGCCGGCGGAAACATGGATGATATCCACTTTACCATCAATGGCTTTGGCCAAAGCAATACCTTCATCCAAATCGTATCCTTCCGGATAAAGCTCTGCACCGCTCAAGCGGAATTCAATAGGAAAGTTTTTACCCACAGCACGGCGCACACTGTCAATGACGGCTAGGGGAAAACGGATACGGTTTTCGAAGCTTCCGCCCCATTTATCTTTACGGGTATTAAGCTTGGGTGAAAAAAACTGTGAAATTAACCAACCGTGACCGCCATGAATTGTCACCATCCCGAAACCGCATTGTTTGGCAAAAGCGGCCGCTTTCCCAAAGGCCTCGATAATATACTCAATCATTTCCTCCGGCATTTCTTTGACTTCTCCATATTGATTAATGGTAGCCACAGGACCGTAAAGCTCTGCACCGGCAGCATAAGATGCTTGTGCATACATGCCGGCGTGGGACAATTCAGCGGCAGCAACGGCACCATGGCGTGATATCGCATTAGCTACTTTGGAAAGTCCGGGCAGCATTTTCGGATTGTCCATGGGCAGCAACCAATCGTAATGACGCCCGTTTTTCCAGTCCACAATACAGTCGCCTATACAGACGGAAGCAAACCCACCTCGAGCTTTAATTTCAAAATAAGCAACCATATCATCATTGGGAAATAAATCGGGCCCAAGATTATAGTAGCCTTGAGGTGACGATAACAATCTGTTTCTAAATAATGTCCCGGCAACTTCCAGCGGGGCAAAAAGATGTGGATATTTCATTTTTTTAAATCTCCTTTCTTTAATCTTTAACGGTTGCAAGCAAAGCTTGGTTTTGCCGCACAATTGCCTCTTCCAATTCTTCCACGGAGTTTGTCAGGAGTTCAAAGACCAAATATTGCGGTTGGACAGCCGCCATCACTTTCTTTATTTCCGGGCTGCAAAAAGGTTGATGCGCATCTATCTTTTGAATATGCGGCATTATCAAGCCCACTTTCTCTTGCAAAGATTTTGCTTGTTTTAACTTTTCAATTTGTACCGAATGATCAGCCGCCAAATAAGCACCCGGCAAGGTACTGTTTAAATGGATGGCTTTGATCTCTTTTTTCAGTTCATGTAGAGCCGCTAAACTTGCCAAAATATAGCTGCAAGCTTCTGCTTCATTTTTTAGGGATGGATTTGTGCAAATTAAATGGCTTATATCCAGCACAATACCTTTGCGAGGATACGAAATACTGGCAAGAAACTTTTTTGTTGCCTTGTAATCTAATAGTCGCATGCCCGGCCACCACAAATTTTCCAGCAATAACATAATTCCGGCATCGTCATCTCCAAAAACTTCATTGATAAGTTCGGCACAAGCAGCCATCACATCTTCATCTGTATAGGTAAATTTCCAGGTATACGTATGTAATAATTCCACATGGGCCACATGAAAAACCATGTATTTTGCACCGATACTTTTTGCCAACGCAAACTCGCGGCGGTAATAATCTATAAGAACCTGCCTGTCGGTGCCGCCGTAGTAATTTATAATTTCTTCTTCACTGCCAAATTGATGTAAAAGTGCCGGCAAATCGCCTCTCCAAAGATCCAGCCACATGGGCTTATAACCCAAGTGGATTCCTGCCACAAGCTCCCGGGGTACAGTACTGTTGTCATATCCCTGATAAGTAAAAAGTTCTACGCCGTGGAAACCATGTTTTTTTAAAAACAGCCTCAACCGGTCCCAATCATGGTCAAGCAAATCCAGCAATCCGTGTACCGTGGAAACATGAAGTAATTTTTTCATTTTTTTCTCCTTTATTTAGGAAGTTTTGATTTTATTACGCATGAAAACAGTTTCGCCAAATTTTACACCGGCACATTTTGCCACCAGGTCACATTTGGCTCTCAACACAAAAAATGTTTTCTTCCCGGCAAATTCAGTTCCTTCCAGGGACTCGAAATTAGCTTGTCCTTTGCCGATTACCAGATCTGCCTCGGCAAACTTTTGCAGGAACTCTTGAGAACACCTTGTGAGTATTGTTCCTAAAAATCCGGCGCCGTTAGTGATCACTTCGGCAATTTCCGTCATACCCGTTGCCACCGCATCTTCCATGGTAACATCGTTAAGAATAGGCGCTTCTTTTACCACATAAGTTACCTGTTTTTGCCGGGTTTTTAACGCCTGCACCAGCAACTTGTCAAAGACAATTTCCCCACTGTTATCACCTAAAATCATAATCTTTTGTGCTTGTTGCAGTAAGCGTTTAAACTCATCGTAATCACATAAAGCAAATTCTTTTTCCGTAATCTCCGCCAGTGCCAGATCAAGATCAAAATCCGGCATAATCCCCATATCAATGATATTACCTGCCACCGATACTTTAAAAGCCGCTAGCAGCGGATCTTCCGCCGTCTCTACCAGCTTTTTTAGTTGAGGAAATAATTTTAGCGCCATTTCATTGGATTCCTGTTTGGCATGTTTAAAGGGATCTTCCATACCCATGGCTTTATAAGCTTCCAGCAGTACCAGGGTAGAATTTTCTGCCGGAGAAGCATCTATATCCAGTTGAGGAATAATGCGCATGGCAGCCTGAAAAACATCATTGGCCTTTTCTGCTGGATATTTTCCTATTTTGATGGCGGATAGTACTTGCTGCAAATAGCAGGGCACGCATTCCATTTTGACCTTCATCTTACCTCTCCTTTAGCCATTGCTATAAAAGATGCTAAAATCTTTTTACTTCCTCAAGCTACTCGTAATACCATTAGTAATTCTATCATAATTTCTGCAATCCTTATTACTTTTGCCTCTATGAAGGCAGAGCATTTGCTTCATGTTTAGAAAGCTTTTCTCAGTCATTGTAAAAATTAGTCGCATGGGAAAGAAAACCCTTTAAAAAACTAAATTAGGAAGGTATTCTTCTTTACTTTACAGAAAGGGATTTAAACAGGCTGTAAAAAGGATAAAAACAAACTACCGGAAAGGAGTATGCAGATGAACAACAAAACGGAAGTTTGTGCCGGAGGCTTAAAAATTCGTTGGCTTGCTTGCTCTTGTTTTGAAATTGAGCTTCCCGGTGGGAAAAAAATTGTTACTGACCCTTATCTTACCGGGTCAACCAATAAAAACTTCTCCCCAGAAGAAATCGAGGGAGCAGACTATATTCTTGTCAGCCACACACATTATGATCATGTCATGGATCTGGGCTATTTGGCGGAAAAGTTTAATGCCAAAGTTTTGGTGGGAATGCTTTCGGCATACGATCTTGCCGCTTATTTTGACCTCAATCCAAAGCATATTCATGCCGTGACAGACGGCCAAATTTTTGCATTTGCGGATTGCACCATCCAAGCTTTTTTCGGCAAGCATGTAGATTTGCCTTATACCATGAGCACATTTGGTAAGGAATTGGCGGAAAAGCACGGGCTGGCCGGAATGGAACGAGTCAACAATAACGGTTCACTGGAATTTGTCAGCTACCTTGTAACTACGAAAAATAATCTCAGGATCCTTTTTTGGGGCGGAAAAATTGTCGCTGAACAATACACTCGCTTACAAAATTGCCGCCCTAATCTGGCCTTAATGCAAATTCCGGGACATTCACAAACCGCACTGGCCCAATTTATTAATCACCTTGGCCCGCAAATTGTTATCCCCCATCATCATGACAGCTTGGCAAGAGGCGGTGATGTTGACCAATATCTGAACGGTCTGGCACAAGCGATGGCTACAAACGCCCCTTTCAGCAAGCTGCTTAAACCCCAAAGGGGGCAGTGGTACGAGGTTAAACTTACTGTGACTACTGTATAAAATTATTTGCCGAAATTTAAGCTGGCAAAGTGTCACCAAAGATAAAAAACAACTACTTTTCTTGTTGCCTTTGCAGCAAGAACTTTCTCGATAGCTTTTGCATATGATATGGTGAAATCTAAAGCTGCGGCTTTTTGATTTCTTTAACACTTACAAGAAAGGTAGTTGTGCGCCATGTCTGATGAAATCTTAAAAGAACAAGAAGTTCCCATGGAAAAAGAAGAGGATGTTGCTGCTCAGTTAGAACCGTGTGACTGCGAAGAACAAGCGAGCCTGGGCCAGTCATACACACTTACACATTTCCCTAAAGATGATTACTTCCTCCTGCGTGTCTACAGTAAAACCCTTGAGGCAATTTTAGATGCACAAAAGCAAATACTTCATCGTTCGCCGATGGTAGATACCGTAGAAGCGGAAGTTTTATCTCACCAAGCCACATGCCGCAAACCCAGCCATTGTCCTCCCGGTTTCCAAGGGCGCTATACCGTCAAGTCCGGCGATACCATGTTCTTAATCGCCCAGCGCTTCGGAGTCTCACTACAAGATTTAATTAGAGCTAACCCGCATATTTCTGATCCTAACAAGATTTTCCCCTGCGATGTGCTTTGCGTCCCTGGGAAACCACACCAAGATTGCCGCATACCGAAACATTGTCCTCCCGGCTTCCAAGGACGTTATACGGTTAAGCCCGGCGACACCATGTTCTTAATCGCCCAGCGCTTCGGAGTCTCACTGCAAGCTTTAATTAAAGCTAACCCGCATATTACAGACCCCAACAAGATTTTCCCCTGCGATGTGCTCTGTGTACCCCAAAAGCACAAAAGAGCCGAAGAGGACGACGAAGAAGAAGAATAAAGTTTAAATGGGTTCGACTGCCCCAGTCGAACTCTTTTTTTGCTTTAAAACTAAGCAAAACTAGCTGCCACCACTTACTGACTGAAGATTAGCAATTTAAAGAAGATTGACTTTTTAACAGAAACTACTATATACTTTACTCAAATACATTTTACAAGGAGGCTTGAACTATGAATTTGGCAAAAGAATATGATGAAAAAGCGGCGGCGTTGTCCATCAGCCAGTATGACCCACCCCGTTGTTTCGAGTTGGCCGGCAAGCGTTTTGAGTTTGTTATTGACACAGGTGAAGAAACCGGTGATGCAGTACTTAATTTTATTGACGAAACAACTGTTGAATGGAGCATTAAAGGTAGTGAGACCTTAAAAGCGGAAAAATATGAATGCCGCAAAGCTGATGATTGGACCTATCTTGTTTCTTACTGCATCTCAGATAAAACACCGCGCGAAAACCATACCTGGGTTATTGATAAAGAACAAATGTTGGTGACTTTCCTGCGTTGTGCCATGGGTGAAAACCCTTATTACCCATATCTAATTGAAAGCCATTGGGGCTTTGGGTACATCAAAGAAGAGGACAAACCACACACAGATCTTCGTCGCCACGGGTTCACCACCGATCTGGTAGGAACATCTGTCAAATGGACTTATGGGCACAGGCTGGCCACGGTACATATTTATCATGATCCTTTTTGGTACCGTATTACTTATCCCAAAATGCCTCCTGGCCAGAAAGAAGATGAAAAAACATTCAATGAGCAAATGAATGACGTGCTTAAAGTATTGCCCAGCTCCGATGAACCCTGCTACTACGTAAAAATCAAAGAAGGCATGTACTTTGTCAGTTTAACGGAACAAAATATGGAAAAACTGCTTGGCGACAAAGTTGGCTTCCGTAGCGACACCCTATGTTTCCTGGATAATTGGAAACGTATGTACAGTGTGGGCCGCGGGTTTGGTACCATGACCATAGACGGTGAAGATAGAGAAATTTTCATCATGATTGGCAAATACGGCGCACCGGAGGACGTGGATGAAAGTTTTTTTACGGATCCGGTTCCATACCGGGTGTAAAGAGAAATAGAGTAATCAAAAATTACTGAATTATCACAAAAAAGTCCGCGCAAAAGGCGGACTTTTTTTACAGCTATAGTTTCGCCTGGTTCTCATCCTTTACCACCATATGCTCCGCCAACCACTCAATGACATCCTTGGCGTCATAAGGCAGAGGTGTTGCTTTATCTTTCTCCTTTAGTTCTTCCGGCACCATGGGAAAACCACCATGACCGGGCACTTCTTTATATTCATAATTGACACGGAATAAATGGGCCTGATTGTGGTAATAAGTCAAACGTTCAAAGGGCCAACGGATGACAGCGGGGGTATTAAAACCCACACCTATTTCCAATATACACAACTTTCTTCCAATGGTGCTTTCCACCCAATCAAGATAACGATTTTTTTCCTCTTCATATTCTTCATAATCACGTACTGCGGCAAAAAGCGGTGCCCCACAATAAGGGCAAGCGGGTATGGCACTTTCATCTTTAATCATAAAAGTTTCCGGATCGATTAAAGGAAGCAGTTTATCAATAAAAGGCTTGATATGCCAAGTTTCCTTTGTACAGCTTCTCACACATTTTAACCTGTCATAACTGCCTTGGGCCTCAAAAACACGTGTCATAGGAAAACCGGTCCGGAAAAACTGGCGATCACAATTGGAGGTAATGACAAAAAAGTCTTTATCTTGAACCACTTGGAGTAATTTTTTATAAAGTTCAGAGGGCGGAAATTGATAGCGGACAAAATGAATATGTTTTATATTGTAAGCCCATTCCCGCGCCGCCGGCCAGTTTTCTTTAAAGCGGTCAAAAAGTTCGTACGGGTGGCGATACCCCATAGCAGCCATTTCCGGCTGAAATTGTTTAAAAAGCTCTTCATCCAAATAGCTTAAACCTGCTGCCGCCGTTAAACCGGCACCGGCACCGATAAGAATTTTATCCGCCGTTTCCAGCCACGCTTTTAATTTTTGCATGGAACGGATGAAGGCACTATCTGCCTGCACATTTTGCATCCTTAGACCACATCCCTCTTCCAAGTTTACTCTCATTGCCAACAATTATATCATAAGCACGACTTATTGTATTTATTTGTTGCTTCTTATATACTATATCCAGATAAAAAGATAAGCAAAAAGTTCAGAATCTTATGAAGGATTTATTGTTTTTATCTTTTGCTATGCCCGGGATTGTATAAACAAAAGAAAGGAGAAAGATTGATGAAAATGTTAATTGGCGGGCAAAAAGTTGCCTCAAGCTCCGGTGAAGAAATTAAGGTAATTAATCCGGCTACACAGGAATTACTTGATACTGTTCCCTCGGCCACCAAGGATGACGTGGACCGCTGTTTGGAAATAGCACAGGAAGGGAAAAAAGCATGGAGCTCCGTTCCCACATATGAAAGGGCCTCCATTTTAAAAAAATGTGCGCAAGCCATTTTAGAGCACGAAAATGAACTTGTGGAGCTGTTAAGTAAAGAATCTGGCAAACCCCTTTATGTGGCCAGAAATGAAGTGCATGACGCAGCGGTAAAATTTGAAAGCTACGCGGAAAAAGTAAATCATACTTATGGTGCAGTTATGCCCGATGTACAACCGGGTGCGGAAAAAGATATTGTTTTTACCCGGCGCGAACCTTTAGGGGTAGTAGTGTGCATCACTCCTTTTAATTATCCTTTAATCCTGGCCACGCAAAAAATCGGCCCCGCTTTGGCGGCCGGCAATGCCGTCATCTTGAAACCGGCCACAGACAATCCCCTTGCCCTCATCCGCATGTGTGAAATTATGCTGGCATGCGGCATTCCCGGTAATGCCCTCCAAGTGGTAACCGGCAGGGGATCTACCTTGGGAAAATGGTTGGTATCCACGCCCAAAATTAATGCTGTAAGTTTAACCGGCAGTACAGAAGTGGGCCTGGAAATTAATAATTATGCCGCACCTTATTTGCACAAAGTTTTCCTGGAGCTGGGCGGTAATGACGCATTTATCATTTTTGCTGATGCCGACCTTGATCTGGCCGTCAATGAAGCTATGACCAGAATCTACAATAGCGGCCAAACATGTATGGCGCCTAAGAGATTTTTGGTGCAAAGCGGCATCAAGGACGCTTTTGTACGCAAATTGATTGACAAATTGGCTGAAGTGATTGTGGGTGATCCTGTGGATGAAAAGACACAAATGGGCAGTCTCATCAGCGAAAAAGCGGCAAAAAGGGTAGAGGAACAAGTTAACCTCACAATTAAGCAAGGCGC
>ERZ773359.4878-NODE-4878-length-13369-cov-4.607932_pt1 | contig 13369 bp, 15 predicted proteins | sample MGYA00374955_ERZ773359 | MGnify/ENA primary metagenome ERZ773359 (study PRJEB29098, sample SAMN04486028) | biogas fermenter metagenome | study: EMG produced TPA metagenomics assembly of the Biogas fermentation microbial communities from Germany - Plant 4 DNA1...
TTTCCCTCTGGATGGCAGTATACTATGGATTTATTCTCTGCATAGGCGGGGATGTGGTTTCCTCATACTTAGGAGCTATTTTGTGTAAGAGATTAATTCCCGTTATCAGAAAACATATTGAAATAAAAGCATAATTGGATAATTCTTAAGAGTGGTAAAAAGGTCTGCCTTTGTAACAAAGTAGTTATTTGGCAGACCTTAATTATTTGTTGATACAGAATATAGAGAATACATTATATATTATGAGTTTTAATCGTTATCAGCTTCGCTGCTTTTTTCAGGGATTTTGCCCATTATTACAACAACAATGTAAAAGAGTATTAGAACTGCGAACACTCCAAGAAGGCCGTAACCTGTAACTTCAAGACCCATTTTTATATTTTCCCAATTCATTGCTAAACCTCCTTTATAGTCCGATCAATTTGCCAACCAGAACAAGAATCATACTTCCTGCTACAACAGAACCCAACTGACCTGATACGTTAGCTGCAACAGACTGCATGAGCACAAAGTTCATAGGATCCTCGTCTTTGGCCATTTTCTGAATTACACGCGCGGACATGGGGAAGGCTGAGATACCTGCAGCTCCGACCATGGGGTTGATCTTTTCTTTTCTGAAAAGATTTATGAACTTAGCAAAGAGGACACCACCTGCAGTATCGAAGATAAAGGCCACAAGACCCATTCCCATGATCAACAGGGTTTTCCAGTTAAGGAACGCGTCAGCTTCCATGGTTGTTCCTATGGTGATTCCAAGCAGCAATGTAACAAGATTGGAAAGTGTATTGGATGCAGTTTCTGATAATCTGTTGAGTACTCCGCATTCACGAATAAGGTTACCAAACATAAGGGCACCAATAAGAGCAACACTTTCAGGCGCAACTAAGCCTGATATTACAGTTACCACTATGGGGAAGAGAATTTTTGTAAGCTTGCTTACATTTCTCTGTTTGAAGTTCATGCGGATTTTTCTTTCTTCTCTGGTTGTCAAGAGCTTTATAACCGGAGGTTGAATGATTGGAACCAGTGACATGTACGAGTATGCGGCTACTGAAAGGGGTCCGATTAATTCCTTTAACTTAAAGGCATTTGCAACGTAAATAGTTGTAGGGCCGTCAGCAGCACCTATAACACCAATGGCACCTGCTTCAGGAAGGCTGAAACCAAGCATTAAAGCAACAAGCATGGTAGCAAATATACCAAACTGAGCAGCCGCTCCGAAGAACAGCATTAACGGGGTCTGGAAAAGTGGCGTAAAATCAATCATTGCACCAACTGCTATGAAAATAAGTACAGGGAATAGCTCGTTGGCTATTGTGGTTTCATACAGGAAACCGAAAACCCCGGGTTCGCCAGTTTGAGGATGAGCTACAATACTTGTAAGAGGAATGTTACAGATGATTGCACCAAAACCTATGGGAAGAAGTAATGCTGGCTCATAATCCTTTTTAATAGCCAGATAGATAAGAATGCCGCCAATGATGAACATGACTATCATCTGGAGGAAATCAATTCCCACCGCTGTCGCTGTTGCCTTATCACCGTTCATCAATGCCGAGATTAGTTCATTGATCATCGTTATCATTTGACAGATGTCCTCCTGCTATATAGAAATATGATTTTAAGAAACTTCATAAATTATAACATCGTAATTCTAAAATTAGCAATAAAACGGCAATAAAAAACAGAATAATTGCTTATTCTGTTTTGATTTTCAAATAATAAACACCGTTTAAGTTCACGTTCGAACATTCTATGGTTTCGCTTGACTTTGTGAAGTTGTTTTTGTAAAGTTTTTCGGCCAGTTTTCCATAATCGCCGGCCTTTTCAGGTGTATCGACGCTGGAGGTCACATAAGAATCAAGATCATTGTATATGTTAATGAATTTTCCTATGTTTTTAAGGGTCATGTGCTGATCAATAAAAGCATTTACAAATGCAACCTGGTTTTCTTTTCTTCCGGTGTCACCGATGCTCTTGTATTTGCCCTTTTCGTCAACACCCTGGCGATATCGGAGAAATCCTTCCGCCTGAGCTCCATTGAGCTTTTGAAGGCCTTTTTTGAGATTTATGGTCAGATCCTGGGTGGGGTCACTGTATTTCATCTGATAGGGAACCTCAATTTCCACTCCGCCGAAATAATCGACCACTCTTCTTACGCTTGAGGGTTTAATGAAAATATAATCGTCAATGTAAATTCCGAAAACTTCCTCAATGAGATCTGCCGTAAAGTCAAACTCGGGGCTTCCGAACCTGCCCTTACTGTTTTTGTAATTGATTTTCTTTCCCAGAGTGTGGGCGGCGTTTATTTTATAAATCCCCTTTGACTTGCTGTAGGATGGCCATACTTCTTTAAGTGCCTTTTTGACACTGTCACTGTATTCAATGTAAATATCTCTCGGAAGGTTGATAAGCTTTATATCATTATTGGTATCGTCAATGCTTGCAATCATCAAAGTGTCGTAATTTGCGCCGCTCTGGTCGGGCCCTATAATTAGGACATTGATGTTGTTTTTATCAACAAGGTCTTTGTAATACTTCTGGTCTTTTGTAAGGCTGTACGGTTTGTCCGATTTTACCCTGCGTGAACGTATGGCATTACCTCCGTCAGCTGCATTGAGGAAACGACCTGCAAAACGGAAGGTAGGGGTATCCTTCAGATATGTTACATATAATATAGCAACAGCAAGCACTGTAAGAAGAATCATCGGTATTATAGCAGATAATCTGCTTTTTTTCTCTTTTTCATTTTTGTTAGACATATATAATCACCTTTTATCAGCTATCTAATCATTTTCCAAAACATTGTTGCACACATGTATGGCTGTGTCAATGTTGTTCATAAAAGATTTACATGTATTTTAAGGAACTCCTTCCATGAAAAGTAACTTTTCTGCTTTTGTCAAAAAGAATATCCTTTTTTTCTTTGAACATGTTAATATAATGAATAAAATAAGACAAAAGACTCTAAAGAAGAAGGATTTGATATTATGAAAAAGTTCCTTGAGGAATTTAAGAGTTTTTCTATGAAAGGAAATATCCTGGATCTGGCTATAGGTGTGATTATAGGTGGAGCTTTCAGTAAAATTGTATCTTCATTGGTTGAGGATATTATAATGCCGATTATAAGCCTTATAATAGGGAAAATTAATATTGCTGAAGCAGGTATTAAACTGACAGAAGATATTAAAGGCAACCCGGTGATTTTAAAATACGGGACATTTGCCAAGAACATTATTGACTTCCTAATAATATCAATGAGCATATTCATATTTGTTCGAATCCTGAACAGATTTAAACGCAAAGATGAGGAGAAGAAGGAAGAATTAAGGTCAACCGAAGCGAAACTCCTTGAAGAAATAAGAGATATCCTGAAAAAAGATATTGAAGAAAAATCTTAATACAGGCATGGATATTTCATAAAACCATGAAATCAGGAGTGATTAATTTCATTTATGAAATTACAGTATAGATTGACTAATTAAATACTAAGTGCTAATTTAATTAAGGTTAATGTAATTTAATGGGTTATGTCATAAACCCATGTATTTTGTGAGTAAAATCACATTATCCAATGAATGTCAGTGCTACAATTATCCCAGAGCCAAGGGAAAGGAAGATACAAATGCAAGAGCGAGTAATATATTTTGATCATGCTGCTACAACTTACGTCAAGCCTGAAGTACTGGAAGCCATGATTCCCTATTTTACTCAGAATTTCGGTAATGCTTCGTCTATATATTCAATTGGAAGACAAAACAGAAATGCTATTGAAGACGCAAGAAGCACTGTTGCAAAATCAATAGGTGCGCAGAACCCTTCTGAGATTTATTTCACCGGCTCGGGCACCGAGGCGGATAACTGGGCGATAAAAGGTACTGCCCTGTATCACCAGAAAAAGGGGAAACATATTATAACTTCAACTATTGAGCATCCGGCTGTTCTGGCTACATGTGAGTTTTTGCAGAAGCAAGGATTTGTGATAACTTATATTCCTGTTGACAACGAGGGTTTGGTAAACCCTGATGATGTTGATAAAGCCATCAGACCCGATACAATTCTTGTAACCATCATGATGGCTAATAATGAAATAGGTACAATACAGCCCATTAAAGAAATTGCCCAGGTATGTAAAAAGCATGGAGTGCTTTTCCATACCGACGCAGTCCAGGCAGCGGGCAACATTCCAATAAATGTTCAGGATCTGGGAGTGGATATGCTTTCGGTTTCCGGTCATAAATTTTATGGTCCAAAAGGCACCGGAATGTTATACATTCGTAAAGGTGTAAGAATAGAAAATCTGATTCATGGAGGGCATCAGGAAAGAAACCGTCGTGCCGGAACAGAAAATGTACCCGGTATTGTCGGATTTGCCAAAGCTCTGGAATTAGCCACATTGAATCTGGACGCCCATTATCAAAAACTGTATTCTCTCAGGGAACGCGCTCTGAAAGGTATTTTTGAGAGAATACCCCATGTTCGTCTTAATGGCCACAGAGAAAAAAGGCTTCCGGGAAACCTCAATGTTTCTTTTGAATTTGTTGAAGGCGAATCCATACTGCTCATGCTTGACATGAAGGGAATAAAAGCATCCAGTGGTTCTGCCTGCACATCAGGTTCCCTGGACCCGTCCCATGTCCTTTTGGCAATAGGTTTACCTCACGAAATTGCCCATGGCTCATTAAGGCTTAGTTTCGGTGAACAGAACACTGAGGAAGAAGTGGACTATCTGGTAGATTCACTTGTTGAAATTATTGATAAACTTCGCAGAATGTCCCCATTGTATGAGGATTATGTAAAGGGAGTGTGACTTTTATGATGTATAGTGAAAAGGTAATGGACCATTTTTCAAATCCGAGAAATGTAGGAGAAATAGAAGATGCTGATGGTGTTGGCCAGGTTGGTAACGCCAAATGCGGCGATATAATGAAAATGTACCTTAAAATAGAGGATGGCATTATTGTTGATGCAAAGTTCAAAACCTTCGGATGCGGTGCCGCGGTAGCTACAAGCAGTATGGCAACCGAACTTATTAAGGGAAAAACAATCAAAGAAGCCGAACAGATTACAAATAAAGCTGTTATGGAAGCCCTTGACGGTCTTCCTCCGGCAAAAGTACATTGTTCAGTACTTGCGGAAGAAGCCATCGCAGCGGCATTAAAAGACTACAGAGAAAGACACGGACTTGTGGAAGACAGCCGTTATGAGGGGTGTGCAGGTTGTTGCGGCGGCTGCGGCGCCCATGACCATGGACATGATCTCGAAAATGAAGAAGACTAATTAATAAATCGGCCTGATGGTAGTAAACCAACGGGCTGATTTTTTGTTTTGTTTGCCTTGTATAGGGGAAACAAAAAGATAATAGAATTAATAAAACATTTATATAATATAAACCGATAAAATAACTAAACCAATGAATCAAAATTATTATACAGAAGAGAGCGGACAATATGAGAAGTTTTATTGCTATTGAGCTTGATAACAATACCAGGGAATTTCTTTGCAATATCCAGAGAGATCTTGAATCCCATGGCATCCATGGCAACTACTCCAGGCCTGAAAATTTACATCTCACCCTTAAGTTCCTGGGAGAAATAAATGAGTTTACTTTTAAAAAAATTGCTGAGATAATAAAAAAAGTTGCTGATAATAATAAATCCTTTATTTTAAGCCTTAATTCTGTTGGTAAATTTAATAAAGGAAACAGATCAATCGTATGGGCCGGGCTTGAAAGAAACGAATTCCTTTTCAAGATTTATCAGGAGCTCCAATCCGAGCTTGAGCGAATTTTGCCTGATATTGAAAAAAAGGCATATTCTCCTCATATTACGCTAATCAGAGAGGCCAGGCCATATAAAGAAGTCAGTGACTTTATTGATAAGTATAAAGTACCAGGACATAAATTTCCCGCAGAAGGAATCTCTTTGATGGAAAGTACCAGAATTGAGGGCAAACTAACCTATATAAGGAGAGATTTTGCTCCATTTAAGAAAGCTTGATAAGTATATTAATTCTAAGAATATTGGCAACCTGTTTAAAATATGAGTTAATTGACCGAAAAATATTATATGATATATAATCATCTACTGATAATAAGCTGATTGTGCGATTGTTTACCGGAGGTATTATGCCTGATCTTAAAAAGACTATATTCACCATCTTAAAAATTCTGCTGGCTATTATAATTACATTGTTGTTTTTCAGAACAATAAGGTATATCGTGCCTTTTATTCTGGCTTATATCTTTGCTTCCCTTATTGAGCCTCTGGTAAAGTATATTGAAAGAAAACTCTATATTCCGAGAAAAGTAGGAACAATTTTTTCGATACTTGTTGTTTTAAGCTCTGTTTTATCATTTTTTGGACTTTTGATTTACAGACTCATTAAAGAAATCCAGAATGTCTATCAGAATATAAATATTAACGTTGACAGCATAACCGATTTCTTCAACGTAATAATCGAAAAAATAAACGGTATATATATTCAGCTTCCGCCCGGGATTACTGATATTATTAACAAGGCAGGGGAAAACCTGGAAACCCAGTTGCAGGAAGAACTTAAAAGAGTTATTTCCCTTGCCCAGATGTCCATTGAATTTGCATTGAACCTTCCCCAGGTATTTATTTTCATCCTGGTAACCATATTGGCTACTTACTTTATGTCCAGTGATAAGAATAAAATCCTCGCATTTCTTGATGGTCAAATGCCTTCAAACTGGTTTAAAAAGTCAAGGATGATTGCAAGCAATGTTTTCACAGCGATTTTCGGATGGTTGAGAGCACAGCTTATCATAATGACAATTACCTTTACCGAGCTATTGATAGGGCTTTTGATAATAGGCATTGAAAACGCACTTTTACTGGCATTGCTGATTGCCCTTATAGATATTCTGCCGGTTCTGGGAGCCGGTACGGTACTGATACCATGGGGAGTAATAAACCTGGTTCTGGGCAACACAAAACTGGGTCTGTCTTTGCTGTTGCTGTATGTTATCATCCTGTTTATAAGACAGCTTATGGAACCCAAAATTGTTGGCCAGCAAATCGGGGTTCACCCTTTGCTGACCCTTACCGGAATGTACGTGGGACTTCAGATTTTCGGAGTTTTAGGTATGTTTGCCGGTCCAATTATTGTTGTCATCATTAAATATGTTGTTGTAGGACTGACTAAAGCCGACAGTTTCAAATCCTGGTTTGAGAGCAATTTTCAAAATACCAGAAGCATAGTTGTTGCGACTGAAATACCTGAAAACCATAAGAAAAAGGATATATAAAATAGTTTACTTCAGTCCGTCATAAAGCTTTGTAAGAGCTTTTTTCTCAATCCTTGACACATAAGAGCGGGATATTCCAAGACGCTCGGCTACTTCACGCTGGGTCTTTCCGTTCTTGCCGTTAAGTCCATACCTCAGCTTGATAATAACCTGTTCACGACCCCCCAAAGAAGACTTGATTAACGTATACAACTTTTTTATTCGCTGGGTTAAATCTACTTTCTCCTCAACTTCCTCATCCTCACTGCCAAGTATGTCTATTAAGGCAATTTCGTTACCCTCCTTGTCTGTTCCCAATGGTTCATTCAAAGATACTTCGTTCTGGAGTTTTTTGGAAGCACGAAGGTGCATCAGTATTTCATTTTCAATGCAACGTGCTGCATAAGTTGCAAGTCTTATACCTTTTGTGGGATCATAGCTTGATACTGCTTTTATAAGGCCAATAGTGCCAATGGATATTAAATCGTCCGAATCTGTATTGCTTGAGTTGTATTTCCTGGCTACATGGGCAACGAGCCTTAAATTGTGTTCAATAAGTATGTTCCGCGCGTTTACATCCCCGTTTCTGCATGCTTCTACATATTTTCTTTCATCTTCAGGGGACAAAGGCTGAGGAAATGATTGCGGCCCGGTAATGAAACCTGCCAGAACATACTGGGCAAGAATTCTAACCATCAGCTCCAGGTAGCAAGCTATAACCATTTTCTACCTCACAAACCTTAGTTGCCATAAAACTAATATATGCATTGTAAAATTGAATTGCTACAAAAATAGATACTGATTACTACAAATATTATGCGGATTTCAAAACGGTTTTGTATGTAGCTTCTTCCGCAGAATTATGCAAGATCTTGATTTTTATCCTGCAAATCTATATGCTATAAGAGTAATAATAAGCTCTTTGGGGTGTTTTTATGGATAATATATTACAAAAGCTGAAAGACAGTTATTCAACATTTAGTAAGGGGCAGAAGCTGATAGCGGATTATATCATTGACCACTATGACAAAGCCGCCTTCATGACAGCGGCAAAATTAGGTGATACAGTAGGGGTCAGTGAATCCACTGTTGTCAGATTTGCCATTGAATTGGGCTACGATGGTTACCCCAAGTTGCAGAAGGTCCTGAGGGAAGTAATTAAAAGGCATTTAACCTCTGTACAGAGACTTGAGGTTTCTTCAGAGCATATAGAATCCGAAAGTGTACTTAAAACAGTCCTCCAGTCCGATTTGAACAAGATCAGGATGACAATGGAGGAAGCTGATCCTGCAAACTTTAATGCAATAGTTGAAGCGATTCTGAACTCGAACAGAATATATATTCTGGGAGTAAGAAGTTCAGCCCCACTGGCAAGTTTTTTGGGGTTTTATTTTAACCTTATCTTCGAAAACGTGCGTGTTATAAACACTACAAGTGTCAGTGAAATCTTCGAACAGATAGTTAATGCCAGAAGCGGGGATGTTGTAATTGGAATCAGTTTTCCCCGCTATTCCAAGCGTACTTCCAAAGCGATGGAGTTTGCCCGGAAGCAGGGGGCAACAGTTATCGCAATTACCGACAATGAATCTTCGCCTCTTGCAAGGCTTTCTGATTACAGCCTTTTTGCCCGCAGTGACATGGCGTCTTTTGTTGACTCGCTGGTGGCACCGCTTTCCATGATTAATGCGCTTATCGTTGCCATAGGTTTGAAAAGAAAAGATGTGATTCATAATACATTGGTGAAGCTTGAAAAAATATGGGATGAGTATCAGGTATACGAAAAGGGTGAACAAAACTCAGACCTCAACAAGGACTAAGATATTTATAAAGGAAATGGTACAGTATGACAAAAATTGTGGGAATAGTAGGCGCAGGTGCGGCTGGACTGATGGCTGCCGGAAGAGCGGCGTCATTGGGGAAAACAGTTATTGTATTTGAAAAGAACAGCAGGGCGGGCAAGAAAATACTGATAACCGGCAAGGGCAGATGCAATGTCACCAACAACTGCTCCATGGAAGACCTGATGGCCAATATTCCGGGAAATGGCAAGTTTCTTTATTCAAGTCTTAATAAATTCAACAATATCGATGTAATGGATTTTTTTGAGAATTATAACGTGCCTTTGCGGACCGAGCGCGGAAACAGGGTTTTTCCTGAATCCGACCGGTCCAATGACATTGCGAAGGCTCTGATTCGTTATGCTGAGGGCAACGGGGCAAAATTCATATACCGTTCACCTGTAAAGGAAATACTTGTTGACAACGGGTGCGTATCAGGAGTTAAGCTGGAAAATAACGATGTCTATGAATTAAGTTCAGTCATCCTGGCAACAGGAGGCATGTCCTATCAAATCACCGGCTCGACAGGAGACGGATACAGGATGGCACAGCAATTGGGACATACGTTGATTCCCCCAAAACCTTCCCTTGTTCCTCTTGAAACCCGGGAAAAATGGGTTGCAGATGCTCAGGGACTTGCTCTTAAGAATGTAGGCCTTACCGTTTATGACAATAAAGGAACAAAAGTGTATCATGACCAGGGAGAAATGCTGTTTACACACTTTGGTGTATCGGGGCCAATGATTTTGAGTGCCAGCAGGCATATTCTTGATTGCGAATATGCAGGTTCTGTATTGGTAATAGATTTAAAACCCGCTCTCAGCGAGGAAGCTTTGGACCTGAGAGTACAGCGGGATTTTGCCAAATATGCAAGAAAACAGTTCTCAAACTCTCTGGGAGATTTGTTGCCCAAAAGCCTTATACCGGTAATAATCGAACTCTCAGGAATAGACAGGGAAAAGCCGGTTCACCAGATAACTAAAGCTGAAAGGGCAAAACTTGTCTCGCTTCTGAAAAGCCTTAAACTGACTGTGTCTAAAGCCCGTCCCATTGACGAGGCAATAGTAACAGCAGGCGGCATTTCCACCAAGGAAATAAACCCGTCCACAATGGAATCAAAGCTCATCAAGGGCCTTTATTTTGCTGGTGAAATCATAGATGTGGATGGCTATACTGGAGGTTTCAACCTCACCATCGCTTTTTCCACCGGATTTACAGCCGGAACCAGTGCGTAAAAACTGAATTATCAGTATGACATAAGGGAAAACTAAACCTTGACGTTTATTTCTGTCGAGGTGGAAAAAGTGGGAGAACTGCTTAAAGCGTTGGCATGTCTGATGTTGATAGTACTTGTTGTCGTTCAGGTGCTTTTAATAACACCCTACAGGACAAATCTCACTGACGATGAGCTGAACGGAAGGGTAATGAAAGTCTATGAAACTGTGATTCACCGGGGCACAATTACAATAGGAGGCCTTGGCCCCTATCAGCCAAACAGCGCGGATATATTAATCAACGGAATCAGGAACAGAACTGTTGACGCTTTCCCTGTAAGTCTGGATGTTTGTGACGGGGATGTCGTTGAAGTCAAGCTCAAAAGGGGATGCAGCCCCTTTTATGTCTATTATGTTACCCGGAGCGGAGATGTCACAACCGATCTTACTTCGAGTACGGTACTGGTAAATCCGGGAATCAACCGGATTTTCAGAGTTTTATATGACAATTAACCACTTCAAAATAGTGGTAACAGATTTCAATTTGCGGGGAGATTCTTGTTAATAAACATTAATTGAAATATAATCAAAAGAAACAGGTTTGTATCATGAAACTCCCGTGGAGGAAATAAACATGGATTATTCAGAAACCCATTATGGCAGTAAAGATGTTGTAAAAGCAGCCATTATGATTGCCCTTACCAATGACAGGGAAGAAGAAAGGGAACTTAAAAAGAAACTTCTGAACAAGGGAATAAGGGCGGTAGCTGTTGATTACGGCGGCGAGTTTATTAATTCGGTGATGAAAATTGTTGAAAGGTCAGTAGTAGCTGCAAAAAGGGAAGGACTAATCTCTGAAGCCCATAATGAGGAGGGCGCCGTTGCCGGAGCCGCCCGGGAGGCTCTGAATCAGATAATGACAAAAGCGCTTGGACTAAATGTGGGAGGCAAAATCGGAGTTGCTCGTTATGAAGATCATATAAGCGTGGCAGTGTTTTTCGGGATAGGCCTTCTGCATCTAAATGAAATTGCAATAGGAACAGGTCACAGAGTGGTATAAATAATATTATTTTCATTTTGCATCAATTTTGGGGAGGTACTTATGAAACCCATTCAAATCGCAATTGACGGGCCATCCGGGGCAGGAAAAAGCACGATGGCAAAACTTCTGGCTAAACGCTTAGGAATTATGTATCTGGATACCGGCGCAATGTACAGGGCTCTGGCTTTGAAGGCCATAAGGATGAATATTGACACCCGTGACCGTGAGAGAATTTTAGATATTTTGCCCGATGTGAACATTGAGATTAAGTATGTGGACGGAACCCAGAGAATCTTCCTTGACGGAGAGGATGTATCTGATAAAATCCGTACGGATGAAGTGTCCATGGGAGCCTCAAATGTCTCTGCTATCCCGGAAGTGAGACAGAAACTGGTTGCCCTGCAGCAGAAAATTGCAAGCAACGAGAACGTTGTTATGGACGGAAGGGATATAGGAACCCATGTTTTACCCAACGCCCAGGTCAAGATCTTTCTTACCGCTTCGGTAAAAGAAAGGGCAAAGAGGCGTTATACGGAACTTAAAGAGAAGGGGCTTCTGACAAAGACCTTGGAAGAGCTGGAAAAAGAAATAGAAATACGCGATTACAACGATAGCAACAGAGCTGCCTCACCTTTAAAGAAGGCTGATGATGCAGAAGTTTTGGATACCAGTAATCTTTCCATTGAGCAAACTATTGAGGCAATTCTCAAAATAATGGAAGCAAAGGGATATAACCATGCTGCTTTATAATTTCGCCAAAGTATTATTCAGAATATATTTTGCTTTGTTTTACCGTGTAAAGGTTGAAGGAACAGAGAATATTCCCGCTGAGGGGCCACTTTTACTTTATGCGAATCATCCCAGCGCCTGGGACATGATTTTAATTGCCTGCTATATGAAAAGGCAGGTTCATTTTATGGCAAAAGTTGAACTCTTTAAAAATCCAATATTCGCATATATATTAAGGACCCTTGGCGCTTTCCCGGTGAACAGGGGCAAGGGAGACATAGCTTCAACCAAGACAGTTTTTAAGTTATTAAAACTGGGGAAAATTGTAGGTATTTTCCCGGAGGGGACAAGAACTCCCAGTAAAAATCTTAATAAAGGCAAGGGCGGAGCAGCCATGTTTGCTATCCGTTCCAACGCGCCTGTTTTGCCTGTTGGTGTGGTCTGGAACAAGAAGAAGTTTTCAACCCTGCGCCTTGTTTTCGGTGAAACCTTTGTACTGGAGGGAAATAAAAGCCCGACAAAGACTGAACTGATTGAAGAAACAAAGAATATATTAAACAGAATATACGCACTAATCGGACAATAATAAGCAGCAAATATTTCAGATAATAAATTTATTAGAAGGAGTAAAAATGAAAATAATTCGTGCAGAAAATGCCGGCTTCTGTTTCGGTGTGGACAAAGCAGTAAAGTCGGCCTTTAATTTGAATGCAGAAGAAATAAAAGGGAATATATACACAATCGGAGAACTAATACATAACCAGCAGGTCATTGATGCGCTGGAGAAGAAAGGCATTAAAGTGCTGGATTCTTACGATACCCTCAAAGAAGGAGATTGCGTTATTATCCGTGCCCACGGAGTCGGGGAAAATGTATATGAGGAGCTGAACAAACGCGGAGTTAAGATAATCGACGCAACCTGCCCGTATGTAAAACGCATTCATCAGATAGTCAGGAAAAAGAGTGAAGAAGGTTATGATATTGTCATATTTGGAGATCCAAAACATCCAGAAGTTATCGGAATAAATGGATGGTGTAAAGGAAATGCTTTGATTATAACAGATGAATCACAGGTTGAAGAACTTTCTCCAGGCAATAATAAAGTTGCTGTTGTGGCACAGACTACCTCCAAAGGAGCAAAATACGATAAGATTTGCGAACTTCTTAAGAAAAAGTTTGCATTCGTATTAAAATTTGATACAATATGTAGTGCGACTGTGCGTAGACAAACTGAGGCACATGAATTGTCCCGGAAAGTCGATGCCATGATCGTAATAGGGGGAAGGAATAGCTC
>ERZ773359.4880-NODE-4880-length-13365-cov-18.786476_pt1 | contig 13365 bp, 14 predicted proteins | sample MGYA00374955_ERZ773359 | MGnify/ENA primary metagenome ERZ773359 (study PRJEB29098, sample SAMN04486028) | biogas fermenter metagenome | study: EMG produced TPA metagenomics assembly of the Biogas fermentation microbial communities from Germany - Plant 4 DNA1...
TGGTTTTGTCTTGTCAACTCAACCATTACCAGGAGGGGGATGGCCCTTCCTGCTGTTATGCCATCCTCATTCTCGAATTTACACCATCATACTGGACACTACTTTCCTCCCGACCGTTTTGTCCTGTTTGGACATCTGAATTCGCTGTGCCAGCCTGGTCTCCTCCAAACAACGGCAAGATAATCCAAGCAAGAAAGCGGCCGCCCCTCACTTTAACGGCCGCGGGTCCAGCAAGAGCGGGCCGGTTCCCGGCTAAAGGACCGGCCCGCAGCAGATCAGGCGTGGCTCGAGCGGATCGGCTTCAATAAACTGCCGATATTCGGCTCGACTCACTCGTCGCTACCGCCTGGCCAATCCTTGAACCACGCTTTCAGCCAATCTCCCAATTCCTCGTCCAGTTCTTCCCAATCGTCCACGAACATGTTGGGATCTGTGACCACCACATCCATGACAATGCTGGTAGATCTGTAATCGATACGCTGCTGCCAGTCGTAACCTAGGTCGCTAATCCAGATTGTTGCCTCTACGATGGTTTCGTCTTCTTCCTTCATCTCCCAATAGACGGCGGCGCCCGCGATCCACTCATCCGGCTTCCATTGCGGCCTTTGGGAGAACGCCTGGCGAATCCAGTTGCCGTCGTTCATCACACGGCCGTACTCCACAATGTGCTCAAAAATCCGGTGTGGGTAAAATGACGCTGAATACCATGGTCCCACCGTTTCGCCTGGTTCAACATCTGCCGCATCTATTCCCGGCCAGCCTTCAGTCGCTTTAGTGAAATCCAAGTAGAAACGCAGCACGTCGTCGACAATGGCATTAACCGTGTAGGCCCGCACATCTGAGAACACCACTGTCTCGTCGTAATAGGTAGACTCCCTGTGCAGCTGCTCAAGCTCTGGATCACGTACAGCGCCGGGAAAAACCGGGATGTCGTCTAGTCTGTTCGGCAACTGAGCCGCTAGGGCGGGACTCGTGAACACGCACAACAACAGCAACAACCAACCGATCCTGCCGATCCTCACAAGACTCACCTCCCTCTTGACCCAAATACGCTCCACGATACTCAGGTGATTGGCAGGATCCTTTCCCGATTCCTTCTTGTCCGAAAGATTTTATCACAACAACGGCAGGTGCCATCGGTGAGCTAACGCAACACGCTTAAGTCCCGGCGTGACGCCCACACCTCTGGCCCCGGCTGCGGCTCTTGGATGCGCTTGAGAAGTTCGAAGCTCCTTTTGCAGGTCGCGACGGGCAGATTGCCTGCGGTCCCAGGCGTTTTTCCCTTCGCGCGCGAGCTAGGCACTCAGTCCTAGCCTTTTCACGTTTTGCCTCCACAGCGGCAACATTGTGCGGAACCGAAAACGCGCGGGCAGCCGTTTCATCATAACTCCCGGCCACTTCCGAACGAATCTACAGCTGGAAACCAAGGCCGCCTATGCTGCCGTCCTCACCTCACCGTCTGAAGTTGTCAAGGCACCAAAGGCAACGGATTTCCCTCAACAACACTCAAACTAGGCGGCTTTTTCTGCTCCAGGAAGAACTCCGCCACACTCCCGTCCAGATCGTCGTTCCCGTACGGCAGTAGGATCAAGTGCTGATACTCCTCTTTGATAGCGATCATACTGGCCTGCGGCAAGGCAGCAAACGTCTTCACCGCACTTTCGAGCGGTGTATACGGATCGTACTCCGCCTGGACAATCAGAATGGATGCATCGGACGGAATCCGCTCAATGGGGGGGAAGTCGGAACAGTGATTCATCCCAAAACAACACAGGATTGGTGGCGTAGAACCCTCCGAACTGCGGATAGCATTCGGCCTGCAGCGTGCTCTGCAGTGCCCAGGAATCGGCATCATGGAGTGTATTGGCGTCCATGCCCTGGACCGCCCACCAGACAGCATCACTGCCCACAAGATTGACCGACTCGGGTTTGGCATTTACCAGGTCAAAATACTTCTGAGTCAGTTCACGGGCGATACCTGCCAACAGCTCCTGATACTCCGGCGGCACATCCCAGTGGAAATCATCAAGGAACTGATGCAAGCGATCAGGATCCGCTACTGGGTTCTGTGCCAGGAAGCTGTCAATGACCAGCGCAGAACGGAGTGTGAACAGCGCCAGGTGTGCATTCATCGAGAAGGAGATGTGCTGATCTAAAGCCTTGATGGTGGCATGTTTAAGCTTCCCTGCGATGGCAGAGATTGCGCTCATCACTTCCGACTCTGTGGCACCAAGATGGAAGAAACGGGGATGACTGGCTGCATATGGCACAAGCTTCTTTTCCAGCACGCGCTGCATACCCATCTCCTGCAGCAGCAACGCTTCGTTTAGAGGTGCCGTAACATCGGTTTGACCGATAAGCAGCATGTTTCCTACCCTGTCAGGGAAAAGAGACGCATACCAGATTCCCAACCATGTCCCGTACGATATGCCGATAAAGTTCAGTTTCTCATCGCCCAAAACCTGCCTGATGACATCCATGTCCCGTACAGTCGCTTCCGTATTGATATACTGCGTCATGGGATTTGCCAGGCAAGCTTCTGCGATTGCTTTGGCCCTGCCGACGCTCAGATCCCAACCAGTTTCGAACGCTTTGCGGGGTACTACAACTACTCGACGAACCAGCTTTACCAGATGCCTCTGGTTGAGGTGCGGTGCCTTCCAGAATGCCGAGCTCTCGCAGGGTCGCCTCAAGAACGGCTGCGGTGACTGCTGCTGGGTCGGCCATGCCGGCAAAGATCGCGGCCACACTGATACGCTCTTCCGGTGCAACGTAAAGCTGTGAGGTGTAGTGCGTCGTTCCGCCGCTTTTCGCCAAAACCTCCACACCCATCCAGCTTAGCTTCTGAGCCGGCACAAAATCCCAGCCCAAGCCGCAGTTGAACTCAGGGACCCCAATGAAAACCGTTTCATGCCCGTATTGAGCCCTAGTGTACTCGGCCAGCATCTCCGGGGACAAGAGGGAGCCGGGCTGCAGAATCTCTCCAAATTTACAGAGATCTACTGCCGTGGAGGAAAGCCCCCCGCTCCCCAGGATGTTCACGTATTCCAGCGGCAGGGGAACGGTACTCTCTCCGGCGTACACCCTAGCTATGTTCTCGTTGCCTTCTCTGAAATGGGCGCTGGTGTTGGTCAGGCCCATCTTACTGAAGATCTCCTGCTCGCGGAAATTGGCGAAACCCATACCAGAAACCCACTCAATCACCGCCTCAGCTACTGTGAAGCCGTCGTTGCAGTAGATGCTGATCGTGCCAGGTTCATGCACCAGATGGGCGGTCTGCAGCACCTCGAGAGTATCCTTGACGTAATCCCTGTTCTTGACTGTTGTGAATCCGTTCCTGATGGTCGTACCCGGCAGGCCGGATGTGGTTGATCAGCATGCGCACGGTGATGTCTTTGTACCTTGGGTGGCCTGAGCAACACCGCTGAAGACCACAAGCACCTGGAAACAAACAACAAAGGCCAACGCAACCGCCAAAATCGTTTTCCATTCGGGTGGTCTTGTCATCTCTGTACCTCCTGAATGGTTTGGGGGCAATAGCTCTCGACAGCATTTGGGCAAAACCCTGGCAAAAGAGGTCGTCAAGGTAGATTCTCACCCTAGAGCGCTGTGGGTGGGCTGTGTGGGTGGGAGCCGAAACGGTCTCTTGAACAACAGACATTAGGCCAGCTTCTTTATCTGCGCCTTCCTTTTTATGCCACTCCTTCCGCGATCAGTCGTCCGCAAACCTCGCTTTATCCATTTTCCTCCTGGAGAAAGCTGCAGTCAACGAAAAATGTTGCTGGAAGAAGGGAAAGCCCCAGAGGGAATCGGTCCCTTCTGGGGCTTTATGCTCTGCGCCCTTGCGGCAAAGCAGCAGGGCAGTTGCTGCTTCACAGTTATGACAAACCGATCGCCAGGCGCTCTGCCTGCGAACACGACCTTGCCCTACGCAGGGAGCTGCAAATGGATCACTTTTCGACCAGCGCGAGTGGATCAGTCTTTGACGGCCGGTGGATCAGATTTATGTTGACGATCGCACCCTGAGGACGGGATTCTAGAAGAAGATGCAGACTGGCGTACAGACGCGTTCTTCCAGCTAGATGGCTACCCATTCTTGGTTACCACGGAGATCTTGATAGGGATCCATGACCTCACTTTTTGCGAATTGACGAAGAACGTTTCCGGTGCGTTCCCATCCCTCGGCGAACCGCCGAAGAGCGGGGACTGTCATTCGTTTACGACCGGAGCCCGCACCAAGGAGGAACAATCACCAATGAACGAATCAGACTCCTCCCGGTCCGAAGCTTCAAGGGATAGAAAGCGGCTTCCGCTATGGGGCTCTCGGAACGATGGCTTTGCAGGATGCGATGCTAGAGACTGGAATGATGATATCGCCATGTGCATAAGAAAAGCCCGCAAGGCCTCTATCCACCCTTGCTGCTAGCACATCGCGAGACTTGTCCTGCGCAAGCTAGACGTTCAGCTGCAAGGCAATACCATTGCCTTGATTCAGACATTCGACTACTCCGCTTCATTTAGGGAAAATGGCACCCTACACATCCACGAAAATCTCAGCGAACAGCTTCCTTGCTTCTGTCTCGACGCGGCGCTGAAACTCCAGATACCTGTGGAGGAAGCGGCGTCCCTCTTCTGTCAGGCGCGTACCGCCCCCGCTAACCCCGCCGACCTGGGTTTCAATTAAGGGAAACCCCAGCCTCTCTTCCGCCTCGCGGATCTTGCCCCAGGCAGCCCGGTAAGACATGTTCAGGGATTCTGCGGCTTTGGAAATAGACTCATACTCCTCGATCCGCAGGAGGAGCTTGGCCCGGCCGCCGCCCATCAAGGCCCTGCCATCCTGGCTAATCCAAACCTTGCAGTGCATTTTCAACCTGTCAGTCACCCTTCCCATGGCCCAGCATATCGACATTCACACCTTCTAAAGCCAAGAGTCTCCGTTTGAGTTCAAGCCCTCCCCCGAACCCTACCAGGCTGCCCCTCGCTCCCACTACCCGGTGGCAGGGAATTACCAGGGGCAGTGGATTGCGGGCCATCACCTGCCCTACTGCCCGAGGGGCCCTGGGGCTGCCCACCAGTTCGGCCAGCTCGCTATAGGAGCGCACCTGACCATAGGGTATGCCTTGACAAGCCACCAATACCTTGCGGGCAAATGGCGACAGTCCTCCAAAGTCGAGGGGACAGTCGGCGAAAGATACTGTTTCCCCACTAAGATAGGAATGAAGCCTTTCGATCAGATCCCTGGCAAAGTCCGGAGCAATCCCCTGCTCTCCCGCCGGCTTGTCTTCAAAGGTCGGAAGGGTTATCCGGGCAGCCCCCTTGGCAGTGCAGCTGACAGAGAACCACCCCCACATGGGGTGAAAACTGACGAGCGTTGACATTAAGAACCCCTCCCCGTATTCTCTTCGGCAAGAATAACGGCATACCTTTCAAGAAATAGGAGGGGCGGAGAATCCTCCGCCCCCGGTCAACCCGATGTCGACAGTGAACTTTTTCGTTTTCGCAAGTAGGAAAAGAGAGGATAGCCCCACATGAGCACGGCTCCTAAACAAAGGACGGCGCTCACCGGCCTAGTGAAAAACTCCCAGAGGTTCCAGTGGGTCTTGATGACGCTGATCATGAAGTTTTGCTCGACGATGGGCCCCAGGACGATGCCAAGGACAATTGGCGCAACCGGCACTCCATTGGCTTCCAGGAGAAAGCCGAGAACGCCCATTACCAACATAACCCCCACATCGAAGAGGCTGTTGTTGATGGCAAAGGAGCCGACGATGCTGAACAACAGGATAAACGGCAGCAGATAGTTCTTCGATACCCCCAGGATCATGCCGCTGAAGCGAATGGCTAAGTAACCTAAGGGGACGAGGAGGAGGTTAGCCAACATGAAGGTTACATACACCGCGTAAAGCAGTACTGGCTGCTGTTCAAAAATCATTGGCCCTGGTCTGAGCCCCTTCATCATGAGAACGCCGATCAAAATAGCGGTGATCGAGTCCCCCGGGATGCCAAAGACCAACGCGGGCACCCAAGCGCCCCCTAAGGCCGCGTTATTCGCACTGGTCGAGCAGACAATGGGTTCGATGTGGCCTTGTCCGAACTTGTGACCTTCGGGGGATAGGTTTTTCGTCACCGCGTAGGTGACCCAGGCCGCGATATCTGCTCCGGCGCCGGGCAAAATGCCGATGACAACCCCGATAATGCTGGAGCGCAAGATTCCCATCTTGAAGCGGCGAACGATCGAAGCCATCCCCGCGAAGATCCGCCTGGGAGCCTCGGATGTGGCTACCTGCAGCTCCTGCGAATGCAGGACATTGCGAAAGACTTCTGATACGCCAAACAGTCCGATCATGGCGGGAATGAAGTTGATCCCCCCGGTGAGCTCAACATTGCCGAAGGTGAACCGGGGGTAGCCCAGGGTGATGTCAATCCCTATCGTCGAGATCAACAAACCGAGCATCAAAGAGATTACTCCTTTGACCATGGAGCCCGATGAGACCACTACCGCGGAGCTAAGGCCCAGGACTGCCAGCCAAAAGTACTCAAAGGAAGTGAAGCTCATGGCAAATTCAGCCAGAAGAGGAGCTGCCATCATCAAACATATTGCCCCCAGCAGGCCGCCAATGGCGGAACAGGTAACCCCCACCCCCAGCACTTGCCCCGCTTTTCCCTGCTTGGTCAAAGCATAGCTGTCATCGGTATAAGCTGCTGATGATGGTGTGCCCGGCATCCGCACTAGGGCTGCGGGAATGTCCCCGGCAAAGATGGCCATGGCTTCCATGGCCACGATCGCCGCCATTGCCGGCAGCGGCTCCATGAAGAAAGTAAAGGGCACAAGCAAGGCCGCCGCCATCGTCGCCGTCAGTCCGGGGATGGCGCCTACGAACAAGCCGTAGACGCTCGCCACCAGGATCGTCAGCAGGTTGCGGGGCTCCAGCACCAGGGATATTGCGCCCACTACGTATTCATACATCAATGCCCCATCACCCCCAACGGCAGCGGAACTAACAAAGCTTGACTAAAAAGCCAGTAGATGAACAGGACAACGCCCACGCTAATGACTAGCCCCTTCAACCGGGCAGCGCCCAGCCTCAGCATGAGCACCCAGCTGATGCCCACCGCGGTAAGGATAAAGCCGGCAATCTCCGATATTAACATGTAGCATAAGACGGCGCCGACCACCCACAGAATGTTCACCCATTCCTCCCGGCCCTCAGCCTTCCCCTCACCTCTAATTCTTCGCTCCCCCTTGGAGAGATTCTGGCCGATTAGAGCAAGTCCCGTGATGGCCATAATAATGGATAGGAGCTGGGGGAAAAGACCGGGGCCGGGGTGGCCGTCCGGCAGCTGGGGAAAGCCTAGGGTCAACACGAATACGAATACTGCCAGGACAAACGCCACCCCGCCGATAACCAACTCACCTATTCGCATGATTCACCACCGTCATCTCAGGGGGCCTACTGAACTAGACCCACATCTTTCATGAGCTTGCCAAACATGGCATCCTGCTCAGCGACAAACTCGCTGAAGGCCTTGCTGTCCCGGTAGACAACGCCAAATCCGTTGTTCTGCATGAACTCGACGTACTCGTCGCTGGCAACCACTTTGGCCAGGGCTTCCTCCAAGACGGCGACAATGTCATCGGGGGTCTTGGCAGGCACCATGATTCCCCGCCAGGCTCCCAAGGACCAATCGAGACCCTTTTCCTTTAGGGTGGGTACATCCGGGAACAAGGGATCCCTTTGCTCAGACATGATGGCCAAAGGCCGAACCCGGCCCGCCTCAATGAGGGTTGCCCCTTCGGGCAGACTTGCCGTCACGATATCCACGCCGCCAGCTACAAGCTCCTGGAGCCCGGTTGCCGCGCCGGTGCTCGGAACCCAAACCGTCGCGCTTTCCGGCAGCCCCAGAGTCTGCATCCAGCCCGCCCGGGCCAAGTCCCAAATGCCGCCCTTGGCGGTCCCCGAAGCCTTCAAAGAGCCTGGATTGGCCCGAATGGCATCATGGAGTTCCTCTAGCGTCTGCCAAGGTGATGCGACGCTGACCATAACCCCCGCCGGGTCAAAGTTGACCTGGGCCACACACCGGAAATCCTTGTAAGAGATGGGGGTCAGGCCCATCCAGTGCATCATGGCGATCTCAACGGTGCCCATGGTCAAAGTGTAGCCATTAGGCGCCGCTGTGGCTCCGGCGCTGTGTCCAACCGCACCTCCGCCTCCAGTCCGGTTGATGACGTTAACGGGCTGTCCGAGTTCTTTCTCCAATAGCACCGCGATCATGCGAGCTACCCGGTCGGTGCCTCCTCCGGCCGCCCATGGACAAATGAGGCTAATCGGCCGGCTTGGATATTTCCGCTGGGCTTGAACCGTACCGAGAAGGCCCAACACGAGGATAAGCAACAACACCCATGCGATGTACCTGCAGTTTCTGAACATACTGCACACCTCCAATGGATGTGTAATCACTGCTAAGTCATTACTTAAACAGCTTCTATCTAATTCCTGCATGAAGTGCAGAATAAATGAAAGATACTGCTGTTTAGCTAATTGAGGTTGACTGTGTCGGTGATTTATCGATTCATATCGTAAATCAGCCGCAGGCCTTCTAAGGTGAGCTCTAGATCGACCTTGTCGATGACCTTCGTCTCTCCCGCGATGAGGCGTGCATAGCTACCCGTTGCCACGACTACTGGGCTGCCGGTAAGCTCCTCTTTCAACCTGGCCACCAGCTCCTCCACCATGCCAACGAAGCCGAAGATGATCCCCGCTTGCAGGCTGCTGACGGTGTTCTTGCCGATGGCCCGGGCAGGACGGGCAAGGTCAATCCTAGGCAATTTGGCCGTCTGGAGAAAGAGGGCCTCGGTGGCGATCCAGATCCCCGGGGCAATGGCGCCGCCCAGGTAGGCGCCATCCCGGGAGATTGCATCGAAGCTAGTCGCCGTGCCGAAATCCACCACAATAGCGGGGACTCCGTGGTGATGGACGGTGGCCACCGCATTGGCGATCCGGTCACTCCCTACCTCTTTCGGATTTTCATAATGAACGGGAATGCCCGTCTTGATCCCCGGCCCCACAACCAAAGGCCTGACCCCCAAGTAGCGGTGGACCATTTCTTCGAAGGTATGCATGATGGGCGGCACAACGCAGGAGACGACCACCCCTTGGATTTCCTCCTTGTCAATTGCCCCGGCGCGGAATAGGGACAGGAGGCAGCTTCCCATTTCGTCTTCCGTGCGACGGCTGTCCGTCTGGAGCTTCCAACTGGCAACGAGGCCTTTCCCCCGGAAAAGACCAAGCACCGTATGGGTATTGCCGATATCGACCGCTAAGATCATTTCCTTGCCTCCCTTGCAGAGAATGCCGCAGCTTTACCAGCGAGGGTCAAAGCCGGTGAAAGAGCCTTCGGCATCCTGCCATTCTACTTGGATTTCTTCAATGCGGGCCCTTTGTGGACCTGTCCGCAGGGCTTTCAGCAAAATGCCCAGTACTTCCTCCGGTCCCTCGGCCACAACCTCTACACTGCCATCGTAAAGATTGCGTACATATCCCTTCACGCCCAAAGCTCGCGCATGACGGCAGACAAAGGCCCGATAGCCGACTCCCTGGACTATTCCGTAGACCTTGGCTTTAAGTCTAGCTGCCACTTTGCCACCCCCACATCCTACCTTGCCGCCATTGTTTCCTTTAGGAAATAGCTTTTCCTCTCGGGGCTGAACTCCTGTTGCCTTAACCATGAAGAATAATAATGCCTACACCAAGGGCGACTCAGTCCCTTCCTTGATGTCCAGGCTAGATCCTTTGGGCGGAAAAAGCAACAGAGGGCACAAGCTCACCCTCCCCTATGCAGGAATTTTCCTTTCAAGAAAGAATCCATCAGTGGGCTATTAGTCCCTTTTTCCTCGGGCATTCACTCGCAAACAGGAATCTGCCCCGCTGCAGTCCTCAGCGTCTAGCAAAGGGAGCCCCAGAGGATCGTCAATCGTCGCCTTGAGGCAGATTCCAAATAGGGGAGGGAAGTATCTTGCTCTATGAGAGATATCGGAAGATAGCTAAGGAGATGATCGCTGCCGCCGTCAAAGCGGCGGATCCGACAGAGGCCATCAAGCGCAACGTGTCCGTCGATGGCGATACTCTGCGCATCTGTGATCTGGAGCTTAAGTTGTCCGAATTTGACCGAGTTCTCCTGTTTGGCATCGGTAAAGCTTCTACCACCATGGCCAGGGCCTTTGAAGAAATCCTTACGCCCGACGATGGACTAGTGATCACCAAAGCCGGCGATGAGATCAACCTGGTGGAGCTAAAGAGCGTACCGGTCTATGAGGCTTACCATCCAGAGCCCCGGGAGATTAATGTGGAGGTCTCCCGCAAGATCGTGGATATGGTGGAGGCGATCAAGCCTGACGAAAAGGTGCTCATCATCTTCATGATCTCAGGCGGCGGCTCCGCTCTCTTCACAGTCCCTGCCGAGGGAATCAGCGTCGATGACATGTTCAAGCTGAATCAGATCATGATGAAGTGGGGCGGCAACATCTATCAGATCAACACGATCCGCAAGCACGTCTGCCAGGTGAAGGGCGGCCGCTTCGCCCAGCTGTGTTCAAGGAAGGGGGCAACATTGGCCTCCTTGATCCTGTCGGATGTGGTCGGGGATGACCTGAGCGTCATCGCCTCCGGTCCCACCTACAAGGACGACACGACCTTTGCCGATGCAATCGATCTGTTGAAGAGGTTCAATGTGTGGGACGAGTGCCCCCAGTCGGTGCGGGATCATCTCGAGAAAGGGCTGGAAAACCCCGACATGGAGCCTCCGCGCACCGTGCCGCCGAACACCTACAACTTCCTCATCGGCAACAACATGGTGGCGCTGCGCGCTGCCGAGGAAATTGCCAAGCGGGAAGGCTTTAATACCATGATTCTAACCAGCCAAAACCTCGGGGAAGCCAAGGAAGTCGCCAAGGCCATCATGGGCATTGCCAAAGAAGTCCAGGACTCGGGCAATCCTATTAAGCCGCCCGCGGCGTTAATCCTAGGCGGTGAGATGATCGTTACGTTCAAATGGGAGGAGCGGGATGGATTCGGTCCCAACCGGGAATTCGTCTTAAGCTCGGCCATCGAGATTGCCAACCGGAAGAATATTGTGGTTGCCGGTGCTGACACCGACGGCGAGGATGGCCAGGGCAAGTCGGGGGCCATCGCCGACTGCCGTACAGTTCACCGGACAGATCTAGATGCTCGCTGGTATCTGGATAAGCACGAAGCAGAAGCCTTCTTTGACGCCCTGGGCGATTCCTTGGAGTTCACCAGCCAGACAAATGTCAATGACATTGATGTGATCTTGATAGGTGAGAAAGAAGACTAAATTGAGGGGGGCAACCCCCTCTTTTCCCCTTCATCCCTCCTATCTCCCTTCCGGGGCTAATTCTGTCTACATTGTCAGAAAGTATTCCCGTCCTGTGAGCCGAACCTGCAGGGAAAAGCCGCCCTGTATGCGAATAAACCAGCAAAGGAACGGTGATGCCTTTGACTAAGACAGCTGCTCTCGACGAGACTCTTGTCAGCCGCGTCTTGACTTCCTTTGCCGAAGCAACGGATCTATATGCAATGTTTGTCGATCTGAAGGGCAATAGTCTAATGTCCTCGGAGTCCGGCGAGCTGCCTTGTTTTTGTCAGTTGATCCAGTCGACCCCCGAAGGCATGCGGCGGTGCCGCCAGGCTTTCGAGCGCGCGGGCCGCTATTCCTATAGCCTCGGCGAGTCTTACATCTATTCCTGTCACGCAGGGCTGGTTGAATGGGCGGCGCCCATCGTGTCCGATGAGACTGGACAAGCAGGAACAGTCATCACCGGACAGGTGTCTATGTGGCCTTTAGATGACCAGGCCATCCAGGAGATCCTTGAGCAGATTCAAGACCTCAATCTTGACTTCGAAGAAGTTACCAACGCTCTGAAGGAGATAGATGTAATTCCGGGGAGAAAGGTCCGGGCTCTGGCTGATATGCTCTTTGCCGCGGCAGGACAGATCATGCATCCGGGAAGCGAAATCTTGCAGCGGCGCCGGTTGGCCAGCGAACAGCAGGCCTTGCTCGCCGATACGATCCAGCAAAAGAAGCTCAGTCTTGACGAGGAGACGCCGAAGCAAACCAGGCACATTTATCCCTTTGAAAAGGAGCAGGAGCTAGTCGGACGGGTTCGCCTTGGCGATCGCACTGGGGCCCGGGAGATCTTGAATGAGATCTTGGGGGACATTCTCTTTAACAGCGCAGGCCAGCCGGCGGTCATCAAGGCCCGGATTATGGAGCTGTTGATCGTACTGTCCAGGGCTGCCGTAGAAGGTGGAGCAAAGCTGGATGAACTGCTCAGTCTAGACCATAGGTACATGGAAGAGCTGGCCAAGATTGAGCCCTTAGATGAGCTTTGCGCCTGGATCGTGGAGGTCCTGGATGAATTCGTTGACATCGTCTACCGATCCCGGGACAGTAAATACCTGCCGGTGCTGCAGAATGCCGCGGATTATATCAAGGAAAACTACGCCCGTGACTTGACCTTAGAGGAAGTGGCCCAAGCCGTCCACATCAGCCCCTATTACCTATCCCATCTCTTTAAGGAAGAGCTGGGAGTCACGTTCATCGGCTATTTGACCAAGGTGCGGATAGAGCAGGCCAAGATCCTCTTGCTAGAGACCAATTTGACTATCCAACAGATTTCTTATATGGTTGGGTATCAAGACTCAAGCTATTTCACCAAGGTTTTCAAGAAATTGGAGGGGCGGACTCCCACCCAGTTCCGCCGCTAACCCTTTCGGAAAGGAAGTTTTGCCATTGACCAGGGATGAGGCTTTGCAGCTCGTTGAGGAGCATATCAAGACGAAGAACCTGATCAAGCATATGTTGGCAGCGGAAGCGATCCTAGCCAGACTAGCCCAAGAGTTCGACCAGGATGAGGATACCTGGCGATTAGCTGGATTAGTCCATGATGTGGATTATGAGCAGACTCAGCACAATCCCGAGGAGCACGGCCTTAAGAGCGCAGAGATCCTCCGCGAGTATGGCTGTCCCGAAGAGGTCGTCCATGCGGTCCTCGCCCACGCGGAGAAAGCGCCCAGGGAGTCCCTGTTGGACAAGGCCCTCTATGCAACGGATCCCCTCACGGGACTCATCGTCGCCGCAGCCCTTATCCATCCCGATAAGAAGCTGGCGTCCATCGATGCCCAGTTCATCCTAAATCGCTACGGGGAGAAGTCCTTTGCCCGCGGCGCAAACCGGGAGACAATCGCCACCTGCCAAGACTTCGGGCTGGATCTCCCCGAGTTCGTTGCCCTTGGCCTTGAGGCGATGCAGGGGATAAGCAAGGAGCTGGGCCTTTAGAACCCAACC
>ERZ773359.4890-NODE-4890-length-13344-cov-187.538791_pt1 | contig 13344 bp, 8 predicted proteins | sample MGYA00374955_ERZ773359 | MGnify/ENA primary metagenome ERZ773359 (study PRJEB29098, sample SAMN04486028) | biogas fermenter metagenome | study: EMG produced TPA metagenomics assembly of the Biogas fermentation microbial communities from Germany - Plant 4 DNA1...
TCCTTCCGAGCCTTATAACCTACTTCTTCCTGAACGACAAGATCATCAAGAGCCTTACCATAGGGGCAGTGAAGGGCTGAAAAAGGCAAAACGTCAAACCCGGAAGTTTTCCGACCGATGTGCCCTTTCAGCCGGGTAACTTCCGGGAAGTATATTAAGTCCGACAAATTTGGTTCGAAAGCGTTTGATCCGATATAATAGGTCCTTAGTAGATCGGACGGTTTTTCTTGTCCGGGATCCCGCTCTTCCTGTAGAAGTATGAGTTTATCACGTCGCGCCACTCACAGGCATGTGCCGCCTGTTCTTCGAGCCTTGCCAGCACGCGGGCAAAGCAGCCGGGGTCGATCCGGTCCTCCAGACTTTTCCACCTTTCGATCAGTTCGGCTGCCCTGGCGGCGCCTTCGAAATGCGAGTCATATATATACTGGATCAGCGTAACGCCTGATTTCAGCCTGTAAGTGTACTCGACCCGGTGGAAGAAGAGAAGGAGTTCCTCCGGGCATGTCTCTATTTTCTCGTACATGGTCGAATTGGGCGGGTAGTATTTGCCTGCGAAGCCCGTACCGGTGGCAACGGACCTGTCTATTCCCAGCCCCTTGTGGTCTGCCCTGTGGTACGTGCCCCACGCAGAGTATTCGTATCCGTCCACGTTCGGGCCGTAATGGTGCCCGGGGTTGACCATCCAGCCTATGCCCAGCGGTACCGTGTAGCTTTCATATATGTGGTATGAGTCGAGCAGCATGCCGGTTATGGTATCGACGACGGCAGGATCGCTGCCGAAGGTCTGCATCGTCCATTCTCTTGCTATGTCTTCCGCGGTGAGCCACGGATCCCATGCCAGCCTGCCGTAGCAGTAAAGGTTGGCCTGGGCCAGGTCGTGGCCGGTCCAGTTCATATCGTCCCCGATGTTGGATACGGCCGCTATGCCCGCCATCAGGCCCTCGGCCGGTTCCGAAAGCAGTCTTGCTACCGTACTTCCCTCTCCGCGGCAGTAGGTGTCGAATTCCAGCACGTCCTTCCACATCGGCGCGAGATAACAGAGGTGACGCTGCTGGCCCGTGTATTCCTGGGTCACCTGCAGTTCGAGCATGTAATTCGTTTTCTTGAGTCCTCCAAGCAGCGGATGGACAGGTTCCCTCACCTGGAAGTCCATCGGACCGTTCTTGATCTGCAGTATCACGTTGTCGTCAAAATGGCCGTCGAGGGGCATGAAATTGTCGTAGGCGGCATTGGCCCTGTCGGTGGTCCGGTCGCGCCAGTCCTGCCTGCAGTTGTAAACGAAACAGCGCCAGACGACCAGGCCGCCGTAAGGCTTGAGAGCGGCAGCCAGCATGTTCGCACCGTCGGCGTGGTTCCTGCCGTATGTGAAGGGACCGGGGCGGAACTCGGAGTCGGCCTTGACGAGGAAACCTCCAAAATCGGGTATATGTTCGTATATCTCAGCGGCCTTTTCGCACCACCATTCCCGCACCCTGTCGTCCAGGGGATCGGCGGTTTCCAGGCCGCCCAGTTCGATCGGGCTTGAATAATTGATGCTCAGGAAGATCCTGATGCCATACCTGCGGAATATGTCCGCCAGTTTTGCCACATTGGGAAGTTGTTCCTTCGTTATGAGCCTGGTCTCGTGCCAGTGGACGTTGACATTGTTCAGGACTATGCCGTTCAGCCCGACGGAAGCCATCAGCCGGGCGTAGTCCTCTACTCTTTCCAGGTCGGATCTGATCTGTCCGTCCTGGTAAAAGATCGAGCGGCCGGCATAGCCTCTTTCGATGCTGCCGTCCATGTTGTCCCACTGGTTTAGCATACGGAGCCTGATGGCCGGGTTCTCGAGTATGTATGGATTTTTATCTAACCTGCCGCAAAGGATGTGCCTTATAAGTGCAAATACGCCATACAGGACGCCTGCAGGGGTCTTTGCAGCTATGACCACGGGTCTGGCATCGCCGACCCTGCAGCGTTTTATGAGGAAGCCTTCCGTGCCTATGCGGGATGCCTCGCTGTCGGAGATGAGCCCTGCTTCCGTGCCTTCCTGCGGGATGAGATAAAGCAGTATAGTGCTGTCCGAAGAAGGCCGGTCGACCGGTTCCGGCGTCCTGCCGTATATGGCTGCAAGTGCATCTTTCAGTTCTCTTGCGGCAACTTCGAGCCCGGTCCGGTCCGGACCGGCACATATGCTGTCGAAAGACATGCCTTTAAGGTCAGGTTTTTTCCAGATGGGATGGCTGTATGCCAGCCATGCTTTATATCCGTTGTGATCACTCATATATATATTTGACATGGTTATCCTTTCGTTGGTCTTAATATCTGCCGTATTTCTGGATAGCGTACATGACTGCGCGCATGCTTGTCAGGAGACTGCCGTTGTTGATGGAGCCGGCCGTCGAGAGGTTGAGCCCCCTGCTTTCCTTTGCCATTTCACAGTCGCGCTTCACTTCATTTATGATCGCCTCGATGTCGTTGTGCATGAATGTCAGCGGCGACAAGCAGCCGTCTATCCTCGTGCGGGGCATGTACTTGCGTATCTCGTCCACGAGAACCTTCGGGCCGAAGTTGCAGCCTGTGAGGTTCAGTCTGCCCAGTATCGGAAGCAGATGCCCCATGTCGGAGTCTGAATGCTGATACCGCATATCCTCGGGGTTCGGGCTGTATTTATCGAAAACGGCCTTGAGTATGGGGTATCCGAATAACTCATACATCTCGGGCGTCAGCAGGCAGCAATTATCATCGGCAAAGCTGAATCCGCCGGGACGGTTCGTCTCGTCATATCCTGCCTCTTCGTCCATGATCCTCGCCATGTCGAGTATCACCTTGCATATGACTTCCGAGAATCTTTTGGCAAGGTCAGGCTCGTCTATGATGAGGAATATGAGGTTTTCGGCACCGTAGATCGATGTGGCCAGCGTGACGGGACCCCTTATGTGTCTCAGCAGAGGGGGTTTTATCCCATACTTTTCATAAATACGCTTTTTTTCACTTTCCCAGTTGGGCGGGAGCATGAATTCGCGCAGGTCGAGTTTTTCCACCCTGTCGAGCAGCTTTTCCAGTTCCTGCGGGGTGCTGACCGTACCTTCCAGCCACTCGGCGACGCCGTTGTGGATGTATTTTCCTTCGAAGACCTCCCCGATCCTCTTGATATAGGGAAACTCGGCATCCGGCTCAGGAAGTGTCTCAGGGAGAAGCCTTATCCCTACGATCTTTTCTGCCTTGTCGTTATAGCGCTTGTTCAGTTCGAGCCTTCTTTCGCGGGGCGTGAAACCCCACGGATTGCCCTCTTCTCCCAGTTCAGCAAAGACGCATTCCTCGCTCATCCTGATGCCCAGCGCCACCTGCGGTGCATCCGGGCTGAAACAGTTGTCTCTGTGTGCCAGTTCGTCATCTTTCCAGAACTGTTCGATATCGACATCCAGTTTCATCGGATCTATATTGCTCATGATCTAACCCCCCTGCCGATATATTAGCTTCATGCATGGCAATGTTCAATGTAAAATCAGAAGTTTATTTGCAATAATTATGGGTGTCATTCCAGCGGGACGTTTTCGGGCCAGTCGTACCCGTCATTGTTACGGGGACCCTCTGCGGGACTGCCGCCCGGGACTTCATCGTACAACGAACTGCCGTCGCGCAGGTCCTGTTGTCCGCCGCCCGGACCGTTACCCGTGGAGGTACTGCTTTCATCGCCGTCAAATGGCCACAGCCAGTCCAGCGGATCAGTGAGATCAGGTATCTGCGGGGCGCCGTGCACAGTGCAGTATTCACCTGCCGGCAGTTCGTACACGACGTCTCTCGGGGCCTTTTCGTTGGGCTTCTGAGGCATATAGGGAGGATCACGCTGTATGAACACTTTCGTTTCAACCTTTTCTTCAGGGCAATAAGGTCCAGCAAGCAGACTGCGGCCCATGGTGTCCTTACTTTCAGTACATACCCGTGCCTGTATATGGACCGTGCAGATGTCATCGTCGCGCGGTTCCGTGCCTTTTATGAAATATTCCTTTATCGTGGCATTGCCTCTCTGGTCGTGCCTGCACAGGTCTGTCGCTATTTTGCCCGAATAGATGCAGATCTCTTTGACCACGATGTCATCGGGCATCGGGTTGAAATCTTTCTTTGGAAGGTCTTCGTGTACCTTTTTCATGACGGCAGCCCAAATCTTGTGTGCCTGGTACATTTCCTCCGTTTTTACCGGTATCGGTTCACCGCCCGAGTTGTCATAGCCGTACCAGACCGCGGCGGCGTAGTAGGGCGTGTAGCCGACCAGCCACTTGTCGATATTGCTCTGCGTCGTCCCGGTCTTGGTGGCCACCGGCATGCCTATTATCTGCTCATTGACAGTCGAAGCAGACGTTCCCGGGTACGGGTATGGCGAATTCCTGCCCTTGGTGACTTCCTTGAGCAATTCGGTCATGATGAAGGCCGTCTCTTTGCTGTACACGATGGTTGCCTTCTTACTGGTCCTGTCTATAAGGACCTTCCCGTTGCTGTCCTTTACCAGCGTAAAGGTCGTCGGCTCGTAATAAATGCCTTCATTTGCGAATGGCACGTAGGAAGCGGCCAGCTGCAGGGGATTGATGCCCTGTTCCCATCCGCCCAGGGCCAGGGAGATGTATTTTTCCTTCTCCCTGTTGATGCCGACTTTCTTGAGGTATTCTATTGAATTGTCAGCGCCGAGCATGTCCCTCCACACTATTGCCGCGACGACGTTGACGGAATTCTTTATGGCGTTGCGTATGGTCGTGAGGCCGTCGTACCTGTTGTTGTAATTGGTCGGGTACGCCCGCTCGGGATCCCTTTCTCCGAGCATGTATACGGCCCTGTCATCGACGACGGTGGCGGCTGTGACTACTTTCAGATCGATTGCCGGACCGTATACCACTATGGGCTTGGCGGTGGAACCCGGCTGTCTTTTCATGAGCGAGGATGAAGCCCTGTTGAGCGTGTTGCTGGCTTCCTTCTTGCCGTAGCCGCCATAAAGCGCTTTTACGTGGCCGTTCTGGATGTCTATTATCGCCATTGCTGCCTGCGGATGTTCCATCTGCCTTTTGGCCGTTTCGTTCACGAGCGGGAAATACGTATCGTCCATGAACACCGAGTCCATGTCGGCCTGGACCTTGGGGTCCATCGTTGTATATATCTCAAGTCCGCCCCCGTATATCATGTAATTGGCCATGGTGGCGGATATGTTCATCTCTTCCATCAGCGCGTTGCGGACATCCACTATTACCTGGTCGACGAAATAGCTCTGGACACTGGTTGCCTGCCGTGAACCGGTATTGAGGGCATATTTCAGGTCCTCATCGATGGCCTGTTCATATTCTTCCTGTGATATCTTTCCCAGTTCGAGCATCTTTCCGAGTATGACTTCCTGGCGTTTCTTGGCTTCCTGGCGGCCCTTTTCCGTAAATGGGTTATACTTGGCCGGGTTTTTCGTTATGCCTGCGAGCAGTGCGCACTGGGCCAGTGAAAGTTCGCTTACGGGTTTGCCGAAATATTTCTTTGATGCGGACTGTACCCCGGTGCAGCTGTTGCCCCAGTAGCCCAGGTTCATGTAGAGTTCGAGTATCTGCCATTTCTCCAGTTTCCGCTCAAGCAGTATAGCCGCATAGGCCTCCTGCACCTTCCTCCTGATCGAGCGTGTCGTGTCGCCCGTTATGTTCTTCACGACCTGCTGTGTGATAGTGCTGCCGCCCCTGGTCGCTCCTTCGCTCCCTGTGAGTATGCTCTTGACGAATCCTATGCCTGCATTTATGACGCCCTGGATGTCGACGCCCGGATGCTGGTAGAAGCGTTCGTCCTCAATGGATATGATGGCATCCTTCAGGTATTGCGGCACTTCCTTGTCCGTGACAGGCTCGCTGTCCATGTTGTCCTTACCCGTGAGTTTCTGTATTATGTTGCCCTTTGCGTCATAGATCAGCGTAGTCCTGCTGGATGCCTTGGCGATCAACTGCTCGTCGGTTATGGGCTCCGCCGTCTCTAAATATGCGTAGACGGCACCGCCTACCAGTCCGACAATCGCGCACCCGATCGCGAGGGCGAACAGAAGTATGCAGGATATGAGCGTCAGTGCAAACTTCTTTATGAATGAAGATTTTGTCTTTTTATTTGGTTTGTCGGCTTTCGCCGGTTTTTTGCGTTTTTTCTCCGCCCCGTCGGCGGTACGTTTTCTTCCCAGGTTCATCTTCTCCTCCTTGTAAAATCAGACAGCTAAAACGTTTACTACAGAATAATTAGACTGTTTTGCCGTTCAGGCAGTTCCGGCAAATGAAACGCCAAAGTTTATTATAGCATAAATCAGGGTTCCTGACACGCAGGTCAGCCTGTTGACGTATCGTATGCCCGGGCGGTCCCAGGCCGGGCCGGAACGGCCCGCGCTAAACATGCAGGACGGCTGACATGACATGCGCATATCTGCTTATTGTTTTCTATCCATCAATCCTATAAAATAAACTTGTACCGCAGCAATATCGACTCGCGGCAATACCGGCAGGGGAGGCAGGGGTCTTGCGGATAAAAGCGGGGGAAATAATCAGGGCCAGGCGGGAAGAGTACAACATATCCCTTGTGGATTTTGCCAGGCAGGTCGGCATATCACCGGGTTACCTCTCACAGATCGAAAACGGGAAGAAAACTAATCCCAGCCTTGAAGTGATGATGACCATCGCCCAGGAACTGGACCTGGATATAGACACGCTGCTGGGTTTCGACCAGGAGACTGAAACACCTGCGTTAAGGATTCCTTCGCTGCTGAGGCTCGTCATCGCAAAGGACAGGAACCTGAAAGCCCTGGAAGACAGGGAGGTCCAGAAAAAGATCAGCAGCCTGCTGGACAGGATACTCCAGAGCAAATACCTGCTGGAGGACAATGACCTGTACGGTCTGTTCCTCGAAGATCTCTACGTCCAGGCTGAAACCACCCTGAAACGCTACATGTCGATAGAGATACTGAAAAACATGAAACGATCCTGATTGTAACCAAAATGGATCATGCGGCATATTATGAACGTAAAACGGTGCTGCATCAGCAAAGTGCGGAAGGATGCAGCCGAGGTGCCGGCATGTTCAGGAACAGCAACCTGTACCGCAGATGGTGGTATGTAAAAAGGCGGAACATCAACAGGATCCGCCTGTTGGTCCGCCTCCTGATCGCAATGCTTATCATGAGCGCCATTCTGCTGTTTGCAGAGCTTGGTATATTTGACTGTCTTTTATTGCCTTGAAACTGGTCCCGGACCGGGTCATGAGTCGGATCCCGAACCGCCGCTTTCTTCGTAGATATCTTCCAGCACGGTGCTCTTCCTGTAATTCCTTTTGCGTTTTGTGTGATTCGTTTCCGGTTCCGTCTCATCGATCATTTCGCACTTGCCCTGGAACAGTGCGCCTTCATCCGCGACAAAGCTGCTGATTTTGATATCGCCATACAGCCTGGCGGTGGAAAGGATCTTGAGCAGACCCCTGGCGACGATGTTTCCCTTTATCGTCCCGGCAAGATTCACGTTGCCAGCTTCCACGTTTCCTTCGACTGAAGCGCCGTTGCCGATATACACATCGCCGCCGACCTTAATATCACCGATAACTTTTCCGTCTACCCTCACAGTACCTTCAGACTCGATGCTTCCCTTGAATACCGAACTGCTTCCGACGAGCGTGTCTACTCCTTCACGGAAACCTGCTTTCCTTTTCAACATGGCCTACCTCCCGTAATTTTCTTTGACCGACCCTTTGATGGACCTGTATGGTGCTATTTTTTCTCCAGGTAATCCAGGGGATCTATGGCTGTTCCGTACAGATGGATCTCAAAGTGGCAGTGCGGGCCCGTACTGCGGCCTGTGCTTCCCACTTTCGCGATCACGTCGCCCTTTTTTACCTGCTGGCCCGGCTCCACGAGGATCCTGGAACAGTGCCCGTATACAGTGATGAAACCATTGCCGTGATCGATCTTGACCGTGCGTCCCGTTGCATACGTATAATCGACATAAGTGACCTTCCCGCTTGCGGAAGCCTTTATGGACGTCCCTACGTCGGCGGCTATATCCAGACCGTAGTGGAACGTTTTCTTCCTGGTGAAAGGATCCTTCCTGTAACCGAATCTGTCCGTGATCCTGCCTTCCACCGGCCATAACGTGGGTATGACTTCCATGAAAGCGTTTATCCTTTCCTCCACGGAGTCAAGATCGGCATCCGGCAACCCTGATCTGCTGTACAGCACTCCCAGCCTGTCCAGGGAAATCTTGAGCGAACGCATATCTGCGACGAACGCCGTCTCCGTCCTTTCACCCGAACGGCTTGCCCTGAGGTCGAGGCTCCTTTCCTCCAGGTATTCGTCGGCCAGTCGGTTGAACTTATCTGTGAATTCCTCTATCCTGTCGTTTACGACTTCCCTGAAAGCCTCGCTTTCTTTCCTGAGTGTATCGATCTCTTCCGTTTTCTTCTGCAGGAGTGCATTCTGCTCGGCAGTCGTGCTGTAAAGGCTTATGACATTCTCTTTCAGCGTCCTGTTTTCTTCAAGCAGTTTGGATATGTAAAGGCCGCCGGCCACGAACGCTGCAATAAGTACCATGAAGAATGTGACCAGCTTGATGTAAAATGAATTGAACCTGAATACTTTTACACGACTTGACGAATGGGGGACAAGAACTATTGAAAGATATCTTTTCTGTGCTCTTTTTGCCTTTCCCTTTTTCATATCGAACCATCCTGCAACAACGCCTCAACAGCCATATTCTTTTCATTTGTACAGCGATGTCCGAAAAAAGGCAATACTAATAATTCTGCATCGGATTAAATAATCCTCTTTTTTCGGAAATATAATCACAACAAATATTAATATCTGAAATTTATACCAATGTCAAATTTTATGTCGAAACGGTGTCAAGGAGGAATTTGTCACACTATATCGAAATAAATAAAGGGAAATTTGTGTCGCATCCCTCTGCGGACGGGTAATGTCACACTGGAGCAAGGTGTGGTGACACTTCTCTGTAACAGGCACTTCTGTTGGGATGAGAAGTGTCACGCAAAAGAATAGTGCCGGCTGATCTTAGGTAACGGAGATGGATCGATGATAAAAATCAGAGCGAAACTGACCCTGGCATTTATGGTAACGATTTTAATATGTTCAGCTGCAACGCTGGCAGTCACATTCGGCGGCTACAACATGATGGTGTCGGAGATCGCATCAAGTGCCGACAGCAACAACAGCCGCATCATAAGCGTCCGTGAGATCAGCGGCATGATCGGCAGGCAATACCAGGAAATGTCACGTGCGGTCGTTGACAGGGATGTTTCACTGGCAGATGCCATCGAGTCAGAAAACAGCAGGATAATGGAAGCTGTCGGGAGGCTGGCTGCGCAATCGGAGGAAAGCGAGAAGGCAGAGCTCGAAACGCTGAAAAACCTTTCCGGGCAGTTCGTGCAGTTGTGCAAAACGGACATCATCAAGGGGATCGAAAGGTCGGATCCATCGAAATACAATGCCCTTCTGGCGGATCTCTCGTCACGGTATGATTCGCTTCAGCGGAAAGAAAAAGAACTTAGGGACAGGATATTTGAGCAGGTCGCTGCTGCCGCCTCAAAGATCTCGAGGGATGTTGCAAGGATCGGTTCCATGACCGGCGAACAGCTTGCTGCGCTGGAAGAGTTACTGGCGGCAACCATGAAAGTGCTGCAGGAGTACGGTTCCGCTGTCGAGACCGGTGAGAGCCTGCTGTTGCTGCGGGATAAGCAGCAGGCGAGGATCAGCGGACTTGAATCAGAAGTCGATGCGCTGCTTGAGGAGATCGAAAGGCTCAGGGCGGAACTGGATGCGCTTAAGGCACAGCAGGGACGGCAGCCTGTCGGCTACACGGGGCAAAGCCAGACCGGGACGGCGGCTGGAACAGCGACCGGGACGGCTGGTGCAAAAACAGGAGCTTCGGCCGATGTGCGGATTTCGGAGGCACTGCCCGCATCCGGACCCTTCGAAACCCAATCAGCATCTTCTTCAGGCATAGCTGCTCCGGTTTATGACCAGGCCCTGGCCGACAGCATCATGGCATATCTCGATGCTGTGATAGCCAGCGGAACGGATATCAGGAGCATTGCCGGAGGCCTGACGACTGCAGGCATCCAGGGTGCGCTGCAGAGGCTGGCGTCCGTCAATACGGCGATAGCGCTGACATCGGACGCATACGGAAGGGCAAATGCCGGGCTTGCAGGCGTAAACAGCCAGGAAATCGAGGCGGCCAGGACCGCGATCCGGAGCGCCGTTACGGAACTGGAAAACCTGGGATCACAGCTGGATGGCGACGACGCAGCTCTTGCCGCGGAAGCGGCGAAAGAATGCAGCCTGATGGAAGCGGCCATCGGAACGCTGGAAGCGGCCAAAAAGGTCCTGGAGGATACCGGGCTTTCCGAGAGCTTTGCAAATGCATCAGAGTTGTATGACCAGCAGGTCGAAGTGCTGAAGAAACTTGAAACTTCATACAAGTCATACCTTGCCGACGACCTTGAACGCTCGCGTGAGCTTAAGGACAATTTGCTGCTGACGCTGGCCGTCATAGCTTTCATATCCCTGTTTATCGGTATGTCTGCAGCCCTGTGGCTTTCCGGCAACATACTCGTGCCGATACGGAATATGACGAACCTGCTGGACAAAGCCGGCAAGGGCGATCTGACAGGCAGGGTCAGGGACAGGAGACGCGACGAGATAGGCGAACTGGGCGAAAAGGTCAACGTGGTGCTGGACGGACAGCAGAGGATGATAGAGCAGGTAAAGGCTACGTCGACCAATATCGGCAAGCTCAAACACAGCCTTGCTGAGCTGTTCTCGCACAGCAGGGAGAACACCGGCAAAGTTACCAAAGGTTTCAGGAGCATTATGGAAGGCCTGATGGCCATTGTAAAAGCTCCTGCAAGCCAGACTGCGACAGCGGCTGATGATGCCGATATCCTCGCCGCAACTGCGGGGAAAGCTGTTGAGGACGGCATGAAGGCTATTGAGATTGCTGTGAACGGGGAGAAGTCCGTCCAGGAAGCAGAAGAAGTGATCCGCAACGTGACCGACACGGTAAAGCAGATCGCCGCTTCTATAAACGAACTGGAGGATTCGTCCGATAAAATCGGGAATATAACGGATACTATAACTGAGATCGCTTCGAAAACCAACCTGCTTGCGCTGAATGCCGCGATAGAGGCGGCCAGGGCGGGCCAGCAGGGCCAGGGCTTCACAGTGCTTGCCGAAGAGATACGCAAGCTGTCGGAAAGGAGCAATGCTGCTGCAAAGGAAATAAGGAACCTGATAAACGAGATACAGGAAAGGATACGGTACGCGGTCGGGAGGATAGGAGACGGAGTTGCCGGCGTCGATGAAGGGGTCGGCAAGATCAACCGGGCAAGGAACAGCATCCTTGAAATGACGGAAATGATCAGCCAGATAGTGGAGACCCTCAGGGCAACTGCAGATGCGATAAGCTCCAGGCATGAAAATGCTGCTGAACTGGCCGGAACGATCAGCACGCTTGAAAAGGCCGCAAGCCAGACGGTCGCATCCGGTAAAGATCTCGATGCCGAACTGGAACTGCAGCAGAAGACCCTGAAGGAAATGGAAGCCGTTACGGAGAAGCTCGACGAGGTCACAGAAGCACTCAACGGGTTGCTTGAGAAGTTCATGGTCTAGCCATGTGTTTTGGGATTTGCCATGTTTATGGATCTCTGCACATACTTTCAGGGACCTGACAGGGTTGATCCGGTAAGGTTTTTTGTGTAGTGTTTTCAGTTTTTGGGCACATGTCTGAGCCAAAAGATCTTAAGCCATAAGTTCTTTTTTATTGTGGCCGGATATACACAAAGCATCCGGCTTGCAAATGTGAAGTCCCGGTTTACAGTATCTATCCGTGCTTACAGAATCATAATATAATAGACATAAGGCACAGCAGTCATCCGGCAGTACCAGGACTCCAGGTCCGTGTGCGGTGCGCTTGTAAAAGCCAAACAGGAGATGCCTGTCTTGTTATGACCAGAGACTATATGGAGAGATGACCAGAGGTTGCTTATGAAGAAAAATGACATATACGAGATCGAAATCACTGGAATGACACATGAGGCCCTGGGCGTGGGGAAAGTGGATGATATGGCGGTTTTCGTCCAGGGCACGATCGAAGGGGAAAAAGTTCTCGCAAAAATAATAAAAGTTGCTAAGAACTATGCCGTGGCGAGAGTCGAGCAATGGCTTGCCGTGAGTCCCGGACGCAGGGAGCCGTTCTGCCCGGTGTACAAAAGATGCGGCGGCTGCAGCCTGCAGCATATGACCTATTGTATGCAGCTTAAGTTCAAGCACAGGGTCGTGACAGACAATCTCGAAAGGATAGGCGGCTTCAGGGGGATACATGTAAATCCTGTCATCGGGATGGAAAACCCGATGAATTACAGGAACAAGGCCCAGTACCCTGTCGGCATGGGTGACAGCGGGCCGGTCGCCGGCTTTTACGCAAGGCGCAGCCATACCATTATCGATTCCGGAAGCTGCGGTATCCAGCACCCCGGCAGTGAAAAAGTGAGGAATGTGGTGATAGACGCTGTAAGGAAGCTGAAGATCCCTGTTTACAATGAAGAAACGGGAGAAGGCATCCTGCGGCACATCGTCACCAGGGTTTCTTACGCGACCGGGGATATCATGGTAATACTCGTGGTAACGAAAGAAAACGTCCCCGGACTCGACAGGCTGATCCGCAGGCTCACCGATGAAGTGCCGCAAGTCAAAAGCATTGTCCTGAACATAAATAAAAGAAGGGACAACGTGATACTCGGCGACACCGTCAAAACCGTGTATGGAAGCGATACACTTGTGGACAGGCTCGGGCACCTGACCTTCCATATTTCACCGCTGTCTTTCTACCAGGTGAATCCTGTGCAGACAGTCGTGCTGTATGAAAAAGCCGTGGAGTTTGCGGGACTCACTGGATCAGAGACCGTATTCGACCTGTATTGCGGCATAGGCACTATTTCGCTGTTCCTTGCGAAAAAGGCCGGAAGGGTGATCGGTGTCGAGGTTGTCCCTGAAGCCGTGGAAGCGGCGACCAAAAACGCAAAGGTGAACAATATTTTCAATGCGGAATTTTTCTGTGGTGCTGCGGAAGAGGTGGTGCCCCGGCTGTATGCCGACGGGATGAGGGCAGATGTGGTTGTAGTGGACCCGCCCAGGAAAGGGTGCGATGAGGCACTCCTTGAGACGATGGTGAAGATGCAGCCTGAAAGGATCGTATATGTATCCTGCAATCCGTCTACGTTGGCAAGGGATCTGAAATACCTCGCTGCGAATGGATACGGGGTCCGGGAAGTCCAGCCCGTGGACCTTTTCCCATGGACTGAACA
>ERZ773359.4893-NODE-4893-length-13333-cov-5.591128_pt1 | contig 13333 bp, 12 predicted proteins | sample MGYA00374955_ERZ773359 | MGnify/ENA primary metagenome ERZ773359 (study PRJEB29098, sample SAMN04486028) | biogas fermenter metagenome | study: EMG produced TPA metagenomics assembly of the Biogas fermentation microbial communities from Germany - Plant 4 DNA1...
TTTATTTACTCTACGTTTTCGGGCTTAGCCCCAACATTTGACAAAGAGCCTTAAATTTTTACAAAGGTATCTAATAAAGATATCTATTAAAGGTTTCTTATAGCTCTATCAAATTTTTTTCGTATTCTTCTAATACTCGAGTCTGAATTTTCTCTCTGGCCGCAGATGAAATCGGGTGGGCAATATCACGAAAATCGCCTTCCGGTGTTTTCCTGCTAGGCATTGCAACGAACAAGCCGTTAGTACCCTCGACCACCTTAACATCATGCACAACAAATTCATTGTCGAAGGTAACTGAAACAACAGCTTTCATTTTGCCTTCAGTATTCACCTTACGTACTCTTATATCAGTAATCTCCATATTAAGTTTCACCACCCTTCCCTTCTGCCTAAAACTCTAATTGCATTTATTCTATAAAGAGCAAAAAAGTCCTCCTAATTTTGGGAAAATTTTTCCGATTAAAATTTATATTGACGCAACACCTGAGTTTTTGCTTTTATTATAGGTTTATCTGTCGACGGATCCCCATATTGCAGAAGGGAAAGATAGTCGGTAACAAGCCGATTGGAGTCCCACAATGTATCCTCCATGAGAAAGCCAAGCCCCACAACCTCGGCATCAAATTCATGCATGAGACTGATTATTCCTTTGGCTGTCCCCCCGGCTTTAATAAAATCATCGATTATTAAAACTCTCTTGCCAGTATCTAGGGCTTTGCGGGCCAAAGACATGGTTTGGATTCTTTTAGATGAACCCGAAATATAGTTAATACTTACCGAGGAGCCTTCCGTAACCTTATTTCCATGGCGAACCACCACGGCGGGGATGCCCAAAGAATCAGCCGTCATTAAGGCTAAAGGAATACCTTTGGTTTCAATAGTTACTACGGCATCCGGTTTTTTAGGTCTAAAGATACTGGCAAATATTAGACCAAGTGTTCTGATAATCTTGGGATCGTAAAGCAAATCGGCCATATATAGAAATCCGCCTGGTAGGATCCGGTCGCTGGTATTCAAGGTTTGGGCCAACTGCTCTAAAAAATTCACAGCCTCTGTCTCTGAAATAGCAGGTAAATATCTTACCCCACCGGCTGCCCCGGGTATGGTTTCCAGAAAACCTCGTTTAGTCAAACGAAGTCTTTTCTTTATCTCCATTAAATCTTCGCTGATAGTTGATTTGGCCAGTTGAAAACGGTCCGCAAAAACCCCCAACGGGAAAAGCTGATTGGGATGGGATAAAAGAATTTCCGTTATGGCAATTATTCTATCTATTCTCTTCATCACCAAGATCCTCCGGGGGAAAACCTATTTTCCGCTTGGTTTTTCCCTTAAAGCATCAAACATAACATTGGCAGCATTTTCAATATGGGCAGTGGCTAAAGTCTGGGCTTCTTCAACATCATGCCTGGCTATGGCATCTACAATTGCTCTGTGTTCCTGGATTGCATACCTAAGCCTGCCGGGTACAGCTAAGGAAGTGCTTCTGAATCTATGAATCTGCTCTCTTAAATTTCCTAAAATATTTATAAGTCTCTCGTTCCTGCTTGCTTTATATAGGAGGGCGTGGAAATCGGTATCGTTTTGCACCATTTCTTCCAAGGTAGCAGGTTCTTTTTCATAATGAAGCACTCTCTCCAATTGTTCTATCTCATTATCGGTTACTTTTTCAGCAGCCAACCCGGCAGCAAGTCCCTCCAAGGCAGCCCGGATTTCAAACACATCTTTAATATCCTTATATGATACTCCCGCAACATAAGCACCTTTACGGGGCATCATAACAACAAACCCCTCTAATTCCAGCTTTCTTATAGCTTCACGCACCGGAGTACGACTAACACCCAATTCCTCCGCCAGCTGGACTTCCATAAGACGCTCACCTGGCTCCAGGACGCCGTTTATAATAGCTTCTCTTAAAGCTTCCAATACAATCTCTCGCAATGGTTTATAGTTGTCTAATTTAACCGGTACCAGCTTTCGTTTCACCGTTTTCACTCCCTACTAATAGTAATTATCACTATTACCCCCAATAGTCCTGACTAGCCAATTATTTAAAAAACCCGCCGCCTTCAAAACGCCAATTATTTCTTTGCCCTGTTCCACATCCCGAAGTAAACCGAAAACTGCCGATCCGCTGCCGGACATTAAAACAGCCTGGCAGCCCTTTTCTTTTAATAATTTTTTTATCTCCTTTATTTCCGGCACTAATTCAAAAGCCGCGATTTCCAAAGAGTTGAAAAAATTTTCACCTATGGCTCTAACATCCTTTTTAGCCAATAGTTCCCGCCAAGTATTAAAGCAAAGGTGACTGTAAACTCCTATTTCGTCGAAAATACGATAGGCTGCAGCCGTATCAACACCCCGCTCAGGTTTGACAATAATTAAATCCATTTCCGGAGCAGAGGGCAATTCCTTTAATTCCGAGCCGGTACCTTCACCCCACTGGGTTCCGCCCTTAAGAAAAAAAGCTGTGTCTGCTCCGCACTGTCGGGCCAGCCGGCAAAGCTCATGGTAAGAGAAGGGCTTAGCAAATAAGACATTCAAAGCCTTTAGCACCGCAGCTGCATCACTGCTACCTCCGGCAAGACCCGCCTGCTGCGGAATTTTCTTTTCAATAGTGATCTCCACCCCTACTTTGCTGCTTAAAGGGTTAAGAGATTGATATTTATTTAGAAATAACCTCGCTGCTTGATAGGCTAGATTTCTTTCCCCGCTTAGTTCCCCGCAATGACAAATAATGCCTTCCTTCCGTAAGGACACCTCTATCCGATCATAAAGGGAAACAGTCTGAAAGATTGTTTCCAAACTATGCATTCCGTCATCTCTTTTGTTTTTTACGGCTAGAGCAAGATTTATTTTAGCAGGAGCCAAAAGCTTGATTGTGTTACTTTCCATTAGGATCAAATTCTCCGTATGAAGCTTAATTATTAATTATAAAATATCTTTTATCAAATTACATTCATTATATATGCTTTAAGCTCATACTTCCAGAGAAATATTAAATACGCTTTTTGGGCTCCCTTCTAACTCGGACTTTGTTTCAAGTTTAATTTGATTAATTACTTCCCGCAGGGGCTCAGCATATTCATAAAAGATAACAACTATATCGCCCTCCTGGGCTTTAAGCAAGGCTTGTCTAAACGCTTCCTGTTCATTTAAGACTATTTTTAAAAAATTGGGTTTGAAACCTTCCTTTAAAGCCTGCTCAGCAATAAGGTTGGCTATTTCACCCGGTTTTCGGCCTCTTAAATCAAGGTCTTCTTTAATATAAAGAAAATCAAAACCTTTGGCTGCTTCTTTGGCAAAATTCTTAACAATTCTATCGCTGCGGTCTCCCGGCAACCCTATACAGGCAATGATTCTGCGATGCTTGATTTGTTTTAAAGTGCGAATTACTTCCCTGAGACCTGCAGGATTATGGCCATAATCAAGAATAATTTTTATACCGTTTATTTCATGGCATTCAAGTCTTCCTTGATTATCGTTAAAGTATTGTCCAAAGCCTAAAAGAGCTTTTCCAATTGTAGCCGGATCATATCCCAGGGCCCAACAGGCTGCGACTGCCGCTAAGACATTTTGCACATTGTGCAGGGCTTTTCCACCCCAAGTAAGGGGAATCTTGGAGAGGTGGCTTACAAAAAAGCTGTTTGTCCCGCTGTAGATATAAATCTTCCCACGGTCAGTTAAAACGGCCGATCCCCCAAGGGCTAAATGCCTAGTAACATGTTTATTTTGTATTTTGGTACTAAACAGAATTATGCGCCCTTTGGTTTTGCGGGCCATACCCAATACCTTAGGATCATCAGCATTAAGAACAACATAACTATGTTTTTCAACAATTTCAGCTACCAAGCTCTTGACTTTAATCAAATCTTTAAGATCATCAATACCGTACTGCCCTAAATGATCTTCTGAAATATTGGTAATCACTGCTACATCAGCGTAATCATATCCTAAACCCGCGCGCAGAATCCCGCCTCTGGCTGTTTCCAACACTGCAATCTGAACATCTCGATGCCTCAGAATGGTTTTGGCACTATTAGGCCCGCTTAGGTCCCCCGGAACCAACATTTTATCGTTAACAAATATTCCTTCCGTAGAGGTCATACCCACAACTAATTTTTGTTTTTGCAGGATATTACTTATCAACCGCACCGTAGTTGTTTTTCCATTGGTCCCGGTAACTGAGACAATCGGTATTCTGCCGTTGCTCTGGGGAAAAAGCATTTTTACTATTTCCTGGCCTATATTCCGTTCTCTTCCGTTTGAAGGTTTGAGATGCATTCTTAATCCGGGTGAAGCGTTAATCTCAATAACTTTTCCGTCTTGTTCCCGATAGGACTTATTGATATCTTTGATAATTATGTCTACTCCTGCTATATCGAGCCCTAGAACTTTAGCAGCATAAATAGCAAGATCGGCATTATCGGGGTGAACTAAATCGGTAACATCAAGAGCTGTGGCTCCCGTACTAAGATTGGCACTCTGCCTTATTTGTACTGTCTGGCCTGGCTCGGGAACGTCCGAAAGTTTTAACCCTTGACGGTAAAGGTCCATAACGGCTACTGAATCCAAAGATATTTTCGTTAAATAATTTTCATGCCCTTCACCCCGCAAGGGGTTTTCATTCTCTTTTTCTACCAGCTCTTTGATTGTGGAGTGCCCATCACCGTATACGGTTGGCGGCACCCTTTTAGCGGCAGCGACCAACTTACCGCCAACTACCAGCAGTCGGTAATTATCCCCTTGTACATATTCTTCGAGGATCACCTGGGAGTCATAAACCTGGGCTAGATGAAAAGCTTTTAGGACATCGTTTTCGTTCTTAAGATCTAAAGAGACACCCTTGCCTTGATTTCCCCGGCAGGGTTTTATAACACAGCTTTTATCCCATTTCCTGAAAGCCGCCAATAACTCCTCTTCACTGCCTACTATAGTTCCATAGGGTACAGGAATCCCCGCTTCCAATAAAAGTTTTCGCGTTAACTGCTTATCGCCGGCGATATCAACGCTAATACAGGAAGTACCGTCCGACATGGCCGCTTGAATTCTTTGCAGGAAGCGACCATAGCCAAGTTGATAAAGGGAACTATTACCCAGTTTCTGGACAGGAATACCGCGACTTAGGCAGGCATCCAGGATGGCTTTAGTCGATGGCCCCGGCATATGCCTTGTTCTTATATTTTTAAGTTGCTCAACTACTTGAGAAATATCAGGGGTATACGATCCTCGCAATTGATTCAAGAGCTCGGCTGCCAGATAAAAGGCTTGGATGCCCGCTTCTTTACATTCATACTGATAGACGACTTCATATTCGTTCTTCGTTTCATCCAGAAGCCTGGTTTTACCATAACGTGTTTTCTCCCCAGCCAAAGTTAACAATTCAATGGCTACATGTTCCAGTACATGCCCGGGCAGGGTTCCTTCCTCCAGCCTTTCAATAAACCCCCCCGCTTTACCACGGGAACAAGTGTGAGTACTTAAGCTTGGTATAATATGCAAAAGCCGATCATTAAAATCTCCCCACTCCTTAGTGGTTTTTCCCAACCACTCAGAAATATCAACAACCCCTCTAATTACAGGTTGATAGCTGAAAAAATTAGGCCCCTCCACCGCCCTGACCTGAAGAATTTTCATTAACGGATTATCCTCCTGTTAAATTTTACATACTTAACTATTTTTTCCTATTTGATAAATAATATTCCTTTAACTTGAATTGCCGTATAGGGTTGTCCGCTCGACAAGATCAAATTCATAACCTTTGCTTAAGACATGCAATTTGACCGGCGCCAGGGAAAGAGTCCTACCATCAAACAATTCATCAACATTAGAGATAATCGAATCGGAAGCATCGAGAATCAGGGCAGTCCCCCTGCCAATTACCCTCAACTTACTGTCAGGTCCAACATGAACGGAGGTGTCTTCATCAATCCCTATTCCCAAAACATAGGGATTGAGAGCCACAGCTGTGAGCAGCCTGCCAATTCGTCCTCTCTGACCAAAATGCTGATCCACAATAACACCTTTGATTAATCCTAAGCCCGGGGCCAGGCGGATAAGTTCTTCGCCCGGTGTATCCATATGCCCCCCGATAATCATATTGTCAGACATGACGGAAGCTCCGGCACTGGTACCGGCGATAATAACTTTACGTTCATACATCTGCTGCAAGGCCTTACCCAAACCGGTACCACCCAACATGGCTGTAATTCTCAGTTGGTCGCCCCCGGTAAAAAAAATCCCACTCGCTCTAAGAATCTTGTCCACATTGGTCTGCGAGTTGCCATCCTCTCGGGTGTAAATATTTATAATCTCCACATCCGAACAACCAAACTTTTTAAATAATTTTTCATATACTTTTCCGGCTTGCTCAGCGGTATCAGAAGCCGCCGTAATAATACATATCCTAGATGCTTGACCCCCAGCTTCCTTAAAAAAGTGTTTAAGAATTACGCATTCCTTTTCTTTATCTTCCGCACCGCCAATAATAAGCAAATTTCCATGATTATGCTCCATCATAAAATCCCTCCGTCCTCATTCTGTGGAAATTTGCTTAAAATATACTTTTTACTTATTTTTAAATGCATTTTACATATTTATTCTAGGGTAGCCTTTTCTCATTTGTCCTCTAGTCTCAATCCCGCCGACCCCATCTATGCCTGTTATAGTATGGCGGATAATCTCTTTAAGAGATACCATCCTGTCTATAGGGGTAAAAGCTATGCTTTCAACCAGAAAAACCGGATCTAAAGCATGAATCATCATCCTTTTAGGAGAAGATGCAAAGTTGGCACCGGCAGCTATAATGGCCTCAAAATTGGACTGACAGCCCCCGGCAAAAATAACCAGCGCATCCCGGTTGGGTTGGTGTTTTCTGGCTTCAAGTACTGACTGAACGAAATAAGCCGAACTCCGGTAGCTATCAAGACTCTTTAAGTCTTTTTTCCCTTTAAGAAGAGAATCATGACCGGTAAGCACCAAGATATCAGTGGGGTTTTCTTTTAAAATCTTGCCGATTACTTTCGGCTGCTCAACCTCGGACTTGCAAATACCTTTTGCTTGAAGTCCCAGCTGTTTATAGGTTTTAAGGCATTGCTCTAAATACTCAGCATCCCCGTCTAAATGAAGAATTCTGCCGGGAATTTCGAAATATTCTTCTTCCACTTTAAACTTGCGGTCGAATATTACCTTTCTAAACTTTTTATATACCTCTTGAGAATCGGACAACTCATAATAAACAACTTCTTTTTCGTTCTTAACAACAAGGTCATCGAGAAAAGCATCAGCTAGGAGGCGATAATTTAATCCGCCCAAGATAGCCAATTTTTTACGGCCTATAGATTTTATATCAAGCACTCTGTGAAAAAGATCCTGATTATAAGAACGGCGGGCTACAATGCTCCCAATGCGTATCATCTCCAGACCCCCCTGCTCTTAAAGTAAACCATAATTCCCAATAAATAATGATTCTATAAACATTGTATGTAGAAAACTACATTTTGCTTTTCATATATTAAGGGTCGATTCAAAACTACTTAGAATCGACCCTTTTTAAAGCCTGAACAATTTTTTGATAATCTAAAATATCCAGTTCTTCCGGTCTGAGATTTGGTTCTAGATTTGAGGCTTGAAGAACTAGACGAATATGATCTTTGGGAAGCTTAAGCCCTGCTGCTAAAGTGTTGAGTAAGGTTTTTCTCCTTTGAGCAAAAGCAGCCCGGACCACATGAAAGTATTCCTGCTGATCAACTATAAATCCGGGATAAGGACGAATATTAAGTTTTACAACCGAAGAGGTAACTTTAGGCTGGGGCCAAAAAGCAGAGGGCGGCACGTCGAATAGAATCTTCGCTTCGGCTGCCAGCTGAATAGCAATAGAAAGAATTCCGTACTCTCTGCCTCCTGGACCAGCCGTCATTCTTTGAGCCACTTCCTTTTGAACCATAACAGTCATACCGTAAAGGGAATCCGTTTGCTCCAGGAAGTGATTCAAAAGCATATTTGTTATGTAGTAAGGTAAGTTGCCTATCAACCATCCTTTTTCTTCCCCCCAGATGTCCTTTAATTCTAGTTGGCGGGCATCCATATGCAATAAGGTCAATTTACAGTCCTGGTTTTTTTTAATTATTTCTTTTTGTAAAATTTCTACTTTTTCTTTATCCAATTCTACTGCCCATAACCTCTTGGCTTTCTGGACTAATACCCTGGTTAGGGCTCCCGGCCCCGGTCCGACCTCGATAATAGGCATATCGCCGTCCGGAAATCCTTTTTCAATGATGTCGGCGATGATTTGATCATCTATTAGAAAATTTTGTCCTAAAGATTTTTTAGCTGAGCCGCCATTTTTTAATACTCTTCGCGTATAATGGGCGGCGGTCTCCGGTAAAGTGGCAGTCAATTAAAGATCGTTCCTTTCTATATGCTCTAAAGCTCGCCATAATTCTTCCCGGCTAACCCCTAAACGGTTAAGACGGTGCAAAAATTGTTTGGCGTTGGTATCGCCAATCCCAAACATTTTTCCCAAAACCCGCCTTTTCGCTGCCGAGCCCTTAGTACCCACAAGCCCTGCTTGGATTATATCCTGCATAGTGATTAAGTTATTTTCCTTAGGCTGGGCGGCAGGTGACCGGAATTTTAAAACTTTGGCAAAAGACTTTCTTATCTCTTCCGGGGAGACATTTTCCAGACCGATATCATTGCCTTTAACCGCCACTGCCCTTGATAGATAGACCTGTCCGGCCTGGGGTATTCTTTTAAGAAGGCGGCGGCGAATCTGATCTCCAGCAAAATCAGGGTCTGTACAAACAATTACTCCTCGTTTTTCAGCCATCTGACAGATATATTCTAGTTTTTCTTCGGTAAGGCCGTAACCTTCAGTCCAAATGACATCTACTTTTCCTAAAGCATGCCGCACGGCATGAGCATCGTTTTTCCCTTCTACTACAATTAATTCTTGGACAGCCAGATTCGATTCCTCAAAAACGTCATTATTTGTTAAATCATTATTAAATAAATCGTTATTATTAACTGGGGGCTGATTCTTAATCTCTGTATTTTTCATCGCATATCCTTTGTTTTTTTTGCTAATTCTTTGTATCTTGTAGCTTATTCTTCTAATTTTTTTTATTCGCCAAGCAGTGATCAAGTTTCTCATCTATTCGAGACAAAGACTTTTCTAGGTGTTTGATTTTGTCCTTTAATTTATCAATGTTTTCGGCAAGAGACGTCAGGTTCGGTACTGTTTCTCCCGGCAATAAATCCGGAAGATTTAAGGCCTTTTGAATGCTCTCCAGACGGGCTTCTACAAGATATTCCATATTTAGGATTTTCCTTAACAACGGGTATAGCTCGTCTTGCAAGGCAGAATCCGAATTAATGATGTTTTTACCTAATTCCTTAGTAGCTTCTCGAAAACGGTTAAAAAATATTTCACTTTGTTTTTCCACAAACAGTGAAAGCAGCCTGCCGGGAAGGAGAGTATTGGTACGGCCATCGCCTCTGATTTTATAAGTTCCACCGGCCGTGCAATACGGCTTTTCTTTACCGGAGGGAATTTCTATTCTATAAAAGGGTTTGCGAGCGTAATTTTCAATAATGATGTTAACTTCTACCGGCGGGACGCAACTCTCGGCTTTACTTAAAATATAAAGGCGCTCTTTGTCTCCCACCGGACAACCAATAATTTTACCTTTTTGCATACTGTTCTCATCTTCTACTTCCGCCACTCCTACTAACAGTGTCCCACCTTTTTCGGAATTGGCAAAGGCAACCAAATCTATAGCATCTACACCTTTAACCGTTAGCTTAAAATCCACGTCAAGCCCTTCTTGTCTGTTAAGGAGAGCTTTGGATTTGCGAGATATAGACATGTAAATATCCTTTTCCATTCATGCACTCCAATTTTTTATAACCTAATCACACAATAAAAATTTACTTTTATCTTATCATATTTTTTCCCAGTACATCTTATTTTTAAAACAAACATTACGGCTTATTATAGATCACCATTTACTTATTAAGCTTTATTTAATGGTGCCTTCCTGAGACAGTAGACCTATTTCTTTCCGCCACCTTAAGAATTCGATTTAGGATTTCTTCAGATTTGTCATCAGCCGCAGCAAAATTCATGTTAGGAATATAATAATTTTCCAGAACATCATGCTCGGCTTTAGCCTGCCGGATATTGCTAATTCCCATACTAATTAATTCTGTTAACAGGGCATTATCCTTTTCTAATACCTCTTTATGCTCTTCAATGATTTTCCTATTTAAAAACTGATTAAGATCGATAACCTCTTCATGCCTATTTTTAAAGCTTTTACTGGTAGTTAAGGCCATATTTAAATCTTTAATGAGAATGGTTCCAATTTTGCGGGGTATGAGAGGGGTATGATAGATTTCAACATCCAGCCCTTTCTCTATGGCCCTAGCTGCTATTTTACTCATGAGGGTGGTTTTTCCTGTTCCCATCCAACCTTCAATATAATAGACTTTAACGGAATCTTGTAAAATTGAATCTGTCAGATCAATAAATCCTTCCGGGGTATAAGCACAAGAGAATAAGTGTCTTTCTTTGCCAATTCTTCCTTCATGGTATGTATCATTCAGTATATCCTGGAATATTCCTGCAATCCTGTTTACTCCGACATAATTCATACTCATTTCATAAACCGCTGATATGTTATCGGCAATAAATCTTGCAGCTTTAAGATAAGAATAAGCCCTAGCAAAACTGCGGCTGACATTTTTTGTACAGTTAATAATTTTTTCTCGATTATTTTGCATGCTATCAATATCCCAAAACTCACCCAAATTTATGATTTCGTCCAAACCACCGGGATATTGGGGATCAATCATGTGAGGAGCAGTACCATCAACCATAACAATACCGAGCTGCTCAATGACAATACCGTCTAAAGAATTGCTATCTGATGAACAGTAATGAAATTCAACATCATATCCTTGTTCAACCATTTTCTTGCCAACTTTTTTCATAAGTGTAGACTTTCCTACTCCGGGGCCGCCTTTAATAACAAAGGTTCTATTTGTTCCCTTTTCCAGTAAATAAGGATAATAGGAATAAAAGCCCTCGGAAGTATTACCGCCGGGAAACATCTTTCTTATGCGTCCTGTCATTTACTACACCTCGCCGTTTTTTAGGTTCATGTTAGTTTATTATTAAATGAAAGGGTTTGGTGCGTGAATTATTAATAATTTGTTAATCTTTTATTTAGAAGAAATCAAGATTTTCTCCCTAAACTATAAATAGGGATTATAATTGGGAGGAGATGAATAGATAATGAAGCTAAAAAATAAACCCGTATTGCTTATCGTTTTTACCTTGGGTGCTTTATTGTTTGCAACTTCCGCTCTCGCCGATATTGCCCATAAAGATGGCTATGAACAGCTTAAGGACGGCATAAAATTAACTGCAGCCAGCTGCAGTTCTCAACTGGATAGTTTCACTATGGAAATGAACTTTGCGCTTAAGCAAAATGGGCAACTACTTAGTGCGGATAGTGAGACTAAAAAATATGATAAGATCAGGCAAGCTGTAGAAAGCATTTCATCGCAGGAAAACCCTTATAGCGAGCCTACCCCTAGCTATTATTATTACAGCGATCCAACAACAGACATTCGGTATTATCCCCATAGGGACGATACTTATTATGTCACGGAGTATAATAAAAGCAGGGATAATCCAGCCACTTTTGATAATCCATTCGAAGAAGAAGTGGCCGTTGATGTAGAACGTATTTTTGACGCTTTGATTGGTAGTTTAAGGGATCATGTTGTGGTTACGGAAAATGCTGACGGTAGCAAGGAATTCTCCGGTTCCCTCTCTGAGGTACAAATTCCTGCCCTCATTAATGCCCTTGTTTCCCTGGAAATGAAACAGCAATTTCGCGGCCAACCTTATGGCCAAGGTGGCCAAATGCCTGATTTAGCACAAGATGTTTATGTTAAAGAAATAAATGGTTCGGCCCTAATTAATGCCGACGGTTTGTTAGAAAGAATTTTAGGGACCGCTGTGATTTCCGGCCAGGATAATCAAGGAATAACACATGAACTAACAGTCGATATTTTGCTGGAACTAAAAGATATTAACAACACAACAGTGGTTAAGCCGGATCTGAGCGGCAAAAACGTGGTTACAGAACAAGGTCAAACCGGTTCTGACAAATGGGACATCGCTAATCCCCAAAAATTTATAGGGCTTTATAAAAATGATATTATTATAGAAGAAGAGGGCAAGTTTGTAAAAATCGGCGAAAGACATCTGGAGATTGTCCATATCGACCAGTCCTCAATAGCAGGCAGATATGAGGAACATTATAAGCCGGGATATGAGCGGTATGCGGACCATAAACTGGATTTTACCTTTGAGGCTAAGTTGGAAAACAATCATCGAGATGCGCAATTTACCTATACCAGCTCTTCGGGAACTAAAGGAAACGGGAGCATCTATCTCGATGATTATGCCGCCAAGATTAACTTCTGGTTGAATGATCTCCCCTTTACATCGGGAACAGAGAAATACGATTCCGTATTTAACCCCGTTTTAGATTAAATTAACCTTGGGAAACCGATTGTCCACAGACTCTAAAGACTCTAAGGAGTCTAAAGAATAATAAACTCTAAAGAGGCCGTCTAGCTGCTTTTCTTAAGCAGCTAGATGCTCTTATATTCTTACGGAGGCCTAATAATGATCAATTCTTGTAAAGCTATAGAGATCACCAACTTAACTAAGTTATATGCCAACGGTAGGGGAATTAATGACCTTAATCTGGAAATTAATCAGGGTGAGGTTTTCGGCTTTCTCGGTCCTAACGGAGCAGGCAAAACTACGGCCATGAAAGCGATGACCGGATTGATTAAACCGGATCGCGGTGATGTCAAAATATTCGGTTATAGCATAAGAGATCAGTATGAACTGGCTATGTCCGAGGTTGGCTGTTTGATTGAAACGGCGGAATCCTATCCTTTCTTAAGTGCTTGGGACAATCTCAAGCTACAGGCCCGCTATTATCCGAAGGTGGATACTAAGAGAATTGAAGAAGTGCTGGAACTAACCGGTATGCTGAAATATAAAGATGAAAAACCACGTCGGTTTTCCTTAGGAATGAAACAGCGGCTCGGTTTAGCCGCAGCCATCCTGTCAAAACCAAAGGTTCTTATCTTGGATGAGCCTCTAAACGGGCTTGACGTTGAAGGAATGATCGAAATGCGCAACTTGATAAAACGTTTGGCCGAAAATGAGTCTATAACTTTCTTTATTTCCAGCCACTTAATTCATGATGTGGAGCTCACCTGCACTCGCATCGGGGTAATCTAT
>ERZ773359.4900-NODE-4900-length-13321-cov-5.162671_pt1 | contig 13321 bp, 16 predicted proteins | sample MGYA00374955_ERZ773359 | MGnify/ENA primary metagenome ERZ773359 (study PRJEB29098, sample SAMN04486028) | biogas fermenter metagenome | study: EMG produced TPA metagenomics assembly of the Biogas fermentation microbial communities from Germany - Plant 4 DNA1...
TTCGTTTAATGCGAATCATATGATCAACTTGTGCATCAGATGGCGATTTTTTAACAACTTTCCCTGTTGTATTATCTATTAGATAAGTAACATTCTGTTCCAAGTCTTTGTTATAGCGAAAACTAATCCGAAGGTTTTCCTTCGGGCCTGTAAAATTTATCTCTTTAAACAGATCTACTTGCTTAACAGCTAATTTTGGAACACCAGTAAGCAGTTGTGCATATTCGCCAATCTTCACTAAATTCACCTCCAAAACCCATCGAAATCCGCTAATTATTGGTAATTATATCATAAACTGGTACAAATTTGTAATCTATTTCCGCATTATTTAAAAACAATTTTACATAATTGAAAACGATAATCATTTGCAATACCAGAAATTGTATGTTATACTTAAACCACAATCAATTCCGACCAAATTAGTTGGAATACTAAGGGTTAAAGGAGCGAAAATTATGTTTAAGCAAATCGAATTAAAATATGATTTCAACGCTTTAGAGCCTCATATTGATACATTGACTATGGAAACTCATTACGGCAAACACCATGCCGGATATACAAACAATCTTAATCAGGCAATAGACAAATCGCCTAATCTAGCTAGTAAAAGCATTGAGGAAATCCTCAGTGATTTAGACAGTATTGAAGATCCTAGTTTACGGACAGCCATTAGAAACAATGGTGGTGGATTCTACAACCACAATCTATATTTTGCCATTCTTTCACCTGATGGTGGCGGAGAGCCAACTGGAAAATTAGCCGACCAAATTAATCGTGATTTCGGCAGCTTTAATGATTTAAAAGATAAACTTACCGCTGCGGCTTTAGGTCAATTTGGGTCTGGTTGGAGTTGGTTATCCACTGACTCAGCTGGTAACTTAAAAGTCAGTGCCACCCCAAACCAAGATAATCCGCTAATGGAAAATGGTGGAAAATGGACTCCGATTCTAGGAATCGATGTTTGGGAACATGCTTATTATCTAAAATACAAAAATCTCCGTGCAGATTATGTAAAAGCATTTTTTAATGTGGTTAACTGGGCTGAAGTAGCAGCACGCTACGGAAGCCTTACCAATAAATAGATTTCATTGACAGCCCTCCCATAAATACAACCCTGTATCGCATGATACAGGGTTGTATTTTTTTCTCAAAGAGATAAAATAATAATTGAACAACAACCCAACAATAAACTAACAAAATCCTTAACGATAATCATTTGCAATAAGGGGTAGTTTATGCTATACTTAAATCAGACCAGTTCTTACCAGTTGGTCTAGGCTTTGAAGGAGGTGGATGTAGTCAGTAAGCAAACCAACAACTGGTAAGCGAGATATTGGATAGGACGATAACAAAGAACACAATAATAGGACTACATCAACCTGAAACATAATTAAATAATTGCTGCGAAAATAGCAGCAAAAATACAAGGGGGATCATTATGAAACATTATGATTTAATGCAAAAATACTTATCTAACTTAGCAGTTTTAAACATTAAGCTGCACAACATTCACTGGAACGTTGTTGGAGGTCAGTTCAAGGAAGTTCACGAATTTACTGAAGAAATCTATGACAAATTATTTGCTGACTTTGACGAAGTTGCCGAAGTATTAAAAATGAAAGGTGTTATGCCGCTATCAACAATGGCTGATTACCTGGAAAACGCTACTATTAGTGAAGTTAAAGCAAAGGACTTTAGTATTAAAGAATCTCTTGAAGTAGTTAAGCAAGACTTACAAGCAATGAAAGACTTAGCGACAGAAATTAGAAACACTGCTGACGAAGCTGGCGATTTCGAAACTGTAGCAGTTTTTGAAGACTATGTTGCTTTCTTCAGCAAGAATATTTGGTTTATTAGTGCCATGCTTAAGTAGTAACCCATTCAACCATTGACATAAATTGTAATTTATGGTATCCTTTCGCTAAAGGGAGTAACTGGTACGCTTTTCCAGCGTAACTCCGTATCAACATCTTGGTCTTAGACCTGGTACGGAGAACTATTTAGTTCAGTGAGACTTTTGTAGTTAATCCTACAAAAGTCTTTTTTTATCTCTTATTTTAGGTAATACTAAAACAAAGAAAGGCGAGAACTTAATGGAGCAGAAAAACTGGCACAATCTTTCATCAGAACAAGTGTATACTGAATTAGACTCCAGTCCAAAAGGGCTAACTAGTTCGGTAGCTAAATCGCGTTTACAAGAACATGGATCAAATCAACTAATCACTGAAGGGAAAAAATCCATTCTCAGTATTTTTCTATCACAATTTGCTGATATGATGATTTGGGTATTGATTGGAGCCGCCTTAATTTCTGGCTTAGTTGGTGAATGGGTTGATGCAAGTATTATTCTAGCTGTGGTTATTCTAAATGCAATTCTAGGAACAGTGCAAGAAAGTAAAGCCGAAGCCGCTCTAGATGCCTTAAAGAAAATGGCTGCCCCGACAGCACAGGTAATTAGAGATGGTGTAACACAAGTAATTCCTGCTGCTGAGTTAGTGGTTGGTGATGTTGTCCTCTTAGAGGCTGGTAATAGTGTTCCAGCAGATTTAAGACTTATCCATTCTGTGGCTTTAAAAATTGAAGAAAGTGCCTTAACCGGTGAGTCAGTTCCTGTAGAAAAAGACACCCAAGTTCTTGAAGAGGTAAATGTTCCTTTAGGCGATAAAATTAATATGGCTTTTATGGGTACGGCAGTTACCTATGGACGAGGAACTGGTATGGTAATTGGCACTGGCATGAATACTGAAATGGGAGCAATTGCTCACCAATTAGCTTCTAGCAAACAAGAGATTACTCCATTACAGCAAAAGCTGAATCAGATTTCTCGTTACTTATCCATTGGTGTATTACTTATCGCTGCAGTTGTTTTTGCTATTGGATTATATATGGGCAACCAACCATTAGATATGTTTTTAACTGCTGTTTCATTAGCCGTAGCAGCTATCCCTGAGGGGTTAGTCGCTGTTGTTACTATTTGTTTAGCTCTTGGTATGTCCCGCATGGCTAGTAAAGGTGGAATTATTCGTCGCTTGCCTGCTGTAGAAACCCTTGGTTCTACTCAAGTTATTTGCTCAGATAAAACTGGAACCTTAACTCAAAACCGAATGACAGTTAAACAAATTTTTACTGTTGACCAAAACCTGTTAATGGATGCCATGGCTCATTGTAATAACTCAGTATTAGATCAAGCTGGTCATGCTATAGGTGATCCAACAGAAACAGCTTTAATCGACTATGTACTGCTAAAGGAAGCCTGGACGGCTGATCAAATTCGCAGTCGCCAACGGGTTGGTGAAGTTCCTTTTGACTCTCAACGGAAATTGTCCAGCGTAGCAATAACTAGGCCTGAAAGCGGAGTGCGGATCTTTGTTAAAGGAGCTCCTGACGTATTACTTGCTCGCTGTGTTCAAGATCATAGCCCTGAAGGTATCACAACTTTAACAGCAGAAAGAATTAGAGAGATTGAACTAGCCAATGAAAATATGGCTAAGGATGCTTTACGGGTCTTGGCTTTTGCTTATAAAGATGTAGAGAAAGCCGATTTTTCCAACGCACAGGCTGTAGAAAGTGAATTAACCTTTATTGGCTTAGTAGGTATGATCGACCCAGCCCGTCCAGAAGCTAAAGAGGCTATTGCCCAATGTCGACGAGCTGGAATTTTACCAGTAATGATTACCGGAGACCATAAAACGACCGCCATGGCTATTGCCAAAGAAATTGGAATACTTACACCTGAAATGAAAGCAGTAACTGGTACAGAGCTGGCAGAAATGACGGATCAAGAATTGGAAGAAAATGTAGACAAAATAGCAGTCTATGCCCGAGTAGCTCCTGAACATAAATCGAGAATTGTAAAAGCTTGGCAGAAAAAAGGTAAGACAGTAGCAATGACCGGTGATGGTGTAAACGATGCGCCAGCTCTCAAAATTGCCGATATTGGCGTAGGTATGGGTATTACTGGTACTGACGTATCTAAACAAGCTTCTGATATGGTATTAACTGATGATAACTTTGCCACAATTGTATCCGCAGTACGAGAAGGCCGAAGAATCTTTGATAACATTCATAAAACTGTTCGTTTCTTGTTATCCTCAAATGCTGGTGAAGTAATCGCTATTTTAGCAGCAACAATTGCCGGTTGGCGACTATTATCTCCAGTACATATTCTCTGGATCAACCTGGTGACTGACACTCTACCAGCAATTGCTTTAGGTGTAGAACCAGCTGAACCAGATGTAATGGATCGAGAACCAATTGATAAAAAAGTACCCTTCTTACAAGGTAAAGATTGGTTTAGAATTTTAACTGTAGGTGCTGCTGAAGCCATCTTAGCTTTAATCGCCTTTGTAATTGGCGGAAAAGGTGTGACAGGAACCACTATGGCGTTCTTAACTCTTTCCTTATCCCAATTATTTGCTGCTATTGGTTTTCAAAGCGAACGACATAGTATCTTTAAAATTCAAGCTAGTAAGCATCCAGTACTCTGGTTAGCCTTTTTAGGCTCAACCCTACTACAATTAATAGTAATGTTTGTACCAACTCTAAGAAACTTATTCGAATTAAATATGCTTTCTGGCCCGCAATGGCTAACAGTACTAGGATTGTGTTTAGCAATGCTAGCTTTTATCGAAATCCAAAAACTAGTAGCCCGCTTACGCGAAAATTAGTCAAAAAAACAGGTGTTTCCAGTAGGAAGCACCTGTTTTAGTTATTGATTGCTTCTATATCATTTAATAATCTGACTAAGCTTCTGCCTACAGCAGCAGCTAAATTAACTGGTACCGCGTTACCAATCTGCTTATATTTACTACTTAAAGATCCATAAAACTGCCATGCGTCAGGAAATGTTTGTATACGCGCATATTCTCTAATTTGAAGTGGTCTAGTTTCAATTGGATGACAGCGCTCTGTTTGCTTTTGAGCAGGAGAACATGTTAATGTTAGACTTGGCTCGTCAAGAGATAACCTTCGAGCAACCCCAGTTTTTCCACCACTTAAGTAGAAACTTTTTTTCATATACTCCTTCTGTAACTCGATAGGTAAATCTTTCCAATAACCGCCTGGTGGTACTTTTTCCATAATTTGCTTTTTGCGTAATGGATATTCTTGACCTTCTGATTCTGGAACATCGGTATCATACAATTCGCCAGCATAAAATGCATCTCTTAAGGTCAAAACCCGGTAGTATGGCGAAGGCCATTGATATTCTACTCCATTGGCTAGATCATTTCTAATACCGATTAAGAACAATCTTTCTCGTTTTTGAGGAACTTTATAAAACATCGCTTTAAGCACTTTTGGCTCTATCAACGTATAACCTAAACTTTCCATTACTGATTGCATAGTCTGTAGAGTTCGTCCTTTATCATGACTCATTAATCCTCGAACATTTTCGGCTAAAAATATTTTTGGCTTAATTTCATTAACTGCTCTGGCAAACTCAAAAAATAGTGTTCCGCGCGTATCTTGAAAACCCAATTTATTCCCAGCATATGAAAAGGCTTGACACGGGAAACCACCAGCTACCAAATCTACTTTTCCTTGGTAAGCAGAAAAATCAAGCTGCGATACATCAGCTTCAATTACTCTCCAGTTTGGACGATTGAATCTTAGTGTATTACAAGCATCTGGATCGAGTTCATTAAGCAAAAGATGAGTGAAACCTGCTTGCTCTAGACCTAAGGCTAAACCACCAGCACCACTGAATAGTTCTACGGATGTGTATTCGCGGGCAGGCTTTATTTTACATTCTTCATCCCATGAAGAATTTAATAGTTTAGAGAAAGGTTTAAAGTCCTTTAATTGCTCAATTGAATAGACTGGCTCTCCATTTTTGATACTCTGTGGCACTAATTTATTATTTTCTTCCCAACGTTCTAATGTGTATTTTGATACAGAAAGAATATCAGCTACTGTTGTTCTAGATACCATTCTATTATTCATATGATCACTACTCCACCTTTAAATCATCAAATCCTTCATAGTTCTTAAAAGACAATAAATAGAGGCTTTTAAGTATATTAGGTGATAATTCATTTAGCTCAGCAAAAACAGTGTTATTTAATTTCACATCTGGCATTGACGAAACAACATCATCAATTACTAGAGGTAACTTACTACATAAATTTCTAAAAGCAAAAGGATCCCCAGTTACTAAATGGTAGAACTTATCAATTGAAACTCGTCTGATTCTGTTATTAGAAAACGATTCTCCATCAACACTAACAACCCAAGTAACGTCTTCGCTACGTTTAGCGATTACTTCAACTAACATGCAAACGGCTTGATCATTTCTTAAAATGGTGTTTTGCATTTTCATATATGTTTTTTGAGCTGATGAAGAATTCATTGTATTATGCTTATTTTTCAATTCCACATACAAATTTCGAGATTCATTTACCAAATCGTAGCCTGATGGCGGTATTATCCAACCACTCTGAAGATATTGGAAAATATTCTGATGAAAATACCCAATATGATTTGTATTGCTTTTATCAATCTGACGAAGACACTCATCTTCAACAATCTCTTCAAAACTTTTTCCGTAAACCTTAGCGTCAAAGGTTAACTTGATCGGATCAATTAAATTTTTATTAAACTCAGCTAAAGTAATAGAAAATCGGTATTTTTCTACAGTTTCTTTTACATGATTAAAGAGATCTTCATTAGAAATAAAGCCTAAATTATAATCTCGCATGTGCCATACCTCCCAATGGGCTAGATATTACTTCGATATTCACAAATAAAAAACCTGCAAAAAAAAGCGAAAAATCGATCGTTTGTTCCCATCACTGTTCTAATAATGAAGATAGTGCAGCATAAACTAAACCAGCTATTGGCCAAAATATCCAAGTAAATCCCCACTGTTGGGTAGTAAAGCTCCAACCAAGATAGATAGCCACCACTAATGGCCAGTAAAATCCAGCTAATTTAGATTCCCTTTCTTCTTTCTCGCGATTTTTCGGGGAATATTGACCTGTTTTGAGCAATTGATCAAAACTACTATAAATTGTATAGCTGGTTATCATTATATAGGTAGCTATGGCTAGAATTACTAACAATAAAGCTACAAAATACAGAATGGTTACCCCTGTAGCATCTAATAATCCAGCTAAAATCAGTGGAAGGCCTGACAAAATACATAAAGCCACACCAAAAGCTATATTTTTTCCGTAAGTCTTTCGATAAGTTTGTTGTCTGTTTTGAACTACTTCTGTCAAACCTGAAGCTAACCTAAAGTTTTGCTTTTCTAGATATTGAAATTGTTCCATTTTCGTATCGGTAATAATAAAAATGGCCACAGCAATAGCAATCATACTTAGCAGAACAAAAATTCCTAAGCCATTTAACAGGGCATTATTTATTTCCGATGATAAAATTAGAAAGACTGGAGAAAGTAAACAGAGTACCACACCGAAAGCAATATGTTTCCCGGCACTTGTTTTACTAGCTAGAAAATGATTCATTTCTGCCTCTGAAACTAAGTGATAGTCGACTGAATCTCCTTCATATCCAGAAAATTGATCACTCTTATCCTTTAATAAATAATCGGTGGTTACTCCGAAAAGATCCGCTAGCTCAACAATACGATTAACCTCGGGCATGGCTGCTCCACTTTCCCATTTAGATATAGATTGGCGCGAGACACCTAGTTTTTCAGCTAGGTATTCCTGTGACCACCCTTTTTCTTTTCGCAACTGGACAATCTTATCCGCTATTTGCATCTTGTTTCCTCCTCTTATTCACTAAAAAACCAATTTATAAAAATTATAACAAACATCCCAGTTGCAAGCTATCAAGAGCGCTTTAATTTTTCGCAACCAGTGGTTGCATTCAGGTTACTTATTGTTGACTGTAGCTATTATATCATTGATGGTCTAACCAGTTTCTTGTACAATTTCTGCATCTCCGCTTCTTCAGCACCTTGGTTTATACTAGTTCTTGGCAAGAAAAAATCGGCTTGGATTATCTGTCCAAAGCCGATTCTACAATTAATCTAATTTAAAGCGGGCTACCAATTCTTGTAGTCTCTCTGACATATGACTTAAGTTTTGTGCTGATAAAGCAATCGTATCAATAGTGGCTGATTGTTCTTCTGTAGTGGCAGCTATTTCATGACTTCCTGTATTAATCTCCATTAAACCTTGGGAGACGAATTCAATTTGTGCCATGATATTATTCGCTTCTATAATTTGATTGATCACCTCAGCTGTTTCGTTAACAGTTTCAGCATTCTTTTCTACTTGTTCAGCTAATTTACGCACTTCATCAGCTACAACAGCAAAACCAAGCCCGTGTTCTCCAGCTCGTGCTGCCTCAATGGCAGCATTTAGCGCTAACAAGTTTGTTTGTTCAGCAATACCAGTAATCACTTCTACAATGTTATTGATCTCTCTCGACTCTTCTTCTAGATTTTCAACAACACGAACTACTCGATCCATAGCTGCTTGTAGTTCCTCAGTACTAGTAATAGTTTCATTAATTGCCCTACTACCATTATTAGTCGCATCTAGAATATGATTCGCAGCCTGAACCATGTTTTGAGCAGTATTATTCATCTGTTCTACATTAACCACTACATCTTCTGCTTCATAATAATACTCAGCTGCATACGCTTGGTTCTTCTCAACTGCAGCGATTGTTCCTGAGTCATTTAAGGTTACACCGATCCTTTTAGGATTACTGTGAGCAATATTCACTCATTGTTTATTAATAACTGCAGCATAGACCACCTTTCCATAAGTTGCCAGGTCATTTACTAAAACATCATAACTGAATTTCTCCGTTAGAGCTTGTACAGCATTAGCCAAAATTCCTACCTGAACAAATTCACCTAGGGTTCCCCTGACATATCCATATTTATAAAAATTATCGTTACCTTCCGCCTGTCTTATTTCTTCTGTCCATTCCATTAAACCAGACGTGGAAAAGTAGCGAACTGGGTTAGTAGATGGGGCTACCCAACCGAGATCTATTTCATATGCAGAGAAAGTCACCATACAATCTGGACTATACCAATGAATAGCATCTACACCCATATCTTTAGCTAACCGAGTTAAATACTCATTACTAAGCTGATCTCGATTAGCTACTACAGTTCTACCAATACCAAGTATTTTTTCATCTAAGAGTCCTTCAATTGTCTCTAACGCCTCAGTATTATCTGTGATTCGTGCTAAAACCTGCTCGGCTAAATCTAAACCAAGACGCTGCATTTCACCAATCATATTTCTCTCAACCATAGAATAAATCGCTATAGCTATGGCAAATATCGTAATCAATAAAAGCAATAATGGTACAGCACAAGACGATAAAGTAAAAGAGAGAAATAAAAAAGAGCACCAGAAAGACGCTCTAAATCAATCTTTCGGCAACCTGGCGATCATAGTCTAAAATAATTGACCTTAGACCCATGGCTTTGTGTCCTACCCTTTCGAATAGTTTACCTTTATCGTTTTTATTTACTTAGGTTGTGATCACAACAACACTAAATTTTACCATATTAGTCTGGGAAGATCTACCTATATTAGATAGTACTTTTTAGTACTTTTACCCTGTTTTCTCCATTAAACACAACAATAGTTACTTAAGATCATAAAATAGTACCGTACCAGCTAAAATCCAGGAGGTGATTTTATGGCCTTTACTTTTCAAGCATTAAATGAAGATAATACCATCAATAACGCAGAAATCTCACTTACATTAACACCGACTACTCCATTATTTACAGAGAGTAATTGGGTTGGTGGTTCTACTTCTTCACAAGTAATTTATGTTGAAAATGACAATACTGACGTGCCAATCAATTACTTTGTATCAGTTGATTGGTATACTGCTGCCGGTGATTCGATTCAGAATGCTCGTTTACTAGCGGAAAAACTAGAAGTTACCGTGACAGCTGATCCTACTGGAACAGCTGATGAATTATTCAGTGGTAAACTTGCTGATTTGGTGCAACAACCCCCAGCAGGTCGTAGCTTAGCAGCAGGAGCTAATGAAGATGTAGAAATCGAAATCACACTGTCATCAGCAGATGCCACTGACTTAATTCAAGGCGTAGGGATTGAATTTGATTTGGTTTTTATAGCGGTATCATCTTAATTAATACTAATAGGTGGTTGAAACATCAACCACCTCTATCTAACACATTCAAAGGAGTGAGTTAGATGTTTACTACCCAAGCACGAAATATTGGAAACTCCATCAGTATAGCTCAAAAGCAACCGACTGGTGAAAGTTATCGGTTCTTACTTTTACTCTTGATTCTGCTAATCATCCTTTGGTTGTTATATGGTAACCGATTATAAAAGGAGAGATATTTATGGCTCACCTGCGCTGTCCAAACTGTGGTCGAACAGAATACACAAACTTGCAAGGTAACTATTTAGTAGAATGTAGCGAGTGTAAGCAAAAATTCACTACTTATCTTCTTCGAAACAAGTCTATACAAAAAATAAGGGTAACGTGCCCGGAATGTGGTTATTCCGAGTTGTTACCCTTATCTAAAGAAACACCTTTAAAAATTACTTGTGGAGAATGTGGCACGGAATTTGTGCTTTAGAGAATTATAACTTAAAGAAATCCATCTGGTTATCAACTGCCTCTGCAGCCTGGGCAACTTCAACTGTGGATGCGGCCATTTGTTGAGTTGATGCAGATTGTTGTTCGGTTGTAGCACCAATTTGTTCAGCACCAGCTGCTAACACATCCAAACCTTCTTTAACTTTGACTGTTCCTACTTCTGCACGTTCAACAGAAGCAGTAACTGAATTCATAGTTTGTTGAATTAACTGAGTAATATCGCCAGCAGCACGTGCACTTTGTTCTGCTAATTGTCGAACTTCGTCGGCGACAACGGCAAAACCTCTACCTTGCTCACCTGCTCTAGCCGCTTCAATAGCAGCGTTTAAGGCTAATAGATTGGTCTGATCAGCGATACCTGTAATTATAGAATCAATCTTACCAATCTCCTCTGAATGTTTCCCTAACGCTTTAATCTCTGATGCCAAAGCAATAACTACTTCGTTTATTTCATTCATTGACTTGATTGTCCGTTCAATTTCTTTAGCACCCTCATTAGATAAGGAATTTGTTTTATCTGCTAAATCAGCAATGTCTTGGGTATTAGAGCTTAAACGATCAACAGCACTGGCAAATTCATTAGCGGTATTAGCTAATTCTTCAATCGATGCGCTTGTTTCCTGAGCACCAGAAGAAATTTGCTCCGATGAGGCTCGGACAATAGCTACTGATTCCTTAACAGTAGTGACCATTTGGCGTAAATTAGCTTTCATGTTATTTAACGCTGCTGTTAAAGTGCCGATCTCATCTTTGCTTTGGTAATCAATAGGACAGCTATTGCAGCAATTATATAAGATAAAATTAATAGACCAGTTACCAAGCTGCTAGCATAAGCAGCACTATCCTTAGCACTTGCGTTAAACTCTTGAGCTCGTAATGCAGCGGAGTCAACAACTTTTTGAATATTACTTTCTATTAACTGAACTTGAGGAGTTCCTTGTGTTCTAGTAATTTCCGCAGCACGCTCTTGATTTCCTAACTCTAATTGTAAAAGTACTTCATTGCGTATAGGTTTCCAATCAGTAAAAGCTTTAAGTGCAGCATCAATTAAAGCATGATCGCCTAAAAAGCTATTATACATAGAATCAAAATCTTGAAGAATATGCCGTGGATCACCCAATTCATGGCCTGCAATTCTAGGTACAAACGGCGATGTAACTAGCAGCTTTAGAAAGTATCGCTTTTGAAGCTGATATTACCCTGGAAATAGTTACAGAAGGCTCGGACGCATTTTACCCTGATACTTTATCATCTGGAACACTAGCTACCGCCATACTTAGTACCGAACTAGATCCTGATCTTGAACCAACCCGTGTTATGTATCTGGGAGGGCCTAACGGTCCTAGTGAAGCGATTACTAAATTCGATCAAGCAATTAAACTTGTTTCCGATGAACGTTCTAAACTTGGAGCAATTCATAATCGTTTAGAGCATACTATTGCCAACTTGAGTATAGCTGCCGAAAATCTACAAGCAGCGGAATCACGAATCCGAGATTTGGAGATGGCAGAAGAAATGATGACATTTACAAAAAACAATGTCTTACAACAAGCTGCTACAGCAATGTTAGCTCAAGCAAATCTTGCTCCACAAGCCATGTTGCAATTGCTTGGATAATCTATATGATAAATAAAAAAAGAGTCCGCATCGGACTCTTTCTTTTATCTTAGGACATTGCTTTGTATGCTACATTACTAACAAAATCAGCTTTCCATGATGCTAGTTGTGGAACTATAGTTTGCTTGAGAACTTCATTCATAGTATCTAAACTTGGATTTTCATAGGCTAATTCCAAATTATTAATCCCTTGAATCAATTTCTCATAACAACTGGATGACTTTGGTTCCATTTCAAGTCTTTCCATTAAAATAAGTGAACTTTGATTTATTTCATCTGCTGCATCTTTTAAATCTTGCAATAAAACTAACGCAGACTCAAAATTACCAGAATTTGTTTGATCAGTTATGTAGTCAACTGCTTCTTCCATGGTTTCAAACAAATCTAGTATTTTACCAATGATATTTGTGTTTATTTGCACACCTTCACTCCTTAATCGTGATACTTATTTCTTAACATTTGTTCTATCTAAATAAAAAGCTTCTCGTAAATATAATTTTAATATCAAAGAATTGTTATCAATCTACACCAAAACCTAAATCGGATTTTATTTTTGTTGTAGATATTTCTGGAGTTCTTGGCAAGTAAATGACCTCACAATACTCCTTTAGAAAATCAAATTTACCTTTCCAATCATCTCCGATAGCAAAAATATCCACCTTAAATTCTTTTACATCATCAACTTTTTGCTCCCAGGATACCTCTGGAATCACTAAATCTACATATCGAATAGATTCTACAAGTTTTTTTCTCTCTTCATATGGAAAATAACATTTCTTTCCTTTAATCTCATTAAATTCATCTGTTGACAAGGCAATAATCAGATAATCGCCAAGTTCTTTAGCACGTTTAAGTAGGTTTATATGACCATAATGCAATAAATCAAACGTACCATAAGTAATAACTTTTTTCATTTTTGCCTCCAATATATACCCTTAAATACAACACTTTATGGACATTAATCAAAAAAATCTTAATTAATAAGTGTATTACTTGGTCTGCGTAATTCGTTCGCGAAGATTATTTAAATAGAAATTTTCAGGACGCTTATTCTTAGTATTTAAAAAGCGTAAAGTTTCATCTACAACTCTTTGACCAGATAAGCCATCGTCGAATTCAAAAA
>ERZ773359.4901-NODE-4901-length-13319-cov-5.329463_pt1 | contig 13319 bp, 12 predicted proteins | sample MGYA00374955_ERZ773359 | MGnify/ENA primary metagenome ERZ773359 (study PRJEB29098, sample SAMN04486028) | biogas fermenter metagenome | study: EMG produced TPA metagenomics assembly of the Biogas fermentation microbial communities from Germany - Plant 4 DNA1...
TGAGGGTTAAGGTGGGAGGGCGATCTGCAAGGGCATGCAGGCGTTGACCCTCCCACCACGGAGACCCATTCTCGTGGGGACTCGTAAGGCGTGTCCTTACGGCTTGGGATTGAACCTGCACGCGATACGCATTCGCAGTTTAGTTGTACTTAAGTGTTGGGTGCAGTGTAGCCTGTCTTGAGTGGTGACTGGGGGATAGGGCCTATGGATGAAGTTCCCCTGGCCAGGGAACCGCATTCTCCGCTGAACAGCGGGAAGTCCTTGAAACCGTCGCTGCAAAAGAGACTAGAAAATAGGGATGGCGCTGAGGAAAACTCCTAGACTGTTTCTCCATGGAGAAGGTGAGCTGGGGATTACGGTGTGGTCTAAGTGGTAATCCAGCCTCGGCTTTGGTGACAAGCGAAAAGATCGGAAAGGGGAAACCGCCAGTTACGGTGACGGACTGGAAGATCTTTGGGAAAACCTGCTGGACCTAAGCCACAATTTTTACTCAGTTCACTGCCATCCACCTCAGTATACATATGAAAGAGGTATAGGGTAAGTAATGCAAAGCCGTTGGAGGGCGGTACTTACTTTAGCTTCCATAACGTTCATCGTGTCCACAGTACTTAATTTGGGTAGTAACAGCGTTCTGGCGTTCATGCCGATCACGGCCAGCTTGGCGTTACTACTTTTTATTATTCTTATAGGCGTGTTGTTCGACATTTTAGGCGTTGCCGCCACGGCGGGCGAGGAGGCGCCGTTCCATGCCATGGCCTCGAAGAAGGTGCCCGGAGCCAAGCGGGCCATCTGGTTAGTGCGCCACGCCGATGGAGTATCCACCTTCTGCAATGACTTAGTTGGCGATGTGGTGGGCACCCTCAGCGGTGCCCTGGGAGTAGCCATCCTCCTCCAGCTGCGAGCGAATGCACAGCGCCTGCCAGAGGCACTGGCCAACACCCTGATGGTGGCCTTGATCGCCGCGGTTACGGTGGGGGGGAAGGCTTTGGGTAAGAATATGGCCATCACCAAGTCCACCACTATTCTGCTGATCACAGGTAAGATCTTGCACTTCTTCGATCAAATTGGGGTGAAGCTGCGTTCCCTGGTGGCGAAAAATAAGAGGAGGTAGGAATCATGCGGGAAGAAATACTGCCACAGATTAACTCTCCTGAGGACATCAAAAAGCTGGATCTGCCCAGCCTCGAACTGCTGGCGCAAGAAATACGGCAGCGAATCATCTCCACGGTGGAGAACAACGGTGGACATCTGGGCGCCAATCTTGGAGTGGTGGAGCTCACCTTGGCTCTGCACTCCATTGTTTCCGCGCCTCGCGACAAGATCATCTGGGATGTGGGGCACCAGTGCTACACGCACAAACTGATCACCGGCCGCCAGGACCGGTTCCATACGCTGCGGCAGTGGGAAGGCCTGTCCGGTTTCCCTCTACCCGCGGAGAGCGAGTACGATCATTTTGGGGTGGGCCACAGTTCCACCTCCATTTCCGCGGCCGCGGGGATGGTGATCGCCCGGGATCTTCTGGGTGAGGATTATCGAGTCGTGGCTGTCATCGGCGATGGGGCCTTAACAGGGGGTATGGCCTTTGAAGGGCTGAATCACATTGGATCCCTGGGCAAGGACATTTTGGTGATCCTCAATGACAATGAAATGTCCATCACAAACAACGTAGGAGCCCTCAGCGATTATTTGGGCCGGATTCGCTCGGACACCCGCCTGTATCAGGCCCGGGAAGGTCTGGCTGCGTTTCTGCGCGGTATTCCCCTTGTGGGCCCGCCCCTGGCGAGGCTGGCCCACAAGGTGAAAATCACCCTGAAACAGATGCTGCCAGGTCAGTTTTTCGAGGAACTTGGCTTTGCTTATTTGGGCCCCTTCGACGGACACAACATCGCCGAGCTGCAGCGGGCCATCAGGGCCGGTCTGCAGCGGAGGGGACCCGTGCTGATTCACGTACATACTCAAAAAGGCCGGGGACATTCCCTAGCTGAAGAGAGCCCGCACCGCTATCACGGTGTCAGCCCCAACAACGGGAAGGTCAAGGATAACGGCCATTCCTTCAGTCAGGTGTTCGGCGAAACCCTGGTTGAGCTGGCCAAGCAAGACACACGCATTGTAGGCATTACGGCCGCCATGCGGGACGGCACGGGCTTGGGCCCCTTCGCGGAAGCCTTTCCAGACCGCTTCTTTGATGTGGGGATTGCTGAGCAGCATGCTGTAACGCTGGCTGCAGGCATGGCCAAGCAGGGCCTGCGCCCTGTGGTGGCTGTGTATTCCACTTTCCTGCAGAGGGGCTATGACCAGGTGATCCACGATGTGGCCCTGCAGAGGCTGCCCGTGGTCATTGCGGTGGACCGAGCAGGCGTAGTGGGCGATGATGGCGCCACCCATCAAGGGGTCTTCGATATCAGCTTTCTGCGGGCGGTTCCCGGCCTAACGGTGCTCGCTCCCAGGAACGGCGGCGAGCTCTCAGCCATGCTGGCCTGGGCGCTGCAGCAGTCTGGGCCAGTGGCCATCCGCTATCCGCGGGCTTGTACAGCGAACACCGCCGCCGGTGCACCCCTCGCTCCTTCCGGGGCGGTCGCGCCTGTGGAAGTGAAGCCAGGACGCGATGGGGTAGTGTTCACTTTCGGCCCCATGGTGGATGTGGCTCTGGACGCAGCCAACAGCGTCGAGCCTGAGCTGAGTTTTGCTGTGGTGAACATGCGTACCCTCAAGCCTGTGGATGGGGATTTCATCAGGGGTGTTCTGCGGGGGAAGAAGTACGTGGTCACTCTGGAAGATCATGTGCTGGCTGGAGGGTTTGGCAGCAGCATCCTCGAAATACTTCAGGAAACTGGTGCAGGGGAGTCCCTGCTCAGGGTGGAGCGCCTGGGCTATCCGGATGAGTTCATACCCCACGGCTCCATTGAGCGCATCCACGAGGAGTACGGCTTAACCGCGCCCCAGGTGGCCCAGGTGTTACGCGAGATCGCCTCTGGCCGCACCCTCCAGGTTATAGTGAGCGGGGATGCCTAATGTTGAGGTTGGATCAACTGCTGGTGGAGAGGCAGCTGGCTCCCTCGCGCCAGCGAGCCAAGGAATTGATCCTCGGAGGGCAGGTCCTCGTTGATGGTGCTCAGGCAGGCAAACCCAGTGCCAAGGTATCCCGGAATGCCTCCCTGCAGATCGTAGGGGAGACCCTGCCCTATCCCAGCAGGGCAGGGTTGAAACTGGAGAAGGCTTTGAAGGTGTTTGCGGTTGAGGTGGCCGGCAAGGTGGCGTTGGACGTGGGAGCTTCCACCGGCGGCTTTACCAGCTGCCTGCTGCGGGCCGGAGCACGCTTGGTCTACGCGGTGGATGTGGGCCAGGATCAACTTGTGCCCGAGCTGCGCAGCGATCCCCGGGTCCAGGTATGGGAAAAGAAGGATATCCGTGCGCTGACTGCAGAGCAGCTGCCGGTGCGGCCCGATCTGGCCTCCATAGATGTTTCATTCATCTCACTCACCAAAGTGCTTCCCTCTGTGCGGACCCTGCTCAAACCGGGCGGCGACGTCATTGCCCTGATCAAGCCCCAATTCGAAACGGGCGGAGTGGGCCTGAGTAAGCGCGGTGTGATCCGCGACCCCCAGGTGCATCTGACTTTTCTGCCTCGCCTTGTGAACGAACTGCAGGGTGAGGATATGGGGCTTGTGGGTTTCGATGTCTCTCCCATCAGCGGTTCAGAGGGCAACTTGGAGTTCCTGGCCCACTTTCGCTTGGGAGCAGAGGTGGAGGATGCTTCTCGTCTGGTTACGGAGGTTATCCTGGCGGCGTGGGCTGCGCATCTGGGAAAGGATGAAGGCTGATGAGAATAGGGATCGTACCCCATACGGGGAAACCGGTAGCAATGGACCTGAGCCGGGAACTGGCCGAGGTCCTGGACAGGCGGGGTGTGGAGCACCTCTTAGTTTTGTCACCGGACAAGGATAATCTCGCTCCCTTCGATTTGGTTATCGTCCTGGGCGGTGATGGCACTCTGCTCAACACCGCCAGGCTGGCCAGCCATTCTCAGGTGCCGGTGTTTGGCGTGAACGTGGGCCACCTTGGTTTCTTAACAGAGGTGGAAACCGACGGGCTCATGCCTGCCCTGGATCGGCTGCTGGCGGGCGACTTTAGCGTGGAAAAAAGGATGCTGTTGGCCGCTAGTGTAGAAAGGGGTGGCAAGTCCATAGCCAGGCATGTGGCCTTGAACGACTTCGTGGTCACCAGAGGCACTTTTGCCCGCATCTTGGAGTTCAGCATATTCGCCGCTGGGCAGCATGTAACCGATTACGTGGGAGATGGGGTCATCGTGGCTACGCCCACAGGCTCCACCGCCTATTCACTGGCGGCTGGAGGGCCCATCGTGGAACCCTTACTGGAATCAATCTGTATCACTCCCATCTGCCCTCACTCTTTGGCGGGGCGGTCTGTGGTGATCAGGCCCGAAGTGCAAGTGCAGATCCGCCTGAACCGTGTTAGTGGGTCAGTGATGCTGACGATAGATGGTTATGACGGTTTTCCCCTCATGGCTGACGATATTGTCACCATCCAGCGCGCCGAGCAGTGGGCTCTCTTTGCCCGCCTAGGTGACAGGGGGTTTTTCCAAGTACTGCATTCTCGGTTGAGGATGCCTCAGATGGGAGGTGGGATCCGTGAAACACAGGCGACAGAGTAAACTGCTGGAACTGGTGCGGGAGCACAACGTGGAAACCCAAGAAGCGCTGATGGAGCTGCTGCATGCTCATGGGTTCCGGGTCACCCAGGCTACCATATCCCGGGACATAAAAGAGCTGCGCTTGGTTAAAGTCCCTAACGGTCAGGGCGGGTACAAGTATTCCCTGCCCTCAACGGTGACCATGGGGGATCTGGTGCGGCGGGCCAAGCGCATTTTCAAAGACTATGTGCGCAGTGTGCAGTTCAGCGGACCGTTTATTATGATCAAGACCTATCCCGGCGGTGCCCATGCAGTTGCGGCCATCATCGACGAGCTGGAGTGGCCAGAGATGATTGGCAGCATCGCCGGTGATGACAGCATCCTGATCTTGACCCAGGATCCTGCAGATAAGCCCAGCAAGCCTCAGGGCCCAGCCGGTGTGGTCTACACGCGCATCCAGGAACTGATGGAGAGGTGAGTGCATGCTCAAAGAGCTGCAGATTCGCGACTTCGCCTTGATCGAGGACTTGGAATTATCATTCTATTCTGGCTTCAGCGTGCTTACAGGGGAGACGGGAGCAGGCAAATCCATCATCATCGATGCTCTCAGTCTGCTTACCGGTGCCAGGGCATCCAGCGAGGTGATCCGCACCGGCGCCGAGCGTGCTTGGATCTCTGGAGCCTTCACGCCCACGTCGGGAGCCCTGCAGCTCTTGGAAGAGTGGGGCCTGCGTGATGGGGATGAGCTGATCATCTCCAGGGAGATCAACATCAACGGGCGCAGCAAGTGCTGGATCAACGGCAGGCTGGCCACAGTAAACCAGCTCAGCTCCCTGGGGGAACAGCTGGTGGATATTGTCGGCCAACACGACAGCCAGAGCCTCCTGCGGCCGGAAAACCATGTGCAGCTCTTGGACAACTATGGCGGCAGAGACCACGGGTACGTTTTAGAACAGGCCGACCGGCTGGCCAGCGCCTGGCAGGAGCTGCGCGCTGAACAGAGGCGCCTGCAGAGTGATGAGCGGGAGCGGATTAGGCGTATGGATCTGCTGGCCTATCAAATTGAGGAAATTGAGGCCGCAGAGCTCCAGCCAGGAGAAGATGAACAGTTGGAGAAGGAGCGTTCGCGCCTGGCCAACCTGGACCGCATTCGGAAAGCGGTGCACTATGCCGTGGGTCTGCTGGGGGAAAGCGCGGCCGAAGGCGAGCCTCTGCTGGATACGCTTTCTTCCATCGGCAGCGAGCTAGAGCGAGCCGCGAGCTTGGATCCGCCCCTGGAGCCTTTGACCCAGCGCTATCTGGAGCTGCTGATCAACTTTCAGGAACTCTATCGGGAGCTGCGCGACTACTTGGACGACCTTCCGGCAGACTCCGGTAGGCTCAACGAAGTGGAAGAGCGCTTGGAGCTGTTGGACCGCCTGAAGCGGAAGTATGGAAACACGGTGGAGGATATCCTCAGTTATGGGCAGCGTGCCCGGGAAGAGCTGGAAGCCCTGCAGAATGCGGAAGTGCGGGCCGAGGGACTGCAGGCAGAGTGCCAGCGGTTAGAGCAGGAGTGGCTGAACTGGGCGGACAAGCTGTCCCAAAGCCGCCGGAAGCTGGCTAAGGAGCTGGAGCAGCGGATCAAGGCGGAGCTCAGCGATCTGGCCATGGATGGAACGCGCTTTGAGGTGCACTTCCTGCCCCGCCAGGAACAGCAGCCTGCCCTGGGTGGGAGGGAAGAGGTTGAGTTCCTGATGACAGCCAATGTGGGAGAGGATCTGAAACCCCTGGCCAAGATCGCTTCCGGTGGAGAACTGAGCCGCGTGATGCTGGCTTTGAAAGCAATCCTGGCCCAAGCGGAGCAGATTCCCACGGTTGTCTTTGACGAAGTTGATACAGGCCTTGGGGGACGAACCGCGGTCAAGCTTGGGGAAAAGCTGAGAAGCCTGGGCGAAGTACGGCAGGTCCTGTGTGTTACGCATCTACCGGTGGTTGCCAGTTTCGGTACGCACCATTACTCTGTGCAGAAGCTTGCGAGCGAAAACCGCACCGTGGTTCAGGTGTCTCTCTTGGAGCCCGAGGAGCGGGTTGCGGAGCTCACCCGCATGCTGGGCGGCAGTGCAGACGAGCAGGTCACCAGCGAGCATGCCAGAGAGCTGCTGCGCAGAACAGAAGGTGTGCCTGGCAGCTAGTTCCTTCAATATCACCATCGCGGGCAGGGCAACCTACACCCATGAGCTGTTAGTAGGGGGTAGGTGGCTTTGTGAGGAAGATTCTGCTCAGAGTTGTCTTGACTTTGTCTCTAGCCTGCACCGTGGTGTTGACCACACTTCCGTATTGGGTCTCAGCCGTGGGCATACCCCGGGAGCTGAGGGTTTTTCCCGGGATGGAGCTCGCTGTAGACCTGAAGCCGCCCCTGCGTATCTTGGATCAAGATGGAGTAGAAGTCACCGGCTTTTTTGATACGGAGAACCTGGGCAGTAGAGTATATCGGGTGAGCCTGTTTGGCTGGCTGCCCATTAGTACGCTGGTGGTGGATGTGGTCCCTTTAGTGGAAGTCTTCCCCGGGGGCCAGTCCATCGGGGTCCTGCTTACCTCCGAAGGTCTAGTAATCAGCGAGCTGGGTACGGTGGTGGATCTAGAGGGGCGGGAGCGCAGCCCCGCTAAGGAAGCGGGACTTAAGCCCGGCGACATATTGCTCTCCATCGAAGGTCATCCCACCCGCCGGCCTGAACTGGTCAGCCAGCTGATCAACTCCCTGGCCCCAGAGAAGCGGGTGCTGAACCTGGAAGTGAAACGTGATGACCGCATTCTCAACTTGGCAGTGGAACCGGCAAAGACTTGGCAGACCAGTATTTTCGGTCAGAGTTCCTATCAGTATCTGCTGGGCATCATGCTGGAGGATCCCGCCGCGGGCGTGGGAACGCTCAGCTTTTTTCATCCAGAGACGGGGCGCTTCGGGGCGCTTGGACACACCATCACCGATAGCTTAGGCCGCCCGGTGCGCATCAGCAGGGGAACGATCGTGGAGGCCTCCATTGACTCCATCCGCTACGGTACTAGGGGTACACCCGGCGAGAAGGTGGGGTTCTTCCACGGTGAACAGGATATTATTGGCATCATCGATTCCAACAGCAATCTGGGGATTTACGGCCAGTTGGTGGGAGACCTGGCCCGCAGCGTCTTTAGCCGGCCCATTCCCGTAGCCTTTGCCCACCAAGTGCGCACTGGGCCTGCAGAGATGTACACCGTGGTGCAGGGTACCAAGATCGAGCGCTTCGCCGTGGAGATAGTCAAGGTGGTTAACCAAACCAAGCCCGGAGAAAAGGGCATGGTGGTGGAGGTGACGGACGAGCGGCTGCTGCAGGAAACGGGAGGGATTATCCAAGGCATGTCCGGCAGCCCCATAGTGCAGAACGGCATGTTGGTGGGTGTGATTACCCATGTCTTTGTGAATAATCCAACAAAGGGTTACGCCAGTTTTGCTGAGTGGATGGTCTACGAGGCAGGCTTAGGCCTAAGTGATCAAAATCCCGCGAAACAAGCGAGTTCGCGGGAGGTTTTTTTATGCGCATAGAGAAGGAAGTGATAGCAAGGTTTAACTTTAGGTAAAGTCAACGGGGAGAGAGGCGAATGGAGGCAAAAACGCTTGTCTTGGGCGTTATCGGCGCTGATGTACATGCTGTAGGTAACAAAATTTTAGAAATCGCCCTGACCGAGGCAGGATTCAACGTAGTGAACTTAGGAGTACTGGTTTCGCAAAAGGAATTCGTAGAAGCGGCCCTGGAAACGAACGCGGACGCCATCTTGGTTTCGTCCCTGTATGGGCACGCGGAGATTGATGCGCGAGGCCTGAGGGAAGCGCTGATCGAGGCGGGTATTGGCGATATTCTGATGTACATCGGCGGCTATTTGGTAGTGGGCAATCAAGACTGGTCAGAAGTGGAAGCCAAATTTAAGCAGCTGGGCTTTGACCGGGTATATCCTCCAAGTACACTGCCCGAGGACTTCATTCCCACTCTGCGGGAAGACCTGGGCATGTAGTTGGGGGGTTTTTCATGAACCGCAAGCTGGTGGTTTTAGTCGATATTGGCAGCACTTTTACCAAAGTAACGGCGGTGGATACGGGCCTAAGGAGCATTGTTGCCCAATCCAGCGCCCCCACCACCATTGAGGATGTGAGTCAAGGCCTAAAAAGTGCCCTGCTGGGCCTGCAGCTGGATTCTGAAGAGCTGCGGCAGGCCAGGAAACTAGCCTGCTCCAGTGCGGCCGGCGGTCTGCGCATGGTGGCTATCGGCTTGGTCCAGGATCTCACGGCCAAAGCGGCTAAGCTGGCCGCTTTGGGAGCGGGAGCCAGGGTGCTGAACACCTATTCCTTTCAGCTTACTGAAGCAGACCGGGAAGAGATTATTGAGCTCGAGCCGGATATCATCCTGCTCGCGGGAGGGACCGATGGGGGCAACAGCGAGAACATCCTGCACAATGCTAGGGTGCTGGCCACCCTGCCCCAGCCTGTGCCAGTGGTCATAGCTGGCAATCGGTCGGCCGCCAAGGAAGTAGCGGCCTGTTTTCCCCAGGAGTTCAGTACCTATATCGCCCCCAATGTGATGCCCCAGATTGGCAAGCTGCAGGTTGATCCTGCCCGGGAAGTGATCCGACAGGTCTTCATGGAGAAGATTATCTACGCCAAAGGCCTGGATAAAGCCAGCCGCCTCATTGACGGGATTTTCATGCCTACACCTGCAGCGGTCCTGCGCGCCGGGCAGCTGCTCAGTGAAGGGACCGCGACACGAAAAGGCTGGGGGGACCTGCTCATCGTGGATGTGGGCGGAGCCACTACCGATGTCCATTCCTTAGGTGCAGGGCTGCCCACCCGCGCTGGCGTCGTGGTCCGCGGCCTGCCCGAGCCCTACGCCAAGCGCACTGTGGAAGGAGACTTGGGCGTACGGGTGAGCGTCCTCTCTCTCTTGGAAGCGGTGGGGGCCGATGCGGTGGCCCAGGAAACAGGTTGGCCTAAAGAAGAGGTGGAAAGCAGGGCAGCGCTGCTGCACGACAATCCGGAGACGCTGCCTGAAAATGAGGCGGAGGCGTTGTTCGACAGGGCTTTAGGCCGTCTGGCGGTTACCCATGCGGTGAGCCGGCATGTGGGGCGCCTCTCCGAGCTGTATACCCCGGCCGGGTTGATCTGGGTGCAGGAGGGGAAAGACCTTTCGAAAGTGGAGACTGTGATCGGCACGGGCGGCGTTTTGGTAAAGAGTGCCGATCCCTTAGCCGTGTTGGAAGGTGCAGCCCAGCAGGCCGATGCTCTGCTGGAGCTCAGGCCGGAAAAGCCAGAGTTCTACCTGGACGGCAGCTATATTTTGGCCGCTATGGGTCTTTTGGCCCAAGAAGAGCCAGAAGCGGCTTTTGATATCTTAACTAACTCATTGGACAGCTACAAGCTCGCAAGGAGGGAACAGTAGGTGGGTGAGCGGCTCATGCATGCAAAATTAGATTGGGATGAACTACAAGAGGAAAGGCAGGAGGTCCTGGCCAGCTGGCCCACGGGGCAGGATGTGGATCTGGAGCAAGCCATTCAGTTTCACAAGCAGCTCCCCGAGGAACTCAACTTCGCCAAGTGTCTGACCCAGGCCAAGGCCAAGGGCAGGACGCTGGCTCAGCCCCGCGCGGGCGTTGCCGATCTCAACAGCCACCTGGAACTGCTCTTATACTTACAGGATGTGGGCGAAGCAGATCTTCTGCCCACCACCATCGATTCCTATACCAGGCAGAACCGCTATGAGGAAGCGGAAAAGGCCCTGGCGGAGAGCGTACGGGAAGGCAGGTCGCTGCTCAACGGCTTCCCGGCCGTAAATCACGGCGTGGCCAGCTGCCGGAGGTTGGTGGAAAGCCTTTCCCGCCCGCTGCAGGTGCGCCATGGCACTCCCGATGCACGTTTGCTGGCGGAGATCACCCTCGCGGCAGGTTTTACCGCCTTTGAGGGAGGAGGCATTTCCTACAACATACCCTATGCCAAACGCGTGCCGCTGGAGGAAAGCATCCGCCACTGGCAGTATGTGGATCGCCTAGTGGGCTTTTACGAGGAGCAGGGCATAGCCATTAACCGTGAGCCGTTCGGCCCCTTAACAGGCACGCTGGTTGCCCCCTGTATTTCCCACAGTGTAGCGGTAATTGAAGCGGTCTTGGCCGCGAAGCAGGGGGTGAAGAGCATCACCCTAGGCTACGGGCAGTGCGGGAACATCGTGCAGGATGTGGCCGCCCTCCAGACCCTCACCATGCTGGCTGAAGAGTACTTGCGGGCTGAGAACATTTACGATGTGGAAATCACCACTGTCTTCCATCAGTGGATGGGAGGTTTCCCCAAAGACGAGGCCAAGGCCTATGGCGTTATCGCCCTGGGCAGTGCCACCGCCGCTTTGGGCAAAGCCACAAAGGTGATTGTGAAAACCACCCACGAGGCACTGGGCATACCCACCAAGGAGGCCAACGCCCAGGCTATCCGCGCCACCAAGCAGGTCCTGAACATGCTCCAGGATCAGGCGCTCCCGGAAAACGCCGCCCTGGCTGATGAACGGGAGATCATCCTCCAAGAGACGCGGGCCATTCTGGACAAGACCCTAGAGCTCGGTGAGGGAGACTGGGCTTTAGGGGCCGTACGGGCCTTTGCCGCCGGTGTGATCGATGTTCCCTTTGCTCCTAGCAGCTTTAACCTGAGCCGAACCATGCCGGCACGTGATAATCAAGGAGCTGTGCGCTTCCTGCAGTGGGGCAATCTGCCCTTCCCCAAAGAGATTCAGGATTTCCACCGCGCTAAGCTGGCCGAAAGGGGCCAGGCGGAGCGCAGGCCCCCCAGTTTCCAGATGGTTATTGACGATATCTATGCCGTTGGTCAAGGCAGATTAGTGGGACGTCCCCGTTAGGAGAGATGAGCTTTGGAACTGAGAATTCTTTCGCCCACCGCGATTTTGGGCTACGGTTTTCCCCTGTCTTCATTTCAAGCTGGCTTGGAACGCGATCCCCACGTGATAGCGGTGGATGGCGGTTCCACTGACCCCGGCCCTTACTACCTGGGCGCCGGCAAGTCATTTACGCAGCGCGCTCCTGTGAAAAGAGACCTCTACTATCTGATCCAAGCGTCCTTGGAGCGCGGCATCCCGCTGATTATTGGCACGGCGGGGGGCGCAGGGGCCAAGCCCCATGTGGAATGGACCGTGGACATCATCAAGGAGGTCCTAGGCGAGCTGAAGGCCACGGCCAAACTGGCCGTGATTTACAGTGATGTGGATCCAGAGCTGCTGATCCAGGAACTGAAGCGGGGCCGGATCCAACCTCTGGGTCCGGTTGCGCCCCTCACGGAAGAAGAGATCCGCGGCAGCTCGCATATTGTAGCCCAGATGGGCTTGGAACCCATCTTGCAGGCTCTGGAAGAGGGCGCCCAGATTATCGTAGCCGGCAGGGCCTATGACCCAACTGTGTTTGCCGCTCTTCCGGCACTGCAGGGCTACGATCTGGCCCTGGCCCTGCACATGGGGAAGATCCTGGAATGCGCTGCCATCGCGGCCAGCCCTGGAAGCGGCAGTGATTGCCTGTTTGGCTACCTGCAGGAAGATGCCTTTATACTCGAGGCGTTGAGCCCTCAGCGGCAGTGCACGAAACTCTCTGTAGCCGCCCATACTCTCTATGAAAAGAGTGATCCCTATTCGCTGCCAGGGCCAGGTGGGACCCTGGATCTCCGGGAGACCCGCTTTGAGGAGCTGCCCGGTGGCAAAGTCAAGGTGTCAGGTACGCGGTTTGTTCCCACGGAGAAATACTTCCTCAAACTAGAGGGGGCTCGCCGCATCGGCTACCGCACCATCAGCATCGCGGGAGTGCGGGACCCCATCATGATCAGTCAGATCGGTGATGTGATTACCGCGGTCAAAGAGCGAGTGGCCGACAACTTCAGAGATATCCGCGATTATCAGCTGCATGTGCACTGCTACGGTAAAAACGGTGTCATGGGCGCTCTCGAGCCTCAGCCCCAACCTGGGCACGAACTGGGCTTGGTCATGGAAGCGGTCGCTCCCACCCAAGACATTGCCGATACCATCTGCAGTTTCTTCAGGTCTACTCTGCTGCATTACGGGTATCCTGGGCGCAAGTCGACTGCGGGGAACTTGGCCTTCCCTTACTCGCCCTCGGATATTTCCACAGGAGCTGTCTACACCTTCAGCATCTATCATCTCCTGGAAGTGGATGACCCCAAGGGGTTGTTCACCGTAGAGCTAAGGGAGGTGTGAGTTATGCGCTATGTGAAAGACGTGGCCTCCGTGATCCGCAGCAAAAATGCTGGGCCCTATGAACTTACTTTTGACCTTATGTTTCCCGATGCAGAGACCTACGAGCAAGTAAGGCACAGCATCACCAAGGCGAAAATTGCTGATCTGTACAAGATTGACGAGAGCCAGGTGCTGTCCATCATCCATTTTGCTCCCGCCCACGCCGTTAAGATCACCATCGTGAGGCCCAGGGCATCTGGAGACTTAGGAGAAACCGATGTTTACGGAGCGCAGCAGCACGCGCCCCTCTTAGAGCTGACTTATTAATACAGAAGGAGTGTTCATATGATTATTAAAGACGTAGTTCTGTCTAAAGGACTTACTGGTTTCTACTTCGATGACCAGCGGGCCATTCGCCAGGGGAATTT
>ERZ773359.4903-NODE-4903-length-13312-cov-5.506148_pt1 | contig 13312 bp, 8 predicted proteins | sample MGYA00374955_ERZ773359 | MGnify/ENA primary metagenome ERZ773359 (study PRJEB29098, sample SAMN04486028) | biogas fermenter metagenome | study: EMG produced TPA metagenomics assembly of the Biogas fermentation microbial communities from Germany - Plant 4 DNA1...
CTTCACGTACGGTTTGATGAGGAGGGGCTGGTATCCCCAGCCCTTCACTCTACCCCGGCATGGGCGCAGTCTAATGGGTGAAAATCCCTAGTGCGGGTTGATAATGCCAAATAACTCATGAGGGCACTATTTGTTGTCTAATATCCAATTAGTATATAAAATAAACATAATGGAATAATAATGAAAAAAAGGAAATCTTAAATGTTAAATTGGCGTACGAGAGCCCTTTGGGCGAAAAAGGCCAAGGGCAACCATGATGAGCAGTGGCTTCCGCTTGTAGTACATATGTCAGACGCCGCTGCAACTGCTGAATTATTATGGCATCATTGGCTTCCGTCCGGCACCAAGCGGGCTATTGCGCGAGGGATAGGCAAATCTACAAAAGACCTTACCGATTTCGAAGATGCAGCCTTGCCATGTTTTGTTTTTCTTGCGGCGGGACATGATTTAGGCAAGGCAATACCCACCTTCCAGGGCAAGTTAGGGCGAACCGACTTTGACGAGCAACTGCGTAAGCAAATAATCGATGCCGGGTTGCCACTCTTAGATAATATTCATCCTCGTGAAGCGAGACATTATTGGGCATCACAGCTAATTTTAGAAAGGCACGGATTTTCCCGCAGACTAGCCGTGATCCTTGGCGGACACCACGGACAACCCCCAAACCTCATGCAATTGCGTTATCTTCGCAAATCATATAAGAAAGACTTGGGTTGGGATATGGGTCAAGAAGCCTGGGATGATGTGCAACAAGAATTATTAATGTATGCACTAACGCTTGCCGGGGTATCAAAGCAGGAAGCGCAGGCCTGGCTGCCGGATATCACAGCCCAGGTATTGCTTAGTGGATTGGTCATTATGGTGGACTGGCTTGTAAGTAATGAAATACATTTCCCATATATTGATTTATCCACCAGGACCGGAAAGCCTGCCGAGCGTGCTGAAGCCGCATGGGAGGAACTGAGCTTACCCGAATGCTGGGTACCCGATAACGCTTGGATGGGTGACGAATTTTTTGAGACACGTTTTGACATCAAAAAGCCCCGTCCCGTGCAAACCGCCATTATGAACCTCATAGAGAATATTTCCCATCCTGGTATTGTTATTGTCGAAGCTCCGATGGGCGAAGGGAAAACCGAAGCGGCCCTAGCAGCCGCAGAAATTTTGGCACACACGATGAAGCGGAGCGGTATTTTTTTTGCCCTGCCTACCCAGGCCAGTGCTAACGGTCTGTTTCTACGATTCTGCAATTGGATTGAAAGATTGGAAGATGATATTAAACACACCGTAAAGCTTGCCCACGGCAAGGCGGATCTTAATGAATTGTATAGCACAATACCTAAAATAACGCAAGAAATGGATGGTTTTATAGTGGGGGGTGAGGAAGGCGAAGAAACCTATGAGGATGCTATTGTGGTACATGAATGGTTTTCTGGTCGCAAAAAAGGTATTCTCGCAGACTTTGTCATTGGGACAATAGATCAAGTACTAATGGGTGGCCTCAAACAAAAACATCTGGCATTACGGCATCTTGGGCTCACCAACAAAGTAGTGATCCTGGATGAATGCCATGCTTATGATGCCTATATGAGCCAATACCTATATAAGGTATTGACCTGGTTGGGTGCCTATGGTGTACCAGTGATTATCCTTTCCGCTACCCTGCCTGGAGAAAAGCGCCAACAGTTAGTCCATGCCTATTTGAATAAAGAAAACGCATCTAGTCCAGAGTATGACCCCGTATTTGACAAGGAAAAGCCAGAAGATCTGCCACCCCCTGCATGGGTCACCACATACAATTATCCTATTATCACTTATACCGACGGCTGCGATGTATACCAGAAAAAGGTCATCGGAGAACAACGTCCGCTAGAAGTCACAATAAAAGCACTTCACGGAGAGGAACAGATTAAATCAGTTTTGCAAGAATTACTATCCGAGGGTGGTTGTGCAGGTATTATTGTTAACACTGTAAAACGCGCCCAGAAGATCGCCTATGCGCTCAATCAGTATTTTGGCGAAGACCAAATCCAACTCTTACATTCTCGTTTTATAGCTTTGGACAGGACCCAAAAAGAAGAAGACCTTTATGCAAAACTAGGTGCTCAAGGGCAACGCCCCCAACAGTGTATTGTGGTGGGTACACAGATATTCGAACAAAGCTGTGACCTGGATTTTGATGTATTAATCTCTGATATCTGTCCCATGGACTTGTTGATTCAACGCATCGGCCGACTGCATCGGCATTCACGCCAACGTCCACCCAAGCTGCGACATCCCCAGTGCTTTGTAATTGGCTTGAACAATTCCAGCTTTGATCCAGGTGCTGAGTTTGTTTACGGCAAATATCTATTGATGAACACACGGGCATTGCTCCCACCAAGACTAAAATTGCCAGATGATATTCCGCAGCTGGTTCAAACAGCTTATTCATCAGAAGGATTGCTAATGCCACCGGAATTACAGAAGGAATACCAGGAGGCAAAAAGCAGGCATGAACAAACAATAGCTGAAAAGGCAAGGAAGGCACTTAATTTTCAAATCGCTGACCCGAAAAGCCTGGATAATTTGGTGGGATGCCTGGAAATTAACATTGGGGACGACCCTTTAGGTAAACGAGGCGAAGCAACTGTGCGAGATACGGAAAACTCGTTGGAGGTTTTGGTTGTACAGCGACGGGACAAGGCATACTATATGCTACCCTGGTTGACCAAATTCAAGAGACAAAAAATCCCAACAGACCTACCGCCAGATACGGAACTTGCACGGGCAATTGCAGAATGCAGCATACAACTTCCTCATGAGTTATGTTGGGATTTGGAAAAGACCATTCAAGAACTTGAAAAAATTGCCCTGCAAGAACTGCGTGCTTGGCAGAACTCTCACTGGCTAAAAGGGGAATTGTTCCTGATACTTGATGAGCAGCTTAGCACAGATTTGTGCGGTTATCGTCTGCAATACGATCAACGCTACGGCATGCTTTCGAAGAGAATCGAAGAGGGGGATGTGAATGCAGAAAGGGGAGTTTAACTTACTGTATGAACCATGGATTAGGGCTATAAACCAGGAGGGGAAAACTGAAGAGCTTTCTTTATTAACCGTGTTACAACGTGCCCATGAACTCCGTGGGCTTGCAGGAGAATTGCCAACTCAGGATGTAGCGATTCTACGGTTGTTATTGGCAGCACTTTATGCTACCTTCACCAGAGTTGATGTGCAGGGCAACCGAAAACCCATTCAAAATGAGTCGGAAGCATTGAAACGATGGCAAAGCTTATGGGAACTCAAGCATTTACCTATTGAACCGATAAAAACACGCTTATGTTACTATGAAGACCGCTTTTATCTTTTTCATCCGGAACGCCCATTTTATCAGGTAGCCGGGCTATATGAAGCTAATGGGAAGCGTAATACAGTGGCACAGATAGTTTCTGATGTGCCTAGCAGAGCTGAAAGGCGTTTTCTTAGCATGAAAGGAGGTAAAAGCGCGGAATTTCTATCTTATGCAGAGGCTGCGCGCTGGTTGGTATCCATGCAGGCCTGGGATTATGCGGGGAAAAAGGCATCAGTTGTTAATGGAAGTCCAAATGGTGGTGGTACAGGCTGGTTAGGAAAAATTGGAGTTGTGTATCCCTCTTCAAACACATTGTTTGAGACACTTATGTTAAATTTTGTCCTGCTAAAACCCGATGGCAGCCTTTTACCTTACGGTTCACCAACCTGGGAAGAAGAACAAATGCCAACCCCGGAGAAAAAGGAACGCCAGCCACAGGGCTATTGTGAGTTGCTAACCTGGCAATCACGCCGTGTACGTTTATTTCCAGGAGAGGGGCATGACTCACATCTAGTTACGGGAGTCCTCTATTCTTATGGGGATGTTTTCCAAGCACCTGACATGTTTATTGAGCAGATGACGGGTTGGCACATAAGTACACAGGGCAAGACTAAGGGGCACTATATTCCAAACAGGCATCAAAAGGAGCGGAACCTGTGGCGTGACCTTAATTCAATCCTGCCCCAGGCAACTAACAGTGCAGATAATGGCAAACTTACCCCAGGCGTTGTCCAATGGCTCTTTAGTCTTTATGAATCAGAAGCGCTTCCCGATGAGATCATTCAACTGAATGCGGTTGGTTTTCACTATGGTGCAATGGATGCAAAGGTTGAGGCAATGACAGCGGATACACTCTCAATACATACCGGGCTCTTTAGTAAACTCGGTATGGACTGGGTGCTTAGAATAACTAACCTGTTGCAATTAACCGATGACTGTGTATGGCAACTTTCCATCCTGGCTACTGATTTGTCAAAATCCTGCGGAGACATCGATAGTCAGAATCATCAGGCTGGGGCGGGTATCAGCAGCGCTGCAAAAGCCGAAGCCTATTTCCGACTGGATATGCCATTCCGAAGATGGCTCGCTGATATTGATCCCGCCCAGTCGGATATGGACGAAGCTGAACAGAGTTGGAAAGATATTGTCAAACGGATTCTATTGCAGATTGGGGAGGAGATGGCACATCAGTCTGGAGAGAGGGGTATAGTCGGACGCATTTTAAAGGGGAAGCTTTATACTGCCCCAAGCGCGCTATTAAAATTCCACTCTAATATAGAAAGGAGGTTGGGATATGGGAAAATCGGGAAATCAGAGTTATCAAATAGAAAGGCTAACGCAGCAAAAAGTTGAACGCCTTTTAACAGAAGGACCATGGAGCCGTGCAATGTTAGCCAAACTGCGTAGAGGAATTGGCAAGCAACCAGGGGATGTGCCGGAACTGTTCGAAATCTTGTTTAGTGATATGCCAGAAGAACTCTATGGGCAAGGGGATGAGCCCAGTTACGCTATATGGGCGATTTACACAGCATTGACTCTATTTGCCCTGCATCAACAGGGTAAAGACCGGCCCATGAGTTCTGATGGGAAAACGGGGGAGACAAGTACCGGTAATTCTTTAGGTGCTGCGGTGGGATACCTAGTGCTACAAGATAAGGAACGCGAAATAGCTATCAAACGGCGCTTTGATGCAGTCGTCACGGCCAACGAGTTCACTGAATTGACACATCACGCACGTGGTCTGATTCAACTGCTCAGGGCGGGGGATATTACCATAGATTACCCTCGTTTTGCCGTGGATTTGTATTGGTATCAGTTTGACGAAATAAAAAATCGTATTCGGCTGCGTTGGGGTAAGGATTATTATCGCATTACACAATCAATTAGTGAGGATAAAAATGGAGGAGATAGTTATGGGGAATCCTAAAAATCGTGTTTTTATAGACATTCATGTAATTCAATCCCTGCCGCCTAGCTGTGTGAACAGAGATGATACCGGAAGTCCAAAGACGGCGTTATATGGAGGTGTGCGACGTGCCCGGGTATCCTCACAGGCATGGAAACATGCTATGCGAGAGATGTTTAAAGAGTCGTTTGATGAAAGCCAATTAGGTGAACGAACCAAGAAAATCGTTGAAAAAGTCGCAGAGCAAATCTGTAGTTTACATGATATTAATACAAAAGATGCCATGCAATTAGCTGAAAAGATCATCAACCAGGCCGGGGTTAGCACCAAGAATTCAGAAGCAAAAGCGCTCTTCTTTATGAGTACTAAGCAAGCAGAAAACCTAGCCCACATGGCACTCATGGACCCTATGCCCGGCAAAAAGGAAGTGCAGGAGGCACTAAATGCGGGTAGTGGCATTGATGTTGCATTATTCGGTCGTATGGTGGCTGATGATCCTACCCTAAATATTGATGCCTCCGCTCAGGTTGCTCACGCGATTTCCACACATAAGGTGGAAAATGAATATGATTATTTTACGGCTATGGACGACCGTGCACCCGAGGATCAGGCAGGTGCCGGAATGATTGGCACCATCGAATTTAATTCTTCCACACTCTACCGTTATGCAACAGTGGCTGCGCATGACTTAAAAAAGAATCTTGGTGATGCGAATGCTACCACAAAAGCCATCAAAGAATTCGTCCGTGCCTTTGTCTGCTCCATGCCTGCAGGCAAACAGAATACATTTGCCAATGTCACTCCGCCTTATGCGGTGATGGTGGCCATCCGTTGCGACCAGCCTGTCAATTTGGTGGGGGCATTTGAGACCCCTGTAAAGGCAGGAGAAGGCGGATACCAGAACAAATCAACCGAGATATTAGCTAAGTACGCTCAAACTGTATATGAACAATTCTTAGCTAAACCTGAGAGAGTTTTTATCACCGCTATTGGAGATGAGCTTACAGGTCTAGGCGAATCCCTTAGTTTCCCTTCACTTTTAACCAAGATCGAGGAAACAGTTAGCAGTCTTGTTCAGGATGGTGAGGTGTAACCATGAGCACTTTATTGCTGCGGTTGGCAGCGCCACTGCAATCCTGGGGTTTTGCCAGTAGATTTGATATCCGTGATACTGCTAGAGAGCCGACCAAGAGCGGAGTAATCGGTTTGTTAGCTGCGGCGCTGGGGCGCAGCCGCACAGAAAACATGGATGATCTAGAGAGACTTGACTTCGGAGTGCGTATTGATCAGCCCGGAACCTTATTGCGAGATTATCATATTGCAAGGCGAAGGACAAACAGTAATCGTCCTAACGAAGCACCGAAATATGATTCATATCAAACATACCGGCATTACTTGGCTGATGCGGTGTTTTTGGTTGGTTTGGAGGGAGAAGAATGGCTCCTGCAAAGGCTTATGATTGCTTTGCAGAATCCGGTTTTTCCCCTGTATTTGGGACGCCGTTCCTGTCCGCCAGCAGGTCAGCTGGTGTTGGGATTGCGTGATAAACCACTCCTTCAGGCTCTTGAAGAAGAACCCTGGCAGGCTAGTGAATGGTATAGAAATCAGATCCGAAAGAAGCATTTGAATCAGGTTAAGCTCACTATCGTTAACGATGCAAAACCGAATGAACAAGGTGTTTTTTTTCGACGGGATTTACCGGTTTCTTTCGATCAGCGGCACCGTCTGTATGAATTTCGTATCGTAATGGATACTGTTGATGCGGTATCTATCAAGATACCTCAGCCTACCGCAGAGATTGAGACCGAGCATGATGCGATGGCTGGATGGGGGGATTAACGGATTATGTATTTATCACGAGTTGAATTGAATCCATACAGGAAAAACACAATGGCTGCCCTTGCTTCACCACAGATACTGCACGCTGCAGTGGAAAGCAGTTTCCCATCCAATACGAACAAGGGAAGCCGGAATCTTTGGCGTATTGACCGGTTAGCCAATGCACTATATCTTCTGGTGCTAAGTAGTGGAAAGCCTGATTTTACTCACATTGTGGAGCAATTTGGATGGCCGGGTTCTGAACAGAAATGGGAAATCAAAGACTATGCTTCACTGATTGCGCAAATAAAGAACGGACAACGATGGCAGTTTAGGTTGCGTGCTAATCCGGTGCATAGTGTTAAACAACCATGTATGTCAAACGATAAGGAACAATCTAAACGCGGTAAGGTATATGCCCATGTTACTATAAAGCAGCAAGAGCAGTGGCTTCTTGATCGTGCAGCGAACTATGGTTTCAGACTGCAGGCGGGCTCATTCTGTGTAGTACACCAGGAGATTAAGAAGTTCCAACGGCAACGCAATCCGGTGACATTGGGGATAACGACCTTCGAAGGTATTCTTGAGGTTGAAAATGCGGCTGTGTTTTCTCGTACTCTACTAAGTGGTATCGGACGAGCAAAGGCCTATGGATGCGGTTTGCTGACCATTGCCAGGGTGTCATCATGAATAAGATACCTGGAATGGAGCGTCCCGAGCTCCAGGCATTACCCACCATACGGGAACGGATTTCATTTTTATATTTGGAACGTTGCTTGGTTAATCGGCATGATAATGCTATTACCGTTACAGATTTGCGCGGCACTGTGCATGTTCCTGCGGCAGCCCTAAGTGTAATACTGTTAGGCCCAGGCACAACCGTGTCGCATCGCGCGATGGAGCTTATAGGTGATACCGGTGCCAGTGTGGTATGGGTCGGGGAGCACGGGGTGCGGTATTACGCACATGGGCGTCCGCTGACTCATTCCTCCCGCCTATTGGTAGCACAGGCAGCTCTAGTTTCTAATACGCGTACCCGCTTAGCAGTTGCCCGCCGTATGTATGCAATGCGTTTTATAGATGAAGATGTTTCGAATCTGACCATGCAACAGCTGCGCGGACGGGAGGGGGCAAGGATTCGTGCTGTTTATCGCCAAGCCTCAAAGAAAACCGGGGTTCCTTGGAATAGACGGGAATATGATCCAAATGACTTTTTTGCAGGCGATCCGGTGAATATGGCACTTTCCGCTGCACATGCCTGCCTCTATGGTGTAGCTCACAGCGTAATTACGGCTCTGGGATGTGCACCCGGCCTAGGTTTTATACACACGGGGCACGAACGCTCTTTTGTGTATGATATCGCTGATCTTTATAAAGCCGATATCAGCATCCCAATTGCGTTTGATATAGCAGCACAGCAACCAGAGGATATCGGTGCGGTAACACGACGGGCCGTTCGCGATGCCATCGCTGACGGCAAAATTTTAGAACGTATGGTTATGGATATTCGCGAATTACTATTGGGGATTGCGGAGGACGGTTCTCCTCAGGATGTGCCGGAAATTGATACTAATGTCTTACAGCTTTGGGATGACAAGAACGGACTTGTAAGAAATGCAGTTTCGTATGGAAAAGAACTGGACCAAATATACTGTGAAGAGGCGGAATTAACAGAAGGCTATGGCACGTTGTTGGAGGAGGAACCATGATTGTTATCACCATGACAAATTGCCCTATTGGTTTACGCGGTGACCTTACCAAGTGGCTGCTGGAAATCAGTACGGGGGTATTTGTAGGGCAAGTCAGCGCACGGGTGCGGGAACATTTATGGGAACGCATCAAAGAAACCGCCAAAGACGGCAGAGTGACTATGGTATTTAATACAAATAACGAACAGCATTTGGATTTCCGCGTCCACAACGATACGTGGGAACCCATTGATTTTGATGGTATTAAGTTGATGTTACGACCAAGCCCCTCTCGTGTTAAACAATTGGGAGAACTACGTATGGGGTTTAGCAAGGCGAGTAAAAGACAGATAGCAAAACGCGCCGTAAGAAAGAGGGGTGTTCCTTTACCTGACACTTATGTGGTTATCGACATTGAAACAAGTGGTCTTCATCACGAGGAGCACGAAATCATAGAGCTTGGGGCCATTCTGGTAGAAGCACATTGCATTAAAGAAAGATTTTCGGTGCTGGTAAAGCCAAAGGAAGATATTACGTCGGAAATCGAGAAAATTACCGGTATCACCAACGCCATGCTGCAAAAGGAAGGCATCGATATTTCTCTTGCTATGCAAAAGTTTATTTCCTTTTTACGCGACTTGCCAGTGGTATCGCATAATGTAGATTTTGACTATGGCTTTCTTCGCAAGGCTTGCGCTGCCTGTAACTTGCAGTTGCCTTCTAATCGTTGTATTGATACGCTTACGCTCTCTCGCAGAAAAATTAAAAATATCGGCAATTACAAGTTAGATACCTTGGCAAAATATTTTGCTATTGCTACAACGCAAATTCACCGAAGTATGGCTGATTGCGAAATAACTTATCAACTATATGAGAAACTAATAAATTTAGACACTTCCGGCTAATTAAAATGGCGTTATAAAGGGATTATTTTAGTGTGGTCCCCGCGTGTGCGGGGGTGATCCTTTGGGTTGGCGAAAAGATCACCGCATTCCTCAGTGGTCCCCGCGTGTGCGGGGGTGATCCCAACAGCCGTATACCTCAAATTTCCAAGCTTATGTGGTCCCCGCGTGTGCGGGGGTGATCCCTCTGGTGAAATCAGAATAATTCTTGAGGGTTCGTGGTCCCCGCGTGTGCGGGGGTGATCCTGAAGGGAGGCGAAGCGGAATGCCAGAATTAAAGTGGTCCCCGCGTGTGCGGGGGTGATCCGCCCTACTGCGTACAAAACAACGGCGATTGTAAGTGGTCCCCGCGTGTGCGGGGGTGATCCTTGGATTTTGCCCGTCTCTGCTATGATTTCACAGTGGTCCCCGCGTGTGCGGGGGTGATCCTTTACTACCCTCTCATATGACCCCTCCAATTTAGTGGTCCCCGCGTGTGCGGGGGTGATCCTTCATTTGGTTATGGCGTTATATCGGGAATACTGTGGTCCCCGCGTGTGCGGGGGTGATCCTGAGTGGCAGTATTTTATAACTCTGACGGTCAAGTGGTCCCCGCGTGTGCGGGGGTGATCCTTGTGTAGACATTGTAGACGTTTGTTTGTTAACGTGGTCCCCGCGTGTGCGGGGGTGATCCCCCATGTTGGCCGCAAAAAGCTCATTCAGGACATGTGGTCCCCGCGTGTGCGGGGGTGATCCCTGTTGTGGCTGTTGCTGGTGTTGCCGTAGCGAGTGGTCCCCGCGTGTGCGGGGGTGATCCTTTCTCTGGATAAAAGCGGAGTCAGCTGCTTAGGTGGTCCCCGCGTGTGCGGGGGTGATCCCTATTACAGAGTACCGCCGGAATTACTTTGATAGTGGTCCCCGCGTGTGCGGGGGTGATCCCGAGACAGCATACCGCCATGAATACCTGGGTGAGTGGTCCCCGCGTGTGCGGGGGTGATCCTTTGGCTGTGATTGGACATAAGGACGTGATGGCGTGGTCCCCGCGTGTGCGGGGGTGATCCTATTGCCCGAGTTGGCGGAGTTAATCTTTTCAAGTGGTCCCCGCGTGTGCGGGGGTGATCCCGAAAGGGGCAAAAGGTTTACCCTAATTGGAAAGTGGTCCCCGCGTGTGCGGGGGTGATCCTAAGACATGAAATCATCCCCCACGCTTGTAAGGGTGGTCCCCGCGTGTGCGGGGGTGATCCCCTTTGGGCTGTTCTCGAGGCGGTGTATCGTCAGTGGTCCCCGCGTGTGCGGGGGTGATCCTAAAGGAGGCGAACCACATGAGACTGGACTACAGTGGTCCCCGCGTGTGCGGGGGTGATCCCTTATACCGTCAGTAAAGATGAAAAATCTGGTTGTGGTCCCCGCGTGTGCGGGGGTGATCCTAAGTGCTGCACGACCACCATTGTCTTTCCAGAGTGGTCCCCGCGTGTGCGGGGGTGATCCTGGCGACCTCTGCGGACTCGATTATTCAGAGAGGTGGTCCCCGCGTGTGCGGGGGTGATCCTTTTTTTTGCAATAGGTGTTGACACGTGCTAGCGTGGTCCCCGCGTGTGCGGGGGTGATCCTGGATCGTGGGTGATGGCGAGATAGTCCGAATGGTGGTCCCCGCGTGTGCGGGGGTGATCCTATTGACCACCAGAAGTAAGTCCAGATAAACCAGTGGTCCCCGCGTGTGCGGGGGTGATCCCTTAACTTTTTTGCCTGCTTCAATGGGTTTGCTGTGGTCCCCGCGTGTGCGGGGGTGATCCTAAACCGGTTAAAATAACAGATGCCAAATCAGGGTGGTCCCCGCGTGTGCGGGGGTGATCCTGAGTGAACAGGAAGCAGACGCGGTAGCGCAGAGTGGTCCCCGCGTGTGCGGGGGTGATCCCTATATTACGGGATGGCAGACGAGCGGAATTATGTGGTCCCCGCGTGTGCGGGGGTGATCCGACGGAACGCCCGTCCATATCGAAGACGGGGAAGTGGTCCCCGCGTGTGCGGGGGTGATCCCTGGTTCTCTATCCATTCGCTTACTTGCTCTATGTGGTCCCCGCGTGTGCGGGGGTGATCCTACTGCTCGTCCTTTACTGTGCTATCAAGTATCGTGGTCCCCGCGTGTGCGGGGGTGATCCCATGTTTCAACATCATCCGCCTCCTTCTTTGCTGTGGTCCCCGCGTGTGCGGGGGTGATCCTTTGAGGCCCGATATGTCAGGAAGATTAGAATGGTGGTCCCCGCGTGTGCGGGGGTGATCCCTTATGCACCCACTGCCAACTCAGATTCATTTCGTGGTCCCCGCGTGTGCGGGGGTGATCCCGATGTGCCAGACTGGGGCAAGCCGGTTATTAAGTGGTCCCCGCGTGTGCGGGGGTGATCCCTATTCTGCTTCTGCGCGTCAAGGTAGGTCTGGGTGGTCCCCGCGTGTGCGGGGGTGATCCTAGCGTATGGGCGACAGATTTTGATGCTATGGCGTGGTCCCCGCGTGTGCGGGGGTGATCCCTGATGCTGATGCTTGGGTTCTTGATTTCATCAGTGGTCCCCGCGTGTGCGGGGGTGATCCTTAATGTCAATCACCAAATTAGAGGAGTACATCGTGGTCCCCGCGTGTGCGGGGGTGATCCTAATTGGGAAATTATAACATAAACAAAAGTATTGTGGTCCCCGCGTGTGCGGGGGTGATCCTTAGCTGTATACTCAGGCATCATCTCTCACCTCGTGGTCCCCGCGTGTGCGGGGGTGATCCTGCACCGCACCACGTTCTTGAAACTGCGGAACAGTGGTCCCCGCGTGTGCGGGGGTGATCCTCTACAATACTGATCCTCGCATGGCGGGAAGAAGTGGTCCCCGCGTGTGCGGGGGTGATCCTAAGTTATCCGATAAGATGAGGGGAAAGGTTGAGTGGTCCCCGCGTGTGCGGGGGTGATCCTAACACTTGCCTTGTATTAATACAATCCGGTCAGTGGTCCCCGCGTGTGCGGGGGTGATCCTTAATGTCAATCACCAAATTAGAGGAGTACATCGTGGTCCCCGCGTGTGCGGGGGTGATCCCTTGACGCAAACGGGGCGCTTATTGAAAACAAGGTGGTCCCCGCGTGTGCGGGGGTGATCCCATATCGCGCAGGACTTTGCTTTTTGAAGTTTTGTGGTCCCCGCGTGTGCGGGGGTGATCCTTTATTCGCGTAGTCGGGATAATTCCGATAACCGTGGTCCCCGCGTGTGCGGGGGTGATCCTATCCTGATTTTGTTGCAATAACTGCTCAGCCTGTGGTCCCCGCGTGTGCGGGGGTGATCCTATCGAGCATTTCAAAGAGAGGTAGTCAAGGCCGTGGTCCCCGCGTGTGCGGGGGTGATCCCAGTGCATTTCTGCTAATGTGCCGTTCTTCCTGAGTGGTCCCCGCGTGTGCGGGGGTGATCCCTAGTATCGCCATTTCCCAAAAGTCAGCTTTGAGTGGTCCCCGCGTGTGCGGGGGTGATCCTAAAAGACCCGGCCAGCGAAAAACTGGTTGAGGGTGGTCCCCGCGTGTGCGGGGGTGATCCTATTTTGGGTTCTGAGTACGAGGTGGCGCTTAAGTGGTCCCCGCGTGTGCGGGGGTGATCCCATGGGGAATGTTGATGGACCATGAAGCGGATGGTGGTCCCCGCGTGTGCGGGGGTGATCC